>Ga0307432_1000207_pt1 | contig 49795 bp, 41 predicted proteins | sample SalMarWE160150MG_FD_202158 | JGI IMG/M metagenome (GOLD analysis project Ga0307432, IMG submission 202158) | Salt marsh sediment microbial communities from the Plum Island Ecosystem LTER, Massachusetts, United States - WE1603-150 | ecosystem: Environmental > Aquatic > Marine > Intertidal zone >...
AGGCGTAACCGGTCGTCCCCCGAAAAGACGCCTCTGTAGTGCCAACGCCCCTGCGCGATGACGTAAGCTTCGATTCTGCAACGACTTGCGAAACGCTACTGTCGAAGACGGGTCTAGGTGCGACGCGAATCGTCCCTCCGCGTCGGTGATCACTGGTGCAGCCGCTCGATTTCCCGGACCGTCGATGGCGAACAAGAAGAAAACCTCGACCTCCGCTCCAACGACCCCCGCGGACGTGTCGGCATCGATGACTTTCCCTGTAACGGTCCATTCCCGACCCGTATCCCCACAGCATCCGCAGAAGCCTAACAATCCGAGCACGATTGAAAACCGAACGCCCCTTACCATCTTACCTCACTTCACTCCTCGCACGGCGGGACGAGGATCGGGTCTTTCAACTCGATTACGTCGTCGGGGAAGTCCATATCCACCACCGTGTCCTCGTTGATGTCGATAAGGAACGCCTGCTCACACCCGTCCCGCACAACGATGATCTCGACCCGATCCGGCCGCGGAAATTCGTATGGGGGCGGACACCCCATCAGGGGCGTTCCGAATTCGACTTGAAATGACCCGTCAGTCGCGGGTGGAGGGAACCGAGACGTCCCGTCGAAGATCAGCGCCGAACGCGAATCTGTTTCTTCTCCATTGGTGAAAGTTCGTACTCCCACGGCCACGTCAATTGCTCCCGTCATCGTGTCGTCGTTAAGAACCTTCCCACGCAGAAATAGTGTGGACCTGCAATGACCGTGAGGAATGACACAGCCCCCGAAGTAAGTCAAACAGATGAGCAAGAGTACACCAACGAATAGTTTCGCCTTACGGGCGATTGGTCGATAGTCAGCTTGGATCGTTAGCATGCGTACCCCTCCCCTACTCGCGAACCCATCCAGGCACATTCCCGTGAAAGGACCCCGTGCTGCCGCATTCGCTCTGGAACCACCGACCAATTCGGCACGGGTCGTCATTAACATCGCATGACTGCTCGATCCAGTACTCAAGCGAGTGCATGGCCCCGCACGCGTGGGACATTTCGTGGAACACGGTTTCAATACAATTGCATTCGTCAGTGGTGGGATCGCAATACCACATCTGAGACCCGCCCAGGCTGCAGCCTCTGGAGGAGCCACACGGCCCGCAGTCGTTCTTATCGGCGCAACTGATCTTAAGGCGTTTATGGTGCGATCCGCCGCAGCCGCAGCGGCCCTGCATGCACTGCTTGAAGGCGTTTGATACGCCCGGCAACTCATCGATCTTCTCGCACATATCCGGGAGCTTAACGTCGCACGGCATGCGGACGCCATGACAGCTCTGACCGGGGCCGTTGCGGATCGCCGGCCCGCCTCCGCAGTTGGCCTCACTCGTCGCACGGTGGAACCAGGATCGGGTCTTTAAGCTCGATCACGTCGTCGGGGAAATCCATATCCACCACCGTGTCCTCGTTGATCTCGATCAGGAATGTCTGCTCGCACCCGTCCCGCACAACGATGATCTCGACCTGATCCGGAGGCGGAAATGACGATGCGACGGTGCACGATACCAGCGTCTTCCGAAAGGGTAACTCGAACATTCCATTCTCGTCGGGTGGTGGACCGTTAGAATCGCCGAATATGGTTAGGGCGGGGATGACATCCGTCACTTCTCCATTTGTGAAGCTGCGCCCCCCCACGGCAACGTTTGCCAGCGGTTCGCCGGTAACGCGATCAGCGAGCCAACCGCGTACTAACACAGTTACCCCCTGGCAATCGCCAAACACGCAACCGTTGGCGACGAGGATGGACATAACCAACAAACCAGTGACGAAATATGTGAACCGTATCATTATCATGTCGATTATCCGTTGGGTTTGCGCCATGCTTGGTCCCTGCGCTATCGTTCGATCTTACGCTCGTCAGTGGGCGTACGGAACCCAATTGGACTACATGACCCACATGCCCCCTCAAACCAATCGCCGATGCGGTACGATTCGCCCGTCTGGTCCATTGCGCCACAGGCGTGCGACATCTCGTGGAAAACTATCCCTACGCATTCGCACTCGAAGCCCGTCGAACTACAATACCACATTTGAGAGCCGGCAATATTGCAGCCTCCGTAGGTCTTACCTGGCGGGGGAGTCCCGCAAGGCCCGCAGTCGTTCCTATCGGCGCAACTGATCTTGAGGCGTTTGTGGTGCGATCCGCCGCAGCCGCATCGGCCCTGCATGCACTGCTTGAAGGGTTCCCCTACGCCGGGCAGCTCGTCGATCTTGAGGCACATATCCGGGAGCTTAACGTCGCACGGCATGCGGACGCCATGACAGCTCTGACCGGGGCCATCGTAAATCATCGGCCCGTCACAGGACGTGGCCGGCTCGTAGGCGATGAACAAGTCGAGGATGTAGTTGACGGCCATGGTTGCGAGATTCGCGATGAGCTTCAGGGTGTCGCCCAGGCTTAATCCGACAGTAGCTATCGCACCGTCCGTGGCTCCTCCATCCGCGCAGGCGAACATCCCGGCGACCTCGTCGTGGAAGCCGGCCTCCGAGTCAGGGTCCTCCTGAACCCCATCGGTCTGGGAGTAGGTCCAGCCGCCGGTCAGCGTGATCGTCCCGTTCCAGATGTCGAAAACGACGAGTGTGCCCGAAACGTAAAGGACATCGCTTTCCAGGTCCAGGGTTTGCGTAAGCGTCCACTGCTTGCTGACCGAATCGTCCGAAAGCAAGATTACCAGATCGATCGTGCCGTCGGATTGATAGGCCGACACGTCCGCGGTACCTGTGGAAAAGACGACGTCGTCCTGAAAGAGAAGCAGTGGCGAGACAGCCTGCATGTCCGGCCAAGTCTGAGCCTGCGTTGGGTATCCGGGCTCCAGCTTCCCGCAGGATGAACCACTACCTGACGCAATGGCCAGATCTTCCTCCATATCGTGTAGGAAGTCGAGCAGACACCCAAGGTCCAAGTCTGGATCGGTTCTGTCTCGATACGGTCCATGTGCTTCAGGCGGTCTTGCCCAACTCCAAGCAGGGGTTAAGAATGTGACAACCAATGCGAACAGACCTAGGTTCACCGTCCTTGACACGTGTCGCTTGCGTTGAGTGATGCTCATTTCGCACCCTTCCAAACTGCGCCGATGCTATGGAACAACCACTCTCTTCCGGAGATCCGAAGAATTTCGCTTGCCCGGAGTCCAGTACGGGTTGAAGCCTACAGCTCGCGTTTGCTCAGGTCCTGATCTTCACAAAAACACCGGCTGGCACCTGAATACGATTGATGGCCTCAACCGTGCGGGTCGTCGGCTCGCTAATATCGATGATACGCTTATGGGTGCGCATCTCGAACTGCTCGCGGGACTTCTTGTCAATATGGGGTCCACGCAGCACCGTATACCGCTCGATTCGAGTCGGCAGCGGAATCGGTCCGTGCACCTTCGCGCTGGTACGCTTGGCCTGCTCCACGATCTCACGAGCCGATGCGTCCAAGGCCCGCGTGTCGTAGGCTTCCATCCGAATCCTGATTCTGTTCTGAGCGCTCACCCGACGTAAACCCTTGCCGGCAACTAACTTGGCGGCCTTCTGCCGGAAAAAGCCGTGTATACCTGATGATAAACGATCCAATCAATCTGTCAACCATACCCAGTGCCATCTTTCCAGTTTTTCGGCGGGACGTATCCCTCCCGAGTGGCACGGTCTGGCGAAGCCACGCCGTCGTGGTCGGTAGCAGATGGCCTAACGAGTCAGGCCGCCGCACTGACAACAGAACGCATCGTCTCGCCATGCCCTACCCGACGAGGGTTTTCATCTCATCAGGCGGTATCGGGGCGTAGTGGGAGGGGGCCATAGTCGAGGTAGCCCGCCCCTGGGAGAGGCTTCTGAGCATCGTGATATACCCGAACATCCGGGCCAGCGACACGTCCGCGGCGATCACCCGGTCCGACCCACGCATCCTCGTCTCTCTCACGACGGCCTTTCGGGCGTTCAGATCGCTCATGATCGGGCCGAAATACTCGTCAGACGTGACCACTTCGACCGCCATGATCGGCTGCAGCAACACTGGCCCGGCAGTTGCCATCGCCTCGTAGAACGCCGTTCGGGCCGCGTTCTCGAATGCCAGCTCCGAGCTATCAACCCTGTGCTGTTTCACGTCCAACAGGTTGACCTTCCAGTCGATCACGGGGTAGCCGCCCAGCGTCCCACTCTGGGCCGCCTCCATCACTCCCGCCTCCATCGCGCGGACAAACTCAGGGGAGACGGTATTCTCCGGGATTTCGCTGATAATCTCGAAGTTAACCCGCCCGGAGACATGGGGTCTGGGCTTGATCCGAAGCCGCACGACTGCGTAGTGTCCTCGGCCGCCGAGCTGACGGACAAACTTTCCAACACCCTCACCGGCGGTGGTGACCGTCTCGCGATACGAGACTCGCGGCCTCCCCACAGCGGTGTCCACGTGCATCTCGGTTCGGAGCCGTTGGACCGCAATCTCCAGGTGGAGCTCACCCATACCCGAGATCAACGTCTGCCCGGTCTCGGGATTTGCCGTGACCGATATCGTCGGATCCTGCCGCTCCAGCGCTGCGAGAGCCTCAAGCAGTTTATCCCGATCTTTCGACGACTTCGGCTCGACCGATACGCTGATCACCGTCTCGGGGAACTTGATCGACTCGAGGATCACCGCGTGTCGCTGGTCGCAGAGCGTGTGGCCCGTCAGGGCGGATTTCGGACCAATGACCGCAACGATGTCACCGGCGACGGCCCGGTCGAGCTGCTCGCGCCGCTTCGCGAACATCCGGAGAATACGGGTTATGTTCTCCTTCTCGCCGGTCACCGTATTGAGAAGGCGTATGTTGGTCCTTAGCGTTCCGGAGTAGACGCGCAGATAGAACAGATCGACGGGCTTCTCTGCAACAACTTTGAACACCAGTGCCGCTACCGCACCTCCCGCATCGCACTTAAGCTCGTGCTTAACGTCGTCCCGTCTGGCGTCTGCGACTGTAATCGGCGGGACCTCAAGCGGACTCGGCAGGAAGTCACATATCGCGTCGAGCAATCGTTGGATGCCCACATAACGAAGCGCGCTGCCGCACAGTACGGGCGTCAGTTCATGTCGGATCGTCGCGGCTCGGATGGCCCGTCGAATCACGGCGGGTTCAAACGGCTCGTCGGCAAGATACTTCTCCATCAACTCATCCGACGTCTCGGCGACCGCCTCGATAAGCTCATAGCGCCATTGCTCAACCGTGGCGAGAAGCTCATCAGGAATCGCACGATACGTATACGACGAACCCAGCTCCTCAGGTTTGTAGTAGATAGCCTTCATGTCGATCAGATCGACCAGGCCGCTGAAATCACTCCCCGATCCGATCGGAAGCTGGATCACCAACGGGCGGGCATTGAGTCTATTCCGAATCGCGTCGATGGCGGCCTCGAAATCGGTGCTGATCCGATCCATCTTGTTGATAAAGCAAAGACGCGGAACGGCGTACTTGTCCGCCTGGCGCCAGACCGTCTCCGACTGGGCCTCCACACCCTCCTTGGCGTCGAACACAGCCACCATCCCATCAAGCACGCGAAGGGCCCGCTCGACCTCGGCCGTGAAATCGACGTGGCCCGGCGTATCGATCAGGTTGATCGTGTGCCTCCGCCAAGGGCAGCTCACCGCGGCGGAGTAGATCGTGATCCCGCGATCCTGTTCCTGCTCATCAAAATCGGTCGTGGTCGTCCCGTCATCGACCTCGCCCATCCGGTGCGTCCGGCCGGTGTAGTAGAGAATGCGCTCGGTGGTGGTTGTCTTGCCGGCATCGATGTGCGCGGCAATTCCAATGTTGCGGACTGTCGACAGATCGAGAGTCATGCTTGCTTTCGCCGCTTCGTCCCACCGCAGGTGGAATCGCCGCCCATATCTGTACAACGAGCCCACCCGACTTTGCGGGTGGGCTCACCGTCGAAGACAAATGACGCAGGACTACCGCCAGGCGAAGTGGGCAAACGCCTTATTCGCCTCAGCCATCCTGTGCATGTTTGTACGGGTCGTGATCGCGGTGCCCTCGCCCTTGTAGGCATCGATGATTTCTTGGGCGAGTGCTTCGTACATCGGCTTACCCTTCTTGGCCCGCGCCGCCTCACGGATCCAGCGAATCGCCAGGGACTGCTGCCTTTTGCGATTCACCGGCATGGGAACCTGGTAGTTGCTGCCGCCGACGCGGCGGGAACGCACCTCGACATTGGGCTTGCAGTTGCCAATCGCCGTCTCGAAGACCTCCGCGGGCGGAACGTCCTTGATCCGCTTGGCGACAATGTCTATGGCGTCGTAGAATGCATGCGTCGCCGTGCTTTTCTTGCCATCCAGCATGAAGCAGTTGATGAACTTCGAGACAAGCAGACTACCATAGCGCGTATCGGGCTTTAACTGGGCCGCCGACTGAGTGAACCTCTTGTAAGCCATTACAAACGTTCCTAAATCCTCTTGCCGGGCGAGCCACCCGGCTGATGAACTCCCCAAACGTGGTGTCAGAGCCCACGCCGCCGAGATCGCAAACCGCGAACGGACACGACCAGCGTTACCGCGATCAGAAGCTCCACAACGGCCTTAGGTGCAAAAGGCATCAGTCCGGTACTAACCGCGATCCAAACACCACCATCCAGCAAACCAAATGAATACGCCAGCAGCACCCGCCACGCAATCCCCAGCGTAAAGACCGCCAGTACACCGCCGGACCCCGCAGCCAGCAATCGTCCGAAACCGGCCTCGCGTCCGCCCTTTACGGCGCTTATCAGCCACGCCGCGACGACGAAACCAACAAGATAGCCTCCGGTCGATCCGGCGAGTCCCGCTGACGAGGCAAAGACGGGCAGACCCGCCGTACCGCACGCCAGATAAAGCAGTGTCGCCGCCGCAGCCCTTCGTGGGGATAATGCGAATCCCGTCAGCAGCACCGCCAATAACTGCAGCGTCATCGGAACCTCGGTGCCCGGAACCGGAATCCGCACGTAGCTCCCCAGGCACACGAGCAAGCAGCATCCCACGATGCTTCCGGCAGGGATCAACACCTGCCACGTCGCCGACACCACGGAGTTTGTGATCGACGCTGCCACACTGGAGTCGCCTTGCTTAGAGCGTCTAACGAAACCCTTGCGGGAGCGGCTTTCCAGTCTGTCCGCCGACCGACTAGAAAGTCGGTCCCACAGGCTCCGTTGGACGGTCTTGGTAGAAGCCGATTTCCCCGATCGCTCCGACATCACGTTCTCGTCTCATCCTGCCGGGACCGCGGCTACTTTCGCCGTTTGACGCCATACTTGCTACGGCTTCGGTTCCGCGCCCGCCCTTCCTTGTCACCCTCGACACCGGCTGCGTCCAGCGCACCGCGAATGATGTGGTACCGAACGCCGGGCAGATCACGAACCCGGCCTCCGCGAACCAGCACGATGGAGTGCTCCTGCAGGTTATGATCTACGCCTGGAATATAGGCGCTGACCTCCTTACCATTCGTCAGGCGTACACGGGCCACCTTGCGCAGCGCGGAATTCGGCTTTTTGGGAGTCTGCGTCTTGACGATCAGGCAGACAGCCCGACGTTGCGGGCATTGGTCGAGGTCACGAACCTTCGACTTCTTGATGACTTTCCTGCGTCCGCGACGCACAAGTTGGTTGACCGTCGGCATCGTTCACCTCTCTATAACCTAAACACTTTTCGACGCGGGGCCGGAAACACTGAGACCGTAAGACCTACGTTTCCGGGGCGGCCATTCCACCCGCATCCGGATCGCCGGAAGGCTTGCCCAAGTCGTCGGCTCCGCTCGTAAAGGGTGACGGCATCGACAAATCCAGACCCATCGCACCAACCGGCGCAGGCTCCCTGGCCCCGAGAGAGCCAAACGGGGCACCACCGAATGTCAACTCCACGGGCAGATCCGCCAGCGGCGGAAGCGGTTCCCCAATCTGCTTGATCCGCATCTGCTGGTACTGTTTGAAACCCGTACCCGCCGGGATCAGACGTCCAAGTATGACATTTTCCTTGAGTCCCCGCAACTCGTCGATGTGACCGCCCAGGGCCGCTTCCGTCAGCACCTTCGTCGTCTCCTGGAAGGACGCGGACGAGATGAACGAGTCACTCGACAGACTGGCCTTGGTAATCCCGAGCAGCAGAGTAGTCGCCGAGGCTGGCTTGGGTTTTTTACCCTTTGCCGGCTCACCGCCGCGAGCCTCTGCTTCGTCGTTGATCTCAGCGAGTTCCGACTTGAGTATCACGTCACCAACCGACAGATCCGTATCGCCGGGATTGTTGATCACCACGCTCCTGGCGAGTTGCTCATTCTCGGCGCGGAACCGGAACTTGTCGACGACCTCACCCGGCAGGAAGTTCGAGTCGCCGGGGAGATCGACCGTTACCTTCCGCAACATCTGACCGATGATGATCTCCAGGTGCTTATCATTGATGGTCACATTCTGGCTGCGGTATACGGCCTGGACCTCTGCCAACAGGTATTGTTGCAGCGCCTCCTCGCCCTTGATCCGCAGGATGTCATGCGGGATCAGCGGACCGTCGATGAGCGGGTCGCCCGCCTCGACCGCGTCGCCCGCGTGCACGAACAGGTGTTTGTCGTGCGGCACGTGGTGCTCCTTTTCCATCCCGCTCTCGCTCCGCACGATGATTGTCATCTTGCCTCGTCGCTTGTCGGCCCGAATTTCGACGTCCCCGGAAATCTCCGCCAACACCGCCGGCTCTTTCGGACGACGCGCCTCGAAGATCTCGGTTACGCGCGGTAGACCGCCGGTGATGTCCTGCGTACCGCCCATCGCCCGAGGCTGACGAGCCAACTCCATGCCCGGGAGAATCTCCTGCCCCTCGTCCACCTCGATCCGTGCCTTGGCGGGCAGGTAGTGGTAATCGAGAACGTTTCCTTCCTTGTCCTCGACGATGATCTGCGGGTGCTTCTCTCCCTTATGTTCGATGACGACATACTTCGCGCTGCCGCCCTCCTGCTCGAGTCGAACCGTCTCGCCGTCAGCCACATCCTGGAAGCGAACGAAACCGCCGACCTCGGCAAGGATCGGTGTCAAGTGCGGATCCCATTCGCAAAGCGTATCTCCCCGTGTAACCGTTTGCCCGTCCTCAACCAGCAAGGCGGCACCGTAGGGGACCTTGTCACGTGAGAGCTCACGTCCCTTCTCGTCGACGATGAGAATCTCGCCGTTTCGCTTCAAGGCCACCATTCGCACTGTGCCGTCGTCGCCGGGTACGGACACCGGGTTGAGATCTTGATAACGAACCGTTCCTTGCTGCGGTGCGACGAGTGTGTTCTCAAGTGCCGCCTTCTGCGCCACACCACCCGTATGGAACGTGCGCATCGTCAGTTGCGTGCCCGGCTCACCGATGGATTGGGCCCCGATGATACCGACCGCCATTCCCCTCTCCACGACCCGACCGGTGGATAGGTCCACCCCGTAGCACAGCGCACAAACTCCCAGCGGGCACTCGCAGGTCAGGGAGCTGCGCACGCGGATTTTGTCGAGGCCCAGCTCTTCGATCCTGTCGGCGATCTCCTTGGTGATCACCTGGTTCTCAGCGACGATAAGCTCATCGGTGATGGGGTTGCGAATCCCGTCGCGCGCCACGCGTCCGATGATGCTTTCGCGCAGAGGGATGTCGACCTCTTCACCCTTATAGATTGCGCTCTTGGTGATCCCGTTGATGGTCCCGCAGTCCTGTGTGTTGACGATCATGTTTTGTGCGACGTCAGCGAGCTTGCGCGTCAGGTAGCCCGAGTCGGCCGTCTTCAGCGCGGTGTCAGCCAGACCCTTCCGCGCCCCGTGCGTCGAGCTGAAATACTCGAGCACCGATAGGCCTTCGCGGAAGTTGGACTTGATCGGTGTTTCGATAATCTCGCCGGAGGGCTTGGCCATCAGGGCCCGCATGCCCGCGAGCTGCCGGATCTGGTCCACACTGCCTCGTGCACCGGATTGCGTCATCAGGTAGATCGGATTGAGATAGGGCTTCGCATCGGTGTCGCCGGGGGACTTGTAGGTGTCCTGATCATCACGGTAGTCGACCCGCAACTCGGCCATCATGGCCTGGGTGACCAACTCGCGGGCGTGAATCCACACGTCGATCACCTGGTTGTATCGCTCGAGGCGGGTCAGCGTTCCCTCATCGAACGCCTTTTGAATCGCGTCGACCCGCTTCTGGGCCGCGTCGATGATCTGCTGTTTGGCCTGCGGAATCCGCATGTCCGTCACGCCGAACGACAGACCCGCCAGCGTGCTGTAGCGGAAGCCGATGTCCTTAATCTGATCCAATAAATCGATCGTGGCGGCTCTACCCAGCAACTCGTGGCAGTCGTCGATCACCCGGACCAGTCCCCGCTGCGACAACGAATCGTTGTAAAAGGGCAGACCCTCAGGCAGAACGTCATTAAGGATGATGCGCCCCACCGTCGTGAGGATTCGACGGTTGGCGGGGACGGGCTCGGCCTCACCCTTGGCGCTTGAAACAACACGATCGTGGTCGATCCGCACCCAGATCAGGTCGTGAATTCCGATGCGCCGATGGTCATAGGCCGTCATCGCCTTGAAGGCATCAGCGAACCGCGGGGCCTCGTCCGGCCCCACCCGCGTGCTGACGTGGTCGGTCGTCAGATAGAAGATGCCCATAACCATGTCCTGTGTTGGTGACATAATAGGGGCACCGTTCGACGGACCGAAGATGTTGTTGGTGGACATCATCAGCACGTGGGATTCCACCTGAGCCTCGATGGAGAGCGGCAGGTGCACCGCCATCTGGTCCCCGTCGAAATCGGCGTTGAAACCGCGGCAAACCAGCGGGTGAATCTTGATTGCGTTGCCCTCAACTAAAACCGGTTCAAACGCCTGGATACCCATACGGTGAAGCGTCGGCGCACGGTTAAGCAGGACCGGATGCTGGTAGATGACCTCCTCGAGGATGTCCCAAATGGCCTGATCCTGCCGCTCGAGCATCTTCTTCGCGGACTTGATCGTATCCGCCAGACCCCGCTCCTTGAGCTTGCGAATGATAAACGGTTGAAACAACTCCAGGGCGATCTTCTTGGGCAACCCACACTGGTGCAGCCTCAGCTCGGGGCCGACCACAACAACCGAGCGGGCGGAGTAGTCAACCCGCTTGCCCAGCAGGTTCTCCCGAAACCGCCCCTGCTTGCCCTTGATCATGTCGGTCATGGACTTGAGCGGACGGTTGCTCGAACCGAGGACCGGGCGGCGACAACGCCCGTTGTCGAATAGGGCGTCGACGGCCTGCTGGAGCATCCGTTTTTCGTTTTGGATGATGACCTCCGGCGCGTTCAGATCAACCAGCTTCTTGAGTCGGCTATTACGGTTGATGATCCGGCGGTACAGGTCGTTCAAGTCGCTCGTGGCGAAGTTCCCGCTGTCCAACAGCACCAGAGGACGCAGATCGGGTGGGATCACCGGGATCACATCGAGCACCATCCAGGATGCCTCGTTCGGCGATGTCCGCAGCGCCTCGATGATCTTGAGCCGCTTGGTCAGATCCTTTTCCCGCTGCTTGCTGCCCGTTTTGATGAGTTCGTCGCGCAGTTGCAGTGACAGTTCCTGAAGGTCGAGCCGGTTGAGCAGCTCCTTGACAGCTTCCGCGCCCATCATGGCCGTAAATGAGTGTCCATATTGTCCGTGCGCCGAGCGGTACTCCTCCTCGGTGAGCAGTTGTTTATGCTTTAAGGGCGTATCACCCGGATCGACGACGATGTAGTCCTGAAAGTAAACGACCTTCTCGAGACTCGCCGTTTTGACATCAAGCAGCGCGCCCAGGCGGGAGGGCATTGACTTAAAAAACCAGATGTGCACCACCGGCGCCGCAAGGTTGATGTGCCCCATCCGCTTGCGCCGCACGCGGGAGTGCGTCACTTTCACGCCGCAACGATCGCAGATAATCCCCTTATGCTTCGTCCCCTTGAACTTGCCGCACGCGCATTCCCAGTCGCGTTCCGGCCCGAAGATGCGCTCGCAGAACAGACCATCCTTCTCCGGGCGATAAGTACGGTAGTTGATGGTCTCGGGCTTTTTCACCTCACCGAACGACCAGCTACGGATATCGTTGGGCGACGCCAACGAAATGCGCACGCAACTGCAGTCATTGATGTGATCGTAGATATTATCCAACATCGCGGCGAATCCCCTTGTGGACTAAATGGTGACTCCGGTCAACGCACCGTGCCAAGCCAATAGCGAACAAGCCGTCTTACGTTCCCGCCCGTTTCCGGTTACACACTTTCGCCGCCGGCCACCGCCTCCAAGCGCGCAGGCACAGGCACGTCCGCGGGAAGTTCCATCGGAACCAAGCCCGTCATCTTGCGAAAACCGAGTTCCTCGCAGAAGTCGACTTCCGTGCCGTACGCCAGCGCGTCGATCCGCTCGACGCCGTGCTCTCGAAGCGCGTCGATGACCAGCCGGGCCATCTCGGCCGCAATACCCTCCGAATCGTGCTCGATCCGCCCCTCCGTTTTGGTGATGCAGGCCGGTCCTTGGAACGTCGGATCCAGCTTGCATTCCGCAAGCCGGCCCCGCAAACCGTCCGTCACCCCGCGGGCGATCCCGATCAACTTCCCGTTGCGACGCGCCGTGACAAAGCAGAACGTGCCGTTGAGCATCCGCCGCAGCTTCTTCCGCACACGTGTCGTCTCATGGTGCTGTCGCTCGTAGAAAGCCAGCAGCTCCTCAGGATCCGGTTTACCCTTCGTGTCAAATACGATGTTGCCAAACACGATCCGACCTCCTCTCGTCTTGCGTTTTACCAGGTCACCGTCATCCCTGACATCGCCTGATCCGAGCCGGTGCCGGCAAACGACCCCTATCCGACCCGACGCTTTTCCAGTTGGACGTTCAGACACAGCCCTCGAATTTCGTTGCACAGCACATCGAACGAAACCGGCGTGCCCGCCTCCAACGTATTCTTACCCTTTACCATCGTCTCGTAGATCTTCGTGCGACCCTCCACATCGTCGCTCTTTACGGTCAGCTGTTCCTGCAGGACATAGGCCGCTCCATACGCCTCCAGTCCCCACACTTCCATCTCTCCGAAGCGCTGCCCGCCTGTCCGAGCCTTGCCGCCGAGCGGCTGCTGTGTGATCAGGCTGTAAGGCCCGGTGGCGCGGGCGTGAATCTTGTCATCGACCAGGTGATGTAGTTTGAGCATGTAGATATAGCCGATGGTCACCGGCTGATCGAAGTACTCACCCGTACGCCCATCGCGTAGTCGCACCTTCCCGCCGGGCGGAATCTGGGCGAAACGAATGTCTTCCTTCGCGGCGTTTTCTACGGCACGTGGGTCGCGCGCCAACTCCATCGCGCGGACGTTTGCTTCGGCGAGCGCCGCGTGGATCTCGCTTTCCGATGCGCCATCGAATACAGGGGTAACAGCCTGGAAACCAAGCATCCTGGCGGACCACCCGAGGTGCGTTTCGAGGATCTGCCCTACGTTCATTCGGGACGGTACGCCCAAGGGATTGAGCAGGATGTCGATCGGTGTACCGTCGTCGAGGAAGGGCATGTCCTCGACGGGCGTGATGCGGGCGATGACGCCCTTGTTGCCGTGGCGACCGGCCATTTTGTCGCCCACGGCGACCTGCCGCTTGGTGGCGACGTAGACCTTGACCATTTCGAGAACACCGGAGGGAAGCTCGTCTCCGCGTTTCATCTGGGCCGCCTTGCGGTCGCGCTCTTCCTGAATCTCCGCAATGCGCGGCCAGAAGCGGTCTGATATTGCCAGACACTCTTCGCGTTTCGAGGCGGGCTTGATCCACTTCAGATCCCGGGATCGTATGTGCTCGCCAAAGATGTCGACCTGTTCCAAGATGACCTCGTCCAGGTTGCTGTGGCCGACCTTCTGGCGGGTGCTTGGGTCGATCATCGGGACCTCGATAAGATTCTCGATTTCGAGGCACATCTGCTTAAAACATGCGATGATCTTGGAATCCTGACTCTTGACGTACACGTCGATGTCGCGTTCGAGCTGTCGTTTCTGGTCGTCGGTCATGTGAATGCGGCGGCTGAAGCGTTTCGCGCCGATGACAATACCTTCTTCCCCGGTGGGAAGTTCGAGAGAGTCGTTTTTCACGTCCTCGCCGGCCCGGCCAAAAATCGCGTGAAGCAGTTTCTCCTCGGGGCTCAGCTCGCTCTTTGATTTCGGGCTTACCTTGCCGACAAGGATGTCGCCATGCTGGACGCGTGTGCCAATGTGGACGATGCCGTCTTCGTCGAGGTGGGCAAGGGCTCGCTCGGACACGTTGGGGATGTCGGCGGTGAACTCCTCTCGCCCGAGCTTGGTCTCGCGGACCTCGATATCGTATTCATCGATGTGGATGCTCGTAAGGGTGTCGCTGCGGACCAGGCGTTCACTGATGATGATCGCGTCCTCAAAGTTGTGGCCGTCGAAGGTCATGAATCCGACAAGCAAGTTCTTCCCGAGTGAGAGTTCACCGTCCGATGTTGCGGGACCGTCTGCTATGACGTCGCCTTTCTTGACGCGTTGGGATAGACGCACGAGCGGCGTTTGATTCATGCAGGTTCGCTCGTTGAGGCCTTGGAACTTGCGGAGGACATACTCGTCGGTGTCGTCGATGACGATCCGTCTGGCATCAACATAGGTTACCTTGCCGGTAGTGCGGGCGCGGATAACCATGCCACTGTTGAGAGCCACCGCCCGCTCCATACCCGTCGCCACCACCGGCGGCTCCACCGAAAGCAGCGGGACCGCTTGCCGCTGCATGTTCGAACCCATAAGCGCCCGGTTGGCGTCGTCGTGCTCGAGGAACGGAATCAGCGAGGCCGAGACGCCGACGGTCTGTTTGGGCGAGATGTCAACGTAGGTGACTTCGTGGCTGGAGACCTGTCCGAGATCACCGTGCTTGCGCACGATGATCGCCCCCTCCCGCAGGCATCCGGTCTCGGGGTCGACAGCCTCCGGCGGCGCGAGGACCTCGCGCATCTCCTCGTCAGCACGCAGGTAGGAGACCGAACCTAGCTTATTGTCCTTCTCCACTCTGCGGTACGGGGTGATCAGAAACCCGTAATCGTCCACGACGCTGTAGAGGCTTAGCGACGCTATCAGCCCGATGTTCGTTCCTTCCGGGGTCTCGATCGGGCAGATTCGCCCGTAGTGGCTGATGTGGACGTCGCGGACCTCGAAGCCCGCCCGCTTTCGGTTCAGCCCACCCGGACCCAGCGCCGAAAGCCGCCGCTCATGAGTCAGTTGCGACAACGGGTTGGTCTGGTCGACCACCTGCGAAAGCTCGCCGCGCCCGAAGAACAACTCAATCGCGGAACTGACGGACTTGCTGTTGATCAGCTCAGCCACGCGCCCGAGCTGGTCGGGGTCTTTCATGCTCATGCGTTCCTGTACGGTGCGGCGAAGCTTCAGAAAACCCTTCCGCATTTCGTCGGCGCAGAGTTCATCGAGGGTCCGCAACCGCCGGTTTCCAAGGTGATCGATGTCATCGACCGCGAACGCCGATTCACCGGTCCGCAGCTTGAGCAGGTACTTGAGGCAGTGGATCACGTCCTCGGTGGTGAGCGTCATCGGTCCGCCGTCCCGGTTGATCTCAAACTTGCGGTTCAGGCGGAACCGCCCAACCTTACCGAGGCGATAGCGGTTCTCGTCGAAGAACTTCTCCAAAAACAGCTTCTTCGCCTTCTCGAGCTGCGGCGGATTACCGGGACGAAGCCGGCTGTAGATCTTCAGCAGCGCCTCTTCGTGCGTACGACTGGTGTCTTCCGCGAGGGCGTTGAGCATCAGCGGGTCCATGACTTTGGCGATGACGCGCAGATTCCTCATCGAGGAATCCTGGATACGCTCAACCGCATCGCCGATTTGACACCCGGCGCGGACGAGAACCTCCTCCGTCGTGTCATCGATGATCGGCGAAACCGTGTACATCTTGGGCTTGAGCTGCGACGTACGCACCGACTTGGTCTTGTAGAACTCACTGACAATGGCCTCGTCGCTCGAGTATTTCTTATCCATCGCCCGCAGGAACGTGGTGACCGGGAGCTTGCTCGACTGATCGATCCGCACGACCAGCACGTCCTTCTTAGTCACCTCAATCTCGATCCAGCTCCCACGCTCGGGAATGATCCGGCAGGAGTGCAAGGCGCGGTCACCCTCCGCCTGCGACTTGACGAAGTCCACCCCGGGCGAACGGTGCAGTTGCGAGACGATCACGCGTTCCGCTCCGTTGATGATAAACTCCCCGCCGCCGATCATGATCGGCATGTCACCCATGTAGATCAGATCCTCCTGAATCTCATCGCTGTCCTTGCGGATCAGGCGCAACCGGATCCGAAACGGCATCCCGTAGGTCAGGCGCAGCTCGCGACATTCGTTCGGCGTGTAGCGAGGCTTGCCCAATTCGTAGCTGATGTAATGCAGGGACAATGCCCCGTCATAGCTCTCGATCGGGAACATCTCCCGCAGCAGCGTTTCGAGCCCGTGCTGCTCGCGCTCCTCAGGAGAAACGTCCGCCTGAAGGAACTGCCCATACGACTTCGTTTGGATGCCGATCAGATCGGGTACCGGTATCCCGTCCCCGACTTTCGAGTAATTACGGACGGCTAGAGGCACACTCATAGGATGAAGCCCTCAATCTTCGTGGTCTACCTTTGCGGGCGCATGCAGCGCACCGGCGCGGCACCAACGCGCACGTCAAACCCGCACCGGAGAGTCGCAAACCTCATACGTAAGGGGACAGAACGTCGGCCGGCGAGGCATCCGGTGGACCGGCTGTCCCACAATGCCGGTCGATCCCGCCCCGCGGCAAAAATGGCGCTTTGCGGATCCAAAAACCGATACACGAACCTCACAAAACCCGACACCGGGCAGACCCTCGACCGCCAAGCGGTGACAGGCGTCGACCTCGGGCGTTATTATTGGATGGTGACGGCACCACCCACTTCTTCGATCTCCGCCTTGACCTTCTCAGCTTCTTCCTGGCTTACCCCTTCCTTCAAGGGTTTCGGACAGGACTCGACAAGATCCTTAGCTTCCTTCAAGCCCAGGCTGGTCAGCGAGCGAACCACTTTGATGACCTGGATCTTCTTGTCACCGAAACCGGCCAGAATCACGTCGAACGAGGTTTTCTCCTCCGGTTCAGCCGCAGCGGCACCGGCGTCGCCCACACCGCCCGCAAGTACGACCCCACCACCGGCAGGTTCGATGCCGTGCACGATCTTGAGGCAGTCAACCAATGCCTGAGCGTCCTTGACCGTCAGGTTCACGAGCTTATCGGCAAGCTCGGTAATCTCGGAGCTGAACTCCACTTCGGTAGTTGGGGCTTCCGCCATTGTTCCTCTATCTCCTTCCGATGAATCGATCGCCACGCCGATAGGCGACCCGCCCGATGCGGGTCATTTCATCCACAATTGCGGACCAGTCGACATGCAGCGTCGCACGTCTTCATTACTTCTCATCTCGTGTTGATGACTCCGAGCACTTGCGATACGACACCGCGCCGCACCACCAATACCCCGGCCATTGACGATCAAGCGGCCTTGTTGATCATCACCTTCAAACAACCCGCGATCTTCGACTGCGGCGATTCCAGACAGCCCGCCACCGCGCGACCCGGCGAACTGACAAGCATCGCCAGCTCACCAATCATCTCCGCGTGGCTCTTCATCTTCGAGAGTTCCTCAACCGTCACGAGGTTCGGATCACCACCGATGATCGCCTGTTTGAGCGTGAGCTGATCGAACTCCTTGGCCGCTTCGACAAGGACCTTCGCCACGTCGATCACCGACTCCAGCGAGGTTACCAGCGCGCAGGGCCCGTCAAGCGAACGCCCGAGCGGTTCGAGCGGCCCGTCCTGAAACGCACGCCGCGCCAGGCTGTTCTTGACCACCTCCAATCGTGCCGACGTCCCCCAAAGGACTTTGCGAAGCTCCTCTTGCTGCTGGACATTCATGCGTGTCAAGTCAACGATACACGCGCTGTCCGTCCCTGCGTAGCGTCCCTCCAACTCCACGGTAACCATCGCTTTGACGGCCTTGCTCATCGATCAATCCCGCTCATGTTAGCTTGTGTCCTCTGCACCCATGTTCACGATGAATCGGCGGGTCCTTTTCCTAAGCACTTTGAGTGACTGTCACCGAAGGCGTCCGCGTACATGCCAGGCAGATCCGTTTTATGTACTGTCCCTTGGCAGCCGCGGGCTTGATTTTTGTAATGTGGTCGATGACCGCCTGAATGTTCTCTCGCAAATCCTCATCGGAGAAGCTCACCCGGCCGACCGGAAGATGAATGTTGCCGCCGCTGTCGTTGCGAAACTCCAACCTCCCCGCCGTGAACTCCTTGACCGCTGCGACGACATCCGGCGTCACCGTACCCGCCTTGGGCGTGGGCATCTTCCCCTGAGGTCCGAGCACCCGACCGAGTTTGCCGACCTTCCCCATCGTAGACGGATGGGCCACGGCGACGTCAAAATCGAGCCACCCGCCTTGAATCCTCTCCACGAGCTCCTCGGCGCCGGCCTCAACCGCGCCCGCCTCCTTGGCTGCGTCGGCCATGGACCCGTCGCAGAAGGCTATAACCCGGCGTTCCTTGCCCAGCCCCTTCGGCAGCGAGATGGCACCGCGGAGCATCTGATCGGCCTGCCGGGGGTCAATGCCGAGGTGCAGGACGATTTCAACCGTTTGATCCTGCCCTTTGCGCTTCTTGCCGTTCTTGTAGCTGCGATCGGCTTTGACGTCGGCCATCCTCTTGATCCGGCCGATGCCCTCCTCGATGCTCACGGGCGTGCGCAGGTCGCCGCCGATCTCAAGCTGCTTGCGATATCGCACGCTTTGGTAACCCATTGACGCTCTCTCTCAAACGCTCCGCGGACCGGAACGTCTAGTCAACAATGTCAATCCCCATGGAACGCGCCGTACCGGCGACGATTCGATCAGCCGCCTCGACGGTGTACACATTCATATCCGGCAACTTTCTCTCCGCGATGGACCGAACCTGCTCTCGCGTGATCGCCCCCACCTTCTCCTTGTTCGGGACGCCACTGCCCTTGGCGATCTTGGCCGCCTCCTTCAGCAGCACCGACGCCGGCGGGCTTTTGACCACAAAGTCAATAGACTTATCCGCGTAAACGTTGATCACCACGGTGACCGGCATACCATTCAGCGAAGACGTCGCCGCATTGAACTGCTGGACGAACTGGCCGATATTGACGCCGTGCTGCCCCAGCGCGGGCCCGACGGGCGGCGCGGGCGTCGCCTGTCCACCCGGTGCCTGCAGCTTGATCGTTGCGGTAAGTTCTTTCTTCTTCTTCTTCGCCACCGTATTTACCGTTTCCGCTTATCTAAGACCCACACGCCCTGCCGGGCACCGGGCCTGATTATTCCACCTTCTCCAGTTGCCAGTAACCAACCTCGACCGGGGTCATGCGCCCGAAGATCGACACGATCACGCTCACCATGCCGCGCCGCTCGTCGACGGACTCGACCTCGCCCTCGTAGCTCTCGAACGCACCGTCGGTGATTTTGACCTGGTCTCCGATCTTGATGTTAAGGCCCGACAGGCCGGGATCCTCATCCGCCTTCTGTGAGGCCGCCAGCATTTGAACCACGTCATGCTCCGGCATGCTCGTGGGCTTACCGTCCGAGCCGATGAAGTCGCCCACCCCGGACGTTTCCTTTATGAGGAACCAAACGTTCTCGGCGACCGAGCCGTCCTCCTCGCAGGCCATCTCCACAAACACGTACCCAGGGTAGAGCTTACGCTCCACGACCCGAAGCACACCGCCACGCATACGTTTCTCTTTGAGGGTCGGAACCAGGATTCGACTGATTCGACTCTCAAGCCCCTCGATCTTGACCTTGCGCTCCAGCGCCTCGCGAACCTGCTCCTCCTTATTGGAGGCCACGCGCAGGACGTACCACTTCATGCCCGGCGCAGTGGTCGCGGCCGATGGCGCCGTATCCGGTAATGTCGACTCCGTGTCCGTCATGTCTTGAGGACGCCGATCCATGAGAAAGCGCGCTGAAAAACGAGGTCAACAACAAACAATGCCACCGCCAACAGCAGCGTGAACATGATCACAACCTTTGTCGAGCCGACTACCTCATGTCTCGTCGACCAGCTCACTTTCTTCATCTCGCCTTCAGTCGCAATCATGAAATCGCTGCTTTTCCGACTCACATAGACGATCCGCCAAGCCACCACACCGAGCACGACGGCAACCAGAATCGGAATGCCCGGTGTGATCAAGAGCAACCACAATTCGTCGCCGACATATCCCGCCAGGCGACCGTTGAGAAACACCGCGCCCCAGGCGATCAGCAGGGCCGCACCGATGAAGGTTCCGGTGCGGGTCATCTTGCCCTGGTCGGGTTTGTATTGGCGAGAGAAACCGCCATGCTGACGGCGAGCTCGCGGACCCGCCGGACCGCCCCCGGTACTGCCACTCGTCAGCGCGGTACGCCTCTTTCCCGTTGAAACAGCCGTAGTATCGGTCTCACGCATGAATCCGCCCTATTCCAGGCTCCTAATGACGACGCCACAGCTCCCGGCGCCAACACCACCAACGGTTCATCACATCCACAACAGGAGCGGAGGGACTTGAACCCCCAACCGCCGGTTTTGGAAACCGGTGCTCTGCCAATTGAGCTACGCTCCTGTGCGAATCTATTCCATCACCGACGGCGGGAACCCTACTTCCGCTTGATCTTATGAATCGTGTGCTTGCGCTGGCGTTTGCAGTGCTTCTTCAGCTCCAGCTTCGGTGTGCCACCCATCACGTTGACATTCGTCCGATAGTTCAGGTCACGGCACTCTTTGCACTGGAGCCACACGTACTCACGTTTTGCCGCTTTTGCCATGCTTACACTCAGTTCGCCCGGGGCGTAGAAACCGGTCGCTTACTCGATCACTTTTGCGACGACGCCGGATCCGACCGTGCGTCCGCCCTCACGCACCGCGAACCGCAGACCTTGCTCCATCGCCACCGCCTTGCCGAGTCGGACTTCCACGGCGATGTTGTCGCCGGGCATACACATCTCAGCTCCTTTCAATGTGAGTCCGCCGGTGACGTCGGTCGTCCGGAAGTAGAACTGCGGCCGATACCCGTTGAAAAAGGGCGTGTGTCGCCCTCCCTCCTCCTTGGTCAACACGTAAACCTGCCCCTCAAAGTTCTTGTGGGGCGTGATGCTGGCGGGAGCGGCCAGCACCTGCCCGCGTTCGACCTCATCCTTCTTGATGCCGCGAAGCAGGCATCCAACGTTGTCACCAGCCACACCGGAGTCGAGCGTCTTGTTGAACATCTCGACGCCGGTAATCGTTGTCTTTTGGGTGTCCATCAGACCGACGATCTCGACCTCCTCACCGACCTTCACCTGGCCTCGCTCGATCCGGCCCGTAGCGACCGTACCGCGGCCCTTGATGCTGAATATGTCCTCGACGGACATCAGGAACGGCAGGTCGATGTCACGCTCCGGCACGGGGATATACGCGTCCAGCGCGTCCATCAGCTCGTGGATGCTCTTGGTTTTCTCGGGATCTTCCGGATTCTCGAGGGCGATCATCGCCGACCCGCGAATCACGGGGATGTCATCGCCGGGGAACTCGTATTTGCTCATCAGTTCCCGCACTTCCATCTCGACGAGGTCGAGCAGCTCGGGGTCATCCACAAGGTCGACCTTGTTGAGGTAGACGATCAGGTACGGCACGTTCACCTGACGAGCGAGCAAGATGTGCTCGCGAGTCTGCGGCATCGGTCCGTCGGCTGCGGAAACCACCACGATCGCACCATCCATCTGAGCGGCGCCGGTGATCATGTTCTTGACGTAGTCGGCGTGGCCGGGACAGTCGATGTGAGCATAGTGGCGTTTCTCTGTCTCATACTCCACATGCGACGTCGCAATCGTGAGAATCTTGGTCGCATCGCGCCGGCCCTGCTTCTCCGACGCTTTGGCCACCTCATCGTACGACTTGAATTTCGCCAACTTCTTAAGGGCCTGCACGCCGGTCATCGCGGCCGTCAACGTCGTCTTGCCGTGATCAACGTGACCGATCGTACCGACATTCACATGAGGTTTCGTTCTCTCAAATGTTTCCTTGGCCATCCGGTGTTTACCTCCACTCGCTCGAGGCTATCTACTCTGTAACCTAATTCGTCACCTAATTCCCCGGCGGAACCGCCGACTTTTGGCGCCCCTCGCCGGCGGAACATCGTTCCTTATCTTCGATCCTTACTAATGCCGGGCAAACTCACGTTCAGGGCAAAGGCATGTCACCTTCACTGTCCCTGACAGTAAATAAACCAGCTGCTGACGGGATTCGAACCCGTGACCTCGTCCTTACCAAGGACGCACTCTACCAGCTGAGCTACAGCAGCAGCGCAAACACGGCATGCAGCGCAAAGCTGTATGCGCACACCAATCACCCTTGCCGTTGCGGCTCGAAATCAGTCTGGTGCGCACACGGCGACGAAGTCCGGGACGCTCTGGCCAGGCGACACATGCACCTCCCGGCCCCTTCCCGCACTGGACGTAGCTGCACCTAGAACCTCGCAAATATAGGGACTCGCACAGTTATGTCAAATCCAAAAACAAGCTATCAGAAGTTAGAACATAATGCAAACGGGAACCACTAATCGGAAACATATTTACATTGACAGTTTAACGTGCGTTTGGGGCAGCGCGAAAAACGAAAGGTCTCCTCAGCTTGACTTCGCCCACCACCACCTTATCGTACGTATCGGTCCGCTACACGCCCATTATGAGTCAGACCGCAACCTCACTATACGGTGGGCTGAAAACGCCGGCAGACCTTGGACAAGGTTGCCGCCGCAGTTGAGGCCATCTAGGATACCAATGTAGGTTTGGCCTGTGGGCACCCTCTGCCCGCACGTAACCCTCTCCCAGGAGCAGGCGCGCACCGGTCTTTTAGGAGGGATCACCCCGATGCAACGGCGTCCCCTTGGCAACAGTGGATTGGAAGTAACCGTGGTTGGCTTGGGCACATGGGCGATGGGCGGAACCGTCGAAACCTGGGGGTATGTCGACGATCGCGAGTCCATCGCGGCCATCCACCAGGCACTCGACTGCGGCATCAACCTGGTCGACACGGCCCCGATCTACGGTCTGGGTCACAGTGAGGAAATCGTCGGCAAGGCGATCCAGGGGCGACGACACGAGGTCATCCTCGCGACCAAATGCGGGTTGCTATTCCCGAAGTCGAATGATCAGCTGCCATCGCGATCATTGTCTCGTGAGAGTATTCTACGGGAGTGCGAGGACAGCCTGCGGCGTCTACGGACCAACGTGATCGATTTGTATCAGTGCCACTGGCCCGACCCCGAGACACACGTCCGGGAGACGATGGACGCTCTGACAACCTTGCTGGAGCAGGGTAAGATACGGGCCATCGGGGTGTCGAACTTCAGTTGTGAGGAGATGACGGCGGCACGGGAATTCGGCCCGATCCACGCGTTGCAGCCGCCCTTCTCCATGCTACAGCTTCGGGCTTCGGAGGATCTGATCCCCTATTGCATCGAGCATCGGATCGGCGTCGTACCCTACAGTCCGCTCGCCAAAGGCCTCCTCACCGGCAAGTTCACCGCAAAGAGCCGTTTTAGGGACATCCGCGCCAGCGATCCGGATTTCCTGGGTGAGCGCTATCGGCGCAATCTCCGCGTGGTGGAGGCGCTCAAAGGGATTGCGGCCGGCTATGACAAAACTGTGACACAGCTCGCCATCAACTGGACCGTGGGGCAGCCCGGAGTCACCGCGCCTATCATCGGTGCGAAGCGACCCTCGCAGGTTCTGGAGAACGTCGGCGGAGTCGGCTGGAACATCACGGAGGACGACCGGGGCAGGATCGACGCGATCCTGAGGAGCTGACACGTTGAACCCGGACGTCAGGCTGACGGAACACCTGCCCAAACGCACACCGCGAACCGCGCGGCGATCGGAACGTCGCACAGGCACGCTCCGCGACTCGGCTCTACAGGCTCTATCGGCTGCAACTGATCGATATACACGCCTAGGAGCCGGCAGACATCACGCACGGCAACGCCCGAACCACGTGCTGGCTGCGGTCGCCGCGATCATTGTCGGCGTTACCCTCACGCTGGCCGGGCGATTCGTACACCGCTGTGCCGCCACACTGCGGATAACCGGAGAGGGCGCGCCCGCCGCATACGCCGTGTACCGCAAGGAGCTTCTGGACTACGCATGGGATCGCGTCGGCGACTCGAGCGAGACCGGCTTTATCCCACGACATTGGTTCGTGGACTCGCCGGGCGACGGTGTGCTGCAACTTTGCCTGATAACACCAGATAGTCATGCCGGCGTCGAGTGTGCCCGTCAGATCGCCACCGGCTTTCGCGACAAGATGCAGGCCGCAGCGGCAGTAGCCCGCGAGACACCAACCCGGGCGGAAGACATTCTCTCCCAATATGTACAGCGGTTGCAAATGCGGCTGAGCGAGGTACAGAAGCAGGTTGATGCCGCAATCATGACACTACCCGAGACCGATCCGTCCGAGCATCGCACCGCCATGCTGTCCCGCTGGCAGTCTCTTTACTCCGACTTTGACGCCGCCCGTGAGCAGCTCGCCGAGGCGTCCGCCGATGTCGCACGCCTGCAAGCGAACCCTCAGCTTATGCATGGCCTGGTTACCACCGAGGAATACCAGCAAGCTCTTGGGGGGGATGCCGCTCTGCAACAGGATCTCCGCGAGCTGGCGACGGACCTGTCAGAGCTGAAGCTTCACCTGCTCAACGTCTGGCAGGAATCTGCTGGACCGCTCGAACACCTCGTTTTGGCCGTTGAGGACCTGATTGCAACAGCCTCTCCGAACCGCGAGCATCCGCGCGCTCAGGAAAACCCTCGCAAAACGCAAGCGCTGGTAGTCACGGTCGAGGCTTACCGTGACATGCTCACGACCTTCGCGCAGACCTGGACGCGCAAGTTCACGGCCCTGCGGGGACTCGAAATCGATCCGCACAGTGGGGAGGTGCTCGATGTCTATCAGCACAGCCGGCGGTTGTTGAACGACTTCCTCTTCGACGCAACCAAGCGCCTGGCGTCGATGCGGTTGCAGGTCCTCGCAATCGCCGAGGGATCAAGTGACAGCGCGCGACACCACGTCTTTCGATCGAACCTGGTTCGAGCTTTTCAGACGATGCAGGCAGCCCACCACCGCCTCGAGTTTGCAGCCGGTACGATCGAGACGCCGGACAACTTTCGGCTTGATGCCGCACTGAAATCCACTCGAGGACTGCGACGGCGATCTCAGGATCGAATCCGTGCCATCAACGAGGCACTTCAAGCCAGGGCGGCCGAGCACGCCAGAAAACGCCGGATCAAGGAGCTGACCAAGGCCGAGAAGTTGGTCGAGCTGGTTCGCACGGCGACGGACCAAACGGTTGATGAGCTTCTCGCCCTGCAAAAGGAACTGAACTTAAACGCCGAAGTGTCACAGGCTTTCCTCCGCGCCGTTCTCAAGGCCGAAATCGCCACCGCCCGATTGAAACTCACCCAGGACGATCTTGGCATCGCCAAAGACCGACTCGAGCGGCTCGCCGCCGAGCGGGTATCAACGGTCGAGGCCGCCGAGATCGAATTCGTCTCCGCCGGCGTCGTTGGCCGACCCGTCAACCTCGCACAACGCCTTGGCACCGGTGCCCTCGCCGCCGCTCTGATATTCGTAACGGTTTTGTTCGCCCAGTGGTGGATCACACGGCGGACGTGACGGGTGCCCTACGTCCTCTGGACATGGTTTGACGATTCGCACAGTCAACGATCGCCAACCAGTGACCCGTCGCTGGCGCTCCCGGCTTGGATCAGTGATGCGCGGTGCGCTTCGGCGCGGAGGCGTAAAGCTCAAACCCACGCTTACCTTCGATGATAGTGATGAACTGGTCGGCGAGGAGGTCCTGTAGACAGGTGGCGGTGTGGTCGTGGTTGGGCCAGTGGACCTCAATGGAATCGACACGGTCGTGGGTTCCCAAACCGAATGTCAATGGGAACTCGTTTCGATGGGAGTTGTGGCCCAGGCCGCCGTAGACTTCCCGCGTTTGGACGAGATCACCGGTGCGGACTATCACGCGTGCACCAATGGCATTGCGATTGGAGCCAGCTTCACCGCGGCCAATCAGATGGATTGTTAGAAAGTGGTTGCGATCACCGACATTATTGCGGAACAGGGCTACGCGCGGCGGCAGTGCACTGCTTCGTGCGGGTGGCATGCGACAGTTCGTGCGGGTAACAAGTATGTCGACATCGCCGTCGTGGTCATAATCCGCCAGTGACAGACAACCGGAACCCTCCCACGCGAAGCCGGCCTCTTTGGTCACTTCAACAAAACGGTGATCGGCCTGATGTTGGAAGAGCCGCAGGAACTGGCCGTCGGGGTAGTCGCCCGAGCTGATCAAAAGGTCCTGCAAACCGTCATTGTCGAAGTCGATCCAGGTCGCATACAGATCGCCCTCGTTCCAGCGATCACCACTATGGTGCCGGTCGATGCCAATGTCCTGACGCCGCTCGAAGCGGTAATCCCCTTCCGGACCGAGGTTGACCAACAGGCACGATCGGTCGGAGGACTCACCCGCCCAAGCGTGCGCGATCTCCGCAACGAACAGATCGATGTCCCCGTCGTTATCGTAGTCGGCGCAGGCCACGTCGAACGTGTTGCCGTTTGAGCGGAACGGTTCTTCATCCTCGCGGTTGTGACGCTCCTTGACCTCGGGTGGATACCGTCCGTGCCGGATCGTGTCACCGTCGAATCCTACGACATCGGCAACATCGCCGAATCGCAAGCCACCGAAGTTTTCAAGAAGCACATTCCATTGCCGTCCGTAGGCAGCGATCAGAACGTCCTGCTCACCGTCGTTGTTGTAGTCGCAATGCGACAGGCCGTAGACCGGTCGATGGCTGTTTCGCAAACCCGGTGTTGCGACCGTCGACCATCCGGTTGACGCGGTGATGTCAGTGAACGTGCCGTCACCAGCACCGCGATAGATCGGCGACGGATAACACTCATAGGTCCAACTGTACTGGCGATACCAGTTGCCGATGAACAGATCGACGCATCCGTCGCGGTCGGCGTCGAAGAACATTGCAGTGGTGGTGGTCGCCGGCGGGTTGGGTCGAAGCGCCTGATGAAGCAGGGAGAATCGAGCGAGCCCGTCATTGAGGAGGATTTCGCTTCGTCGGCCGTCGTCCGCGACCGCCTTGATCGGTTCGCCGTTGTCATCGAGAACGAGGGCGTCATCCTGCACGACGGGACGGTCGAAATCGCAGAACTGACCGCTGAAGAGGTCGAGATCGCCATCGTTGTCGACGTCGGCCACCTGCAGGCAATCGGACACGCGCGGCTCGTTGCGGCCAAGCCTCTCATCAATCCGGGACTGACGGCTATGGTCGATAAACACCCGGCCGGTCCGTCCCGTCGCCGGGCGACTGATAAACACGAACCGGTTGTCCAGGATGCAGTCGGCGAATGTGTCTCCGTCCAGGTCCGCCCAGAGTACGCGTTTGGCCTCGACACCGCCGAGACCGACCTGATCAGCCACATCGGTGAAGAAAAACCCCGGTGGCCGAACGGTCAGCTCGACGCGGGGAGTCGACACACAACCGGCAACGGCAAGGGCGATCAGCCCGACCAGGCCTCGGCGGAATCTTTTGTCGGGAATCCGGCTGGTCATATCCGGTTCGATACTCCCCGGTTTCGACGCTCCATTCTGCGCCGGGGATTGTGCCCGAAGTGAACGGCAAAGTCACGGACGGCGGCGTCCGGCTGGACACTCGGGGTAAGGACTGACGTTGCTCGGAGAATCGGGAGAGTTGCGGTTTCCGGCCTGTTTTTCGCGGTTTTTGCACCCGAAGCGTCGGTTTGAGGTGACGACGGTAGGCCGATCACAACTGATTTATCGGGTGCCGATCGGCTGAGGCGGCGAGCCCAACACCACCCTGGGATGCTCAGCGATTGCCCTCGCCAACGCCGCGTTCGGGCCGGTCACGACGGTTGCGCCCGGCCTGTCGATATTGAACATCCCCGGGCACGATCCACGAAATCAAGCTTTTTTATAGGGAAAAATAGGCGTTCGTGACGAAATAATGCTTGATTCCCGGCGCGGGCGGTCGTAGATTCTCGCGCGGTTTAACAAAAGGAAGCTGGATTAGGGTTTCTGAAAGGAAGTCTACATGGCCAAGAAGAAAAAGAGTACGAAGACAAGCGTAAAGGCACGGACGAAGACCGAAGTTTTCGGTGGGCTGGCGGATGCCGCGGATTTGTCGAAGAAGCAGGTGACCTGCATCTTTGACGAACTCGCCAAGCTGATCAAGAAGGACATCGGCAAGCGCGGGCCGGGAACGTTTACGGTCCCGGGTCTGATGAAGATCAAGGTCGTGCGCAAACCCGCAACGAAAGCGCGGAGAGGGATCAACCCGTTCACCGGCGAGGAGATGATGTTCAAGGCCAAGCCCGCCCGCAATGTGGTCAAGGTGCAAGCCCTGAAGAATCTCAAGGGCATGGTTTGATCAGGGTGGAACACCGGATTCGACACGCGATTAGCCCATTCGCCACGGCAAAGCCGAAAATGAACTGACTGGGCACCGCGGCGGCGAAACCACATCGTTTCGCCGCCGCCCCTCTTTCTCCGTCGATCCAGGTGCTCGCGACGTCCATGACGTCACTGTGTCATGGAGGCAAAACGGAATCGCGCGTCCCGACGCTTCGCCACCAGCGGCGCCAGGCTTCGGCCACGGCAGCACGGTCGGCCGTTTCCTCGTCGGAAAAGGCGCACGAGTGACCGGTAATCGTTCGCAGCGCTCTTGCCGCGCGTCGCCAGACCACGTGGCGATCGTCAATGCGAAGTGAAGCACGTTCCGGATGATCGAACCGTTGTCGAGGATCCACACCGGCGGCTTCGAAGACGCGAGCGGCGGCAAGGTCGCCTTCCGTCACTCCCTCGAAGACTGCATCATCTTGCAGTGCCTCGATCAAGACACCTATTGCCTCGCGTGTGCGTATCGCTTCAAGCCCCTCGATCGCCTCCACGCGGACTCCCACGTGGGGACTCGTGCGCACAAGGTCGATGAGCACGCACTTCGCTGCATCGGAATCGGTCCTTGACAGCGATGCCACAGCCATCATGGCCCGGCACTCTTCATCCCCGGTTGCAATGGACGCCAGCTCTTCGACACATCTCTCATCTCCGCGAAGTCCGAGTCCTTGCAGGGCGATTCGCGCGACGTCCGGGTCCGTGTCACGGCACACCCGCACGAGAAGTGTGAACGCATCGTCGCCGGGTGCGTGGTGAAGCACGCCGACCGCGAAGGAGCGAAGCCCGGCGTCCTTTGCGTTAAGAAGTCGGGAGACGGCCGGCACGGCGCGATCACCAAGACTTGCCAACCGGTAGAAGTAGACCAAACGGGCATCGGCCGAATCAGTGGTTTGGAGCCGGTGGACCCACCAGTGAGCACGAATCGTGCTGCGTGACAGGATGACGACCACCCACAGCAGCACCATCCCGGCGACGATCCAGCAGGTACGCCTGCCGCCTCGGTTGGTACGGCCCGGCGGCGGCGTGGATTCGGGTTGAGGTGTCCTGGCATCACCCGCCATGGCCTTTGGCATTCAAGGAGGTCGGCTGCGCCGAACGTGTCACGCTAGCGAAAACGGTCAATGGCAAATGCGCTGATCGCTGCAAGCTGTAGAAAACATGCCAAGGTGAATCGGGCCGTCGCCACTGCAGACTGTTCGTCGATAAGTCCTATCAGTCCCCAAAGCGCAACGACAACCGCGAACATCTGCAGCAGCGCACCGAACAATCGCAGAAGCGAGAAGTCCTGCTGGCGCTGTTGTCGCTGTATACGATCGAGCTGCTCGTGAATCTGCCCGAGGAGTCGTACGACTCCGTCCTCCGACTGAGAGTTCGTCACATCGGACATCTCATCGCGATCTTGTTTCATATCGCGCTCAACGATTTCGGCCGCTTCTTGCAAGTTACGTACCATATGTTTAGCAACGGCACAGGTGTCTGCAGCGCTGGAATAGTCTCGGCTGATCAAGATCGTCCTACAACCAGCCCGTGCCCCCGCTTCAACGTCGCAGACGGAATCGCCGATCATCCACGAGCGGGATAAATCAATGTTCAGCTCGCGTGCCGCCTGCAACAACATGCCGGGTTTGGGTTTGCGCAACTCGCTGTCACACCGATAGGCCTCGACCGTTGCTTCCGGACCATCAAGATATGGACAGTAGTAGGCACCGTCCAGACGCGCGCCTTGATCCTGTAGCAGCGCTTCAACCCGCGCATGAACGCGTGCCAAAGCCGTTTCGTCAAACAGCCCGCGCGCGACCCCCGACTGGTTCGACACGATCACCACCAGGCGGCCGCCTTGCGAGATGCGACGGATTGCATCGGCTGCCCCGTGAATAAGTCGTACCCGGTCGGGATCACCGGTATACCCGAGGTCTTCGATGATTGTACCGTCACGGTCGAGGAATACGGCTGTGCGTTTCATGGTTCCGCTTCGGGAGCGATTTCCCAGTCCGCGCTGTGACCGGCTCTTGTGTAGCCGACTCCTGTGGGACCGACTTTCCAGTCGGTCAGCCTGCAAGTTCTTCGATCACCGCCTGTCTTAAAAGCGGCAGCAGAATCTCATGCTGACCGATCACCTCGTGGCCGCGACCCGGCACGACGGGCCGTGTGACCACGTTCTGATGCGGGCGATAGTGACGAATCATGTCAAAGTTCGCCGTCGTCATGCAGTCGAGGTCCGCCCCCATGTTTCGCGCGACGGAGACGGCCTTGAGAAACACCTCGGGCAGCACCACGGCGGAACCGATGTTGAGCCACACGCCTCCCACCTTCGACCCACCCACCGCGCCAAGGTCGGATACAACATCGCAAATCAACCGGAAGTCGTGCATCGACGCAGCCCCAAGAGCAGATCCGTCCGCGCCACCGGACGCGTGAACCGTATCCGTTCCGAAGGCCACGTGGACACAGGCGGGGATCTCGGTTTCTCGGGCGGCTGCAAAGACACTTTGATGTCTGTGCGGTGCTTCTTGGTCGATGAGCAACTGGCCGACGGCGGCGCCGAGACCGATCGACTCACGTCGGACGAGCGCAGCCACTTCGTCGAAAAACGCCAAGGTCTCCGCGACCATCCCGAAGGTGCCGTCGTGGATGGTTTTCGCGACCTCCTCGCTGGTCTCGCCGAGCGTTGCCAGCTCCACATCGTGAATTGCGCAGGCCCCGTTGCAAGCGACGGCCTTGACCACGCCGCGCCGGATCAGGTCGATCAGGATCGGACCGCAGCCGACCTTAAGGACGTGAGCGCCGAAAGCGGCGACGACTGGCCGATCGTGCCGGACCGCCGCCACGATCGCCGCCACGACTCTGCGAAACGCCGCGGCACCCAGGCAGTCCGGCCACGACGCCAGAAGCTCGGCGGCGGAGGCGCCGGAGTGCGGCAATGATGCCAAATCCTTGACGCTCGCCTTGTGTTGCCGCCGTCGCGCGCTATAGGTTTTGATCCGGGTTAGGTCGATCGGCTTGTAGGATCGCGTCATGTCCGGTCAATCCCGGCGAAGCGCCTGTTCCAGTGTCTCCTGGAGCATTGTACCGTCTTCACCCGTGAAGTCGATTGCTATTTTGACAACAAGAATGTCGGCACGATCGAGCCCGCCCAGCATCGCCAGCTTGACGGCATCCTTTTCCGTGGTGATGAGCAGGTCATGCGGCGGGTAGCGCGCCGGATGAAGGAGACAATCAAGATCGCGACGCCGGTAACGGTGATGATCCGGCCACCAACGCTCACCGACCACGTCGACACCCAACGTGCGAACCGTCGTTGCGAACGAGAGGGGCTGTCCGATCCCGGCGAAGAGCACGGCCCGCTTCCCCTCCAGTGATTCTCCGGCCGGTGTGCCGTCCAGCCGCTCGATGGCAGTGACACGGTGGTTGCACTGGAGCTGAATTGCATCACCGGCCACCTTACTCAGACGCGCTGTAATCCGTGAGAGATTCGCCCGCGACACCTGGTCACAACGGGTGAGCGCAATCACGTGGGCACGCCTCAGGGATTGCACCGGTTCGCGCAACAGTCCGCGCGGCAGCAGGTGGTCGAAGCCGAACGGGCAGGTCGCATCGACAAGGACGATATCAAGCGTGCGACCGAGGCGACGATGTTGGAACGCGTCGTCAAGCACGATTACGTCCGCCCCGAAGTCCTCGTGGGCGATCTCGCATGCCACGATGCGGTCCGGGTCGGAAACGCACACCACGCCGGGGCAGTTCTGTCGAATCAGACGTTCTTCGTCGTTGGGCTCGCCGTCGTCGGCCTTGTAGCCGCGCGAGACGACCGCGGGACTGCGGCCCATTTGATCAAGACGCTTGACCAGATCAATGACGAACGGCGTCTTGCCGGTCCCGCCGACGGTCAGGTTGCCAACGCTGATGACGGGTATGGGAAGCACCGCCCACGGGCCCCGGCGGTCGTAGCTCGCGTTGCGAATGGCAATTGCCAGCGCGTACGGAACCTCCCCCGCCCGCAGCAGCGCACGCACAGGTGATGCCCACGCCCCAGCCTCTCCCGCGATGATCCTGCGGTACAACGAATGTCCGCTCATACGCCGGTCAGGTGAATGCGACGGCCGCGCAGGTCACACATGTCTGCGTCGGCTCATCCACGGCTTGATGATACCGCATGATCGTACCGGTGGCCCGCGGAAGCGCGGTGGACAATGCAAATAGACAACCGGCACTGCAGATACGGGTCGTGTTTCCTCCCTCGGCCACACAGCTTAGGAAGGCAGCGGGGGCGTTTACCTCGATCTCGCGCAACGCGCGCCGGTCCCGTTGGCGAACCTCGTCCAGGAAGCCATCGTCCAGCCCCCGCTCGTCACCGAACTGGGCTCCCACATGACTGAGATCAGCACCTGCCACGATCAGTGTGTCCCGCCTGTCGTCATCGATCAGCTCGCCAAGGTTTTCCGCAAAACTACGCAGATCCACCCCGTTCCCGTCGCAGGGGGCCGTTCCCGTCGGACCACATGGGTCGGAGCACAGAAGAGGCACGATCTCGAACGAGTCGGTGCCGAACAGATACTGAATCCACACCACCTGCAACTCGATGGAATGCTCGCGCACATGATCGAGTTCGTAGGTCCGCAAGTTCCCGCACCGCGCTTCCAGCCGCTCGAGGAACGCCATATCGATGCGAGTCGTTCCCAAAGGCGTGGAGAAGTCTCCGGCGGTGGCGACTACGGACGTCGACCGGCCGAAGTGGTTGGTGCCAAGAATGATCACCCGGTCAGGCGCCGTGCGTTGACGAAGTGTCGCATAAGCCGCGGCGTAGCAAGGCCGCCCGCGCTGATAGTCCAGATGCGGCGCGACCAAGCCGCGGATGGAGGAAGGTAACGTGACCGGTTCGACACCCGCAAGCATTCGGTCAAAGAAGTCGCCCGAGTCATCGACGATTCCCACGGCTGCAGCGTGCGGCATGTCGCGCACCCCGGCGCTTCGATACTCCTCCAAACGGGACCGGTAGAATTCCTCAAATCCCGGCCCTTCGAGCAAGTGCGCTTGCTCCAAATGCTCCAACATGCTTTGCAGCGTGTCCATGGAAAGCGTCTGGCCGCATGACGTGGAAAACCATTGCCGGATATTCTCGCACGTATTCGCGCCATCCATAAGAACCATCACGTGCAACGCCGCCTCCGAAAGGGTCAGCCCGACATCCGACAGTCCGCTCCGGTCACGCACCCCCACCTTAGCCCCATGTCCATCCGAAACGGGAAACGTCTCAAGAGGCCGCAAGCATGGTTTATACGCAGGATCCCACAGCATCGCGGTTCAGGTCGAGAAGGTCAGGTCACAAACACAAGGATCACTAACGAACCAGTCCGAAATCAAGCGTCGCTCGGAACCGGTCCACGGACCGCGCCAAAGTAAACGGATGCAAATCATCGTCCGGATGCCAACAACGCTCCGGCCACCATTTTACCGCGCGCGGTGTTCCTAAACAAACACATTGTGACGAATTGAAGAGGGCGAGGTTGCAAGGATGAAGGCGGAAGGATGAAGAATGAAGAAAAGCGGCTCTCCTGCTTTCATCCTTGAGCGCTCATCCTTACCATACGCTTGCCGGGGCTCACAACCACTCGATTGCGATGTCCGGTAGGGGGCGCTCGGTTGGATGCGCCCGGGCTGGTCCCGCTCCTACAGCAGGCCTGGCGTGTTGCTGAGCGTCTCGATCATCTTCAGTGCGGCGGGTCCGGCAAGTACGACGAGAATAGCGGGGAAGATGAAAAGAATCAACGGTGCCATCAACTTGACCGTTGTCTTTTGGGCGCGCTCTTCGGCGGCCTGGCGGCGCTTGACGCGCAGTGCTTCTGATTGATTGCGCAGGGCACGCGCGATGCTCGTGCCGAATCGTTCCGCCTGGTTGATGATCGCAACGAGGGATCGGACTTCATCGAGACCGGTCCGTGTTGTGAGGTTGGTCAGCGCTTCGGCCCGGGGAATACCCATTTGTGATTCGAGTGTTACGAGCTGAAGTTCCTCCGCCAGGACCGGATGAACATCGCGCATCTCGTCGCCGACGCGCTGGAAGGCGGCATCCAGGCCAAGGCCCGATTCGACGGAGATGACCAGCATATCGAGCGTGTCCGGCAGGCCGTTGCGAACTTTCTCCTTGCGTTTCGACGTAGCGGAGCTCAGCCACAAATCCGGTGCCAGAAAACCGATGCCCGCCCCGATCATGATGATGCCAGCCGCGACTGAGAGGGGATATCCCTTCGCCCAGGCAAAGGCGACGGCGGCGGCGCCCAGACAAACAGCCACAACCGTCTTGCTTGCCAGGAAAGTCGTCGGTGCGTTGTCGGAACGAAGGCCTGCGGTTGCCAGCCTCATGCGGAGTTTCGACATCTCCTCTGCGTTCTGTTTCATGCCGGGCCTTACCGCGATCGGCGCGACCGTTTGCATAACACGTTTCGCCACCGATTCCTTGGCCCGTTTGCGCACCGCAGCCACCTGGGCTTGGCCCTTCCGGCCCGCCATCCGACGTTTGATCGTGTCGCCCTCCTGGTTCGGCGCGGGCCACAACGCGTACACAACCAGCGCGATACTCACGACGACCATCGCGCCAAGCAGATACAAGGTCATGCGTAAAGCTCTCCCTGCGTCCGGGGCAGCCGCCACCAAATTGGCCATCCCGGCATCGCCGATTGTCGACGCCCTGTTTCAACCGATCGTCGGCAGTTTCACCCTTGACTCGCCACGCGGGCGTACGCCCGCAGTTGCTCGCTTTGCGAGCAGCGGCGTGTCAAGGGCAAGATCCACAATCGACAACCGGTCACACCTTGATATTGACGATCCATCGGATCATCGCGATGCCCATCAACTGCATCCCCACGGCGATCATGAGCATGATCTGCCCGCGCGGGTCTTCAAGTAGGGTGTTGGCATAGTCGGGATTGAGAACCATCGACCCCGCAAAGACAACCGCCGGCAGGGCAAACAGCACCCAGCCGGAAAGACGCCCTTCCGCGGTCAACCCGCGGACCATCCCCGCCAGCTCGATGCGTCCGCGAATGACGCCGCTGATGTTCTCCAGCACCTCCGCAAGGTCGCCTCCGGTCTGGCGCTGAATCATCACAGCCGTCACGAAGAACCGGACGTCGAGCGAGTCAACGCGATCGGCCATCGACCGCAGCGCATCCTCGATTTTGACGCCGAGATTCTGCTCGTGGTACACTTGGGCAAACTCGGTCGCGATCGGAGGCGGCATCTGTTCGTAGACGGTTTGAATGGAGCCGGCAAGAGAGTGCCCCGCCCGAAGCGCCTGACTCATCATTTCGAAAACGTCGGGCAACTGGTAGGCGAGCTTGCTCATTCGCCGCTTGCGCTTCATGTTGAGCCACACGAGCGGCAACAGCAACACTGCGACACCGCACCCGATCGCAGTCAGTGCACCAACTTGGAGCATCCAAAGACTGACGACGGTGAACAGCGACAATCCGCACAGATTCAACATGGTCTGCGGTGCCGACCAGTCCATGTCCGCCTGATCGAGCAGCGTCTGGATCTTGGGGATGAACTTGAACTTCCCGATCACCGTATCGGCGAAGGAGTTGGACTGGCCCCTCGCACCGCGCCGCAGAATGGACTCCGTCACTGCTTTCTGCTTGCGGTGTTCCCCGCGGAGGCGGTCCTGCATCTTTCGGCGCGTGGAGGACTTGCTCTCCACGATGACCTGGTAAATGCCGTAGAAAAGCAGCATGAATCCGACCGTCGGCAGCGCGTAGACCAGCAATTCGGTTGTATCAGCCAGGATCGGAAACGTTGCGAGTAAAGCCATCGGGCAATCCTTACGCGGCAAACCTATTCGCCATCGTCCGTCATGAGCACTCGACGCGTGAACACGTCCAGATCAACGTCGCAGCCGGTTGCCTTGAGGCGGTCCAAGAACGACGGGCGTATCCCGGTTGCCACGAACTGGCCGAAAGCCTTCCCCGTGACGCTGATGCCGAGCTGTTCGAATGCGAAAATGTCCTGCATCGTGATGATATCACCTTCCATCCCCGAAATCTCGGTCACACTGGTGACCTTCCGGGACCCGCCGGTCATGCGATGCACCTGCACGAGCACGTTGACCGCCGACGCGAACTGCTGACGGATAGCACGAATAGGCAGCTCGAAGCCGGCCATCATCACCATCGTCTCAACACGGGCGACCGCGTCTCGCGTGCTGTTGGCGTGAAGCGTGGTGATTGAACCGTCGTGCCCGGTGTTCATGGCCTGCAGCATGTCCAGCGTTTCGGCCCCCCGACACTCGCCGACTACGATGCGGTCGGGGCGCATGCGCAAGCTGTTAATCAGCAGGTCGCGGATCGCGATCCGCCCTTTCCCCTCAATGTTGGCGGGTCGGGTCTCGAGACGCACGACATGAGGCTGGCGGAGCTGAAGCTCTGCGGCGTCCTCGATAGTGACGATTCGTTCGCTGTCGGAGATGAATCCCGACAAGTTGTTGAGCAGGGTCGTCTTTCCCGACCCGGTCCCTCCCACCACCATGATGTTAAGTCGACCTCTGACACACGCTGCGAGGAAGTCTCGCATCTCCGGCGTGACGGACTTGAAGCTGATAAAGTCATCCCAGGTCAACGGGTCGGCACCGAACCTCCGGATCGACATGCTCGGCCCATCGATGGCCAGCGGCGGAATCACGGCGTTGACACGGCTGCCGTCCGCAAGACGCGCGTCGACGAGCGGGCAGGTCTCGTCGCACCGCCGCCCGACCGCACTGACGATCTTGTCGATCACGTGCATCAGGTGGGCGTTGTCGCGGAACTCAACTTCGGTGGATTCCAGTTTGCCCCGGCGCTCCACATAGACCTGTTTGGGGCCGTTGACGAGGATATCGCTGATTACCGGATCGGTGAGCAAGACCTCCAGCGGACCGAGACCGAACGTCTCGTCCAGGACCTCATTGATGAGTCGCTGCCGTTCGTTGAAGTTCAGCAGCGTGTTCTCCTGGTCCGCCAAGTTCGAGACCAGTTCCTTGACCTGGGAACGGAGGGTCTCGTCGTCGCCGGCCATACGCGCCAGGTCAAGCTGGTCGATGAGCTTGCGGTGCAGCCGCATCTTCAGCGCATTGAACTGCTCGATCTTCTCTTTGGACGCCCGGGGCTTGGCGGGGGAAACCGGTTTGGGCATCGCCACCGGTACGGGCGCACTCGGTGCCTGTGGCGACTGCGGTGTTGCCGCAACATTACCAGGCATCCGCTTTCCAAACATCCGCGTGTTCCTCTACTCGTAACTTACGAACCGTTCCGCCATACCTCACATCCGGCAATAGCCCCCGTTGCTCTACGTGCGTGAAGGCCACCCCGTAACCGATCGCGTTAGTTGCCCGCAAAGATACGGCCGATCAATCCCTGCTTGCGTGTATCCTTTTCATCGGCCTGCGAATCCGGGGTGTGCAGCCGTTCGGCAATTTCCTGTATCGCAATGCGCAGCTTGCTTTTCGGACTATGGGTCAGAAGCGGTTCACCGAGGTTGATGGCACCGCTGGCCGCCTCCCAGTCGTCGGGAATGGTCGCAAACAGCTCCAATCCCAACGTTTCCGTCACGTCATCAACGGAGAGATGCCCCGATCCGCGTCCGATACGATTGCAGATGAGCTGGGCGCGATCGAGGTTATACCCGTTGTCGCGCATGCTCTGAATGAGCCGGAGCGCGTTGCGCACACACGGCACCAGCGCCTGGACGATAAGCAGGGTCATGTCGGACAACGCCAGAACCGATTTGCCGCCGACGTCGAATCGCGTCGGCCCGTCCGCAATCACGTATTCACTCAACTGAATCAGGTTGGAGAAGACTCCCATACATGCCGCCGCGGTAATCGTGTCCGCCTCGGCCAGATGATTCGGTCGTCCCAGCACCTGCACGCCGGTATCGTGTCTGGTCAACGCACGTCCGATCACCTGAGATTCCAGCGCCTCCGGTGAGCCGCACAGATCCGCTAGGGTGTACTTTGGATCAATGTCCAGCAGGGTCGCAACCTGCCCATACCGGTAATCCAGATCAACAATCGTCACCTTCCTCTGGCTTAGTGCCGCCAGTTCGACCGCGAGATTTGTGGTGATCATGGTGGCGCCGACGCCACCCGATGTTCCCACTACCGTGATGAGCCGTCCCTGGGTTGTCGTCTCGACCTGGTTGATCGTGATCCTGTCGATCGCTTCCTTGAGGGCATTGGTATCGATGGGTCTGGGGAGAAACTCCTTCACCCCCATCCGCATGGCTTTGAGAATGAGTTGCCCGTCCGTTGACTCGGACACGGCGAAGACGGCCAAGTCGCGACGCGCGCTGATGATATCTCCGACGATCGGGAGAATCCCCTCCGGAGACGGGTCAAGGTTGACCAGCAGAACATCCACCGGAAACTGCCCAACCGCCTGGGTGGCGAGGGCCGGCTCGTCGACCTCCGCCATTAGCTTCACCCGTTCCATGCTCAACAATATGGCGCGCAGCTCAGGCGCGAAGCTTTCATCTCCGTTCAAGACGATGAACCTCACGTTGTTCGCCATGGACGGTTTCAGCCGACAAAGCGGCGAAGGTGTCGGTGAAGGCGATCTCCGGAGTGCCTCAACACTTGTGGAGGCACACTTGCGGTGGTGCATCCCCGGCGACAACGTACGTTATCGGGTAAACGTCACCCGCGCTGATCGCGCAGAGTCGTCCGGGGATTTCCGCGCTCCGTCGATGTACCGCTTCCGCCAAGCCTCCGACACAGACTATAAAGATTCTCCCGCAGCTATATCGGCAATGATAAGAAACGAGCCCGGTTTACTGTCCAGGTATGATCGGCGGTCCGATATCGACGGGCGGCTGAGGGGCGTCTTCAATGATCTCGATATTCGGACAATGCCTTAAGAAACCGGCACGACAACCGCCGTCGTCGCACTAGGTGACGGAACCGTCGCTCGCAACATACTTGCCATCTGAGCGGACTAAAAGCCGCCTCAACCGTCCGATGGACAGCGGCTTCGCACACGTAGCGGTGTTTTCGCCAATGGTGATTTACGAACCGACCAGCGGCCCATCCGCCCATCACCGGGCCAGTACGATCAGTCCGACCAGGCCTCCCGAGCTTGGGGCATCCGGATCGATACGCACGCCTCCTCCGTTGTATGACACGGGCTGGATATAAAGACCCCGCGTGCTTGGCGCACCAGTGAGGCGGATGTCCATCACCCGGCCGAATCGAATGCTCGTGATCGTATAGGTCGCGTTCGAGCCGGATAGCACGACATTGTCATGCAGGAAGAAGGCGACGACGTCTCCGACAATTTGACTGACCACGTCCTTCAACGCCGCCTCCAAACCGGGGCTGCCGGTGATGTCGTAGGTTACCGGACTTCCTTCCCCATCCAAGAACGTCGGTTCCGAGGTGCCGATCTCCATCTCCATGTCTTCAGCGGTAAGACCGTTGAGGATTTGCACGCGCTCTGCATCCACGCCTTGATTGCCGGTGCCGATGTTAAGCACCCCGAAGTTGCCATCGCCCTCCTCATACCCGCTTCCGGAAAGCGGATAGGGGTACAATCGGACTTCGCGAATGCCGTCCGGTGCCGACGTGATCGTCCCACCCTCCTCGTTGTATGCGTACTGATCGCCGCCGTGCATCAGCTCCTGGGCAAACGCGTCCTCGTGGATTGTAAAGGGCAGGCCGCCCGCCCCGGGTTCGCCTACGTCGAACCCTGCGAAGCGATCATCAAACACGGCCACCGCCGAGGCTGACGTCTCGCCCGCCAGCTTTCCAAGAATCGGGGCGAAAAAGAACTGCACCGGCGCGTTGGCGCTTTCATCGCCGCCGGCTTCACGACGGACGATTACACGGACAGCTGTGAGGTCAACCGGTGCGACGCCTGTCTGAATAGACTCAGTGGTCGAGTCGATGTTAATCCAACCGGTGTATATGTCGCCAGGTGCGATCACTGTGGTCCCCAGCCCGAGCGTGGGATTCATCGAGGCAAACTCGCTGACTCGCGCCGCAGCCAATCCCGTAACGTACGCAGCGGACTCGGAACCGCCGGTGCCCATGCGGATGCGCATCATGTCATCCGTGACATAGGCGGAGGCGCCGGCCAAGGCGGCTGCATCGGCCGTCCGCTGGAGATCAGCGCGGGCGTTGAAAAGCGCACCGAGGTCAACCGTCAGCGCGGCGAGCCCCAGCAGAACGACCATCATGACGCCGACCTGGACCGCAATAATCGCGCGTCTTCGGTAGCGCTCCCCTTTTGCATGAGCGTAAGGAGCCATTCTTTCGTCCTCCCTCTGATGTGTGGCTTTGGTGCCACGTGATGATCAAGCGCCTCAGAGGCCTCCTGAAGGTCGGTCGGCGCCTCGCGGGGATGGGTGAGTCACTGCGTTTCGGTTGCTTCATGGCCCCAGGGGCCGTGCACTGAGAGTTCGTCCGGTTCGGACTCGATGCCGGAACCCGGAGCGAAAGCATCGCGGGAGCTGGACAATCGGTCCGTCGTCTTCGAATCGTCGGAACCTTCCAACAGACCGAGCATGTACAGCTCGACGTCGCTCGGATCGGTCAGATCCTCCCCGGGCAAACGCACCTTCTGGTGCGCGTCAAGCGGCGCTACGATCTCGGGTGTCACGAGGATGACAAGCTCCGTGAGAGAGTGCTGAAAGTTAACTGAACGAAATAAAGCGCCAAGAATGGGAACATCCCCGATTCCCGGAATCCGACTGGCGATGCCCCGGAGTTCCTCGCTGAGGAGCCCCGCGATCGCGATCGTCTGACCGTTGCCAAGCTCCACCGTCGTTTCGCTGGATCTGGATTTCAAGCCAGGAACCACAAAACCCTCGATTTGGACGGCGGTGGAGAAGTCCAGCTCCGAGACCTCCGGCGCGACCCGCAGTCGAATCCGCTGATGTCCGCGGACCAGCGGCGTGAAATTCAGGCGAACGCCGAACTCACGCCAGTCGATTGTCACCTGCTGATTGCCCTGGGGAACCGGGATGGGGAACTCACCGCCCGCCAGGAAGCTCGCCGTCTCGCCGCTGATTGCCACGAGATTGGGCTCCGCAAGTATCTTGAGTAGGGAATTGTCCGCCATCGCTCTGAGGAACAGTTGCATCTGGGCTCGCGGAAATCCCAGCGACAGGGTGGTGGCCGAACTGATCGGAACACCATCCTCACCCGTCAGAAACGGCATGTTCCGGGTTACGAGAGCGTCGGCGGCAGCACCCATGTTGATTGGATTGATGCCGCCTAACTGATTGACGATGAAACCGTCACGGAAATTTGTGCCCGCGAGAAAACCGTTAATGCCAAGCTCGCGCGAGGCTGCACGATTCACCTCAGCCACCACGCAGCGGAGGAGAACCTGCTGCTCACCCGCCAATTCCAGGTGGTTCTGGACGACGGACGCCTGTTGTTTTGACACAGCCGGGGGAAGGAACAGATTTGCCAGGTCAACGATTCGCGTCGCCCGCTCCGCGCTGCTGACAGTCCCCGTCAGAACGATGTTCCCCAGGAGGGACTGGGCTTCGATCTTCGATTGCGGATCAACGGCACCGATGGCCTGATTGAGCCGACCCAGGTCGAGCTCCACCGACACCTCCAGCACCGATTGTTCCTGATCGGCGTGCAACAGTACGACACTCGTGGTGCCATAGGCCTGACCGGTAATCAGCAGGCGCACAGGGCTGATAACCTGTACGTCCGCGACGTGCGTGGCGATCACGTCGGCCCGGGCGACCTCGATGCTGGTCTCGATCGTCACACTGCCGTACAACGGAACCGTAATCCGTTGAACGCTGTCGGATAGATCGAGAACCGAGGCCCTCAGTTCAGTCCCGCGACCACTTTCCTGGGCGGCTGCATCCATTCCGCCCGTAAGAGCAATTCCGCCAATAGCGATCAGGCAAAGGCCGACCCGCGTCGAGACGCCGACGTAACGGCGTCGCAGTAGCTCGGGACGGCAGCCGTCCGTGACTCTATCAAACATTCTAGCGTCCTCCTCACTCGCCGCTGCTGTTGGGCTTAGTCTCGTCTTCCGCGCTATGTGAACGACTCGTACGCACTGGGCTGCGATCCGACGAGGAATGGTCTGGATTCCTCGACACGCCCATTCGCGAGGACGCGCGTGTCGGATGCCCCTTGGAGACATCCGTGATGTTGGGTGACGTTACGTCCTCGAAGGTGATCTGCTCCACCGATGCGGGTCCACCGGTGCCCGGTGAACCACGAACCACAAGCACGGCGTACGGCTCCGGCTCGCGATGTAAGAGCCTCGAGTCACCCGGTTTTGTCCCGCTGCCGGCGGAGTCGACGAAGAGCCCGTTCATCATTTCCATCAATGACGGACCGGTCGAGTCGACCGTACTCGACTTCGAGGGATGTAATCCCGGGATGACGTCACCCATGTCAGCCCGCGCCGGGTTGTCCGTCGTTTCCTTGTCATCGCCACGCATCGCGAAGGTAACCTTGCCGCGCGTCGCAGCCAGGTGAAGCTTCGGTACATCCTCCTCGCGCACCAGGAGCGTGGCGGACTTGGCGGGCTTCATCTTACCCGCTGACTCACCGGCCCCCGTATCCGTTCCACGACCAATCGCGGCGACTTGGACGCGTTGGAGAATGACTTCGGCGATCGTTTCCTTCCCCCCACGCGTTGATGTAGCGATATCCATGACGACGATTACGTCGACCCAATCACCCGGGTTGATCTGATAAGCGACCCCGGTGACCTCGTCGATCTTGACAGACACGGCGCGATAGCCCGCTGGAATCCGCCCCACCATTCCAGGTCTGGTTCCCTCCGGGGCCAGCATCGGCTTGAGTACCGCGACCCGCTCAGGAATTGCTTTGGCGCTTACCCGCCCGACAACGTCCTCGACATTGCTGATCCGGTCGTTCGCCGGAGCGAAGATGCTCTCGGCCGTCTCAACCACCTCGACCATCTCAGCCGTGATTGTCTCGTGCGGGTTAATATCTTGCCTGGACCGGACAACCTTGACGGTTTCCGCGGTCCTGCCGGCTGCCTTAGCTTTGCGGATGGTGTCCACCGCCAGTTTGACGGCAGCAAGCCCGACACACAGACCAAGCGCCAAGGGAATGATCGCCTTTCGCTTCATGGTTTGTCCTCTGCGGTTACCGGTCCCTAGTTACACCTGATGAGTCGCGCGATGATAGTCTGTTGCCCGTCGTCCTGCGGCCTGGAGCCCCAGAGGCAACCGTGTGGGATCCCCAAGCTCGTTTGTTTATCGGATGGCTTGCGACTGCATTCGACCTATCCGTTGAGAAATTCTTTGGTGTGGCATGTTGTCATGCGGACCACATCCGTGACGTGGTAGAACTGTTACGTCCGATAAATGCCGCCGGCCCCGCGATGCGGGGCTGAAACGGTTCCAATAACAGAGGTTGGACTGCGGCGTGCCTCAGTCAGCCTCCCACACCCTCTTTACGCATGCTGCACGTCCCGGCCAAGTCGTAGTCGTGCGTACCGAAGAAGCCGCCCATCAGCGACACATCGTTATACGGTACGGAAATGGTGACGGTCTCGACCGGATTACCCGACGTCGCGTGTGTCATCGTGATGCTATAGCTGCCCAGACCCGTGGGTGCCATGACCTGATTGACCCGCCCCGCAACATTGTCATAGGGTTCCACTGAGGATTGCAAAACGGCAAGGCGGCATCCCTCGCGCGCAGCTGATTGCAGCGTCTGACGGACCATGAACACCCATCCGTACTCGATGATGCCGAACAGGATCGTCAGAAGCAGCGGCAAGACGACCGCAAACTCGACGACGGCGGTAGCCCGCGTCCGTCGGGATCCCATACACCTTCCGACTCGTCTCATTCGTCGTTTCGTCGTCATTGCTACATCCCCCACCAGCCGAACATGGTGCCGGCCAGTATGATGAGTGTGCCCCCCGTCAGCGGTACTCCGTAGGGGAGCAACTGGGACGTGGTGCCAAAATTCCTCACTGAGCCGAACTCACTAAACATCAATTGCCGGTTCGTGCATTTGGTAAGAATGACACCCATGTTCGCGCAGGCCATCCGAAGCCGGCCCGTGGAAACGATCATCACGACCGCCGCGAGCCCGCCGATCAGCCCACCGAGCAGGAACGAGTAGAGTGTCAACAGCGGCCCCATCCAGACACCGATGGCTGCCATGAGCTTGACATCACCGGCGCCCATACCGTGCATCAGCCACGGGACGATCAGCAGGCAGAAACCGACCAGCAGGCCCAATAGACCCGTTCCGAGCCCCGACCAGCCGAAATACCAGCCCTGGACCGCGAAACCCGCGATGATCAACGCCAGATTCAACCGGTTGGGAACACGCCGTTTCGAAAAATCTGTCCATGAGGCCAACAATACCCCCGGAACGAGAATCGCGCAGGTTACATACCAATATCCGAAATCCATCGGAACAACCCCCTATGCGCCAGAGGAAACGGTCGGACTAGGCGTTTTCGCGACGCTCCCGCCACTTCGTGATTCCCGGCCGGCTCTTTCCCCTCTCGTCGTGCCGGAGTGAGCAAGGCGGTGGGCGCCACTGCGGTTAGCGGCGCCCACCGGCCTCACATCGGACTAAGTACAAGCCCGCCGCCACCGCGGCGGCGAACAACACCTCGCTGTCCTATGCGTTACGAAGCGCCACCAGCCGGCAGGGCTGCGTCCACGTTCGTGAAGATGCCACTCACCGTCCCTCCAAGCCCTGTAATCGCTCCCAGTGCCACGATGATAATCAGCGCCAGCATGACGGCATACTCGGTCGCCGTCGGGCCGTCTTCGGACTGCAGAAAGTTCTTCGCAACATTCAGAAAATTCTTCATACGATTGACTCCTCTTTGACTGTGGGCTGAAAGGTTCAGCCCGTGTACATGTCGAAGGTTGTCCAGGCACGATCTGTCGTCCTGACCCCTCCTGATAAGAAACTCGAACCTCCAGGGGCACGAGCGTTTGACAACACGCAGATGCGACAGCGGCAGGTCACCAGAGTTTCATAGGACCACGTCCGCCGATCACGGCCATGTTTGTAGAGAAGGCAACGGATGGGACGCTCCCGTCCCCAATCCAGTTCGGCAGGGTAACTCACACACTGCCGATCTCACTACGTCAAACGTAAGAAACAAATGCCACTAAGGCAAACACTTTCTCTTGATTCCTCAAGTCTCTAGGCATCTGCTGCGGCCTGACATCATTATCGACCTGTCCGTGTTGCTCTCACCAGCATGTTGATGCATATTCACACTGGTGGGATCACACCACTATCCATCGAACGTGAAGACAAAGTATGTGTTCACAGACAACAAGATTCCAACACATGCCAGGCGACGTCACTAATGACAGTGATGTGCAGATCACGGCACCGCACTGGGGGATAGCCGTTGCTACAACCGAACCAGAGGTCTTGGATACACACGAATCAGACGGTCTGAAGTACTGCGTCTACGATCGCGTAGATATTGTCCATGTGGTTACCGAACAGGGCCATCGCACTGAGAACGCCGATCGCAATGACACCCAGCAGCACCGCATACTCCGTGGCCGTTGGGCCGTCCTCCAACCGCAACAACCACAGTAGCTTCCTGAGCACACTGTTCACGGCTGCGTCTCCCCCTCGTTACCTAAGACTTCGCACACGGCGCACACACGGCGACGGTGCACAGACACTCATGTTCAGCATCGAATACATCACGACTGCGTGCAAATGAAAATGAGAGGGGTTTCGAATATCCGCACACAACAGCCGAGATGGTCGGACTATGGGACCGGTCGTATGTGAATCACAAGAGACCGCCCTGCACTTATCGGACACACGTCAACAGAGCACGTGTTCAGCGTTGTTCTGGAAACCGAGTACTTACCACTGTGCGATGATGAGCAAAGAGCAGTTAGAGATAGCCCAGGTCGCTTAGATGCCGCTCCAGTTGAGCCCGCTGCTGTTCGTCGAGACCGTCCCTACCGAGGCCGTTGGCCGCAGCGCCAACCAGTTCCGGCTCGTCGGCGCACAGATTCTCGGACGCGGCCTCTCGGAGAGATGGGGATGGGGATGGTGATCTATCACTGATCCACGACTGCCCATCCATGTTGGAGGGGACGGGGAGTCCGAGACAACTGAGGACCGTCGGAGCCAGGTCGACGCCAACAGGTGTCGCACTCTCAATAGGGATGTTGGTACCCAAGACACCAGGGACAACAGTAGGATCAACAAGATGATCTGCGGCCCACAACTTGGCATTGTCCACCACCACGACAGCCGGTGCCCCGCCCAGCGCGGTCTGCCAACTTGAGCGATACCCCGGCTCGAATCCAACAATCACGTCCGGCCCGTCCTCAACGTGGGGACCGACGTAGACTTCGCGAGGGGAATACACGTTGCGAATCATGCTAACGCCGCCGTCAGGATCCCGCACCCTGCGCAGACCAACGGCAAGCTCCTCAAGCACGCCTTCCGCTTCCTCGCCCGGTTGGACAATGCCCTGTGACTCACGCCCTGCAAGATTGAGATAAATGCCCGCGAAGCCCACCGCATACGCTCGTGTCCGATTCCAATCCACGTCCGTCAACAATGAACGTCCTTCGCCGGCATTCTTGAGCTTCATGAAACCATTGTCGATCAGCCAGCGATTGGTGTGGACCGCACGGTGGAATGGCGCGAAGCCGTGATCCGAAACCACGAATATCGCAGTATCTTCGTCGGTCGCGTCGAGTGCGCCGGCCAGAACACTATCCATATTCCGGTAGAGATCGCGGACTACGTGGCCGTACTTCTTGGCCCTGGCCGGATCATAGGTGGGGCTTGTCTCGTCCTCCACACACCAGAACATATGCTGTATCCGGTCGCTGGCGTCGAACACAAACGCAAACGCCCCGTCCGAGAAGCGATTCAGCTCGTACTCGAACATCGCCCGGCGCTCCCGGTCGATCTGTGTACATTGATGCAGGAAGGCATCCAGATCGTATCTGCCATCGGTGACGGCGTTGGTGTCCTCGGGCAGACCGAGTGTGTGGAAGAGGCCGACCTGATCCGCTAGCTCCGCACCATACGATGCAGGCTGCGTCAAAGGCCAGACTTGGTTCCTCGGATCCACTTGCAACGGCGTTGCGTAGAGGCGAAGGTCGGGGCTTGCGCTGACCAGATGAAACTTCACCAGAGCGTCGCATACGTGGATTGGTCCCCACTTGAATGAGACAGTGTACCATTCCGACCACTGGCCGGGTTCGATATCGTGCCGCTGTGAATCCACACGCAAAGCGATACCGCGACCGGTCCGTTGAATGATCAACTTGGCACGGATGGGGCGGGTCCCGCCGAACCCCGTCCTTGTCGGTCCAAACAGGTGCGTGACAATCTCATTCCCGCTCCACGCCACATGCACGACGTTCTCATCGTCGTGCCCTTGATGCGCAGTCGTGTAGAACGTGTGCTTGCCAAGGCGTCCGGAGGCGTCGGGCACTCCAAGCCCCGCAAGAAACCGGCCCTTCACGGACTCAGCCGGGAAGCTCACGGGCCAACGGATCACCGTCGTCGGCACGCCCGCATCGGACGTCATCCGCCAGAATCCCGGCACCCGTCGTGGGGATATGTAGCGGTCCTTGCCTTTGATGAAACCGGGATTGTTGCGCTGGATTGAAAGAAAAGGGAGATACTTCGACGGATCGCGATGGATGAAGTCGAATACACCGTGTTTGCCGGGATTGCATCCGGTTGCGAGCGACGACCACGCCACCGGACTTTGTGCCGGATTGCTGGTGGCCAGGGCGCACAGCGCTCCTTCCTCCTGCAGCCGAGCGAATGCCGGAAGCTCACCCTCCCGGACCATCCGGTCTACGCGCTTCGGATCCAGCCCGTCCACACCCAGGACCAATACTCTGGAGAAACTCCCAGAGTGTTTCATCTTTCATCGCCCTCAGTCTCAGGCGCTTTTGCGCCACGCCGCTCCGCCACCTTGATCAGTAACCACGCGCCGCAACGCTTGATCTGGGTGAAACCGATCGCGATACCGGTGCAAGTAACACCTAGTAACACTCCCAACGACGAAAGGAGATTCGCGCCCGTACCTGGATCTATATAAGCCTCGGCGCGGTTAGCGCCGGGGCCCAGTACGAACCACAATCCGATCACTACGGCCGTTAGACATTTTCGCATGCGTTTCAATATCATGGCCACCTCTATTCTTCCATTGACTACCCTTCCAGTCCTCAAATGCACTGAGCATCGACTGAACAAGGTCGGTCTTGATACCTGCCTGGTTTAGCTCCATACGTGGATCATCGCCTACGTTGAACAACGCCCGGTGACCATTGGAATCCAACTCCAACAGATACCCATCCGCATAGACGGAATCGATCCAAGCCAACCAGTGTGCCAGATCCGCCTGCATATTCATTCGCTGTGTGATCGACAAACCAGCTATGGACGCGCCGTGCGTCTGGGCTACGGACACGGTGCGATGCGACGCTTCCCCCTCGTGCAGCGGCAGAGGAAATGCACGTCGGACGGCCTCAGGCGTCTGCACTTCCGCCTTTTCCAGAAGTGTCACAAATACGTCGACCGGCTGCACAGGCATGTCAAGGCGCCGCCCCTCAATCCCCGCAGGCGGACGCACGATCAGCGGAATGTGAAGAAGCTTGTAATGGGAGCTCGCCGTATGATAGACCATGTCCCACTCACCGAAGAGCTCCCCATGATCGCTCATCACGACGATCCAGGAATCTCCAAAGAGCCCGTTTCCCTTCAGGATCTCGAGCAGCTCCCCGAGAACCTCATCCTGATAGGCAACCTCCGCGTCGTACATACTTGCCATCAGTGTGATTTGCGCCTTATCGAAAACGGGAGAGTTGCCGCAGGCATGCGCTGCAAGGTGGTCCGACCGCTGGCGCATACCGCGATATACCTTGCGTTGTTCCGACGTCAGGTGTGACTCTATATATCTTGCCGGCGGACGGTACGGGTCATGCGGTTCAAAGTAATTAACGAAGAGGAAGAATGGACGGCTTGATGAACTCCGACTTGCCAATCGTTTGCGCACCAGCCAATTGGTCCACGCGGATCCCGCGTCCCGGGCTGCATCCGGAGACAAGCCCATCCACTCCCCAAGCGGGCGGAGGGCGCCGCAGCGCAGCGCCAATCGCCAGCAACGCAGGAACGGGTCAGTAGTAGTCTCGTAACTCTTCAGCCGTTTGCAATGTTGGTGTCGGGTAACGGTGGGAGTTGTCCGGTAGTAAGGTAGGTTTTGAGGGCGTTGGTGATGGTCTGCGTAGGGTTCAGGCCGCGAAGCCGCAGTGTGCG
>Ga0307432_1000208_pt1 | contig 49763 bp, 43 predicted proteins | sample SalMarWE160150MG_FD_202158 | JGI IMG/M metagenome (GOLD analysis project Ga0307432, IMG submission 202158) | Salt marsh sediment microbial communities from the Plum Island Ecosystem LTER, Massachusetts, United States - WE1603-150 | ecosystem: Environmental > Aquatic > Marine > Intertidal zone >...
CACGACGACCATTGCTGAGCCACGGTCTTCTAAGACCTCGGGCGAACTCGATCTGTCGTGCCTTTTTGGCTACTATACATCCTTCAGCAGAAGGACCACCTTAAATAACATACAAGGGTGAACGGAATCATCCTAGTAGACAGAAGTAGGGTGGGTGAAATAAAATGGAACCCACCTTCCCAAATATAGATTGAAATGGTGGGTTTCGCCCTTCCGCTGAATGGCTCCAACTACGCCTAGAGCAGATGCTCTAGGCTACCCTATTTTGTAGTTGCACAATTTATTGGGCGGTTGTGCCTGATGAATCAGACAATTACAGCTGGTGGCGAGGGGTAACAAGCAACAAAAAAGAGTCAGCCGCAGGGCGTTCGTGGTGAGCCCTTCGGCTCGGCTCAGGATAGGCGGACATAAATCCTCCCTCCCCTGGCGGGAGGGATCCTTCCATGGAAGGAGAGGGAGGGGGAATCTTCATCCTCACCCTCACTCTCTCCCTTCAAGGGAGAGGTAATTAAAAAGGTTGCATCTCCCTTCGACAGGCTCAGGACGTGCTTGTCCAACCGTTCGTGGTGAGCTTGTCGAACCATGAACGGCCCTTCTAAAGGCTCTCCGAACGAAGTATCGTCCGATTTATCGGACTCTCGGGCCGAGTGTCGGCCGACCTGTCGGCCCATAGCGGAGGAGTCCGTAAGACGGACTGACCTTTCGGCCTCGAACTATGAACGTGAAAAATCTGGGTAGGTTGGAGCATCCGCTCCAACCATGCCTGGAGCACCTCGATATAATCGGGGCGGGCGACCAGCAATATGTCACTGACGTACTCTAGACTAGCAATTATTGCCCTGTGTCGCCATATCCAGTATGATTATTTGTGCATCCCCTTGATAAGGAAGTCCCTCCGTATGGAAAAGAGAGCAAAGTGAAAAAAGGGCGGTTATTCTATGGGTGGTGGATAGTTTCCGCCTGTGCCGCGCTGAATTTCTACGTTGGAGGGGTCTTCTTCTATGGCTTTGGTGCCTTCTTCGACCCTATCAGGAACCATTTTGGCTGGAGCTATGCCGCCGTTTCTTTCGGCAACTCAATACAAAGGCTAGAGGGCGGCATTGCCGCGCCGGTAGTAGGCTTCCTCTTCGACAGGTTCGGGCCGAGAAAGCTCATGCTGTTCGGCCTAACCGTCGCTGGCCTGGGTTTCATATCGTTCAGCTATGTCAACTCTTTGTGGATGTACTACCTCTCATTCGCCATCGTGTCCATCGGCTTCAGCACCGGCGGCGCCGGTATAGCCCAAGCTACAGTGGTAAACTGGTTTATCAGGAGAAGGACATTAGCTATTGCATTGATGATGGCCGGCTTTGGTCTCAGTGGCTCTCTGGTTCCCGTAGTTTTGCGAGTCATCGACAGCATCGGCTGGCGCGATACCCTGATGTACATAGGCTTTGGTGTCTGGCTGGTTGGTTTGCCGGTGGCTTTGATGATGAAACACCGGCCGGAGAAACATGGTTTGCTCCCCGACGGCGATGCCATGGAAGCGCAGAGCCCACCCACGGGCGGGTCGGGCTCATTGGAGCAGCCAATCGGCAGGAAGCCCGCGTTGCCGGAGATAAACTTTACCGTCAAGGAGGCGATTAAAACCCGCGCCTTTTGGCTCATTGCCGTGACGTACAGCATTCAGGTTCTCGCCACCAGTGCCGTATTTGTGCACGTGATCCCCCACCTTACCCTTCTCGGCATGAGAGATATCAGCGGCTACGCTCTGATGGGAATGACCATCTGCAGCCTCGTTGGCAGGCTGGGATTTGGCTTTCTTGGCGACATCAAAGACAAAAGGCGCCTGCTTGTTGTCACCCTCATTCTTCAGTGCATTGGAATGCTTATTCTGGCAAACATCTCCACCTGGTGGCTTATTATCCCGTTCTTGCTCACCTATGGTCCTGCCTATGGGGGCCCCATACCGATGCGACCGGCGATAATCGGTGAGTATTTCGGCAGAAAGTCCTTCGGCGGGATTCAGGGGCTGATGCACACCGTTACCGTTGCCGGTGGCGTTATCGGGCCTATCTTTGCCGGATGGATGTGCGACCTCAACGGAGATTACTATCTTGGTTTCATGATTCTTGCCTTCACCAGCCTGGCGGCGATACCGGTCATTCTGGCGGCAAAGCGACCGACTCTAGACAGGCCTGGTCAGGTTATCACCCTGCAGTAAAGGGTGTTTAATTAGCGAGGCGTAAGAGCAGAAAGAGCTAGTCGCTATCTTCGCTGAAAACCAGGTCGAGGAACTGCCTCAGAATCCTGGCTGTAGCTCCCCATATCACCCTGCTCTCATAAGCGAAGAAGCTTCCCATATAGGGTATTCCGTCGTAATACTGGAGCTTCTCATAATAGTTTCTTTCATCCAGGAGTGCTGATATGGGTACCTCGATGAGCTCGTCTATCTCATCTGTGCTCACGGTGAATTCGTATGGGTAGGGTATTACAGCCACAAACGGCGTAATGAGAAAACTGCTGGTTGCGGTGCACATGCTATCCAGTTCTCCTAGGAACTCTACATCTTCTGGACGAAGTCCAACCTCCTCGAATGCTTCTCGTAGTGCCGTATCTCGCAGGGAGTCGTCCTCTTTATGATATTTACCCCCGGGGAAGCAAATCTGCCCCTTGTGATACATCAGCTTCTCCGTCCTCTTGGTGAACAGGATATAGTACTCCCCCTCCTTTTCATAGAGAGGGAGTAAAACCGCTGACGGTGTCAGGGGAGTATCGGTGAAGGTAAAAGTATGCTTCTGCCTCTGAGAGAGGATTTGGCTAATCCTTTGCTTGATTCTTTCTTTCTCCGACATTTTACTCATCTTATAGACGAACCGAGCAAACCCTCTTTGTTCGCCGCTCGTTCAGAGTGTCACCCTAACCATGCTGACCATCCAACGATCGACAGCATTCAAGAACGCTCCTTCCTGTTCTGGAGCCTCTGCCACAGCTCATCTATCGTGGCTCTTACTTCGTTAAGGTCGCAATCGGTATTGATTACCACATCGCCGAATTTTGCCCGTTCCTCGGAGGAAAGCTGAGCGCGGATGCGCGCCCTGGCCTGCTCCTCGCTGAGGCCACCTCTATTTTGAAGGCGCTTGATGACCGTTTCCTCTGGGGCCACTGTGACCCAAACCTCGTCAACCACATTGGTCCATTGCGCCTCAATGAGCAGAGCCGCCTCGAGTAACACCACTTCAACCCCCCTATCCTTGAGCTTCTCAAGCTCCCCCATTACCAAGCGACCTATCTGGGGATGCACGATGCGGTTTAACTTCACAAGCGCCTCTGGGTCGTTGAATACGATATCGCCGAGCTTTTGGCGGTCGATCTCCCCGTTCGCCGTCAGGATGCCCGTGCCAAAAGCATCGACCACTTTTTGCCACGTCTCTGTGTGCGGCTTATAGGCCTCGTGTCCCATCTTGTCGGCGTCGATGTGCCCTGCACCCTTTTCCACGAGCATCTGGGCAACGGTGCTCTTGCCACTGAGAATCCCCCCGGTAAGACCTATGATAAACATTTTATTTCAATCATCAAACTATATTTATTATGAAGCCCTTTAATGCCTCAAGGAGCACTTTTTAGACAATGCTTATTATCACCATAAAGTTGTGCCCTAAGTGACCTTCTTGAATTTTGGCAAGGTCACCTCTTCGGTGACATCATCGTACACCACCTCCACCGGCATCCCGATGTATATATCATCTGGCCCACAATCCATGATATTGCTCACCATCCTGACCCCTTCCTCGAGCTCCACGATGGCCACGGCGTAAGGAACGTCGCCGGAGAAGGCAGGATGAAACGGCTGAACGGCAACTATATAGGTGTAGACCTTTCCCCTGCCACTAACCTTGGCCCACTCAGCATTCCATGAGCCACAATTAGGGCACATGGGACGAGGGTAATGGCGGTATGTGCCACAGTCTTTGCACCTTTGGATTAGCAGTTCGTGCCTCTTGCATCCTTCCCAGAATTCCTTCGTCAGCGACGTGATTCGAGGTAGCGGTTTATTATAGGTGGTCATTTTACCTCCTCAATATGGCGATGGAGCCATCGGCCAGGTCGCCCCATCCCGTGACCAACGCGATCTCAGCATCCTTAACCTGGGCCTCACCGGCATCGCCACGAAGTTGCCTCACCGCCTCCACGACATGATTCATTCCCATTATATGGGCCTGGGAGAGCAAGCCACCGTGGGTATTGATGGGTAGCTCTCCACCAAGTTCAATGCGGCCCCCCTCGACGAAGGGACCGCCCTCACCCCTCTCACAGAAGCCCATTGCTTCCAACTGGCAAATTACGCTCCAGGTGAAGCAGTCGTAGATCTCAGCCACATCGATGTCCTTTGGGGTGACGCCGGCCATAGCGAAGGCCCGCGGCGCGGCAAAGGAGAGCCCTATCTGAAACATGTCTCGTCTGCCCGCAATCTGGTCAGCGGGCACGGGATGTCCTTCAGCAACTCCCATAATATAAACGGGGCGGTTTCTCATGTCGGCAGCTCTGTCCGCAGAGGTCACCACCGCAGCCGCCGCGCCATCGCTCTCCAGGGAGCAATCGAAAAGGCGGAAAGGAGTCACGATCATCCTTGAATTCTGGTGATCCTCGATGGTCATCGGCCTGCCGCGCATGATGGCCTTGTCATTGAGTTGGGCATGCTTGCGGCAGGCCACCGCCACTGCCCCCAGTTGCCTGCTGGTCGTGCCGTATTCATGCATGTGCCTTATCGCCATTGGAGCATACCACTGGGCCGGGACGAATACCCCGTAGGGCATTTCAAAGTCCCTCAATTTCGCAAGCATTGATGGCATGGGCATCGGCGACGCCGAGGCATCCATCGCCTTGCCAAGACCAGAAAACCGCATGGCTGAATAGCCGTTCCAACCGGCAACGCAGAGAACATTGGTGGCAATCCCGCTAGCCACTGCCATGGAGGCGCTGAGTAAAGTTGCCACGGAGCTGGCACCTCCCATATTCGGGGACGCCGCATATTTCAGGTCTTCCGTCCCAAGGTTGACGGCAAGGTCTTCAAAGGTAATCAGATTTATGGCAGGGACTACGCCATCGATGTCCTTGGGGCGCAGCCCGGCGTCCTCGATAGCCTTGGCCGACGCCTGAAGCAACAGCGCTGTATGGCTCATGCCCGAGCCCTTGGAATACTCCGTCTCACCGATACCCACAATAGCTGTCTTATCTCTCAGGGTAAAACTTTCCATAAAAAACCCCTTCAATATACTCTTCAAAACCAGTCTACCAACCAGCGTATAGGTAGTCAAGCAAGAAGTATGTGAACTAGTAGGGGCACCCTTCTAAGAAGGGCCGTGCCCCTACTGAATTGTAGTTGCCCATCCTTCCGTAGGATCTTCGATCTTTGAAGGATGGGGCAGTAGGGTGGGTGAAATGCAATGGAACCCACTTTTCGGTGTATATTGGAGCATCCGCTCCAACTACGCCTAGAACACCCCGATATAATCGGGGTAGGCTACCCTATTTTGTAGTTTCCTGATTTATCAGGCTATAAAGATTGAAGTGGGGGCAGTAAATCCTCCCTCCCCTCGCCAGAGGCGAGTCGCCTTTGGAGACTGGCGGGAGGGAGTTAGAGGGAGGGGGAATCTTCACCCTCACCGTCACCCTCTCCCTTCAAGGGAGAGAGAATTAAAAAGGTTGCATCTCCATTCGGCTCCGCTTAGGACAGGCTTGTCGCCCGTTCGTGGTGAGCTTGTCGAACCATGAACGGGCGTTAGAGGGGTTAAGGATAGGCCCTTCGACATGCTCAGGGTGAACGGAATAATCGTGTTACACAGAAGTGGGGTGGGTGGTATCACAATGTCATTCTGAGAGGCCCTGAGTGAAACGACGGGTCTCGAAGAATCTGTCCCCACATAGATTCTTCGCTTCGCTCAGAATGACAGGAAGCCGAAGGGGTTCATAATGACATTCGGGTTTTTCCCTTGGTGGGTTTCGCCCTTCCGCTGAAGGGCTACACCCACCCTACTTCTACTCAGGGTAGGTTGGAGCATCCGCTCCAACTACGCCTAGAGCAGATGCTCTAGGCTACCCTATTTTGTAGTTGCCCATCCTTCTTTGAAGGATTGGGCGGTTGTGCTCCGACAAGTTGGAGAGACTACATGAATTTAGTATTGCGCGCTGCGGTAGATGTGTTAGAATACAACATAAGGGTGTGCAAATGCATGAGGCGTTGATCTATGAGAAGCTCCCCGGCTCCAGGGTAAGATGTAACATCTGCCAGTGGCGTTGCAATATCGGCCCCGGCAAGGTCGGTGTTTGCCAGATGTACCGCAATACCGATGGTGTGCTGTACAGCATGAACTATGCTGAGGTTTCATCTACGGGCATAGACCCGATCGAGAAGAAGCCCCTTTTCCATTTCCACCCCGGCTCGTTTGTTTTCTCATTGGGTACGTGGGGTTGCAATTTTCACTGCAAGCACTGCCAGAATTGGCAGATAGCGTGCATCACCCCGGCATTCCTGGAGCGGGGGTCAAGAAGGCTCTCGCCAGAGTCGGCTATTCAAACGGCGTTGGACAATCATTGCCGGGGCATTGCCTGGACCTATAATGAGCCCACCGTATGGTTTGAGTACACCCTCGATTCGGCCAAGCTGGCCAAGGAGAATGGCCTCTACACCGTCTATGTGACCAACGGCTACATGACACCAGAGGCTCTGGACATGCTTGGTCCCCATATTGATGCCTTCAGTCTCGATGTGAAGGGATTCTCCGACCGCTTCTACCAGGAGCTGGCCAGAGTGGCCAAGTGGCGCGGAATACTGGAGGTAGCCGAGAGGGCCAAGGAGAAATGGGGTATACACGTAGAGGTAGTCACCAATATAATCCCCACCATGAACGATGATGATGAGCAACTCGAGGGCATCGCCACCTGGATACGTGACAAGCTGGGGGACTTGACTCCCTGGCACGTTACTCGCTTCAATCCTATGCACCAGATGCGTCACCTGCCAGCCACCCCCGTGTCCACGTTGGAGCATGCCTACGATATCGGCAAGAGGGTCGGGCTACGCTTCGTCTACATGGGTAATGTGCCCGGTCACACCAGGGAGAACACAGTTTGCTACAACTGTGGCAACCTGGTCATAGCCAGGGTTGGTTTTGATACTGAAATCGTCGGTCTCGATGGTTCCAAATGTCGCTCTTGTGGCGCCGATCTCAATATGACGGTGGGGGGAAAAACGTGATGATAAGGAATCCGATTGTAGCCGGGCAGTTCTATCCAGGTTCGCCTTCTGCATTGGAGGCGCAGATCGCAAGCTTCGTCAATGTGGCCGCTCCCAAGGAGGATGTCGTTGGCCTGGTTTCACCTCATGCCGGCTATATGTACTCTGGACAAGTGGCTGGAGCGACCATTTCAAGGGTAAGGTTCAAGGACACCTTCGTCATCATGGGGCCCAACCACACTGGCATGGGGCAGCGCTTCAGTATTATGACCGAAGGGACATGGCGAACGCCGCTGGGTGAGGTGGAGATCGACTCGGAGCTTGGCAAGAGCATCCTGGCGGGGTCTTCACATCTCAAAGAGGACGAAGCGGCCCACCTCCAGGAGCACTCTATCGAGGTGCAGATACCGTTTCTGCAGTATTTCAAGCGGGACATCAAGATAGTGCCAATTATCCTCGCACCTGCCGATGCCGCTGTCTACAAGGAGATCGGGCACGCCATAGCCACCGCGATCAGTGACTTGAACCGACAGGCCGTAATCATTGCCAGCAGCGATATGACCCACTACGAGCCTCAGGAATCGGCCAACAGGAAGGACAAGCAAGCTATAGAGGCGATTCTTGAGCTAAACGAGGACGAACTATTGAAGCGGGTCGGAGAATTGCACATAACCATGTGCGGTTATGCACCAGCGGTCAGCCTTCTTACCGCCTGCAAGGAATTGGGGGCGAATAAGGCAGAGCTGGTCATGTACCAGACCAGCGGAGACGTCATCGGCGATTATAGCAGCGTGGTGGGATATGCCGGCATTATATTAACCAGGGGGTAGAGAGGGGGTGTATAGGGATGCACCCGTTAGTGGAATTGGCCAAGGACACCGTTGAGAGCTACATCAAAGAGGGAAAGGTACCCCAGCCGCCGCCAGAGCCGACCCCGGAGATGAAGGAGCGTGCTGGGGTTTTCGTTTCTTTGAAGAAGGGTGGCACGCTCAGGGGTTGCATTGGCACCTTCGAGCCGACCAGGTCAAGCGTAGCCGAGGAGATAATAGCCAACGCCGTAAGCTCAGCCACCCGCGACCCCCGCTTCTTCCCCGTGGGACCTGAGGAGCTTTCACAGCTTGAATACAGCGTGGACGTCCTCACCGAGCCGGAGCCGGTAGAGAGCGAGGCCGACCTTGACCCTAAGAGGTACGGCGTCATCGTCGAGAGTGGTTGGCGCAAGGGCCTTCTGCTCCCCGACCTGGAGGGGGTGGACACCGTGGAGCAGCAGCTCGAAATAACCCGCGCCAAGGCCGGCATCGCTCCCGACGAGCCGGTCAACCTCTACCGCTTCGAGGTCAAGAGATACAGATAGTGATCTCGTTCAAATCGGTATTGGTAGGAAGAGATTATCCCTACTATTGCGTGGTTGGTCGCCTTAGGCGACCAACCTACCCCAAGTTTGCGTACTATCTCGGAAGGGACCAGTTATGCGATTGCTTAACGCCGCATTCGGCAACGCTCAGGATGATGGCATCATTGGCGAAAGTGTGATGGGTCATGATGGTGTTGAGCGAGTTAAAATAATTGACATAGTGACATATATATGTTATGATATACAACAGCTAATTATAGGAGAATAGAATGAAGAAGACTATGATTTACCTGCCGGAAGAGACCCACGAAGGGCTCAAAGGGTTGGCCTTTGAAGCCAGAACGTCGATCGCTGAGTTGGTCCGACGGGCCATCGATATCGTCTATGGCGAGGACATAGAAGATATTCGGGATATGGACAATGAGCTGGCAAAATATCGCGTCGATCCTGGCTCAGCGGTAGAGCTAGAGGAGTATTTGCGCCAGAGGAAGGCGCGTGTATCGGCTTGAACTAACCCCCCGAGCGCAGCGCGACGTGGACAAACTCGGTGGCGATGACCTTGAGCGCGTAGTAGCAGCTATCCGTGGCCTGGGAGAGAAGCCAAGACCTCGAGGGGCCAAGAAGATTAGAGGCCCTCATTATCGAATCCGAGTCGGCGACTGGCGGGTCATCTATTCTGTTTTCGATAAAGACCAACTGGTCATTGTGGGCAAAGTGGCCAGGCGCTCTAAGCGTACCTACAAAAGGGTGAATGAGCTACTTTAAGTACCCGATAAACTGGCTGCGCTATAGCGATTTGGAGTGGAGAGGTATGAATAGCATTGGAGGCCAGTACGGTGGAACTGTTTGAACATTCCAGGCAGAAGCAGTTGGAAAAAGAGGCGCCGCTGGCGGCGCGGGTGCGACCTCGCACCTTCGACGAGTTCGTCGGCCAGGAGCACATCGTCGGCTCGGGGCGCGCCCTGCGCCAGACTATCGAGGCCGACCAGCTCATCTCTATCATCTTCTGGGGCCCACCGGGGAGCGGCAAGACCACCCTGGGTGGCATCGTTGCCAACATCACTAGGTCGCACTTCAGCCCGATAAGCGCGGTGAGCGCCGGCGTGGCCGACCTCAGGCGCATCATCGAGGAGGCCAGGGGGCGCCGCGGCCTGTACCAGCAGCGCACCATCCTCTTCATCGACGAGATCCACCGCTTCAACAAGTCACAGCAGGACGCCGTCCTGCCCTGCGTCGAGGACGGCACGGTAACCCTCATCGGCGCTACAACTGAAAACCCATCTTTCGAGGTCATCTCTCCACTTCTCTCCCGCTGCCGCGTCTTCACCCTGAATGCACTCACCGATGACCAGATAAGGACCATCGTGGAGCGGGCGCTGGCTGATGAAGAGCTGGGCCTGGGGGAGATGAAGGTCGTTCTGGACAAGGATGCCCTGGAACACCTCGTCGTTGCGGCAAATGGTGATGCCCGAATTGCCCTCAATGCCCTGGAGATGGCCACCTTCGCTACGGTCCCCGATGCTGAAGGGAAGCGGGCGATCCTCATGGCAACTATTGAGGATGCCCTTCAGCATCGCGCTTTGCTATATGACAAAGAGGGGGAGCAGCACTACGACATCATTTCGGCGCTGCACAAGTCGCTGCGCGGATCGGACCCCGACGCTGGCCTGTACTGGCTGGGGCGCATGCTTGAGGCCGGCGAAGACCCGCTCTATGTGGCGCGGCGCCTGGTGCGCTTTGCCTCCGAGGACGTCGGCATGGCCGACCCCCAGGCCCTGGTGGTGGCAATGGCGGCGCAGCAGGCGGTGCACTTCATCGGCATGCCTGAGGGGAACCTGGCCCTGGCCGAGGCGGTGGTCTATCTGGCTACCGCCCCGAAGAGCAATGCCCTGTATAGTGCCTATTCCCAGGTGCAGAAGGACGTGGAGACGACGAGAAACGACCCCGTCCCTCTTCACCTGCGGAACCCGGTAACCCGCCTGATGAAAGGCCTGGGATATGGAAAGGGATACAAGTATGCCCATGACTATCACGAGCACTTCGTCGAGCAGCAGAACCTGCCCGATTCCCTACAGGGAAAGCGCTACTATACCCCAGGCGACCAGGGATTTGAGAAGGAAATCGCTAGGCGGCTCAAGGCCTGGTGGGGAAGGAAGGGGGGACCCGCTGGAGGCAGTCCCCCACCGGATAATGATAAATAACGTGTCATGTGCCGTTCGTGGTAAGCCCGTTGGCAGGCTGAGGGCAGGCCCTTCGACAGGCTCATGGTGAACGGGATGGCTTGCTTAACCGTTCGTGGTGAGCTTGTCGAACCATGAACGGCCCTTCTACAAGACCATGGTTAATGGGGAAACTACCTTTCGGGAGGACGACGAATGAGACAGGAGCGCATCACCTTCCCCAGTGGTGAACTGTCACTTGAGGGGGTTTGCCACCTTCCCGAAATTGAGGGGAAGGATCCTTTTGCTGCGGTGGTTGTCTGCCATCCCCACCCCTTCTATGGAGGCAGCATGGATAACTCTGTGGTTATCGCTGTCTGCCAGGCGCTTTGTGACAAGGGGATCGTTGCTTTGAGATTCAATTTTCGTGGTGTCGGCCAAAGTGAGGGCAAACTCGCTGGAGAGGGTACGCCTGACGATGTTTCCGCGGCTCTTTCCTTTGTCGCTGCCATGAAGGAGGTTGATGCTAAGAGGCTCGGCGTCTGCGGATACTCCGCCGGGGCAATTGCCGCTTTCTCGAAAACACCCCTTGATGATAGGGTTAAAGCGATTGCAGCGATATCTCCGCCACTTTCCATGGCTCCCTTCAGCGAGCTTAGTGCATACCTTGGGCCAAAGATGGTTATCTCGGGCGAACTGGACAACTTCACCTCTCAGCGGGATTTGGAGCGCTTCATAGAGACCCTCAACGAGCCCAAGGAATGTCAAGTTATCCCCGGTGTGGACCACTTCTGGGGGGGATATGAAAGTGAGCTTGGCGGAAACGTCTCTTCCTTCTTCGCTAAAGCCCTGATAGAAAGTTGAGAGGTCTAGCCCTTTTCAATAGCTGCCCCTCATCGCCAAGGCGTTTTTGAAAAAGCTCAAAGGATGGCAGGCGGGGGAAGTAAATCAGGTGAGATGGGCAGCGACAGTCGGAGGAGCCAAATCCTGGAGTAATGATTTGAGCCTTAGGCATCTCCTTGGCCGTTGACGCCCATTGGCATTCAAGTCGCTCGTCGTCAAGCGTATACCACACCTCCACCACTATAGCCACCTCTAATAGGTAGTCTATATGCCAGCGTAGCTTTTTATCTTTGCTTACGTGGCGCCTCACCCTCTGGAAGAGACCACCATGGGCGCTTCCCACATAGACGTAGTAACCTGTGGGGAAGGCAAACCTTCCCAACTTCCCTACGGCGATGGTGGCCTCTCTGTCTAGGTCAATGATGAGGACGTAGGTGCCTTTTTCAACCGCCATTACAATGATTCTATTCTCGAATTGCGGTCCGGGTCAATGCCGCTTGTTGCGTCATAAATCATGGTTACCAAAGTTCCGGTAGTTGTAGGGTGGGTGCAGCCCTTCAGCGGAAGGGCGAAACCCACCATTGCCATATAGATAGTGAAGGTGGGTTCCATTCCATTCCATTTCACCCACCCTGCTCTACTTTAGCCTCGCTACGAAAGTGCGACCCTAAAGGGTCGCGTTGCATTGTCATTGCCATGTTTGCCCCGAACGCTGTTGCCTGTTACACTAGGGTCGTTCAGTTGAATGACTTCTCCCTTCATACGAAAGACAACAGCGGCCACGAACAAATAGCAGTGCACTAATAGGTGAGCTATTAGAACTCCAAAAACTAAAAATAAATCTAATTTAAATAGAAATGCATCATATGAATTTGAGAATAATTACAGACGGCAGTAGTCATTAGAAAACCACAAACGAGCACAACAAGCGAGCAGCGGGGCTTGACAATCGAAGGAAACCGTGATAATATAATTATTGAGGCCATGGGGCCCAAATCTTGCGTTGGAGGTGCATTATGAGGATCCACGCAATCTTGGGAGTTTGGCAAGTTGATGTATGACGCCCTGCCGTTGGCAGGGCGTGCGGAAACCCGATCTTGGCTCGAGAGAGTGTGTTTGAGGCCATTCTCGTAAAAGAGAGGCCTAATGCGGTGATAACATCGCAAGTGAGCTGAGGCGAGTGAAGCAGGTAAACCGGTGGAGAGCACTTTTTTAGTGCTCTCCACTTTTTTAATATGTGGTGTGGAAAGCTTACCATCGACATACGGACTAGCTTATTCTGAGAGGTAAAGCGACTGGGAATGCGCCCTGTTTTTCTACCAAACCTCCTCGCTGCCAGCAAAACTGGCGGTCAGAATCTTTGCCGGGTCGTTCGTCTCCTCGACGTTGGGCACTTTTGAGCCGCCAAGACTGCCATAGCCGCTGGGCACATACAGGGTGAAGTCCAGGGGAGTTGCTGTGCTACTCAATACCTCCGTCATATACCTGTTGGCGCCCTCCGGGTCGGGATGGTACAGCAAGCTGCCGCTGTATCGCCCCTCGTTCTGGGTGAGGTCGGCGTAGCGGAAGGTGTGGCCATACAGGCCTGTGGCCCCCACTTTCAGCGGGAAGCCAGAGCCGTATAGAGAGACACCGAGTTGAATATATAATGCAAACTGGTAGCTGGGCCATTTCCCCTTGCCCCAGGTGAGGGAGGAAAGAAACGGGTCCTGCCCTTCAAGCCCCATCTGAGACATGGTGTAGGCCGCCAGGCAGGCGGGGCCGAAGAAAAAGTACTTCATCATGTCGTGCCCGTCGGGGTTCCACATGGCGTTACTCAGTCTGTAGAGCGCTGCGGTCATGGTGAAGCAACCGTGGTGGTAGCCAAACCTCTCACTTCCTTCCATTGAGACCCTACGAGCCATGAAAAACATGAACGGATTAACAAAACTGTTCCTGCCGAACTCCTCATAGCTGACAACCCCGTCCCCATTCTCATCCAAGGCCTCGAGGAACTCCTTCTTCAAGGACGAGCCCGCCAGTTTGTCCACCGCCTCCAGGTATTTAAAGCACGTTTGTTGTAGGTCCCACGGAACTTTGAGGACATCGAAGTACATGGTCTGGGTGACGAGGTCGGAGAAGGTCCCGTCGCTCACGCTGCCCAGGTTGCCCTCAACGGAAACAAGCGGACTACCGGCAACTGCATCCCGGCCCACTACATAGTATTCCCTTCTACCCAGGCCTCTTTTCTCGGCGTACTGGAAAGATATGTCCCGCGATATCGGGCAATCGTATCCCATGTGGGTGACGATGTTATTGCCCTCAACTGTGGGTATGGGCACATTTTGAGGAAAATGGCCACCGTTTCCATCCTCCATTTGAACCGTTTGCGCTTCGTGCAGGGGCACGTTGCTGAACATGTACCGGGCACAAAGGAGGTCGGTTGCCACCGGGTCGAGGCTGGCGAAAGCCAGGCCTTCAGCCTTCTTTATGCCTGGCATAGTGCCGGTGTGGTCCCGGTCGATGGCCTCAATAGCATCGACAACATGGAGCATGAAGATCCCCTGGCTGCTCGCCGCCTTGATAACATCGACCATCGTTCCCAGGATGCCACTGCTCTTTTTCACTGCATATTTGCCAGAGCTATCCTTCATTGGAATACCAGTCCTCGGGTCGACGTCAGCGGTCCAGATCGTGTGTGGTATGCCCGCCTTCAATCCCGGCACGGCGCTATGTGGGATGCTGTATTTCCAGCCAAAGCTTTCTTCCCTGCCCTCTTCTGCAATCTGCATTGGGTAAAGGCCTATACCCAGGTTCTTTATTGCCGCGGTCAACAGGGTAAGCTGGTGCACCTTGAGCTTGGGCACGTTGACCAGGACGCTGCCCGGGTATGCTTTCATATCTTCGCGGTCGCCCGGTTCTCCACCTACCACCGCTTTGTGCAGGGTGATGGAGCTGAAATTAGCGCCGTCGGTGACCCTAATATCGCGGCCCTTGGTCAGGTCATCGTAAATTCGGTTCAGGTCGTACACCATCAGTTTGTCTCGCGCATGCCCTGGGGGTAAATATGTCCCGGCCACACTTTCATCATAACCTTGCATCGGGTCGTCCTTATGGGAGGGATCGTGGCTCTGGGCAAGGTATTTGCGGACGAAGTAGAATCCCCAGCCTCCGTAGAAATCGCCAGCTTTGCCTTCGATCACGGCCTCCGGGGTCACCGGCTTGCCTTCGGGGTTCATTATGGTGAACTGGCTAGCTGCAGCGGGCATTGTCGTGGCGGCCTCACCCAGAGACATCTGGTGGTAGCTAATATCCAGTTTGTCGTGGAGCCATCTCATCAGCGCAGCTACGAATGGCCACTCGGTGCAGGCGGTACTCCCCTGTCCCGGACCATGGGTCTGGGGGTCTATGACATATATGGTTACCAGATTGGGCTTAATGAGAATTTTTTGCCCTTTCTCCAACCTCGATTTTATCTCCCTGCTGAAGTCGGTCTCAGCATCCAAAGGAGCCAGGGCGAGGTCGAGGTTTTCGTAGGTATAGTCTATTTTGGCCCTGACCCTTTCCCAGGCGCCTTCTTCGGAGTTGTTGATGTAATCTTGAAGAAGCTCACCGACGCCGGCATACGAGCTGCTGCTGTCCATTCGCACTACGCCCACCGGGGAGCCGGTGGAATCTGTATTACGCTTGCCGATGGCTGAATCTACTGACATCCCCTTGGTGAAACCCATTTTCAACCTCCTTGGTGATTGCTCTCTAATACGCTAGGGAAGATGTTAAGCTGGCGATCCAGTGTGCCTCAGCTATTGTGCTAGTGAACGTTTCGTAAAACTAAGTAAAGCATTTGCACGGAGATAGTATAGGAAACTCATGCGGTGCAAACCTAGCAAAAAACTCACCTGGATGTCAAGTTGGGATGTGAGTCTTTATTCCCACTAGCTTCTTGATGCTGACAGCTCGGCTGTTAATGTCTTGACATTCGGCCTAGGTCACATCCGTCTGTGCTGCCTCCGCTGAGCGGCGAGCGGCGTGACCCGTCTCCCGGATGAAGAGCACCAGCGCTGCCGGTATCACACCCAGGCCAGCGACGAAGTACACCCCTATTGCGGCGCTGGCAGTCATGACCAGGCCCGTTAGCCAGGGAACAGCGAAGCCCCCGATGCGGTTGAAGGTGAAGATACCTCCGAATGCGCTGCCGGAAAGAAGGGGGCCGATCTCCTTCAGTTCCATAATGATACTCCTCAGCAGCGGCAGCGCCATCCCCGCCACTAAGCCACTCAGAATCCACACAAGGTACAGGGGCCATCCCCATAGAACCGGAATCAGGCCAACCAGGGCGACGTTGACCAGCAGGAAAGGCCAGATGAATACCTTTCTCAAGCCGACTCGGTCGGAAAGCAAAGGGCCGACAAACATGGTTGCTAAGGAAGCCCAATTTGTCAGCGAGACGAAAACGCCGGCCTCTATATCTGACATACCTCTCTCGACTAGGAAAGTGGGAAGTAGACCCATTAATGTCGTCATCCTCCCGACAATGAAAAGCTCGATCAAGCACAGCACCCACATCTCCTTAAGAGTGAAGACTTGGCGTAGACCTTGCCAAACCCCAGGACGTACTTTCATAAATTCAGCCATCGTACCAATGGATTGCCTTTCTCTGGCTGCTGTCAGCCACAGCACCCACAATACAATGGAAAGCCCAGCGCCGAGGAACATCATGTTTTGCCAGCTACCCAAGGCCGTCGCTAGAGGGGCACCTACCAGCAGACCTAACCCCGCTCCAATGGCAACCCCCATTAGCAATAAGCCGTTGGCCCGGCCCAGCTCCGAAGGACCAAACCATATAGCCACACCCTTGGTCAGGTTGGGAATAACGAAACCGTAGCTAACCCCCATGAACAACATGCATAGCCAGAGGGTCCAGAAATCAACGGCCAGGCCTCTTATTCCACCGAGAGCGGCTGCGCAGATGAGAGCTACCGATATCACCTTCTTTAGGCCAAAACGGTCGGCGGCAACTCCACCGATGAGGGAGAAGGAAAGCATACCCAAAGCAAGAGCTCCCCAGATAGAGCCAAGCTGGGCATAATTCAGGTCCATCTCCACGGCGATACGGGGGAAAACCGGCGGTAGAACCTGTACGACAAAACCATTAACGATGAGGTTTAGCATGAAAAGGTAGGCCAGCATTGGCCACCGATAGGCTGTTTTTTCTTCAACGGCCATTTGTTCTCCTGCTGGAGACTGAATCAATGGCAGCCATCTGACCATGCCGCTTAATGGTTCGTTTCACGCCACTACTCATTGCGAAAAACCTATTGTGCATTCCCTAGGCTACTATGATTGACGACGTATTGTCCACCCACATCTTCCCCCCCCTTTGTAAAGGGGGCGTCTTATTCCCCCCTTTTGTAAAGGGGCGTCTTCCCCCCTTTTGTAAAGGGGCGTCTTCCCCCCCTTTTGTAAAGGGGGCGTCTTATTCCCCCCTTTTGTAAAGGGGGCAAGGGGGATTATGCAAATGTTAACAGTCTAAAATCCCCCTAAATCCCCCTTTTCAAAGGGGGATTCTGTTTGCAGTTAAAAAGGTCTGCTTAGAGGAGGATTGTGGTTGTGGGTGGAAGATCTGTTTGGAAAGGGATTGTGGTTGTGGGTGGAAAAGTCTGTTGATGATGGGATGATGCTGTTTTACAAGAAAAGCTAAAAGCCCGTCATTACCCGCGTCTTGCCCCCTTTTGTAAATGGGGCGTCCTACCCCCCTTTTGTAAATGGGGCGTCTTACCCCCCTTTTGTAAATGGGGCGTCTTACCCCCCTTTTGTAAATGGGGCGTCTTATTCCCCCCTTTTATAAATGGGGCGTCTTATTCCCCCCTTTTGTAAAGGGGGTAAGGGGGATTATATCGTTTTCCTTTCAGGCGGTCGAGAAAGACTAGTCGAAGCCACACCAGGTAGTGATAGCATCCACTGTCTCGCGCTTGCTCTCCAGTCTGTTTGCCGGGAAGTCCCAGTCGGGGTAGCCGATGGGGATACAGATAATAATCCGCTTTGACTTGGATATACCGGCATACTTTCTAATCACCTCGGGATACATTACGCCCTGGTCCTCAATGCAAGTACCCAGGCCGTATTTCAGTGCGGCGAGGCAGATTGTCTGTGAGATAGCGCCGAAATCGAAAAGCTCCCACCATGGCTTAAGAGCTTTGTCCACCGAGAGTATGAAGGCCGCCGGCGCATCAAAGAAACGGAAGCCCCTTTTCATCCATTCCGCTCTCTTTGCCTTATCTTCTCTGGCTATACCCATCAGCTGGAAAATCTGGACTGCCAGGTCCACCTGGCGCTGTCTGTAGACGCCCTCAAAGGGCTGAACCAGTACGTTCGGATTCGGTAACGTACCAGACTCTAGCATCTCTACGTTGCCCCGCTTGATGTTTTCCAAGACATCTCCTGCGATAACGATGATCTCCCAGGGTTGGGTGTTCATTGCCGAAGGCGCTCGTGTGGCGATATCCAGGATGTCTCTGAGAATCTCTTTCGGAACCGGGTCGGGTTTAAAACCTCGTACGCTCTTCCTTGTTCTTATGGCTTCTACGATATCCATCGCCTTGCTCCTTTCTGCATAAATATTCGTCCTTAAGCGCTCAACCTCGTTGATGCTCTAATTTCGTTGGCAATGGGAAGTTTCAGCTCTATTGGCTATGCTTCGACGAAATGCATCCTATCTTCGCTGGTCGAATCGCCGATCGAGAAGCGCCGACGCGATCCTGATCTTCTGTATTTGAATTGTTCCTCCGGCAATGCCCCAGCCCCAGCCGTCCCGGAACATCCGCTCTATGGGATAATCTTTGGAATAACCGTAACCACCATGGAGCTGGAGAGCCAGGCCGGCGACCTCGCGCACCATCTCGTTGGCAAAGCATTTGGCCAGATTTGATTCCATGACGGAAGGGAGCCCGGCCCCGGCATTCACCACAGCCCTGTATATCAGCAGCCGAGAGGCCTCAACCTTCAGAGCCATATCGGCCAGCATAAGTTGAACCGCCTGAAACTCGCAGACATCCTTTCCGAACTGTTTCCGCTCCTGCGAATATTTCATCGATTCTTCGAGGGCTCCTTGAGCGATCCCCAGGCACATAGTGGCGTTGCCGCATCGCTCCAAATCAAAAGCCGTCATCAGCTTTCTAAACTCCCCTTCCCTTACAACAAGGTTTTCCTTGGGGACGCGGCAATCTTCAAAGATGAGGTCGCAGCTTGGGGTTCCTCGAAAACCCATGAATTGTTCCTGTTTACCGAAGGAAAAGCCGGGGGTCCCTTTTTCGATTACCAGGCCTCCTATTCCCCTGGCACCTCTCTGCTCGCTCAGCCTGACGTATACTACATATCCCTCAGACACACCTCCGCCGGTGACAAAGCGCTTCTGCCCATTAACAACATAATAGTCTCCGTCTAGGACCGCCTTGGTGGTGAGGTCGGTTAAAGCGGTGCCAGCCTCAGGCTCGGTCATGCCAACGGCGAAGAACATCTCGCCCCTACAGGCCGGCGGAAGATACTTTTGCTTCAGCTCTTCGGTGCCAAACTGCTCGATCACTCTGACCGGTCCTACCGACGACTCAAAGACAGGGTGGGCTGCCAAGGGAGTGACCCGGGCCAGCTCCTCGATAGCCAGGATAGCGTCCAAGGCAGGTTGCCCTTGTCCGCCATACCTCTCGGGTAGGATAATTCCTATCAGCCCAAGCTCAATCAGCTTCTGATAAAATTCCTGGGGTAGAAACTCAGCTTTCTCCTCCCATTCTGCTGCTTGGGGGCGGATTTCCTTTTCCGCGAAGTCGTGCACCATCCGCTTCAACATCTTCTGTTCTTCAGTGAGCTCAAAGTCCATTCTCCTTTTCCTCCTATATTTCCTCTATCAGCTGCTGTGGCTATGTTAAAATCCAATGCCACCGGCTGTCAAATTGGAGATTTCGGCCATCGTCTCAGCGTTTGAGGACGGAAATCCTCCGACAGGCTCACGACACGCCCTTCGACAGGCTCGGGACGAACGGTTAATAAAGTGTTGTCCAGAATGGATTCCCCAGTCCCCCTTTGAAAAGGGGGATTTAGGGGGATTTTAGACTGTTAACATTTGCATAATCCCCCTTACCCCCTTTACAAAAGGGGGTTAAGACGCGGGTAATGGCGATCTTTTATCTTTTTCTTGTAAAACAGCAGTATCCTTTTCTAAATAGGCTTTTTGCCCATAAACACAATCCATTTCTGAACAGGCTTTTGCACCATAACCCCAGTCCCCCTTTGAAAAGGGGGATTTAAGGGGATTTTAGAATGTTAACATTTGCATAATCCCCTCTGGGAGGGGCTTTAGAGTGTTCGTCGATCGCGCTTAAAATATTCCGCCTCGCTTGACAGTTTGCAGAAGTCTCCCTATCCTACTCGTGCTGGGTTCAATTGCCAGTTTCCTGCGCTTGATGCCAGCCTATGAATCTCTCAAAAAGGGAATGTCGCTAGTCAGGCAGAGAGCCGTGCTCAAAGTTGGGAGATCTGCCAGCATCAAATTTTTGGAGTGGCCTTTGTGCATAAGCCACAAAGAAAGGAGTAGGTTCATGGAATATCGACAAATAATATATGAGCCTGGGAAGGTGGCTCGAGTAAAACTTAACAGGCCACAATATCGCAATTGCCTAAGCCGGGTGCTACTGGAGGAACTTGATGATGCCTTCAGGCAAGCGGCCAGTGATGAAGAGGTGCGGGTGCTCGTGCTTTCCGGAGAAGGTGACAATTTCTCGTCTGGTCATGACCTTGGAACTCCTGAGGAGCTTGCCGACCGCAAGGAGCGGGGGTACATGGCCGATCCGAAGGATAGCAAGAGCCGATATGAAAGAATGAGAGACCTATATGTGGAGAAGACTCTGCGCTGGCGCAGTCTTCCGAAGCCAACGATTGCTATGGTGCACGGTTTCTGCATCTTCGGCGCATGGATCATAGCCTCATCAATGGATATCATTTTTGCTTCGGAGGATGCGCTGTTCCTGCCAACGCATGTCCAGTATTTCTCAGTGCCGTGGGACGTGGGGCCTCGCAAAGCTAAGGAGCTTCTATTCGAGCACCGGTTTATGACCGCTAGCGAAGCATATGAGAGCCACTTCGTGAATCATGTATACGCGCGAGACAAACTGGAGGGTGAGACGCTTGCCTACGCAAGCCGTGTGGCGGAGAATGACCCTTTCCGGCTGCGGATGGCGAAGTTCTCCGTCAATCACATGATGGATGCCATGGGCTTCACCAACGAGGTGGAGACGGCGTATCACACACATTTCTTGAGGGCACAAAAGGAGTGGGTCGAGAGCGAATACACAGATAGCCGGGCCATTGCCAGTGTTGATTTAGCTCTGAGGCATCTTAAACTGAGCCAGGGCTACCAGGAGACATAGACATAATCGCCCCATTTTGTTCTTGCGCCTGATGGCACAGCCTGCCAGTCAAAGCTGTCTATGCTATTTTGGGTATTGAAGCACAGATAATTCCTATTCCATCGAGGGTTCCGAACTATTGTCCTGCCCTAACCCAGCCCTTGCACCGTCCTCTGGATGATGTTGTCCTGCGTCTTGCGGCTGATATCCACAAAGTGAGCGCTGTACCCCGCTACCCGCACTATTAGCTCTTGATACTTCTCCGGCTCCCGCTGCGCCGCCCGCAACGTTGCATCATCCACCATGTTGAACTGCACATGGTCCAGCCCCAGGTCAGCCCACGTCTTCATGTACGCTTTCCATAGCTGATACCCCTTCTCCCCCGCTAGCTGTGTGGGAGAAAGCCGCTGGTTCAGCAGGAATGCCCTACCATCGCTGATATGGTTTATCTTGCCGCATGACTTCAGCACCGCTGTCGGTCCCTTCTTGTCCAGTCCAGGTCCAGGTGAAAGGCCTCCATCGTATAATGCATCGCCCCATCTTCTGCCATTGGGCAAGGCATGAACCTGGTTGGAGAAGTGGATGTTGCCGCTCACGTTCTCTGGCAGGGCTGGCCATGGGTTCCCACATGGGTCTTTCAACTCGTGGGAGTGCCGGCTCACTTCGTGCAGGCAGCGCACCATTATGTCGTCCACATAATCGTCATCGTTGCCCCACTTGGGAGCGTTCTTGACGAAGTCAAGCCGCATCTCCTCGTAGCCCTCCCAGTTGGCTTCGAGAGCGGTGAGCAACTGGTCCATGGTGTACTTCTTCTCGTCAAATACGAGCTTCTTCACCGCAGCCAGGCCGTCGGCATTCTCCACCCAGGTGAAGAAGGTGACCCAGCTATTGCCTCGCTCGCCAGACCTCGGGTCGACGGCATCATAACCGCTCTCCACCGACCTCTCGGAGATGCCCGACAGGAAGGGTCGTCCCCAATAGTTGTGCGACTCAACCCTTCCTTTGTTGGTGATGCGCACACCAAAGTTCATCATCCACTCCATCTGCTTGACCCATGCCTCAAACAACTGCTCAAAGTCGGTGAACTGACGCGCATCGCCCGTTTTCGGCCCCATCTGCATCTGTACACAGTGATCATAGCCGTCATGCAGCGCATACTCGATCATCTTGGCACAATTAAGCGTTGCCGAAGCCATGCGGGCCGGCTGATAGCCATACTTGGTGGTGGGAGCGGGCGACATGCACGCCTGGTGCACCCATGTCCTCATCTCCTCAAGTGGGTGATGGTGCCAGTACATGCCATTTTGAATCAGGATGGGGTCATTGCGCATGGAGGGATAGCCCAGACCCTGTCTGATACACTCGAAGATCTCCCGCATCACCTCATCCTTCACCTGGGGATGCCAGCGGAAGGCAAAGGTGGGATTGGCTACCCGCACCATTCTCGCCGCCTGCAGGAAGGCTGTTGTAAGGTCGTTACAGGCATCGGAGCCATCCTTATTGACCCCACCCAGTGTCCATACCCAGGTGCCCACTATGCCCTGCAGCGCCTCAGCCCCAAACCTGCCCAGGAAGTGGCCCATTTCGCTGGCACGGATGAGGAACTCGCCTACCAGGTCAAGCGCCTCGTCCTTAGTGAGTGTCTTGTCTATATTCACATCCTTGTTGTAATAAGGCCAACCGTAGTAGTCGGGACGTGTAGGCCATGCTGACTCACCGTCCTCAAGCCTGGTCCATGTCTGGATGAAGTGCTGCATCTGCAGATGCTCCTGGAAGGTCCTGGCCGGCTTCGCCGGTACCCGCTCGCAGGTCTCGGCGACCCTGAGCAGTTCCTCCTTGCGCTTTGGGTCTGCTTCGAAGTTCTCCGCTATTATCCGCGCCAGCCTGGCATATCGCCTGGCGTGATTGATGCACCCCTCAAGCACTATCTGCATTGCCTCCCAGTTGGGCAGCTTATCGTAAAGCTCCAGCTCGGCACCATCTGGAGTGCTGTCCAATAGCTTAGCCTCGGCATTATCGATCTGCTCCTGGATGTCGTTGATCATATCTTGGAATCCCTTGCCACCCCCTACCTTCTGGTCCGGCCCAAATATGTACTCGTAGTCCTTGCCCGAATAGCCGAAGCTGCCACCAGCAGGAATACCCCACATGAGGACCATCTTCACCCACTTGACGGCGTCCTCAGGCAAATAGACAAACCTGAAAACCTTACCTATATTGTCCCGCTCGTTCCAGTAGCTGTGAAGATCAGACATTATCTGCAGGGATTCCTCCTTCGGCTCAGGGGTGAGGATTGGATCGTTGTAGATCTCATCATTGGTGAACCTGTCACCGTCCACATTGTAGTAAAGTGTGTTAGGAAGGTTACCCTCAGTCGCCACGATCTGCGAATGGTCGGTTATAAAGATGGTCCTGTTTTCCATCATGTGCGCCAGGGCTTTAGCCCGCCGCAGCGAGATGGGGTCACCTTCGGATGCCTGCCACGATTCAGTGAATAGCTGAGGGCTCTCTATGTCTATCTTGAGACCTGGCTCATACTCCCCTCCCTTCCGCCCCTTCTTCCACGTTGCCTTTCTAAGGTAGTCCAGCCGCTTCGACCTCTTCTTCTCCGCTGCCCACCACCACTCCCTCCCCTTTTCCAGTTCCTCCACCGGCTTATCCGGCGCTCCACTTTGCTTTGCTATTACCTCAGCCATTTTGAGTTACTCCTTCCTTTTAAACATTTAGATTCCCGTTGACGAATCCCCCACAATCCTCACCTGCACTACCACCTCCCTCATACGTCCTTCTTTCTCAGTTTGAAGGCAAAACGCCTTGTTATGCTTTTATATGTGTTTATTTATCAATATTAATTGATATTTTCTCACCTTCACGCCATTTTTTCAGTACTTCGTGTGCAATCTGACATCTTATCACTATCCAAATGTTTCAAAAAGAATCGGGCCCCCCCGATTACACCGGGGGGGCCCCAAATCGTATCTCTAACCCAGCCCTTGCACCGTCCTCTGGATGATGTTGTCCTGCGTCTTGCGGCTGATATCCACAAAGTGAGCGCTGTATCCCGCCACCCGCACTATCAGCTCCTGATACTTCTCCGGTTCCCGCTGCGCCGCCCGCAACGTGGCATCATCCACCATGTTGAACTGCACATGGTCCAGCCCCAGATCAGCCCATGTCTTCATGTAGGCCTTCCATAGCTGATACCCCTTCTCCCCCGCTAGCTGCGTGGGAGAAAGCCGCTGGTTCAACAGGAACGCCCGGCCATCGCTGATGTGGTTTATCTTTCCGCATGACTTCAATACCGCTGTCGGTCCCTTCTTGTCAAGTCCGGGGCCTGGTGAGAGGCCTCCGTCATATAGGGCATCGCCCAGCCTCCTGCCATTGGGCAAGGCATGTACCCTATTGGAGAAGTGGATGTTGCCGCTCACATTCTCCGGCAGGACAGGCCATGGATTCCCACATGGGTCCTTCAACTCGTGGGAGTGCCGGCTCACTTCGTGCAGGCAGCGCACCATTATGTCGTCCACATAGTCGTCATCGTTACCCCACTTGGGAGCGTTCTTGACGAAGTCAAGGCGCATCTCCTCGTATCCTTCCCAGTTGGCTTCGAGAGCGGTGAGCAGCTGATCCATAGTGTATTTCTTCTCGTCAAAGACCAGCTTCTTCACCGCTGCCAGGGAGTCGGCATTCTCCACCCAGGTGAAGAATGTGATCCAGCTATTGCCTCGTTCACCAGACTTCGGGTCGACTGCGTCCCAACCGCTCTCCACCGACCTCTCGGAGATTCCCGACAGGAAGGGACGGCCCCAGTTCTCGTGGGATTTCACTCGGCCTATGTTGACGATGCGCACACCAAAGTTCATCAACCACTCCATCTGCTTGACCCATGCCTCGAATAACTGCTCAAAGTCGGTGAACTGACGTGCATCACCCGTCTTTGGCCCCATCTGCATGTTGAGCGTGTGGTCATAGCCATTATGGAGGGCGTACTCGATCATCTTGGCAGCGTTCATAGTCGCTGATGCCATTCGGGCTGGCTGATAGCCATACTTGGTGGTGGGAGCGGGTGACATGCACGCCTGGTGCACCCATGTCCTCATTTCCTCCAGCGGATGATTATGCCAGTACATGCCGTTAGCGATAAGGACCGGGTCATTGCGTATCGAGGGATAGCCCAGGCCCTGCCTGATACACTCGAATATCTCCCGCATCACCTCATCCTTTACCTGGGGATGCCAGCGGAAGCCGAAGGTGGGGTTGGACACCCGTACCATCCTCGCCGCTTGCAGGAACGCCGTTGTCAGGTCGTTGCAGGCATCGGAGCCATCCTTATTGACCCCACCCAGCGTCCATACCCAGGTGCCTACTATGCCCTGCAGCGCTTCGGCTCCACCTCGGCCTAAAAAGTGGCCCATTTCGTAGGCTCGGATGAGGGACTCCCCTACCAGGTCGAGCGCTTCGTCCTTGGTGAGTGTCTTATCTATATTCACATCCTTGTTGTAATAGGGCCAGCCATAGTAGTCCGGTCGTGTAGGCCACGCCGACTCCAGTGCTTCTAGTCTGGTCCAGGTTTGTATGAAGTGCTGCATCTGCAGATGCTCCTGGAAGGTTCTGGCTGGCTTCGCTGGCACCCGCTCGCAGGTCTCGGCGACCCTGAGCAGTTCCTCCTTGCGCTTAGCGTCCGGTTCGAAGTTCTCCGCTATTATACGCGCCAGCCTGGCATAACGCCTAGCGTGGTTGATGCACCCCTCCAGTGCGATCTGCATTGACTCCCAGTTGGGCAGCTTCTCATAAAGGTTCAGCTCAGCACCATCGGGCGTGCTATCCAGCTGGTCCTCGGCCTCATCTATCTTCTCCTGAATGTCGTTGATCATGTCCTCGAATCCCTTGCCACCGCCCACCTTCTGGTCCGGCCCAAATATGTACTCGTAGTCCTTGCCCGAATAGCCGAAGCTACCCCCGACAGGAAGGCCCCACATAAGCGTTGCTGTTATAAATTTCCCCATATCCTCAGCCCTGAGCACCTTCACCAACTCTAGTAGATTACTCCTTGTTCTCCAGTAGTTGGCGCTGTCAGACATTATCTGCAGAGATTCTTCCTTCGGCTCGGGGATGATGATGGGATCATTGTAAATCTCTCCGCCGATCGCCTCCGCATTAGCGTAGAGGGTGTGTGGCAGGTTGGCCTCGGTGGCCACAATTTGCGCATGGTCGGTGATGAAGATGGTCCTTTTTCCCATCATGTGGGTCAGGGCCTTGGCCCTGCGCAGGTGAATGGGGTCACCTTCGTTCTCCTGCCATGATTCGGTGAACAACTGAGGGCTTTCCAGGTCAATCTTGGTGCCTGGCTCATACTCGCCTCCTCGTCTCCCCTTCTTCCACGTAGCTTTCCTCAGGTAGTCCAGCCGCGGCGACCTCTTCTTCTCCGCTACCCACCACCATGCCCTTTCCTCCTCAAGCTCTTTTGCAGACCTGTCTGGCGCTGCGCTTTTCTTTGCTATTACTTCGGCCATTTGACTAACCTCCTTATTTTTGTTTCCGCTTCGGAAATCGCTATAACTCTTACTACACTACCACCCTCACGTTTGGTCGCTCGTTCTGCCAAACCCTACCTCACTTCATCATCTGTCTTTGGTGACGGCTATACCTCGGGTCAAATGCTTCTCCAATGTCAGTGTCGACGAGCTCCATCTCTTCGTAGTACTTGCATGGGCTGGCATCCATGGTTATGTCCGACATCATGGCCACTTCACCATCCAGCACAAACACCGGCGGGTTGGCTGCTATATCAGAGCCAACTTTCAAAATAAGACAATGACCGGTTGTATTGCCGGTCGAGGCGAAGAAGTTCTTGCATTTCCCACATGACTTCTCGGGTACATACTCTCTCTCTTCCTTGGTTTTAAATTGCTCTTGCATACTCAAGTAACCTTGCTTCAACTGGTCCCATTCACTCTTTTTCCTCGGCATTGCCCTCCTCCTTTCGGTTGTGAACGGAAAAATACTTTGATATCTGCAGTCTACTCTTCCAATTACTCCGCAGTAATATTCTTTCTCAATTCTCGTATATTTGCCCAAGTCATATTATACTATATTATACCAGATTTATCCTTTACCCGTCTAATTAAAGTGCCACCCGCATGCAAATCGGAGTGGGTTGTCCCAAAGGTCTCCTGAGGGTCGGTCGACAGAGTCGCTCGCCACGGCGAGTCGCCTATGGAGACCTCGAGCGACCTCAGGCGACACCGACTCGCTTCTGGAGAGGAGCATCTGCTCCAGGCTACACTGTTTTTTATAGTCGCCTGATGAATCAGGCAACTACATGTATTGGTGGGACAACTGGTGGGAGTCCACAGGGATTCTCTCCTCTGCCGGGGTCATGGGGTGTACGCCGGCAACACATTTGAGGGTGGGTGTCATGATTCGAGGCCGTTTATCTATATTGAAGAACCACCCCCGCTGTGCTAAGATGCCAGAGAGAACGGGTACTCTTGATATGCAAGATTTTGAGCTTTGTGTAGATATCGATGAGCCCTTTCATGGATACCTGGATGAACGGTGGCTCAGGCGCGTTGTGGCTGAGACGCTTGCCGCAGAAGGGGTGGGTTCCCTCGTGGAGCTTGGCCTGGTGATCACTGGTGATGAGAGAATTCGCCAACTCAACAAAAGCTATCGCGGGATCGATGAAGCCACCGACGTACTCTCCTTCGCCCTCCTTGAAGATTCGGATGCTTCCTTTGTGAACCCTCCCGATGGCGTTCTCCACCTTGGCGAGGTGATCCTCTCCTATCCTCGAGCGGTGGTTCAGGCCGAGGAGTTCCATCATCCGGTGGAGCGAGAGGTGGCGCTCCTGCTGGTTCACGGCGTGCTTCATCTCCTGGGCCATGAGCATGAACAGCCTCACGATGAAGCTAAGATGAGGGCTAAGGAGGAAAGGGTATTAGGAGCACTGGCATTATGACCGACTATTATGAGATGCCTCCCTATAGACCGCCCACAGAGGCCTATAGCCTGCTTATCCGGGTCACCAGGAATTGTCCCTGGAACAAGTGCGAATTCTGTAGTATGTACAAGGGCACCAAGTTCGAGCTAAGGCCGGTGGAGGATGTAAAGAATGATATAAGGGCAATGCGGAAAGTTGCCGATGCCATAAGGGACTGGGCGGGGAAGAATGGATATGGTGATCAGGTGGGAGAGATAGCAAGAGCCAATAGCATTCTCTGGCTTAATGAGGGGGTGGTAAAGAATGTCTTCCTCGCCGACTCTAACAGCGTCATCATTAAATCGAAGGATCTAGCTGAGATCATAGGTTTCATCTATGAGATATTCCCCACCGTGGAGAGGGTTACCAGCTACGCACGGGGGAAAACTCTGCAGAAGAAAACCCCCGAGGATCTCAAAATGCTCAGAGAGGCGGGGCTCACCAGGTTGCATGTCGGACTGGAGACGGGCGATGATGAGCTACTACTCTATGTGCAGAAGGGGGCTACCGCCGAAGAGATGGTGTTGGGAGGGAGAAAGGCTATCGAGGCTGGCTTTGAGCTATCGGAGTATGTAATGCCCGGGCTTGGGGGGAGGGAGCGCTGGGAGCAGCACACCCTGGGGACCGCCAGGGTTTTAAACGACATCAATCCCCACTTTATTCGCCTCCGCACCTTCGGGGTGGCGCCAGGAACCCCTCTTGAAGAGAAGTACCGGCGAGGTGAATTCACCATGCAATCGACGGAAGGGTTGCTCATTGAGGTGCGTGCACTGATTGAGGCACTCGACGTAACTTCCGATTTCGTGGTCAGCGATCATGTGATGAACCGTTATATGTGGGGGGCCGATGGCAAGCTTCCCGAAGATAAGAATAGGATGATTGAGACCATCGATAGCTTCCTGGGGAAGGTCAAGACTATTCCTGGTGCACAATTTAGATTTGCTGAGTGAGCTTTCTTCAAACTTTTAGCGCACGATATTGGGAGGGTGTGTGACAATGTAGCTGCCCATCCTTCCGTAGGATCTTCGATCTTTGGAGGATTGGGCGACCTTGCCCGATGAATCCGGAAACTGCGGAAGTTTGGCGTTGGTAGGTCGAAGCAGGGGGATAATAGCCAGGGAGTTTGGAGAGTTAGTATAGGGGTAATGCAATGACATCTCAGGTATTCTACCGCAAGTGGCGCCCCCAGACCTTTGCCGAGGTTGTGGGACAGGAGCATGTTACCACCACCCTGTTGAATGCCCTTCGCACTGGTCGAGTGGCTCATGCCTACCTCTTTTGCGGCCCTCGGGGCACGGGGAAGACCTCTACCGGGCGCATTTTGGCCAAGGCGCTGAATTGCCTCCAGAGCGGCGATGGGGAGCCCTGCAACAACTGTGCCTCATGCCAGGCGGTCACTGAGGGGCGGGCTATAGATGTGATTGAGGTCGATGCAGCTAGCAATCGGGGCATCGATGAGGTCCGCGATCTCAGGGAGAAAGCCAGATTCGCCCCAAATATGGCAAGGTACAAGGTCTACATCATCGACGAGGTCCACATGCTCACCGAGCCGGCAGCTAACGCCCTGTTGAAAACCCTGGAGGAGCCTCCGCCTCATGTATATTTCGTGCTGGCGACCACCGAGTCTCACAAGGTGCCCGCCACTATCCTGTCCCGGTGCCAGAGGTTCGATTTCAGGCGCATCCCTCAGGCTGCTATGGTGTCAAGGCTTGAGCGAATATGCCAGCAGGAGGGGATTCATATCGAGGATTCATCGCTAAAGTTCATTGCCAGAAGCGCCACCGGCTCGATGCGAGATGCCGAGAATCTGCTGGAACAATTAGTTGCCTACTATGGCTCCGAGATCGACATCCACCAGGTTCAATCGATATTGGGGATCACCGGTGATGTTCGAGCCCAGGAGCTAGCAAAGCATATACTGAATAGTGATGTCACCGCTGGTCTTAAAACGATAAATAGCGTTACCCAGGACGGCCTCGACTTGCGGCAATTTAATCGAGAGCTAATGGAGTATCTAAGGGAACTGCTTCTGGCCAAGGCGGGCGCTGCGGAGGCTGCCGACCTTAGCCCTGAGGTGTTGGCGGAGATGAAAAGCCTCGCCACGACTGTCTCCATGGAGCAAATCACCAAAGCGCTAAAGCTCTTTCGGCAGGTGGACCTCGAATTCGATGGTTTCTCCACGCTGCCCCTGGAACTGGCCTTGGTGGAGTGCGCTCTGACCGAGGGTGAGGAAGCTCCAGAAGTTACCAAGGCAGCTCCGAAGAAGGAGAAATCGGGTATCGCTCCTGCCCCAACCGCGCTAAAGGAAACCCCTGCTGCTCCACAGGCAGAGGAAGAAGCCAAGATGCCCCCGGTGGAGGCGACGGAAGAGGTCAGAGAGGTCCCTCTGCCGGAGTTGAGCGATGATATTGCGTACTTCCGCAGCCGCTGGAAGGATGTCGTCAGTGCGACTAAGGGCATGGGCTCAAGCGGCAACCTGGATGCCCTGTTGAGAAGTGCCTGCGAGCCGGTGGCTCTGGATGGCGATACCATTGTGCTCGGTTTCTATTTTGAGTTTCATAGGGAGAAGATCGAGGACCCCAAGTATCGTCACATGGTGGAGAGCAAGGCAAGCGAGATCTTTGGGAAACCGTATAAGATCCGTTGCATTCTCACCGAACGGGGGAAGAGACCCCCTGTGCAACAGAGTAAAGCACAGGGGCATCTTGTCGATGCGGCGCTCAAGATGGGAGCCAGGATCGTTGAGGAGGCAGATGAATGAATAAACATCTCATGCGTCAGGCTCAGCAACTCCAGGCGAAGCTGGAAGAAACACAGGAGGAACTGGCAAACACTACACTGGAGGCAAGCTCTGGTGGCGGGGCAGTAACGGTGGTGGTCACCGGCCAGCAAGAGATTAAGTCGGTGAAGATATCGCCGGAGGTGGTAAATGCGGAGGATGTGGAGATGTTGGAGGACCTGGTGATGAGCGCGGTGAGCGAAGCGCTGAGGAAATCCAAGGAGCTTGCCGCCAGCCGCCTCGGTGCCCTCACCGGCGGCCTCAAACTCCCCGGCCTGACATAGCGGGAGGCCTGATTTGGACATCGATTTTGTTCCCACTGCCGAGCCGGTGTCCCGGCTCATCGAGGAGTTCCATAAGCTGCCGGGCATTGGCCCCAAGACCGCTCAGCGGCTTACCTACTTCCTCATTCGCATGCCTGAGGATGAGGCTCGCTCCCTGGCTGAAGCCATCCTTGCGGTAAAGGATAAGATCGTCCTCTGCTCCACCTGCCAGAACATCACCGACTCTGACCCCTGCATCGTATGCCGTGGGGAAGGGCGGGACCGAACCAAGATTTGCGTCGTCGAGGAGCCGCTTGATATCCTCCCGTTGGAGCGCACCAGGGAATACAACGGGCTATACCACGTGCTCCATGGAGTAATCTCGCCTATGGACGGAATCGGCCCCGATGACCTGAAGATCAAGGAGCTGCTGGCAAGGCTGCAGGATGGCGTGGTAACGGAGGTCATCTTGGCCACCAACCCCAACCTTGAGGGGGAGGCCACAGCGATGTATCTCCAGCGCCTGATCGGCCCTCTGGGGATCAGGTTGACCCGCCTCGCCCGCGGGCTCCCCTTCGGCGCCGACCTCGAATACGCCGACGAAGTCACCCTCACCCGCGCCCTCGAGAACCGCCAGGAGCTCTAAGCTAACGCTAAGTCCAACTACATCTTGGTTAACCAAAACTAGCTGGAAGAGGTGAGTAAGGATAATGATTGAGAAAAGCATCAATCAAATAGCAGAAGAAGACTTGCATGCTCTTCTAGATAACTCGGTACAAGAGGGTAAAACCATAGAGTATAAGCGGTTGTTGCCAGGTAGTTCAGATTCGGCCAAGAAAGAATTTCTGGCGGATGTTTCTTCTTTTGCAAATGCTAGTGGTGGTGACTTAATATATGGCATTGCTGAATCAGGAGGCATTCCAGAAGAAGTAGCAGGTCTGACAATTGGAAACATTGACTTAGAAATCAGTAGGCTAGAAAGTATATTAAGAGATGGGATCGAACCAAGAATAATATCAGTAGACATTTCAACAGTTAGTCTCTCAAATTCAAAAACGGCTTTGATAATTAGAATTCCAAAAAGTTGGATAGGGCCTCACCGTGTTTGTTATAGAGGCCATGATAAGTTCTATTCAAGGAGTTCAAATGGGAAGTACCCTCTAGATGTGGCAGAGTTGCGAGTCGCTTTCAATCTGTCTGAGACGATAACAGAAAAGGTTAGAAACTTCAGGCGCGATAGGATATCAGATATATTTGCGAATGAGACCCCTGTGCCTTTCTATGAAAATCCCAAAATAGTCCTTCATCTAATACCTATCATTTCATTTGACCCTGCTCAAAGCTATGACATTGGCAAAATAGCTAATCATCATGAAAGAATGAGGCCAATGTATTGTACTGGATGGAATTACAGGTATAACCTTGATGGCTTCTTAACCTATTCTGCGGGGGGAGGTGGAAGATCACATTCGTACGTTCAACTTTTCAGGAACGGAATCATTGAGGTGGCTGAAGGACTATTGCTTGAATCACAGGGAGAAGAGCCACTAATACCTAGTATCGCTTATGAAAGAGAGTTGATCAGTTCGCTTGGCGATTATCTTTCTATTCTCGAAACACTAAATGTTGTGCCGCCCATCTTTATCTTTCTGACTCTGCTCGGTGTTAGAGGATACTCAATGGCTGTCAATCGGTGGAAGTTCTTGATTGACGAGATTCATACAATCGATAGGGATATTCTGTTACTGCCCGAAGTTGTCATATACACCTATCATGTTAATGTGGAGGACATACTTAGACCTTGCTTCGATTCTGTTTGGAACGCGTGTGGGTTTGCAAGGTCATTAAATTACAATGATGCTGGAGAATGGGCGCCAAGGTAGACAGACTGGAAGAAGGCAGCCTGTTTTAGGTCACGGGCGGCGCGCTGACTTTGGCCTGAGCCTATCAAAGGGGTAGGTTGGAGCATCCGCTCCAACCATGCCTAGAGCAGATGCTCTAGGCTACCCTTAAGTTCTTATGATTCGTTGGTGAGCGGTTGCCCGTTAAGGTTTATTCAAATTGTAGCTAGTTCGGGCTTGTACCACTACCCGTGCCCTCCAGGAACGGCACGGAGGTCTAGGCCGAACGGATACTTGTCTAATTTGATTTTAGACGTAGCGCAAGCTTAGGGGTAAAAAGCAAAAGGAGGGGGAAATTTCGCTTGTACCAGCTTTTGAAATAGGCTTGTGCAATGCCTGGATCTTCATGCTTTATAATTTCCTGCCCATGCCTTTACTGATGCTAGTTCATAGAGGCCTGGGGCGAGAAATGAGGCCACATAGCGGGATTGAGAGGAAGCTCTACCCTGTCATGTGGATAGTCTGGCTTCTCGGCGTTGTATATTCTATTTTCCTGCCGTTACAATTGGGCACGGTATGGTTTTATGTGGGTCTTCCTGTCGCTTTAGTGGGACTAATTGCGTTCACGATAGGCATTGTGACTTATGCTACAACCCCAGTCGAAAATGAGCCGCTTACCAAGGGGCTATACCGGTATTCAAGACATCCTATGTATGTCACTCAGGCTTTGATGTTTGTCGGGGTGGGCATAGCTTCGGCTTCATGGCTTTTCTTACTGTTTACAATTGTATATACAACTTTGTCGATTATTGGTGTGGGTTCTGAGGAAAAGTCCTGCCTTGAGAGCTACGGCGACACCTATCGTGAATATATGAATAGGACCCCGAGATGGATAGGAATCCCGAAATCGGGGCCAAAAGTATAGGGACAAGCTCCGTGCACCCTGGGCCTCGAAGGGCCGTTCATGTCTCCAAAGGTCTCCTGAGGCGACTCTGGCGACCGACTCGCCTATGGCGAGGTTCGACAGGCTCACCACGAACGGTGTTGAAGGGCCTGTCCTGTCTGTGGGGGTAGGTTGGTCGCCTTAGGTCTCCTGAGGCGACTCTGTCGACCGACCAACCACGCCTAGAGCAGATGCTCTAGGCCACCCTTTTTAATGGTAGAGTAGGCTTATTCCGTTGGCCCTGAGCCTGTCGAAGGGGTAGGTTCCTCTTCCCTCTAACTCCCTCCCCTGAGGGGAGGGAGGAACTTTCGGGCGTGCACTTTGTTCTGCTTCCTCTCCCTACAAGGGAGAGGGTTGGGGAGAGAGTGAGACGCTGTGTGAGCGACTCGAAGGGCTCACTACGAACGGTATTTGGCAAATTACCTTTCGTAATTCGTCGGTAGGTAAGCGCTCACGATGGTTTTTTCTAAATCTCCTGAAGAACCAGTGCCACTGCCCCCAGGGCACCGGCATCATCCCCGAGTTGCGCCAGTTCGACGCGAACCGCCTTCGCCGAGATCTCAAAGGCGCGCTCCCTGACTACCTCAATGGCAGGGTCCAGAAGAAGCGAGCCCATTTTCGCTAAACCGCCTCCAATGAGGATGAGATCGGGGTTGAAGATGTTGACCAGGTTAACCAGGCCGATCCCAACATAATAGGCGGTGCTCGAGATTAGCTCGTGTGCAATATAGTCGCCATCCTGGGCAGCCTGGAAAACCGTTTGAGCAGTTACCTTATTTATGTCCCCTCCAGCGTAGCGACGTATCGCCGTTGGAACTCCCGCCTCCATCCGCCGCACTGCCTCCTGGGCAACGGCTCTACCTGAGGCGAAATTTTCCCAGCACCCGTAGCTCCCACACTTGCAAAGTGACCCGTTGACATCGATGATCATATGTCCGATCTCGCCAGCGGCGCCTGAGGTGCCGGTGTAGACCTGCCCATCAGCTATTACCCCGCCGCCAATGCCGGTGCCCAGACCAACGTACACCAGATTGTCGACGCCCACCCCGGCTCCAAAACGATGTTCCCCTAGAGCGGCGAGCGTGCAGTCATTCTGCGAAAACGTGGGTAGACCAAACTCACGCCGGATGATGTCACATAAGGGTATATTATGCCACCCTGGCATGTTCGGCGAGAAGGCGACTGCGCCTCTATCAGCATCATGAGCACCAGCAACGCCAATCCCTATGCCGGCGATGTCCACTCCGGATGTCAACTGGCTTATGGCCTCGATAATTCGCCCGATAACCGCCTCAGGCCCCTCATAAGCGAGGGTGTCTTTAGAGTTCCGCGCTTGGATGTTGCCGCCAGCGTCCGCCAGAATGGCATTTATCTTCGAGCCCCCCACATCCACCCCTACAATCAACTGCTTTGTATCGCTCATGGCTCATCTAGAATATAGGATAATAGACATCAGGTCAATCCTGTGGGGAAACTATGCCCAAGCCCAAGCCTAAGCCCAAGCCTCTTGTCATCCAAAGGGTTCATCAATATGAAGCCACGTCCATTGTCCGAGAAGTGAGGCCACTTCTCCCGATATAGAAGGGACTGGTGTCTGAGGAGATCATCTTGATAGCGGGAGCATTTCGACAAGCCTTACTCATCAAGAAGCGATGCATCAATCGCTGAGGACCCTGCTGACCGCTCTCTTCCAGTCGGAGTAGAGATGTTCCCTTTTTCCCGCACCCATCTTCGGTTCAAACCGGGCTCCCAATCGCCACAGAGAGGAGACCTCCTCCGCATCACGCCAGTACCCCGTTGCCAGCCCAGCCAGGTAAGCCGCTCCCAGAGCCGTAGTTTCAGTGATAACCGGCCGTTCAATGGCAATTCCAAGGATATCCGCCTGGAACTGCATCAATACATCGTTGGCCACTCCTCCGCCATCAACCCTTAGCTTTTCGATCGCCATCCCGGCATCCTGAGCCATTATGTCCAGGACATCCCGTGATTGATAGGCGATGGACTCCAGAGCGGCTCGAACAACATGCTCCCTCCTCGTTCCTCGGGTTATGCCCAGGATAGCGCCGCGAGCGCGCATATCCCAGTAGGGAGCACCCAGCCCGGTAAATGCAGGAACCAAATGGACACCACCTGTATCTTCAACCTTACGGGCTAAAGTCTCGCTATCCTTAGCCTCGCTTATTATCCCCAACCCGTCTCGTAGCCATTGAATCGCCGCTCCGGTATTGAAAATGGCTCCCTCCAGTGCGTAAACAGGCTTGCCATCCCCTCCACAGGCAATAGTGGTTAAAAGGCCACCGGAAGAAGAGACCGCCTCTCGACCGAGGTTGAGGAGCAGGAAGCAGCCAGTCCCATAAGTGTTCTTTGCCATCCCCGGCGTGAAACAGGCTTGCCCGAAGAGCGATGCTTGCTGGTCTCCAGCGATGCCAGCGATGGGAATCCCTGACGGCAGGGCATCGTTGTCTGTGGTGAACCCATAAACCTCGCTGGAGGAGCGAACCTCAGGGAGGATCTGTGACGGGATCTCCATTTCCTGTATTAGCTCCTCATCCCACGTAAAGTGATGAATATCGAACAGCATGGTACGTGAGGCATTGGTATAGTCAGTGATATGCACCTGGCCGCCGGTAAGCTTCCACACCAGCCAGCTATCGATGGTTCCAAATAATAGATCTCCCCTCTGCGCCCTTTCTTTGACACCGGGCACGTTATCCAGAAGCCACCTGATTTTGGTCGCCGAGAAGTAGGCATCGATGACAAGTCCCGTCTTTCTTTTAACCAGGTCCTCCAGCCCTCTGGCCTTCAGCTCATCGCAATAGGGCGCAGTCCTCCTGCACTGCCACACAATGGCGTTGTGAACCGGCTCCCCAGTATGCCTATCCCAGAGAACGGTGGTCTCCCTTTGATTGGTTATGCCGATGGCGGAGATGTCCCTGGCATCGATCTTCCCGCCAGCCAGAGCAGCACCGATAACATCCAGGGAAACCCGCCATATCTCCTCAGGGTCGTGCTCCACCCAACCAGGCTGTGGGTAATGCTGGGTCAACTCCCGATTGGCTATAGCGACTATCTCCCCCTGATGATTAAAAGCAATGACCTTGGTTCCGGTTGTGCCCTGGTCGATGGCTAAGATATATCCCTGCTCCATATCTTTTCCAAGCCAAGTCAAATGCATGTGGCTAGCCACGCTTCCATGTCGGCGAAAACCTGGTCACGTCCTGGCTCATTGAATATCTCGTGGTAGAAGCCTTCATATTGCTTCAGTGTCTTATCTTCCGAGCCGGCCCGCTGATACAACATATTACTGCCTTCGGGGTCGGACAACTTGTCAGCAGTTCCGTACATAATCAGAATGGGCAGTTTGATCTCCGGCATCTGGTACGGCAGGTTCTGCACCGCCTTGAGGAATTCGGCACCCAGGCGGGCGCGAACCTTGCCCCGGTAGACAAGAGGGTCATTCACATAGGCGTCCACCACGGCTTGGTCCTGGCTAATAGCAGAGGCGTCGATAACACTGACACCCATTTTCGGCACCAGCACTGAGAGCACCCGTGCTGCCATTACCTGCACCGACGTTACGCTGGAGCCCACCTTGAGGGTTGTCCCGGAGAGAATAAGCCCGGCCAGCTCCTGCTGATGCTGGATAGAGTAGACGGTGGCGATTGTTCCTCCCATACTGTGTCCAACCAGGCAGACCTTGCTATCACCGTACTCGCCGCGAATTACGTCGAAGAAGGTCTTGAGGTCATCAACGTAGTCGGAGAAGCGCTCGACGTGGCATCGCAAGCCCTCCGACTTGCCATGTCCGCGGTGGTCCAGCCCATAGACGGCGTAGCCTTTGGGCACAAAGTATTCGACCACGTTTGTATAGCGTCCGCTGTGCTCGGCAAGGCCGGGCACGACCAGTAATACCGCCTTGGGCTCTCCGTCCGGCAGCCAGCACTGGTAGTAGAGGCTGAGACTCTTGAGTCCCTTGAACCTGCCTTCTCTGTGTTCCATGATTCTACATCCCAACTGCGGAGATGGGGTCGCATCCATCCTTTCCTCGACGGACGGCTCAGCCTCCATCGCCGTGGTTCGTGCAACTCTAGCAACTTCTGCGGCAAATATCAAGCCCACGCGCTTGACAGCCACGCTCAACAGCCATAGAATCACCGCTGGCGCGGGCAATGAGTTGGGACGTCTTTATCAAAAGTTGAAATGAGAAATCGCGGCTAAAGATGTTAATTTACGCGGGGGACAACCATGGACGCTGATGTAATCGTAGTTGGAGGCGGACCCACCGGGGTAGCGGCGGCACGAGCAGCTTCGGAGAGAGGAGCACGGGTGGCGCTGCTGGAGCGCTATGGGTTCCTCGGAGGCAGTCTCACCGCCTCCCTCGTCGGCACCCTGGGTGGACTCTACCTGAAAAAGGGGGATAGCATCGATTACCTGGTGGGAGGCATCGCCCAGGATTGCGCCGAGACGCTCAAATCGCGGGGGTTAGCCTTGGGCCCCATTCCCTGGGAACATACTGCGGTACTGCCCCACTCGCCGTATGGATTGAAGAACCTCTTCGATGAGTGGGTTGAAAAAGCAAAAACCCTGAAGCTGTTGCTGCACACGCAACTGTGCGGGTGCCGGATGAAGGGCAGCAAGATCAGCGACATCTCGTTTCTAAATAAGGCTGGGACAGGGAAACTCTCTGGAAAGGTATTCATAGACGCCAGCGGAGATGGTGATCTCGCCTACCAGGCTGGCGCCGAGATAGAAGGCAGCCCGGTGCAGTTCCCCTCGATGAACTTCTACATGGGGAACGTGAACGTTGCCGAGGCCTTCGCCGCCGGCTTTTCCAAACTCCAACAACTGATAGAGGACGCCATCACCAGCGGTGACTACGACCTTCCCAGGTGTGGTGGCGCTTTCATCCCCACCATGCAACCCGGACAGGTTATCGTAGCCATGGGGAGGATCGCTATCGATGGCCGGCCGGTCAACTGCGCCGACCCAGAGGAGCTGACCTACGCCGAGGTGGAGGGGAGGAGACAGGCGCTTCTCCTGGCGGAGTTTCTCAAGGCTAAGGTGCCGGGCTTCTCCGAAGCTTTTATCGTCGATACGCCAACCCAGGTCGGTGTTCGCTCCACGCGCCGATTGGTGGGGAAATACGTCCTCAGCAGAGACGATGTACTTGGTGCGGCCCACTTCGACGATGCCGTCTGCCGCTGCGCCTGGCCCATAGAGCTGCACGCCGAGGGAAAATCGACAGTCCTGGAGTTTCTCAAGCCAGGAGAATACTATGAAATTCCTTTTCGCTGCCTTCTTCCCAAGGAAGTTGCGAATCTAGTCGTGGCAGGGCGCTGCCTTTCAGCCTCGTACGAAGCCCAGGCCTCAGCCAGGGTATCTGGACCTTGCATGGCCATGGGCGAGGCCGCCGGAATAGCTGCCGTCCTCGCTTTACAAAAGGATGGGAATGTTGCCGAGGTCGATACCTCAGAACTGCAATCCATCCTGAGGAAGAGGGGAGCAATTATCTAGGTGGCATTAATAGCGGTAGCATCAAGAACTTGAACGGGGCAAAAACGCGAAGATAATGGTTACGGCCTCTTGTAACGATTCTCATAATGGAGTGGTTCCTTAATGTCCAAGCAAAGGGTATGAAGAGGGGAACTGCACAGGCTCGAGTATGGGTCTTTTATAATCTTAAACCTGCTTAAAAGCCCCCTGACTAAAAACCAGGTTCTCGAGAGGTTCGTTCGCATTGGTGCCCACTTTGGCATTCGCTTGCCAAAGGAAGGGACTCCAACGCACAGCGCGTTCCTACAAGAAGTAGACTATGACCTCAACCGACTTTCGGAGCTGGGTCTTGTCGCGGTAGATGAACAGGGAGCCTACCACCTGACAGAGCGAGGAATCGAAGAAACCAGCAGGACTAACCAAGGCATAGAAAAGATAGCTTCCAAGGTAAGAACCCTCATTTCCAGCGCGGAAACGGCTTCCAAAATCTCGGTGGTTGTCAATGTTTTGCTATCAGCCCTTAAACTGGGTGTAGGGCTTCTCTTCAACAGCGTGGCATTAATAGCCGACGGTTTTGACAACCATATACAATGGCTTATATACTCCTGGTGACAGGAGCGATGAGAGATAAATATCGCCTCATAGTGAGTTAAAATGGGAAATCCCGGGTGAATGCGACAGTACAATTTCGAAGCGAAGGGATTGTTTCAAAATGCAATCAGATAAGATAGGCCTACTCACTGCGCAATACCTGAGTCGGAAATGTGAACTCGAAGCCAAATGGCAATGTAGTAAACGTCCCAGGACTCGGAATCAGGCTTTTGCGTTGCTCGTGAAATGTATACTTAGTTCGAGGACGAAATGGGGAAAAGTTGTGAGAGTGGTCGACACGATGCAAGCAAGCCGGGTGCTTTACCATGGCAACGTGGAGCAAGTCCTGTCTCATGTTCAAGGAACGGGAGGTAAGGTGGATCACAAGGCTAGGGCAAAGTGGATAGTTGAAAACCGAGAGACCTTTCCTTTCGTGTGGTGGATCGTCGACTCAGTACAGCGAGGTAAAGTAGTGTTAAGACCAGATGGGATTGAACCAAAGGAGGTGTTTAGGCAACCTGATCCCTACTCTTTTATGAGTTCGTCAAAAGAGCGTGGATTGACGCAAAACGCACTCCGCGCTTTGGTTCAAGGGTTGAAAGGTGTCGGCGACAAGCAAGCAAGCCACTTCCTATATTCAATAGGCATTGAGGGGTACGCAATCATAGACACCTACATCTTAGACAAGTTGGTGGAGTTCGGCATAATAAAAGAGAAACCGAAGAGCCTGACTTCAAGTCAGTATCATGCCATTGAGCAACGCTTAAAGGAGTGGTGTGACGGGATAGGAATACCCCTGCATTTGCTCGACATGCTTTGGTGGAGGGGCTGACAACCCCTAGTTTTTCTCCAGCGTTATCCCTGATTTCACGTCTTGCGCTAACCACCAGATATGTAATCAAGGAAGTAGAGTTGCTACGCTGACTATAACTTTGCCAGTAGCCAAAATGTCGTCAGTTCTTATATCTGTAAAAGCCCAACATTTCAATTAAAACGTATGAGAAGAAATTCTCACTGGATAGGTATGCTGGAGAGTGGGTTGCCTTTGCTTTTAAATGGGGGGAAAACGCGAATATAATGGTAACGGCCTCTTGTAACGATTCTCGTACTGGAGTGGTTCTTTAATGTCCAAGCAAAGGGTAAGAAGAGGGGAGCTTGTGCACAACATCGAGTTAAAGAGAAGGGGGGCCATTAAGACCCCCCTTTAGGCCACCCTTTTGCCGCTGGTCGTTTCAGTCAATTGCTGTTCCTATTTCGCAGCCGTGCCCACGATGGCCGTGCCTTGAACGATCGCCTCCGCCCGCCTCTCCTGCCGTGCGTGTGTCACCCGCATGACCCGATACATGCCACTAACGTTCAGGTACCACAAGAAAGCCACTGGGAAGAGGATGATGGGTATTGCTACCACCAGCGCTACTATTACCTGCCATTCCATTTCATTTCCTCCTTTCGATCTCCTACCTTGCCCTTTTGGGTCAAGGCAACCATTTCGGTTATTCAAGGTAAGAGGTGGGACTAGACCCAAGAACCTTTTTTGGTGTGCTTACCGTCTCTCTTACCTCCACCATCACATTACCACACTGCGGGCTAAACTGGCTTCCGCCGTAATGCCTGTTTTTGGTCGCCGAAAAGACCTGAGAAGCTGACAGAATCGCAGGTCATTATGCCTGGATGTAACGATGCTGAACTAAGCGAATAGGCTTAATCGAGCCACTATCCGTGCTCCAGTCCAGAGAACAAGTCCCATGCAACTGGATTGCCGACCTGAGGGGTAAGCTTCCTGGATTTCGCACGTCTAGAAAGGATGAAAAAGAGCCCTATCACGTCCGTGTGCCTATCCTATCTTCTGCCTGCCCTCACGGCCGCAGGCAGATCGCCTATCAACGCAACAAGCGTACCAGTCGATTGGTAACGCCGCTACAGATGGTGCGGACCTTAGCGAAGTTGCTATTCCATAGCATCTTGGCTAAAATGAATAAACTGCTCTCAATTGGACGTAGATGCACGGGATAGCTAAGGATATCACCGAAGTCGTAGGAAATACTCCCCTTGTCAGGCTGAATAGAATAAGTCAAGGGCTAGATGCCGATGTAGTGGCGAAACTTGAGTTTCTCAACCCCTGCGCCAGCATCAAGGATAGAATCGGCGTCGCCATGATTAGAGCGGCTGAAGAGGCTGGTGTGCTCAAAGAGGGCACTGTTATCATAGAGCCTACTAGCGGCAATACCGGGATCGGGCTGGCATTTGTATGCGCGGCGAAGGGCTATCGATTGGTCCTCACCATGCCCGACACGATGTCAGTGGAGAGAAGGAGGCTACTCAAAGCCCTTGGAGCCGAGGTAGTCCTGACCCCGGGGTCGGAGGGCATGATAGGGGCGGTGAGGGAGGCAGAGAGACTGGTCAGGGCTACATCTAATTCCTTCATGCCTCAGCAGTTTAAGAACCCGGCCAATCCGAAGGCTCACAAAGAGAGTACCGCTGAAGAGATCTGGAGAGACACAGAGGGGAAAGTAGATATGGTGGTTGCCGGTGTGGGCACGGGAGGAACAATCACCGGGATCGCCAAGGCGATCAAGGGGGAAAAGGCCACCTTCCAAGCTATCGCTGTGGAACCAGCTAGCTCGCCAGTTCTCTCCGGTGGGAAAGCTGGGGCACATCAAATCCAGGGCATCGGCGCTGGATTTATTCCAGAGGTGCTCGACATGGGTCTAATCGATGAAGTCATTCGGGTTGCCGATGAGGATGCAGCTTTGATGGCGCGCAGGTTGGCTACTGAGGAAGGAATACTGGCGGGCATCTCCGCAGGAGCGGCGACCTGGGCAGCAATAGAGATGGCGAAAAGAGCGGAAAATAAAAACAAGCTTATCGTAGTGATTATACCTGATAGCGGCGAGCGCTACCTGAGCACCGGGCTTCTTGGGGGTAACGAAGTTGGCTAATCCATTTAGGATATTCAGAGATGACCTGAGAACGGTTTTTGATAAAGACCCAGCGGCAAGAAACACCCTGGAGGTATTGTTCTGCTATCCAGGATTACATGCGCTGTGGCTTCATCGTATCGCCCACTTTTTCTGGCGGCATAAGCTCCGGCTCGCAGGTCGCATGATCTCCCACATCAGCCGTTTCTCCACCGGTATCGAGATCCACCCAGGAGCTACCATCGGCAGGAGATTCTTTATCGACCATGGCATGGGTGTGGTCATCGGAGAGACAACGGAGATCGGTGACGATGTACTAATGTATCAGGGAGTGGTATTAGGGGGAACAACGCACGAGAAGAGGAAACGCCACCCAACTATTGGGAGTAATGTGGTTATTGGAGCAGGAGCGACAGTGCTTGGCGCCATCACTATCGGTGATGGCACCAGAATAGGTGCCGGCTCGGTCGTGGTGCAGTCCGTGCCCCCTGAGTCGGTGGTAGTGGGTGTTCCTGGACGAGTTGCGGAAGCAGGGAAGCCAACATTGGCTTTGGAACACGGCAAGCTCCCAGACCCGGTCAAGGAAGCAATCGGGCATGTATTACAGAATGAGGAGCAGTTAACCGAGCGCCTGCAGAGGATTGAAAAAATACTTAAGGTTACTGATTCTCCAAGGAGCGCGACTAAGAAAAAAGGTAAAAGCGCTAAACATCAGGATATGGCACACGGGTAATAATTAGGATTGCCGGAGGAGAAATTGGCAAAAACCATCGCAGAAATCAACGAAAAGATTGGTAAGGGCCAGGCTGTGGTAGTGACCGCCGAGGAGGTCATCGACCTGGCTGAGAAAAAGGGCGTGGCAAAGGCAGCCCAGGAGGTGGATGTTGTAACCACAGGCACCTTCAGCCCTATGTGCGGCTCTGGCGCCTTTTTCAACCTAGGTCACTCCAAACCGAGGATTAAAATAGGTGGCGGAAGAGCCTACCTAAATGACGTCCCCGTCTATACTGGAATCGCCGCAGTGGATATATTCCTCGGTGCTACTGCGATCCCAGATGATGACCCCAGAAACAGGGTTCATCCCGGACCGTTCAATTATGGCGGCGGGCATGTCATCGAGGAACTGGTAACAGGTAGAGATGTAAGGCTGGAGGTAACCGCCTACGGCACTGATTGCTACCCGAGGAAAAGGTTGCAAACCTGGATTAACCTGAAAGACATAAATGAAGCGGTGCTGTTTAACATGAGAAACGCATACCAGAACTATAATGTAGCGGTTAATCTATCGGATAATACTATTTATACCTACATGGGGGTGCTCAAGCCAAACATGGGTAATGCCAATTACTCCACAGCGGGGCAGTTATCACCTCTGCTTAACGATCCTTATTACAAGACCATTGGCATCGGGACGAGGATATTTTTGGGGGGTGGTATTGGCTATGTATCATGGCACGGTACTCAGCATAACCCCGATGTGCTGCGCTCCGGAAACGGGGTGCCGCGGAGAGGGGCGGGAACGCTGGCGGTAATCGGCGACCTGAAGCAGATGAACCCACGGTGGCTGATGGGAACCAGCATGCTGGGCTACGGCGCCACCCTAACCGTGGGCATCGGTGTCCCTATACCCATCTTGTCCGAGGAGATGCTTCGCTACACTATGGTGAAAGACGAGGAGATCTTCGCCGCTATCGTGGACTACAGCGAGGCTTACCCTGGAAGGGGCTCGGAAATATTGGGGGAAGTGAGCTATGGCGAACTCAGGAGCGGGAAGATAGTGATTCAGGAAAAGGAGGTGCCTACCGCGTCGCTGTCAAGCTATCCCAGAGCAGTGGAGATCGCCAACACGCTAAAAGAGTGGATTACGAAAGGGGAGTTCCTCCTCACTGAGCCTGTGGCGCCACTTCCTGGGGTTGAGGCAGGAATAACCTTCAAGCCCCTAAAAGAGCGCCCGATAGAGGAAGCTCAAGAAAATGAATAAATTTTTCGCACTTTCAGTAACCTTCCATGGTCAATAGTAGCCCGGACTGCTGGAATCCCCAAAGTCTTTCTAGAATCCTTAGAATATGATAATACTATTTGGCAACACCGAGGTAGGTTCGTGGTTAGGGTTAAAATACAGGTGTTCCTAAGTCTAAGGAATGTGATTGGTAAGCGTGAAGTAGATTTGGAAATACAAAACGCTAAGGTAAAAAGTGTGCTAGCTGAGTTACATAATAGATATGAGGACAGGATTCAGCCTCCAGTAATCGACCCCAAAACGAAGGAGGTGAATCCTTACTATCTTCTACTGGTCAACGGACGTGATATTAGAAATCTTCCTGACCACATCCATGGTGAGCTCAAGGAAGGTGATGTGGTTCAACTCTTCCCACCGGCGGCGGGAGGCTAAAGGCATGTTGTCTGGCACTGGCCGGCGGACGTTGGGGAAATGAAAATAATCGGAAAAGGCCGAGTAGAAGGAAGGTAGTGATGGCAATTTCTAAGAGAATAGTGTTACATTTCCCACCTCGTCTGGTGGAGCATCCGATAATATACAAGCTTGTCAAGGACTATAACCTGGTGCTTAATATCCTCAAGGCCTCAGTGACACCGAAGGAGGAGGGGCTTCTGATCCTGGAACTCTCCGGCGCCCGGAAAGACTACGATAGGGGTATCCAGTATCTGACTGACGTGGGGGTAAGGATTCAGTCTCTGGGTCAGAATATTATGCGTAACGATGCCAGATGCACCCACTGTGGAGCCTGTGTGGTAATTTGCCCCACCGGCGCCCTAGCCCTCGACCCCAAAACCAGAATGGTGAACTTTCACGAGGATAAATGCACCGCCTGCGAACTATGCGTGCTGGCCTGCCCTCCGAGAGCGATGGAGGTTCACCTCTAGTGTATCAACCCAGAACCTACCGCCACTGGGTCAAGGATGAGGGCCTGGTATCTTTCAAGGTGACGGTAAAGGAAACCGACCTGTACCTCAGGGCACGAAGGAACCTTGAACAACAAGCGCTAAGGGCTATCCTGAAATACCGCACCGCATTAGAGAACTATATTTACAATCACCCTACTTTCCTGACTACACTGGAGCCGCTATCCGTGGTAAAAGATGCCCCGGCAATGGTGAAGGAGATGGCGGAGGCAGCGCAAAGAGTAGGAGTCGGTCCTATGGCCGCGGTGGCTGGGGCGATCGCCGAGAGGGTAGGCAGGGACTTGATGAAACTATCACCAGAGGTGATCGTGGAAAACGGCGGCGACATCTTTATGAAAACCCTGAACAAGAGCACTGTCGGGGTTTACGCCGGTGATTCTCCATTTACCGGTAAGATCGCCTTGGAGGTCGAGCCCGAGGAAACACCACTGGGGATTTGCACCTCCTCTGGAACGGTGGGGCATTCTATGAGCTATGGCAGCGCCGATGCCGTTATCGTGCTCTCCTCCTCTGCTGCACTGGCCGACGCCGCAGCCACCGCTATCGGCAACATGATTCAGGAGGCAGGCGATATCCCCAAGGGGATAGAGTTCGCCCAAAACATCGAAGGGTTAAAGGGTGTCTTGATAATAAAAGGCGACAAGCTGGGAATGTGGGGCGAGGTGAAAATCTCCGACCTGGACAAAGGGGAAAGATTCACAGATAAGGGCACAATAAATTACGAGTGGGCTATAGGAAACTCTAAATGCTAATCTCTAAACAAATTCAAAATGACACAAGATAAAAATCCCAAACGGTATGATTTAGAAGAACGAACCTTTACATTTGCCAAAGAATTAATAGCGTTTACGAAGACCCTTCCAAGACCAACAGCACATGTTGAAGTAATCGAGCAACCCATCAGGTCATCTGGTTCTGTGGGAGCTAGTTATATGATACCGCTGAAAAAGAGGTGAAGGATACTTCCTGCCGGGGGTCTGGGGGTGTCCCCCAGATTTAAAAAGTCCCCCAAGATTGGGGGATTTAGGGGGTTGATTAAAGCTATTTCACCATAAAATATATAGTAGAAGTAAAATGATTTTGGATCCTTTGAATTTATATATTGTTTAGGATTTCGTGCTTAGAGTTTAGTATTTGACAATATGGAATCTTTCTTAGGAATCCCACTGCACAGGAGTGATAAGATGTTGCCAGACAAGGAACTGATAGAGAGTGTAAGAAGAAAGGCGCATGAATACGACAAGTACAGTGGTTGCTCACAAGCTGTTCTATTGAGCCTCCAGGAAGAATTCGGTATTGGAAATAAGGAATCATTCAGATCAGCCACTGTATTCGGCGGTGGAGTTAGCTATCAAGGAGAGACTTGCGGTGCGCTGCTCGGCGCACTCATGGCATTGGGGCTGGTAATCGGTAGAGAAAACATGGAGGATACACCAACCTATCGGGCGGCAATCAAGGATGCCATAGATGTATGGGGTAGGTTCCGGGAGGAACTACATAGCCAGCTCGGATTTGATCAAAGCCTGACAAGCAGCCTATGCAAGGATATTCAACGCAGTATTTATCACAGGTCTTTTGATATGACAAACGAAGAAGATTATCAGGCTTTCCTTGATGCCGGTGGCCATGGTGATGAAGGCTGCCCCAGAGTGTGCGCCATAGCTGCCCAGGTTGCCGCAGAGAAAATCCTCGAAATTATAAAGCGCTAGTTCTCCCCCCTCCTTTCCAAGGAGGAGGGCTTTGCCTCATAAGTGCCACTTGCCCTAAAAGTCGGTGATTTGCCTCAAAAGCCAGTGAGTTACCCAATTGGCATATCGGGCATCTATAACTCATTGCTCTCCCCCCATACCGATAAACCCAACATTCCTACAAATTTCTCTTTGGCCTCTTGCCATTTTACTTTTGCTTGTCGCTCCAAATTCCGAGAATTGTTTAGTTGTTCAGTGACAAAGCTTGCAATGCGTCTCTGTTCATTTAGAGGAATACCGGTTTTGCTGCTATCAGGCACAATAAACTTACCAAGGTCTGTAGGCTGTAGTTCAATCTGCCCTGATGAGCCTGTAAACCACTTTTCAAACTGCAACCGCCCAAAGTGGCACCGTAAAAAGTAAGCAATGAAGAAGGGGTCATAGTCTTTATCAACACGCACGATAGATATATGTCCGTCCACCATCGCTGGCTCGTCACGGTCATAGATATCTACCTTGCCCATTGAGACATAGCCAGTAGAGGCGATAAGAATGTCATTTTTGCGGATGTGGGAAGTAGGGTGTGCCACAAAGAAATCCTCCGATACTTTGAGGGTATTGTCATAATCAATATAACCATCACGCAGGTCTGCGGTTTTGAGAACAGTCACAGCCCCTAACTCATCATAGTTTGGTTGCTCGCCACGAACAATCGGTTCTCGGCAGATTGCAGCGAGGGGAACGGTACTGTAATGTTCACGCAGTGCTTTCAGAATATGATAGCGTGGATGGAAGAATAAATAATGGAGTCGGTCGGTTGTCTCAGTCGGGAAAATAGAGAACCACAATGTATGTGTTTCCGCTCCTGTTTTGAAGAAGTAGTTAGTGGTGTCTTCAGGAGGTATCTGAATCCCTAGCTGCTTTAATATGATGTTATGACATTCCTCATTTAACCTATTGGCTTCAGCTTCTTTGTCTTCAGCTTCCTGCTCCAGTGACTCTAGGCTGTGTAAAATTGCAGCTTGCTCTGCCTTATTTACTGGCAGAACCACCCATATATTCTTGAAATCTTCAGCGTCTAGTCGTGGGTAGCTTGATCCTGTAAGAATCCACTTAGTCTGAGTCAGTGTAAACTCGCTTAAGAGATATTTAAGTAAGAACTGCGGAATCACTACTTCCTCTCTCGGCTGCACCACGAACAATTCTGCCGACCCCAATGCCTCATCAACTTCCTCAATTAAGTGTGCCTTGTTTAAGTACGGACGCAAGCGAGCAAACACGATATTGCCTCGGTGAAGGCGCTTCGACATACTCAGAATGTCTTTCCCGAAGCGCACCCGAAATGTCGCCTTCCCAGAATGTGGCTTGATGTCCTCAAGCCCTAAGTACGTGATTGCCTCATCTGGACATTCCTTGTTCGGTCTAACTCTCTCCTCCACAAATTGTACAATCTCTCTGACCTTGTGTAAGTCATGGTTCCCTTTTTTTGCGGCATCTACCAAGACTTTGTAGAACTTTTCCCTCTCGGGGTGATTTTCTCCATAGCTAAACCTATCGGAAATCTCGTCTGGAAACCTATAATAGTAAAGAGACAAAGACTTAGGCACTTATTTAATACCCCGCTTGGAAACTGAATTTCTTTCTATTGAAATGTAGCCCATCATACGAGGCTAGGGCTCTCCCCTTAAAGTCCACGAACTCCAACAATATGTTTTGCCCCGTTCCATTGAATAGGTCATTTGCACATATTCTTCTTCGTGTATCGATACCCACCTTCTCAACATGAGCGTAAAAGATAGGTTCTTGTTGCTTTGCAGTCGGGTCATCCTTCTTAATAGCGTAAAGTATAGATGTTTTAGTTGTTGTTCGGGATACGGGAACGAAGGTATCAGTTGTAAGTGAAATGACAGCCTTGATGTAGAATTGGTCTCGAATGAATCTTCTGACGCGGGCATAGTCATCAGTATTCAATATGGCTTCGTCCAAGATGATGAGCATTTTCCCGCCTCTCCATTCGGGAAGAAGCGAGGGGTCACGCACTGTTTTCAAATAGTGACAAATAGCATTAAGGAACTGCGCTCCACCTTTCATTTGATTGCCAGTTACATTGACATCTTCTTGGTAATCACTTGAAGCGTTTTCCTTTCTGGGAATAACAAACATTCTTCTGTAGAACTCGTCATCGAAATAGGGCCTTCTGTATCCCAAATCGCCAAGAGGAGGATTTGTTAATACTACATCAATTTTGCCATCGAGATTTCTAGATTTATACAGTAGTAAGCCGTCATCGTCCCATATGTTCCCTTTACCATCGCCATGAATATACATATTCATCTTGGCAAGCTTGGCCACATCAATGTCATTATCTGTTCCCAGAAGTTGCGTTCTGGCAAT
>Ga0307432_1000213_pt1 | contig 49240 bp, 38 predicted proteins | sample SalMarWE160150MG_FD_202158 | JGI IMG/M metagenome (GOLD analysis project Ga0307432, IMG submission 202158) | Salt marsh sediment microbial communities from the Plum Island Ecosystem LTER, Massachusetts, United States - WE1603-150 | ecosystem: Environmental > Aquatic > Marine > Intertidal zone >...
AGACAATGGAGTCCATATGTTCCCGTGGCCCGGCGACGCGCCAACGCCTTGCGCAAAATTGAGAAGCTCCGCAAGAAGGGCAAGGACATTCAGCCGGTCGAGATCGAAGGGCGGACGATTGCACGGAGCTTCTGGGGCAAGGGCTGGTGCGACCATCTGGAATCATTCTCCGACTACGAGAACCGCTTGCCGCGTGGGCGAACGTATGTTCGCAACGGCTCGGTCTGCCACCTGTCCATCCGCCCCGGGCGTATCGAAGCTATCGTCAGCGGCTCCGAGCTGTACAACACGAGCATCCGCATCAAGAAGCTGAAGCCGACCATCTGGAAGTCCGTTAAGGAGAGGTGCGCCGGACAGATCGGTTCCATGCTGGAACTACTCCAGGGCAAGTTGTCTGACCAGGTCATGACCGTCGTAACGGACCGTGCGCACGGTCTCTTCCCTCAGCCACGTGAGATCGAACTCGCCTGCAGTTGTCCTGATTGGGCGGTGATGTGCAAACACGTCGCGGCCACGCTGTACGGTGTCGGCAGTCGGCTCGACAACCAACCTGAACTGTTGTTCCTGCTCCGCGATGTCGATGCCCAGGAGTTGATTTCCACCGAGATGGCAATGCCGGGTCCCGTCGCAACGGGCGATTCACTGGACGACGATCAGCTCGGCGACATCTTCGGTATCGACCTTGATGTTGCGGGCACGGAGCAACCTGCTCCGAGAACTGAGACGAAGAAACAACGACACGCCGAGAAACGTGCCGCCATTCCGAGCCGCGACCGTGAGGGAGCGGTCGCGCCCAGTCGTGCGCGGCGAACACGCACACCGGCCAGGGACCAAGCCAAGGTCTCTAAGAAAGCGAAACGAAAATCTGCTGTCCGCAAGAAATCCTCCAAGCCCGCGACCAACAAACCAGTGCCGGACAGGAATTCTGCCAGCGCTACTCCGAAGATTCGACCCACGGGCAAGTCGGTGGCCCAACTGCGCAAGCAACTTGGGCTTTCGGTGGCTAAGTTCGCCCGGCAGCTGGACGTTTCAGCGGCCAGCGTGTATCGCTGGGAAGCCACGACGGGGCGACTCAAGCTGCTGGCGCGCCCCCTTGCCGCTTTGGCGAAACTGCAACAGCAAATTCGTAGGGCGTAGTCAATTCGGCCAAGTATGCGCGGCCACCCGGGTACGCACCATGGTTTTGGCTCTTAAGGCACGGGCCAGACGATGTAGTCGAGGATAAGTGCAGATCCTATGACATCAATCGAAACGGCACGATCGATCTGGTCGATCTGCAGGCGTTTCAATGGGTTTTTGCCGGCGAACCGTAGACAGCCAGTGCACTACGTCAAGCGCATTTCATTCAGACCCGGTTGCACAAACCTGCATGAAAGGTGCCACCGGCTTGTCTCTTGACCGACTGGAAAGTCGGTCCCACAGAGTCCATTGAACTCTCTGCACAGCTTATCCTCCGTCGCCGACCGGTGTTGGGCGGTCGACGTGGATCTTCAGGGCAATCTGGCGCTTCTCCTTGCCTTTCTTTTCGACGCGGACCTCGCCACTCACGCTGTCGCCTTCGCGCAGATCCTTGAGCTTCGCGATAGCGCCGTTGATCATGATCTCCGTTTCACGCGTGACCACCCCGATGCCGGCCATGTCCTGCTTGTGCTTCTCGCTGTAGTAGATGACGGTGATCTCGCCGGTCTCGTCGGTGATTCGCTTGATCCGGTCGATCTTGCCCTCCAACGTGATCACATCGAAACCAGGGTCTTTTTCACGGCAGCCCGGACCCGATAGCGTCACACACAGCAAGCCCAGGCCGAACACAACGGCGGATGGCGATTGGCAAATAGCGAAACGACGCCCATGTGCCCTGCGTGCGGTTGAGCGTCTGTGGTTTCCGTTCTGAGCAGATTGATGCCCGGTTGGGCAGCTCCAAGAGGTTTTCCAAGAGCATTCCATCATCTGTGCTCCCTCATTGACGAATGACTCCCGACAAGTTCATTGTGTTTGCGATCCCAACGACGCTTACTGTAATCTTCGTAGCTGGGCAACGCAAATCACCGCGCAGGTCCGGTGGGGCTACCGCACGCGCGTCGACGAAAACCGGTCAGCTCGGAACCAACATAACGCTCGTGCGAGAATCCTTTCTCGCACGAATGGCCCGGGAAGGGATTCTCGGCCCAGTAACCTGTGTTAGAAAGCAACCCGCACCCGCACGCCGCCGACGATGGCGTCGCGCGCATCCTTGTTCCCGCCGGGGTTGGTGATGAACTGAACGTCGGGCGAGATGATGCACCATGGCGTAACGTGGTAGGCGTAGTAGAGTTCGTAGGTCGTCTCGCGATCGGCCAGGTCATTGATGTTGTGGCGGAACGTTTTGGACATCATGCTTTGGGCCACACCAAATGCTAGTACGTCCTTATCGCGATAGGGAAACAGCCCCTCGTACTGGGCACCGATCGACCAGAAGTGATTGATCTGGTTCGTCTCCGGATGGGCGAAGGCATATCGCATGAACGCCCCAAGTCCCTGCTTGTCCTTCGGATCGTCGTTTTCCTTCCACAGAAATTGATCGAACGTCAGGTACCAGCCCACGTCATCGCTCCGCTGGCGCGGCGCCAGTGTGCCGCCCAACTCATCCCTGAGCACCCGCTTCGTTCGTCCGTCATACCACCACCCGAACCGGTAATTCCCCGGCAACGCGCCATTGGCACTTTCAAACTTGGGAGTTAACACGAGTTCCCACAGTCCGATGTAGGTGGCTGGACCGTGCAGGGCCCGCTCGACGTCGGCGGCCAGCGTCGCATCTTTCTGGTCACCGTCCACCGCTGCCATCGTGAGGTGCGCCAAATCACACAACTTGATCTTTAGATACGCTCCAGGGGACTTGCGATGAGGGATGTTCGGGCTCTTGTTCAGGTTCGCGTTCATGAACTGATCCCAAGGCCACTTCGCATACGCTGGAATGTCAAAAAGGTCTGCCGGTGTAAGCAGCTTACCGATGCGGAACTCCAACCGGCCATCCAGCATTCGTTGCCCGTACCACCACTTGTCGATGTAGTATTCCTCATCACCGCCACTTCCGAAAACCCAGTGAGTCGCCCCGAGCGTTCCGACGTCGGCGTCCACACCGTTGTTCCAACTGGATTTCCCGCGGATGAAAAAGAAGCCGCCGGGGATCAGGCCCATCTTGTCGAAGTCCAACGTCAGGTTCATACGCCAGTCGCCGGAGAAGGCGTTGGCGTTATGTGTGTTGAGCCCGCCGCGGAAGTTCTGGGCGTAGGATGTGGTCAGAATCATCGACAGACTAACGCCCTGCTCCTCCAGGTCCGTGCGCACGCCACCCCAGTCGCCTGTTACGCGCGACGAACTGAGTGACAGGAACGGTTCGGGCGGTTCGGCCTCGGGTTGTTCAGGAGTTGCCGCCTCGCCCTGAGCCGCGTGTTTGTCTGGCGGCTGCACTCCCACGGTGTGGGCGAGTGGTTGCTGACCGGTGGAAATCCCCACAATGAAGGCTGTGAGGAAGAATCTTCGGGTAAACATGTTAATTCCTATCAATACCGCGTCTGTTGCACTGTATGCGTTCGGAATGCGTCTGCAACTTTGATGCCAACCGCCATGCGGATCACGGGGGCGGCAGGGCTGCCGGTCTCGTCGGACTGCATGGCGTGCGCGGATTCCTGCTGCTTCCGACGCGGTTCGTATACGATCCAAGCAAGGCGTGTAGAGCCGGCAAACACCACGGTTTGCGCTTCGCGCCCGGTTTCAGGCCAAACGTGGGGAGTCCACCCACGCACACCACCGTTCCCGTTCCGCCCGTCCCACGCCGCAGGACGGGCAGGTTTGCCGCTACGGGCTGTTCCTTAATTGGGACAGTCGCCAAAAGAAAATTGTGGACACGTCGTTGTGACGTGGTATACTTTCGGCAGCGTGAGCGTCGTTCCGGCGCGGGGCGATGTGGCGCGCTGTGTTTCATGTTTCAGATAGGAAGGAGTCTGACCATGGGTATTTGGTGGTGGATTATTGGTGGCTTGGCTGCCGTGCTGTTGTTCTTCCCGGACCTTTTCTCATCGTTCACAGCCGCCACGTAGGTGGCGATTAAATCCGCTGAGAATTGAGAATTCGGTAAGCTGAACACAGGAAGCGCGGGCGGGTGGCTGGTGTGATACTGGCGACCCGCCCGCGCTGTATTGCACACCAAGATGTGCGATACCTTACCTACAGGACCGCCACTGCGGCGGCACCGTGTTACGCGGCCGGCTCGGTTTCAGGTCCGGTGGCTTGTTCTATCGCTTTGGGCTTGGGCGTTTTGAGCATCAGACTCAAGAGAGCCGCGACCAGGCAGGCGATGCCGGCTACAATAAAGGGCACCTTCCATGCATCGACGCCGGTGGCGGTGTCCTTGAAATGCCCCGCGATCTGCGGCCCGACGATCCCGGCAATACCGTAGGCCAGGAACACCCACGGATAGTTCGAACCAACATTCTTGTTGCCGAAGAAGTCGGCGGTTGCAGCAGGAAACAAAGCGAAGTTGCCGCCGAAGTTGAAGCCGATGATGCTGGCGCCGACAATCAGCCCCATCTTGGTCCCGCCTACCTTGAAGAACAGCAACATCATGACGCCCTGAATCAGACACATCAAGAACAGGGCGGTCTTGCGGCCGATCTTGTCGGAAGCAATGCCCCAGACGATGCGTCCGAGACCATTGAGTATAGCCAGCCAGGCCATGGCCGTTCCGGCGATGGCCCCCGCCGTGGCTGCGTCACTGGCCACGTTGTTGGCTTGGAGGCTGTCTTCGCCGAAAAGACGTATGACACCGATCACCATAAGACCCGCCATCGCCGATCCGATGAACATGAGCAATAGGCCCCAGTACTGAGGCGTGCCTGCCATCTGTGTGGCGGTAAGGTCCAGGGCACCGGTCGCCTTTATGCCTCCAACCGCGGCGTCGGGATTCCACCCAGCCGGCTTCCACCCGGCGGGTGGATTAACCATGACGATGCTGCCCAAAAGCACCAACACGAGGAACACGACTCCATAGATGAAGAATACACTTTGCACCCCGGGCAGGCCGAAGACGTTGGTCACATTGAGCAGCCCTCCGAACCAGCTACCGGCCAGCTTGACCCAAATCGTCGCACCGAATCCGAAGCCCGCGACAGCCAGTCCCGTGATCATCCCCTTTTTGTCCGGGAACCACTTTACACCAACGGCGATTGGCACCACGTAAGCGAGCCCGATACCGGCCCCGCCGATGATCCCGATGCAGATCATCTGTGGCCAGAAGCTCTTACCCAACAGACCGCCGAGGATGTAGCCCGCCCCAAGCACAACGCCGCCAACGGCGGCGACGGTCCTGGGACCAACTTTGGCCTGCCAACGCCCCGCAAAGAGCATGACGAGTGCGAACACCGCGAGTCCCGCAGAGAAGATCCACTGAGTCTGCGTGGCCGTGAAGCCGTAACCACCGTCATCAGTGCCGGCCTTGAGCGTGGTAGTAAATACGCTCCAGGCGTAGATGGCCCCGAGGCACAACTGAATCAGGATGGCACCGATAACTACGAGCCACCGGTTCATGACTTTCTCGTTGTCCACTACGATATCCTCCTTCAAGGACATTGATGTTGTTGGCGGCGCGATTTTATGCCCGCAAAGCAGCCACGCCTCTCTTTGTTGAATCGGTCCGACTCGACGTTACTCATCGGTTTACAGATGCCTGCCGGGTTCCAGTCCTTCCCACAGATTACAGGCGAAGTCACCGTCCTGTCCACACGCGCATTTTTTATTGCAGGGTTGCTGAAGAGCGGCGTTACCGCTTCGTTGGCCGGGCCGCGTCCCGACCTTCGAGGCTGCCTAGTTGCACCTCTGCCGAGAGATGGCAAACAGCGTACCACGCTTCGCAGAGAATCCCACAAGATGCACGAGAACATCGCTTGGTGTCTGATGTTGCGGCCCGTCGCTGGATTTGCAGTGTCAAAAGCAGGTCCGTAGAATGCCGCCCCGGTGGTCAGGTGATTCTCCGATGTGCGAGGTACAAGCGCGCGTGCCCCAGCTTCGTTTGACTGAATTCTGCAACGTCCTTGCGGACGCGGGATTTCCCGCCCGGCTGGACGGTCAGGATCGCCTCATAAAATCCGTCAACACACTTGACGATGCCTCGGACGGGGAGATCAGCTTCCTTTCCAATCCCAAGTACATAAGCGCACTAGGCGTTACCGGAGCTTCGGCCGTCATTGTGAAAGACGATGTGGCAGTGCCCGACGGTGTGTCCGCAATCCGGTGCGCCGATCCGTACGCCGCCGTTACGGTGGCGATCATCAAGCTTCACGGCCACCGCAAGCACCCACGCTGGGGTATCAGCGAGCGGGCGACGATTGACTCGACGGCAACGATCGGTGCCAACGCGAACATCGCCGCCGGTACAACGATCGCGACAAACGTCACAATTGGTGAGAAGTGCACGATCTACCCCGGCTGCTACGTCGCCGACGGCGTCCGGATCGGGAATGAATGCGTCTTATTCCCCAACGTCGTGGTCTATGATCATTGCGTGTTGGGCGATCGGGTGACGATCCACGCCGGCACCGTCATCGGAGAAGACGGGCTCGGTTACGCGCCTCACGGGGATCAATGGGTCAAAATACCGCAGGTCGGACGGGTTGTTATTGGGGATGATATCGAGATCGGCGCAAATTGTGCGATCGATCGGGCCACGCTCGGGCAGACGGAGATCGGCACAGGTACGAAATTCGGTAACGTCGTGGTGATCGGTCACGGGACAAAGGTGGGGCCTGGTTGTCTGTTTGTCGGTCAGGTTGGCGTGGCCGGCTCAGTGACGGTAGGTCGGCACGTCACGCTGGCCGGTCAGGTCGGCGTCAACGGGCATCTTACGATCGGCGATCACGCCCGGGCTGGGGGGCAGTCCGGTATTTCCGGCAACGTTGAGCCGAACGCCGACGTGCTCGGTTCACCGGCGATTCCAATTGACCAGGCCAAGCGGTCGTTTCATGTGGTCGGGAAGCTGCCGGATTGGATCAAGCGGATCAAGGACCTCGAGCGCGAGGTGAAGGAGCTGCGCGAAAAGGTTGACGGGAGAGAGTAGCGTCCGCCGTGCGGACCATCTGTTTGAATGACGACCGCGCCCACGGCAACTCGACTCGGCATCATCGCGGGAGCGGGACGCTTCCCCTTCATGGTGCTTGAAGGCGCCAAGCGCGTTGGGTGTCATGTGACCGTCGTCGGGCTGCGCGGATTCGCGAATGCCGCGCTCGCCGAGCGGGCGGATACGTTTCGTTGGGCGGGTCTGGCCCGCATCGGTCGATGGATCCGCGTCCTCAAGCGCCACGGTGCGCGGCGCGTCATCCTCGCGGGCTCGGTCGAGAAGAAAAGCATGTACGGGCGGCTGCGGCTGCTTCGTCTACTGCCGGATGTGACCGCGCTGAGAATCTGGTTCTTTACGATACCGGACAAGCGTAATGACACCGTACTGTCAGCGGTAGCCGACGAGTTCGACGAAAACGGGATCATCATGCAGGACTGCGTGCACTACTGCGGTGAGCACATGGCTCCGGAGGGCGTTCTGACGCACCGTCAACCCGCGGGCGCACAGTGCAAGGACGCCGAGTTCGGCTGGCGCATCGCCAGGGAAATGGGCCGGCTCGACATCGGCCAGTCAATCGCGGTAAAGGAAACCGAGGTCATCGCGGTCGAGGCGATCGAGGGTACCGACGGAATGATCGAACGGGCGGGGAAGCTCTGTCCGCAAGGCGGCTGGACTCTCGTGAAGGCGGCTAAACCGGATCAGGACATGCGTTTCGACGTTCCCACCGTCGGCCCCGAGACGATTGCCAACATGAAGCACGGCGGCGCGAGGATGCTGGTCATCGAAGCGGGTAAAACGCTCATCGTCGACCGCAAGCAGATGATCGCCGACGCGGACGCCGCCGGCATCGTCATCCTGAGCCGGAGTGACACGTAGGGTGCATTTCAATGGGCCTCACGCTGACGGCTTGATCTTTCTGACTCTCCGAAAGGAACGAGGCGTTTACGCTCCGGTGCGTTGTCTGAACACATGCACCGAACCGTCGTGAAGCACAAGGTCGTACGAATCGTTTGACAGAAGTACGTCGCGAAGTCGTTCGAGCGTGGCGCGATCGTCCGGGCTGACAAACGTGTCCTGCGTGTCGATTACAACCCAGCCGGGCGGTTGTGGTGGTTCAACGTGAAGTGGATACACGTGCTGTTGATTGTAAAAATGACAGGCCAGGCGAGGAGTCGCTTGAACACTGTCCGATTCAGGGATCATCTCATGCAGCCGGTCAATCAGAACGCTTCGATCTTCCGTCTGCAATGAAAAATCACGCCATGTGCGGGACATCGGAGAAAAGCCAAGCCCGTAATGAGTCAACGCGGCGCAGCAGAGGACGGCGGCTGCAAGCCGTGGAGACCTCATGCCGTTGCGGCCCGGCCTTGCCACGGCTTCAACAGTTGCGAGCCACAGCACCGGCAACGCCGAACTCTGATGCCAGAACCGGATCGACGCGAAGGCGGGATTGTCCATCAGGCAGGTAAATGCTAGCGTCGGAACAGCCACGAGAACGACGGGTTTTCTAAGCAGGATCATTCCGACCGGCACGCAAAGCGACAGGGCATAGCTAAACGCCTGCCATGAGCACAGCCGGTTTATCACGCGCGACGGCTCGCGCACAAACGATGTAAGTATGTTGCCCGGCGTTCCTCCCAGGCCTTCATACAGGTAATACTTGGAGTAGGCATCGTCCACGCGGAATGAAGGGACAATCCAGCCCACGCTCAGGACCAGGTAAGCGGCGCACGCCGTGAGCAGCAGCAAGCCCCACCAGTCCCGACTATTGCGGGCGAACACATACAGACCGAAGCAACCGTAGACGACGGCTGCATTCTCCTTAAGCGACAAGGCCAAGGCGGCGAACAACGCCATTCTCCACCATTGTTGCCGATGGTAGTGGTAGAAGCTCCACAGCATCAGCGGTATTGCCAAGAGAATCTCGTGGAATCCGTACGAGGCTCCGTAGATGATCCGGCTGCTGGAGGGGTAGAGCAGGTACGCAACCGCCACGACGGCTGCGATGCGTGCGGAGACCACGTGTGAACGCATCAACGCGTAGATCGCCAAGGCGCCGCTGGACACGGCACCCGCTCCCAGAAACATCAACGTCTCGATGTGCGGCCAGAATGCCCACACTGGAACGAGCAGATAAAGGCCGGGGCTGAAATGCTCTCCGAAGAAATCATGCCCGTAGGCCTCACATCTCAGGCCTCGCCCGCGCAGGGCATTCGTCAGAATCTCCGCGTAGTACCCGATGTCCGGACTGCCGTATTGAAGAGATCGGTGCAGTCTGATCTGTACATACGTATGAAAGACGGTGAATCCGATTGCCAACACCGCGACGAAGATAAACCAGCCTTCCCGCCACCAGCGCGCAGCTCGTTCCTCTCTTTTCTCGATCCGTATCTCTTGAGCAAAGCTCGGCGCCACGCCACCAAGGACTGCACGAACGAAACGGGCGACGGCCCAGGCGGTCAACAGGATTCCACCGAAGACGATTAAGAGATTGACCCGTGGATGCTGAACGAAGACGACGCACCACACAGGAGCGACGGCAGCCGGAATCCACGCCCGACAGCCCTCAGCGGATACGTTCGTTCGATTGCCGGTGTCGATTCGTCTCGATCGAGGATGCGTTACGATCCAGAGGCCGACTATCAGGAGGACGGCAGCCATGATCGAACCGGCACCGAACACCGTAGTGATCCCCGCGTCGGAAGGGAGCACCAAGTGGTAACGCACCGGGTGGATGCGACCCACGTAAAGTACGCTCAGGAGTGACGCGATGTTGGCCGCGGCGGCGGCAAGGATCACCAGCCGCAGCCACGACTGGCTACGCACCGCTATTTCGGTGGACTCGGGCGTTGGCACGCACACATCGTAGCCGGATTCGCTCGCAGCGACGAGGAGCGCGAGTTACTCGATGTGCGCATCGGCGATTCGTCGCGATATGACGATCGTTCCGCCCGCCAGAAGCAGCAGCGCCGTGACAACCAAGCCCCATTCGGAGACAGTCGGAATATCGTCGCTCGATGTGACCGTAATCGTCCCGGATAGGAGTGTTGTGGGCACTGCTTCCCAACTGCTATTGCCAACCGACGTGGCCAAGACCACGTCCCATACGCCAGACGCATCAGCACTGGCAACTACCGGGAAGCCAGCCAGCATCCCCGCGAAGTTAACCTCCTGGGCCTCAAGTGATCCGTTTGTGTTCACGCACCCATTCCAGGCGGTTGACAAAGTGATGTCTGTATCAAACGCGGAAAACATCCCCTCATCGGGCCAGGGGTCCTCGAGGGCAATAATGTCCGGCGGCGGCGACGGTGTGAATGACAACGTTCCGCGGACGCCCGCCCGTGGAATGATTTCGAGCAAGACCTCGACACCGAACGTGGATTCACCGGCAATGGCCCCCGATACCAGAAGATCCGCGGTCGTGCCCGCCGACATACTGAGGTCGTGGACCTGAAGCTCGGCTGCGTCGACGCGGATCACGTGAACCGATAGCACCAACAGAATTGCGATCCCCCACCGGTAGAATCTGCTCACGCCTCAAACACCTCCCCTGGCGTTATTATACGAAACGACAGCCTCCAAGACACCCCCGTTTCCAGGCATCGTCGAGGGTCAGGCGGAAGCGCCCGCAGCAGCCTGGTGTGCCTCCCAGGCCTTACTGCTCGATCTGTGCCATTATAGAGATGTGCGAGCGGTCAAACGGAACGCCTGTGGACCCTCACCGTTGGCAGGTTCAACCTGTCCCGGACAGACTGGAAAGCCGGTCCAACAGGTTCAAGGTCAGTCCCACAGGTTGAAATTCGGCCTGCGGAGTTTTGATCGCAAACCTCGGTTTCAACTCGTCGCTGGCGCTCCGGGATCGGTTCAAGACTCTACCCGCTAACTTGACACTCACCTGTAACCGATGGTTTGTTCCTGGTGGTTGACGGCCAGACCCGCGGCGAATAGGCTTGCTTGTCGGCCGACTTTCAGCCCGAAAGCGTCGAAGAGTCAGAACGAGGAACCGTCAAGGCGCCGACAGCCGAATGCCGCGGCGTTTCGAGTCTTGGTGTTTTGATTATTCGGCGTTTCGATTTTTCGACGTTTGTTTCCGTGCACGATTCATCCATTCGACACAATTGCGGTCTTTTCGGCATCTGGGGGCATGAGGACGCTGTCTACCTGACCCACCTCGGGTTGTACGCCTTGCAGCACCGGGGTCAGGAATCCGCGGGGATCGTCTCGACAAACGGAGAGTTCCTGCTCCGTCACGTCGGCCTGGGATTGGTCAACCGGGTTTTCGACGAGCAAAGTCTGGAGCGGATTCGCGGTCGCATTGCCATCGGGCACACACGTTACTCGACGACCGGTTCGTGCACCGAGAGCAACTCACAGCCGCTTATGTTCAGCTTCGCGGGTGGGCAGGTTGCGGTCGCCCACAACGGCAACCTGATCAACGCCGCCCTGCTGCGGCGGAACTACGAGCAGGTCGGGCACATTTTCCAGACGACTTGTGACACGGAGGTGATCATTCACCTGCTCGCAAAGCCCACACACCAGGGCAAGAGTGACCCGCTCAACCACGTCCTCAACCATCTTCAAGGCGCCTACTCTATGCTACTGCTGTTTCCCGATCGGATGGTGGCCGCTCGCGATCCGCTGGGTTTCCGGCCACTTTGCCTCGGGACGACCAAATGTGGGGCAACCGTAGTGGCCTCGGAGACCAGGGCGCTCGATATGATCGACGCGAACTATGTGCGTGACGTCGAGCCCGGCGAAATCGTCACGATCAACGACGAAGGTATGAGCAGCCGTTTCTTTGGCGGTGACACGAGCGGCCGCGGGGCCGCCTGCATTTTTGAGCACATTTACTTCGCCGACCCCTCGAGCCTGGTGTTCGGCGAGAATGTTCACATGGTCCGTGTGGCGATGGGCCGGCAACTGGCGACGGAAGCCCCCGTGGACGCCGATCTGGTCGTGCCGATCCCCACCTGTGCGCAATGTGCCGCGACCGGATACGCCCACCAGAGCGGGATACCCTATGGCCGGGCATTTACCACCAGCCATTATACCGGACGTTCCTTCATCATGCCGACGCAGTCAGGACGTGACATGGCCGTCAAGATCAAGCTCAATGTGATCAAAGAGGCTGTTAAAGGAAAACGGTTGATCGTGGTCGAGGACTCGGTGGTCCGGGCCACGACGACCCGCGGCAAGATCGGCGCCTTGCGGGCGGCCGGTACGAAGGAGATTCACCTGCGTGTGGCCAGCCCGCCGATTCGCCACCCCTGCTATTTCGGGATCGACTTCCCTAGTCAGGAAGAACTGGTCGCCCACAAACGCTCCGTATCCCAGATTCGCGATTACCTTGGCGTCGATTCGCTGCACTATCTGTCGCACGAGGGCATGTTGTCCTGCGTCAAGATGGCCAAGGACAAGTACTGCACCGCTTGTTTCTCCGGTGATTATCCCATCAACGTGGACGAGCCGGTCGAGAAGTTCGCCATGGAGCGCGTGCAACTCCGGATGTTCACGTAAGCACCGGCTTTCCGAACGGGTGCCATGCCCAAGCCCAAGACGCGGGTATGAGTGCGGTGAATCATAGATCCACCTCCTCCGACATAGCCACGCAAGTGTGGGCCATGCCCCCCGACCGATAACCGTGGGACACCCGATGTACCCGCTTGGTCGTCCCGCACGGGAACGCTATGATATGGCATGGGGAGAGTCGTTTTCGTTGTCGGCTGTGATGCCGACTTGAAACCAGGGGGGATCGATGCCAGGTCGAGACGTGTTTCGAGAGGTTCTCCGGTTATTCCTTGTATGCGGCATCCTCGCCACCGCTCAACCGGTCAGGTCGCAGGTGATCTACGCTGATGATACGGCGACCGGCGCGGATGACGGGTCCAGTTGGTGCAACGCCTATAATTCGCTCCAGGATGCACTAAAGGTCGCATTGGAGTCCGGCGGGGCCATCACCGAAATCCGTGTCGCGGTCGGTGTCTACAAACCTGATCAGGGCCGGCAGCAGACTCCCGGCGATCGAGCGGCGACTTTCCGACTCATCAATGGAGTCACTATCACGGGTGGCTATGCCGGCTGCGGTGCGTCCGATCCTGACGCACGAGACATTGCAGCCTATGAGACCACACTCAACGGCGATCTGTCCGGTAACGACGTCGGTGAGCGGTGGGACCCGTCGAGGTACGAGAACAGCCACCACATTGTGACAGGTAGTGGCACCGTCGCGACTGCAATCCTTGATGGATTTACGATCGCCGCGGGCAGGGCCGACGGAGACGATCCGTATGACAGCGGCGCGGGAGTCTACAGCGCCTCAGGCAGCCCAACCCTTGTTGACTGCACCTTCACCGGCAACTGGGCATCCGAGCACGGCGGCGGCATGTATAATACCGGATCGAGCAGTCCAACGTTGACCAACTGCACGTTCAGCAGCAACTCCGCTGACTACGGTGGTGGTATAAGCAATGGCGATGACAGCGCTGCGACGCTGGTGGATTGCACATTTCGCGGGAATACGGTCGGGTACTACGGCGGGGGAATGCACAGCGGAGAATCGAGCACGCCGATCTTGACCGGCTGCTCATTCCAAGAGAATGCGGCGTACTACAACGGCGGTGGCGTCTACTGCACCGATCAGAGCGGCCCGACGCTGACGAACTGTATCTTCGCCGAAAACACCGCGATGACCGGCGGTGCAATGTTCAACACGACCACGGCTGTCCTAATCCTGACCAATTGCACGCTTGCCGGAAACACGGCCAGGTACGGCGGCGGTGGCATCTATAACGTCGATTCCGACCCCACGGTGGTCAATTGCATCCTCCGGGGTAACTCGAACAGCGGTAGCACGGACGAGCCCGCTCAGATACACAATACGAGCGGGGCAACGCCCGCTGTTGATTATTGCTGCATCCAAGGATGGACCGGATCGCTCGGTGGCGATGGCAACATGGGAGACGATCCGCTGTTCGTTCCCGGCCCGGCCGGGTGTTACTATCTGAGCTGCGCTGCGGCCGGACAACCTGCCGACAGTTCTTGCATCGATGCCGGCAGTGACACGGCGGCCAATCTGAACCTCGGCACGATGACGACGCGGAGCGATGAAGCGATCGATGCGGGTGTCGTCGACCTGGGATACCATTATTCTGTCACGGGAAAGCCGCTGGTCATGGGCGACTTCAACCGCAGCGGAGATGTTGACCCGCTGGACTTCGCGCATTGGGAAAACTGCGTAACTGCCCCACAACCCGGTGGCGTGTCACCATGCTGCTGCATCTTCGACTTCGAGCATGATCGGGATGTGGACCTCAACGACTTCGCCGCATTCCAGCGCGCGTTCACAGGCCCGCAAGAATAGCGAGCTTATGTCAGACACTGGGCCGCGCCCTAGACCGAAGTTCCGGAACGACCTCCTTAGCAGTACTGAAAAAGCCGATTTTACATGACTACAAACCCTTCTCCCAGTACTGATAACGCCGATCGAGGGTAACTTCGGCCTAGATTTACGTTAGGTGAACGCGTGTATATCACCGGGTTTCGCAGAATTCCTGATACCTATATTACCCAGTTATCCCATTCTTCTTATATGCGCAGGCCGTGCGGCCATCATTTGCATCACGGCTGGAAGATGAACTGTCGCCGCAGTGTGATTCAAGTTTTTCTGTTGCTCCGGGACACGTCGGTTCTGCATAATGATATACGATACACATAACCCAATTGCTGTTGCGTACCCCTGGTTGTTCGTGGCAGGCAGTAGGGCTGAGCGGGTGCCAAGTGTGGAGGGGTGTCACCGATCCGGGGAGTTTGCATCCACAATGCGTCTACATCCGCACAGATATGCCACCACGTATCGTCTTGACGTCACTCTGTCACTGGAGAATCTGCCATGATCTGGAATCACTTGACCGTTTGGAAGACGTTTTTTGTAGCAATCGTAGTTGTGTGGGGTGATGGAGCCGCTCGTGCGCAGACCGCCGACGAAGGCGCGTGTTGTGACGGGAGTACAGGAGCATGCACCATAGAAACCGAGGCAGTGTGCGAGGAGCACGGTGTGTTTCTCGGCGTCGGAACAAGCTGCGCAGTATGCTGGAACGACCCCTTTGGACCGGAGTGCGCCACCGATGAGGACTGTAAGCGGTGTGACACCGGCGATCACGCCGGTGAGGTGTGCATTACTAACGAAGACTGCGCAGGTCAGGTCAGCGGCGAGTGTGTAGACTATGGACCTTGCGTAAACACGCCAGATGCAGAACTGTGTACAGTCAAAGCCTGCTGCGACCCGGAGACAGGCGAGTGCACGGAGGTGACGATGCCGGACGCCTGCCCCACGGGCTTCGATGATATTGGCTTTGGTAGCTCGTGCGATCCGAACTGCTGTCCACAGCCTTGGCATACAGGCGCCGACAACTGCTTCCAACCACTTCTGCTACAGATTCAGGTGCCGGACCTCGGCGGCGATCCGATCCAGGTGACGACGACCGGTGACAACTCCGCGGCGACATTCGATGACGTTACCGGAATCTGTATAGAGGGGTCGCAGGGCGGGCAGCCCTGTGATTTTCACGTGGACTGTGACGGCGGGATGTGCAAGAGTCGAGAGTGCCAGGGCAGTGCCCATCCGGGGACAAGTTGCACTAATGACGACGTGTGCTACGTTGGCGATACGTGCACCGGGTATGAATGTGAGGGTGGTAACAATCCTGGCAACACCTGTGAGTTGGACCGCGAGTGCTACCCGGGCGGGGTGTGTACGCCGTGGTGCGGCGATCCCGAGTTCAACCCGGATGGTGACAACCCGGATCCGGGGTGGTGGGAGGCGTTTTATATTGATGCGTGTGCACATGTGGTAATAGACTTCTGTTGCACCGATATAGATGGGGGCCCGTTAGACCTGGTTTACACGCACCTATATCGCGGATGCCCGTGCTCCGGCAGGATCGAGAGCAGCGGCGTCTACATCCAAAACAAGACGGACTATGGTTATCCAGGTCACGGCGTGGGGCCCCCCTTCTGCGGGGATGACAATCCCTGGGTGACGTTCGGTCCGTTGCCAAAGGGAACGTACTACTATCCAGTCTACTCTGCGGCGGACGAGACGCTGGGAACTTACCAACTGCATATCACAGTGGCGCCCTGCCCTATAGCGGCGTGCTGCGGCGACGTGTGCGTGGGCGGGTCCCGTGACGGCTTCCATTGTAGTCTCGATGGGATAACGGAATGCCCGAATGGTACGTGTCTTGGGGGTTTATGTGTAGGCGGTGCGTTGGACGGGATGCCCTGCAATCCGCTCAGCGGTGAAGTGATCCAATGCCCGCGTGGTGAGTGCGGCAGCCTGAGCGGATGCAACACCGTGAATGAGTTGGTGTGCGATGCGTTCGGCGGGTACTGGCTTGACGGTCTATACGTACCAAATCCGAGCGTTTGCGGGGCCGGAGTCTGCGAAACTGGCGTTTGCTGTTTCGGACCCGATGATTGCTACGATAACGAGGACTACGAGTCCGGCTGCGAGAACAACGGCGGTCATTACGTTGGCGGTGCAGAGTGCGATTACCCGCGTGATCCTTGCGCTCCCTGCGATGACAGGAATGCTTGCACCGAGGACTTCGCTGACATCCCCCCGCATGGCGGGTGTCTGCACACGCCCATCTACGACATGGAAAGGGAGTGCTGCAACCGAACCACCGGCGAAACACAGCCGATCTACGACCATGATCCCTGTACGGCAGACTGGTGCTGGTGGTCGACTGGCGAAGTCACACATCCCCCAACGTATAGTCAGATTCCGTGTGAGCACGATGCAGACTGCGGGCAGTTTCGCGATTGTGGCGAGGACAACATGTGTACGTGCCCGTGTAAGGAGTCGTCGTCGCCGGAGTACGACCGCCTGTACATCGAGGGCGACACGCCGCCCGATCCGATCAACCAGAAGATCCGCGTCCTGTCGTTCAGCGCCGGCGATTCCGGTCAACAGCAGGCCATCCGGGTGACATTTCACGAGATCCCGCCCCCGTACGATACGTGGGAGGGACTTCAGATGTGGGTTGGTCCGCTCGAAACGTACTGCGAGAACTCGGGTCAAAGCACGCCTCCTCCTGCTGGTTGCGGCTACCCCGGCAAGGACTTGCCGTTGGAGTTTGCGGCGGCGACGCTTCAGTGCACGCCGTACTACACGGATTGGACCCGGCGGTACTGCCTTGCCGGTGACAAAGTAGGGCAAACATGTGAGAGCGATGACGAGTGCGGCGGACACACGTGCTGGGACGGGGTCATCCACGTGTACCACGAGGGGATCGTCCCGAGCCTGAGAGTCAGCATCGATCCGTTTGAGGTTTGGAAGGCCGAGTATCATGTCCAGGTGATCGAGGAAGCTTGCTCACTTATCTACGAGGACAATTACTCGCCGGCCCTGCCGGTCACCACGAGCATCTGGGGGGACTGCGTGAAGGATCTTGCCACGGAGCCGGCCAGGCCGCCCGATGGCAGTGTTGGCGTAACCACGGACGTGACTGGCGTGCTTGAGAAGTTCAAGAACATTTCGGGCAAACAGCCGCTTACCTCGGTGCGGGCTGATGTTGCGCCTAAGATCTTGGACATGAAGATCGGAATCAGCGACGACGTAACGCTCGTCCTGGACGCGTTCAAAGGACATAAGTATCCGCCGCCGCCGTTCGGTGATCCGAGCGATCCGCCGTGCGGTTACGTCCCTTAATGGTACTCGATTCGCCCGCTGCGCTGCTGACGTGCGTCTTCGACTGCAGCACGGTCCGCCTGAGCTGACAGTCCATCGCGTTAAACCGACGCGGCACTTCCCGCCGTGCCGGTGTCACAACAGTCGCGTTTGCGTCGGATTGCCTAGCGGTCTATCATCCGGGCGCTATGGCTTCACTGTTCGACACGCGGCGGTATCTGACGGACTTCGACTCGGTCCGAATCGGGCATGTGCTCACCGATACACTGGTGATCGGGAGCGGGGTGGCTGGTGCCCGGGCGGCGATCGAAGCGGCGCAGTACGGGCTGGTAACGCTGCTGACCAAGAGCGACTTCGAGGAATCCTGCACCAGCTACGCCCAGGGCGGCATCGCGGTAGCGATCGGCGCGGACGACTCGCCGACGCTGCATTATCAGGACACGATGCGGGTCGGATGCGGGCTCAACCGCCCCGACGCCGTCAACCTGCTGGTGACCGAGGCGCCGCGACGCATCGAGGAACTTATAGGATGGGGTTTGGAGCCCGATCGCGTCGACGGCGCGTTGTCACTCGGGCGCGAGGGAGGCCACTCCGTCAACCGGATCATTCACGCCGGCGGCGATCATACCGGGCGGGACCTCACGAGGACTCTCAAACGGCGCGTGCAGGACACGCCGGAAATTCGAGTCTTCGAGCATTGTTTCCTCGTGGATTTCATCACGCTTGACGGATTGTGTGTCGGCGCCGTGGCATTTCACGAGCGACACGGTCACCAGCTCATCTGGGCCGGGCAGACCGTCATTGCGTCCGGCGGCTGCGGGCGAATCTGGCGAGAGACGACCAACCCACCGGTGGCAACGGGGGACGGCATCGCCGCCGCGTTCCGCGCGGGCGCGACCCTGCGCGACATGGAAATGATGCAGTTCCACCCGACGACGCTCTATGTGGCCGGTGCGGGACGGACCTTGATCTCCGAGGCGGTGCGCGGTGAAGGCGCCTATCTCGTGGACCGCACCGGCGATCGCTTCATGGAGAATTATCATCCCGATGGGGAATTGGCTCCGCGCGACATCGTCAGCCGTGCCATTCACGATTGTCTGCTAACGACGCAGTCAAACTGCGTGTACCTGGACGTGAGACACATGTCCGGGTTTCGGGAGCGATTCCCTCAAATCGCAAGCCTTTGCGCCGACTTTGACATCGACGTGACCCGTGACCTGATTCCGGTTAGGCCCAGTGCGCACTACCTGATCGGCGGTGTCGAGGTTGAGCTGGACGGCTCGACCTCTGTCGAGGGGCTGTTCTGTTGTGGCGAAGCCGCGGGAACCGGTGTCCACGGGGCGAATCGGATAGCCAGCAATTCGTTGCTGGAGGGGCTGGTGTTCGGGAAGCTGGCGGGTGAGACCGCGGGTAGAAAGGCTGCCGAGATGTCCAACGCCGCGCCGATCCGTCGTGTGGTCAACACGAACCCGCATTCCACGCGAACCGCGCTGGATCTGCCGGATATTCGCAACTCGCTGCGCAGCGTGATGTGGCGAAACGTCGGCATCGTGCGGCGCGAGGAGCACCTCCGCGAGACCTGCGACATTCTCGATTTCTGGGCGCACTACACACTGGACAAGGTCTTCGACGACGTTCCCGGATGGGAGACTCAAAACGAACTGACCGTAGCGCGGCTTATCGCCGCCTCCGCCCTTGAGCGGAGTGAATCGATCGGCGTCCATTGCCGGGGCGACGCCGATGAGCGGAAACAGACCCCGCCATGCCGTGTTGTCGTCACACGCGACGAAAACGGCACACACCCCAAGTGCGTCGAACTGAGAACGGAGACATCGTCAGATACGGGTGGCGATGACTAAAGCGTTTTGAGATTTCATGTAGCGGTTTCGCGTTCTTGGAAGAAACTCTTGTCTCGGAGATTCCGCGCGGGCTTTGAGCCCGCGGCTCGCTACATAACAACAGAAACCGCTCTAACCTGACGGTGTAAGGAACCGGCATTCTCGAACTGAGCCTGGCATAATACCCGAGCGTAAGCCATGCCCGATAAACGAAGACACCGCGGTAAGCATCCCGACGATGAGCGGCTCTTTGCCGAGGCGTACCACAATACGCTACGCACGGCCGTGGCGGAGTACTCGTGGCTGCTGACGCGACACTACGCCGTGGATTCCGCATTGAAGCTGGTCGGCGATCGGCACGGTCTGACCGCCCGTCAGCGCATGGCGGTGCGTCGATCCGCCTGCTGCGATGAGTCGCTCCGGCGCCGGGCAACAACGATGGTCGCGCTGAGCCAAGCCGCCGGCCGGCCGGTCGCCATCGACGGGTACAACCTATTGATCACGGTTGAAAGTGCGCTGTCCGGCGGTTTGATCCTGACCGGGCGTGACGGGTGCTATCGCGATCTGGCCAGCGTGCATGGAACGTACCGCAAGGTCAAAGAGACCCTTCCGGCCATTGAGCTGATCCTTGACTACCTTGCGGAGCTGAACATCTCCCATGTCGATTGGTATCTGGACCGGCCGGTTTCCAACAGCGGTCGATTAAAGGCACTGATTGCGGATGTTGTCGAAGACCGGATGGATCGACCGGGAGGCGGTACGCCCTGGAACATCGAGCTGGTCGACAGCCCGGACGCCGTTCTGGCGGATTCAGCCGAAATCATCGTGAGCAGCGATTCGGATGTCTTGGATCAATGCGGCGCATGGCTCAACCTGGCGGCGGAGCTGATCGACGCCCGCGTACGTTCCGTGCAGCCAGCCTGGGTGGTTGATCTTCGGCCGGATACCGGCGCGTCTACAGCCGGAACCTCTTGATGTGTATATTCTCGATCAGCGATCAAATGCGCCCCTTGAGTTCATCCATGATGCGTTGATTGTCATGCGCTTCGTCGACGGACCGGTAAAGTTCGGGCAGAGGCGGTTCGCCTATATTCACACAGAACGGCCCGCGCAGAACCGTCACACATCGATACACGCGGTCTTCGATGACCACCTTGAAGCGGGGGAAGATCCAATACGGGTCTGTCGCGGTGATTTGGTTCTGCATGTAGATCTTCGGGCCGGGAGGTATGCGCTCCCGACCCCACACGCGAATGTCAAGAAGAAACCTCTGATAGACCTTGATCGAGCTGATAAACGCGCTATAAAGCAGCCGCTTGGGTCGATTCACGGGGGGTCTCTCTCTGACGATCGAAGCGATGACTAGAAGGCTTTTGCCAGTATCGCCAGGTCGTATCCAACAGCCGAGGCGTAGTCGGACAGCTTCCCGACCACGAAAGCACGCTCACGAGCGATCTCCGGCGCGACGCGCGACGCATGGGCACCGATCATCCCGCGGTGGTCCGTTCGACTTGCATCTATGCCGATGAACGCAAGGATAGCAGCCATTGTTTCATTCGGCTGTTGGCACAGGGTTTCGTACTGCACGTCGATCCGATCGCCACCGGAATCAGCCCGGATGTGTAATGTCGTTCTCGGTAGCCATGCCGCGTAATCTAACGCCCCCGTGGACACCACAACCGGCAATGATTGGCGGGCGCCGCTCGCTTTCAGTACCATGTTGCCGCTCGGGATATCGCGTCCCGCGCGGAACGGTCGGCATAGACACCGTGGAGACTCCCAAGTGCAGACCACCAGCTTCCACCCAACCCGCGGTACTCACTGCGCGCTTAGGTTCGCGCGGGTGACGGCGGAATTCGGCAACCATATTTGATGACAAGTTGGAGCCTGAAAAGTCGGCGCGGTGCCACCAGAAGCGGCGATCCCCAACCTGACGATACGGGTGCCCGTCGCGTGGCTGGCGACGGACCTGGGTGGCCCAAACTCGCGTGGGTTGATCGATTGGCCGTGATCCTCATGGTGATCGTTCTCGCCGCGGTTACGATCCCGTATCTACCACCGGGCATCAGCTTCTCCGACGCTGGCGATCTGCAGCTCGCGTCTGCGACGTTGGGGATCATGCATGCGCCGGGTTATGCCGGATACGTGACGCTCGGATACCTCGTGACGCGCGTGCCGGGCGTCGATCCGGCATACATGGTGTCGCTGGCGTGCCTGGCCGCGGGTATTATCGCCCTGACGCTGTGCATGTTGATCCAGGTGCGGCTGGGCGTCAATCCGTGGGCTGCCAGTGCCCTCGTTTTGGCACTGACGGCTCACTCGCGAGTTTGGAAGAATCTGGTGATACCGGAGGTTTATGCGCCGTCGCTCGCGTTCTTGCTTGGGGCCGTCTATCTGCTCGTCAAGTACGCACGGATCGGGAGACGCCGGGATCTGTTCATCGCCGCGGCGCTGTTCGGCATCGCGTTGGCTAACCGCCCCACGGTCGTGTGGACGCTGCCGTTTTTCATCTTAGCGTGGTGGCTCGCGCGGGCCCGCTGGGATACTTCCCGGGGTCGCTCCGCCCGCACGTTCTTATGGATTACGTTGTGCGGTGCACTTCCCGGCTTGTACTCGCTGGGGTATCTGTGGGTACGCGACGCACCAACGACACTGCACAACTACCTTGACGAGCATAATGCCGAGAATCACGTGCTGCCGGAGGTGACCGACGGGACGCGGGCGAAGCTGAAACGTCTCTGGTACCAGGTCAGCGCCCGCGAGTTCAAGCGGTTCATCGGCAACACCTGGTGGGGAGCGTGGAAAAGGCTGGACTGGATCTACAAGGAGTTTTTCCTTTACCAGCCCGTCCGCTTTGTCATCGTCCTGTTCATGCTCGGCAGCGCCGCCGCTATTACGTTCTCCCGTTGCCGTTGCAGTTTCACTCTTTTGATGGGATTAGCTTTCGGCAACGCGGCGTTTATCTGCACGTACAACATCTACGGTCAGGCGGCCGATTTGCTGCCGCTGATGTGCTGCGCGACCGTGCTGGCGGGTGTAGCCGTCTCCACATTGCTACCCGCACACGGCACGGGGCTTCGGAGATGGACAGGGATCGTGCTTCTGCTCGGCATGTGTGTCGTCACCGTCTGGCATGCACCGCAGCGCAGGACGCGGAAGACGGCCGACGCGTCCCGGTTCCTCGCGGGTGTTAACATGAAGACACTACCGCAAGACGCGGTGATCTGCTCGACATGGGGTAAGTCGACACCGCTGTGGTATGCGAAATACGTTCTCACGAAGCGACACGACGTCGACATCATCAACACTACGACCAACCGATGGATGGATCGTGTCAAGGCGTTGCCGGACCGGCCCGTGTTCGTGGTCGCAAAAGCCTCGGATCTGGAACGTTACACGCTAACGCCATTCCGCGCAATGAAACGGGGTGATGATGAGGTCACCGTCCTTTGGCATGTGGACCGCACGTCATCCCGGGACCGGCAAGTACCGGAATCGTAAGCACCGGACGGTTTCAGAGTACGGGTATCTGCAAGGCTTCGGCAAACCAGTCGTAGCGGGCCTTCGAGGCTTCCACGTTATCCGCGAGTATCCACGTCGAGCCCACGGCCCGTACGCGGATGCCGATTTCATAGTATCTCGGGCCCATCTTACGACAGAACGCCGTAGTCCCTGCAACATGCGTCGGCGAGGCACCAGGTGTCCCGACCACCACTTCGATAGGCCGGCCCATCACAAGTGGCTCCGGCAATCTCGCCAGCAGGGACAGACCGCAGAAGGAATGATTACGGGTGACCACATCGGCGACCTTCTTCTCGTGCCCCTGCTCACCGAAAACCCACAAATCGCACTTGGCGCACGACTCGAGGCGCGGCTCCTTCCGACGATCAATCCCCCGTTGTGCCGTGCTTTCAGTACGCGCATTCAACGCTTCGACCATGACGGTCAACGCCTCGTCAACTTCGTTTGGGCAAGTCTGCAACTGAAGACCTCCGCTATTCATCACCTGTTGCTCTAATCAGACAGTGATATCACGCTACCCTGCACATCTATATCGTCACCTCGCTGCCCTAACTTCTCACTCCACCAGCATGTGGGGAAGGGAGGCACACACCTTCCATACCGTGCCGGACAACTCATTTTCTTCGGGAGTCGCCTCGAATATCCCGTCGCCCCGAATCAGGCTGGCGAGGAAATCGGCATCCTGCTGTGGAGTGCTGGACGACCCGGCATAATAGATCGCAAAGATCGAGATCCCGTTGGCCCAAGCGTTGTCGGATGCTTGCACCGCTAGGTCACGCAACTCCTCGTCCGTCAACGGTCCACTGACGGATTGCGGTCTGCCATCGCTGACGATGACAATGGCCTGGCCGATGTCCGGATCCGGCAGCGGTGCGTTTAGAAATTCGTTTACGGCCTCGTCAATCCCCGCGGCGATATTCGTTCCTGTGCTGCAATCCGGCATGGTCCCGCAATTGCTCCACCACGATTTGCAGCACGGATCCAGATTCACGATTGCATCGATGAGATCATCAAACCCGGTTTCGATGGCCTCCAACGGGAAGACAAGCTGGGAGCTTCCCGTGTATGAGACCATACCAATCCGCGAATCGTTGTCCGTATGATCTTTCAGGCAGCTCACCAGTGCTTCATCGGCGTCCCTGGCCGATGGCAAGGCGGGGGTAAAGGACCCGCTGATGTCCTGTACGATGATCACGTCCCATGTATCCCCGGTGCCGAAGGTGGCGGTAGCGGAGGCGGATACGTCGCTGCTGATCAGACCGAAGATCTGCGCGAAGTACAGGCCGACGGAATTCCCATACCCTCCGGTTCGACTGGTTATCACTCTTACGGCATCGGGCCTGGAATCGTCGTCATCCGCCAAAGGAATAAACGAAGCCGTGTCCGAATCCCACCGACCCAGCACGATATCGGCATCTGGCACTTCGACTGGCTGACCATTTGCCATGTTCATTGCCGCTATGGCTCTCGCCCGGGAGAAAACCTCCTCTTTCCCGAGGGGCAAAGCACTGGCCGCCGATAGCGCGGCAGCATCGACCGTATTCTGTAGCTCAATTCGCACATTGTAGAGATGCCCTACGTCGATCGTGAGAGCCGCGCAGCCAAGAAGAACCGGAAGCGTAACGACGACATAAACGGCCGATGTGGCACGGCGGCGGTGTGGATGATGCAAGCATTTTGACATTGTAGCGCTCCTTTCCGACTCCTTAAGGTCGTACCAAGCACAAATCCCCGATCATGCTTGGGCAGCGCGACAATCCGCTCGAGCCGCGGACTCAACGCTTTGCGTCCCAACCTTGCGATTGGTTTGCCCTTCGCGTGTCACTCCAAACATACGATTGGCCAAAACCACAAGCAAATCCGGCGCAATCGTATATCACTTGGGCAAATCCATTCCTGTTGTAAACGCGACTCTTCCCGGACTTTCAGAAGAAGAGCACGCCCTCTCCCCGAGTTTTCGGACCGCTGATGCACGCGGGTGCCTCCAAAATGCCACCTGCCGTTGCCTTGGCGTCAAGAGCGACTGGAGGGCAACAATAGTGCGTCACGGTGCACACCTCGCGCCGCAGCCTCGCGATTCGTAACGTATACTTTGGCACGGTTATTTGTTTAGATTCGAACCCTCACGCAGAGAAGGGTCTAGCCGAGCAAAGGGGCCTAACAATGGCAAGCAGTGACAATCAGCGAGACGCCTCGACCTGCCGTGTCCGCAATCGCCGGCACAAGTACGTCATCAATCCCGCGTTTCAGTGGAAGTACGCTCTGACAATCACGATAGCCGTCTTCCTGATCTCCTCGATCGTCAGCTCGGTTCTCTACGGTCTCTTGCACCACCAGGCGCGATTGAGGTTTATGAACCCCGAGACATACACCGCGGAAGTCACGCTCGTCATATTTCTGTTCGGAGCGGTCTTCTCCGCCTTGACGGCCGGTGCAGTCGGTGTTTGGTGTGTAGTCGTGACGCACCGGGTTTGCGGTCCGTTGTATGTGCTGGACCGCTACCTGGCCCAGCTTGCACAGGGCCGGATACCCAAGCTGCGTCCCATGCGCCGAAAGGATGAGTTCAAGGAGCTTTACTCCACGTTTTCCAAGGCAATCGAGTCGCTGACGGCGGGCAAACAGGCCGAGATTCTGGAACTCACTGAGGCCATAAGAACCGCCGAATCGGCGATGGACGCTGACGACAACGGCCGCAAACGTGCGTTTAAGTCACTCAAGGGACAACTCGAAACGATGCGCCGCAGGGCGTCCGACGCTCTTGGAGACGGCAAGGATTGGGACGAGGTTGAGCCGGCAACGAAGGCCCGGCCGGCTGTGGATGAACCGGTCGTCGTCACGTAGCTACGCTCTCATACCGGCCGATTCCACATGCTGTGTGAGTCGCAGACTTCAGTCTGCGTGGACTTTCGGAATTGTACCGGTGGGCAGGGCTCCGAGCGGGCTTTGAGCCGGCTGCTTGCTTCTGATACTCCGTTTCCGCCATCTCCGCGCCTGCTGTATACCCGCCGCTTGCTGCCGATAGCGCGCAATCGGGCACGCTCGCTCATTGGGCAACACGCAATCAGGACGAAGGGACCAGTGAATCTACGCCGGATTCACGCAGTTGATAAACTTGCCGCTGTCGATGTAACCCCGAACGATCCGCACGACTTCCTCGCCAACAGCATCCTGCGCCTGCTCCGTCGACGCCCCGACATGGTGCGTCCCGTAAATCTGCGGCACCGTCCGGATCGGGTTCTTGAATTCCTTGTCCGTGGCTGCGGGTTCGTTCTCGTAGACATCGAGCGCTGCCCCGGCGATCGTGCCTGACTTAACGGCATCAGCCATGGCAACCTCGTCCACCACACCACCTCGAGCACAGTTGAGCAGAAAGGCGGTCGGCTTCATCATGGCGAGTTCCTTCTTCCCGATCAGGTGCTTGGTGCCGCTCCCGCCCGGTACGTGCAACGTGATGAAGTCGGCCTCGGCGAGCAATTGCTCAAAGCTCACCTTACGAATGCCCAGCTCTTTCTCCATCTGCGTCTGGTCAATCACGTCGCAATAAATCAGTCTCATGTCGAAGGCTGCCGCCCGCTTCGCCACTTCGTAGCCGATCCGTCCGAGCCCGACGGTCCCGAGTGTTCGCCCCTTCAGTCCACGGGCCTTGCCGTACTTCTGCTTGTTCCAGACACCGTGGCGTAAATCGTCCACCTCGTCCGCAATCCGGCGATCCAGGGCGATCATCAGGCCGACGGTCAACTCCGCGACCGCCACGGAGTTCATGCCGGGGCAGTTGCAGACCCGGATGTTCCGTTGGGTGGCCCCGGCCACGTCGATCGTGTCATACCCGGACCCGGCTCTGATCACGAGCGCCAGGTTCGGCGAAGCATTGAGCATCTGGGCCGTCACCCGCGTGCTGCGGACGACCAGCGCATTGCACTTGGTTTCGCTGATCGCTGCGGTGAGCTTGTCATCCTTCAGGGAAGGATCGAGCACGACCTCGCAACCAGCCTCTCGAAGCGCACCAACGCCGTGGTCCGCAAATTTGTCGGCGATCAACACGTTCATCGTCTGCACCTCCGTTCCACGATTTTTCAACCTATGCCCGAGCCCCTATGCATGTTCCGTGCCGCAGCCGTACACATCGCAGTAACCGTCCGATGTCGAGCAAGACTGCACGTGAGTCCACGCGGATTTCTCATCCCGGACGCGTTTGAATAATATACACTTGATGTCTGAGCAACCATAGCCCCAACCGCGTGGGGCAGCGCATGGCCGTGGCGGCTGAGCGCGTGGTCCGCGATGACCGCGTCAAGCTCGCCCGCGAGATGTGTCTCAGCCATGTCACTTGTGGTCAGCGGAATATTGCCGATGGACGTAGCGACCGTCCTCGATGAGTCGTTTGCGATTGCGGTCTGGCCGGGATTGCATTGTGCCCCTCACCTTCATCGTGCGTTCGGTACGTTCCCGGACGGAACCATACGCGTGTCACCCGGGTGGTGTACAACAGCCAGAGCGACCGGTTGGTGTCCGCTCTGGGTGAGCCGGCCGCTACGCGGGAAGCCCGGACACCTTGCGCATCAAACGTTGACGTTGTAGTACCGGTGCCGAATCTGCCGATAGCACCGGCGGGCGAGGTTTGGAGGGGATGCAGAGGACTTTCCGCGAAGTGAAAAAACCGCCGGTTGTCGTCCGCGAGATTACGGTGCCGATAGGCGGCCTTTCGGCCGGGCTCGCCGGCTTGCGCATCGCCCACGTGTCCGACTTCCACTTCCGTAGCTGGACTCGCGCCGCCAGGACTGCCCAGGATCTGCTCCTGACGTTGGACTATGATCTTCTTGTCGGGACCGGTGACTTTGGCGCCAGGTTACGCAAATGGGCCCGAGCGGCCGAAATCGTGCGCCGGTTCTTTAAGCCGATTGCGGGGCGTGCACCGATCTACGCCGTCCTGGGAAACCACGACGCGCCTGGCATGGCAACAACGCCGGGAATGCCCCTTGTGTTCCTCAAAAACCAATCCATCCGGATTGAACGGTCCGATACCGCCTTCGAGCTGGCCGGCGTCGACCAAAGTATTCCAGAAGCTGAAGATCTCGCTTCGACTCTTGGTACCGCCCCGCAGTCCGGGCTCACCATCCTGCTGGCTCATTATCCCTCCACGGTGTTCCGCCTTCCGACGGGCCGCGTGGACCTACAGCTATCGGGCCACACCCACGGCGGACAGATACGCCTTCCGTATCTGGGGTGTGCCTGGCCCAACGACCGGATCCCACGGCGGATGGCTCACGGCCTCCACAAGGTTGCGGGGACTTTTCTGTATGTCAATGCTGGGATTGGGGTTTCGCCGCCGGTTCCCGCACGGATCAACTGTCCGGCTGAGGTGTCGATTCTCACACTCAAGCCGACGGAACGTGCGGGCCGTTCGACAATGGGACACGGTCTTGTTGCAGTAGCGACACGTTGACGGAGCAGACAAGATTTGACGCAATCGCCTATTTGTGCTATACTACTCCCGGTAGTGGAGGTTTAGCCAAACGCGCCATACATAAGTTTTTATTTGTGCGTTTCATCCGACCGGTTGTAATAACCTGCAATCATTGGTTTATTACCTCATTTATCGCGTATGGTTGATCCCCTCCCCACCGTCGACCGGGTCGATCGGTGACTCGGTGTCGATATTCTGTCTGGTAGTGCGCAAAACCGGTTAACGACTATCGTGTGGCAGGTCCGAAGCCCGTTACTTTGGCCTGTCGCGTTGCGATGCCGGCGAGAAACGCCCCGTTCTACGGGGCAATGCGCATGCCCGTTGTGCTGCGGTTTTCTGCGTGGATTCACATGCCGAGCCGCCGCGTGTGGTAGGGTTTCCTGGAGCGTCGTGTTTGGCGCTCGCGATTGTGGCGTTGAGATGATGGCCATAGACATTCCAAACTACCGTGTCATCGAGAAGCTTGGGACAGGCGCCCAGTCGCGCATCTTCCGTGCCCGTTGTATGCGTACCGGCAAAGACTACACGGTTAAGATCATCAAGGTCGTCAGGCCCGAGGATGCAAGCTTCATCGAGTTACTTCGTACCGAACACGCAATCGGTTCCTCGGTGGACCACCCGGTGATTCGCAAGGTTTTTGAGCTGCGGATGATGCGACACCGGCTTCGTGTACGGGTCGCCATCCTGTTCATGGAGTATGTTGACGGGATATCCATGGCTGACAATGAGTTCCGCCGACCGGCCGAAGAGGTCCTACGCATTACCGCTGATGCATGCAGGGGCCTCGATGCGATGCACCGGGCCGGATTCGTCCACGCGGATATCAAGCCCAACAACATCCTTGTGACTACCGATAACGCTGTGAAGCTGATTGACTTGGGACAAAGCGCTCGGATTCACGAAGCCAAGATCCGCGTGCAAGGCACGATCGACTACATGGCGCCCGAACAGGTCCAGCGCGGAGTGCTGGATCAGCGGACCGATGTCTTTGCGATCGGTGCATCTTTGCACCGGGTTCTGACCGGCAAACCGATCAAGACGGACATGAATCAGACAATTACGCAGTACTCACAAAGCCTCGTAGGCCAGCGCGTCTCGGAGGTCAATGAATCCACCTTGCATCAACTGCCGGCATGTGTCGGGCGGCTGATTAACGACTGCTGCACCTACGAGCGCGACGACCGTATTGCCGATATGCCCACCCTGATAAAACGCATCGACCTCGCCCGGACCATCGTGGCTAAGCGAACGAACGGCGACACGCCGCTTGATGATGAGCAGGACGAATGCCGGATCGAGGACGACGAATTCGCCTTCGACGAACAAGGGGATTCGATCGGCGACTTGCCGGGCATGGTCGAAGACGCGGATGAGACCGATCCTTGACACTGCCCGAACACTCCTCAACAGACTACTTTCCAAATCAGTGACCGATTCCGCCGGCTCATCGGCCTCGCCGTCGTTCCCGGGCGGATTGGATCTTGCGTCAGGCGGCGGCTGACTATGTGTTCTCTCGTGTTACCACGCCGGCGCGGTCAGGTTGCCGCTGGAGGCTTCACAAATCCCGTTCATGTGGGCCGGCGCGCATTGTTGGTCTCCATAGAACGGTTTCTGTTTTATGTAGCGAGCCGCGGGACCTGTCCTTGACGCGCGGTTCCACGGGGCGAAGCCCCGCAGCGAAGCTGCACCGCGTGTCAAGGATTGAAGCCCGCGCAGAATCTCCGAGGCAAGCGTTTCTTCCAAGGGCCCAAAACCGCTACGTGAAATCGGGACACGCTCCAGTGTGCTGAAACCGGCGATGCGAAGAGTTCGATATCCGCAACTATGTTGGGGATCGAACAGGGTGAATCCCCAATCGCCAATCGTCAATTGTTGTGGCTTGTCCGCCTTGCGGCCCGGGCCATCATGGCTTCTTTCACCGCCACGACAACCTCAGTTGGAACGAAGAGGCGAATCCGCGTCTCGCGCGGGCCGGCGTACTGCATCGTTAGGACCACCGGTGCTCTCAGCTCGGGCATGTCCGGAAGGTCGGTCGGCACATCCATCACGACCAGTATATGCTTGGCCAGCCGAACACACCGGTCAACTGAGACATACGCCTCCAACGTATGTTTGCCCGCGAACTTCTTCGCCGATTGTCTGATCTCCTCCTGCGATGCCAGGGGAGCTTTTTCGGAGCGCAACGCTATGACGACTCCGTTGAAATGTGGCAGACCGCCGCCGAACGTGATGACCACCATCTTCCCGTCAACTACGCCGATGCGCGCCAGGGGACCCTCGCGCCCGAACATCTTCTGGAGAGCCTCGTGATCGATGTCCTCGAACCCTCTCAGATTCACAAACAGATGATCGACCACAATGTTGCCGGCGGTCTCCGCCGCCCGGCGGTACTCGACGTTTTCGGCCACGCGATTGAGGCGCGGATCGACGAACGGACCGCTTTTGATCAGGCCCACGACGCGCTCGATGTCGTTGAGCAGCGCATGACCATCACCCCGTGCGTGTAACACCTTGGTACATGCGACCGTCCCGTTCGAACCTTCAGGCAAGAGCGACACGCTGACCGCAACGTCAGTGATCTTGCCGGCAAGTGATTCATACACTCGCCGTAATTCCACTGATCGCGACGGGTCAATCACACCCGACGCGGTCAACGTGGAGATGATCCCGGTCGTGATCGATCCGATCTGTGTGCCGCCGTTGTCGCCCGTCAATCCCAGCGCCAGGGCAAAGGGCTCATTGGGAAGACCGGTCAACAGATAACCGCTCGTCTTGCTGTTTGTCGTGATATCGCAGGGCTTGGCCCGCACCATGCAAAACTCGAAGGCAAGCCCGTCCGTCTCGACGCGCGCCGAACCTTGAATGTTGTCGTACCGTAATAGTGACTCGACGGCGACACCAAATACACGCCGCAACCGTGCATCTGATCGCGCACCGGCGCTACTCGCCGGAAGGGCTGTTGTGTTTACCCAGAAAGACACATCATCGACACGGAATCGTTCAAGTTGGTGCGCCGAAACACGATCAGCAAGCCGTGTTTTGGCATTAACAACATGCCTGACGGTCTGAAGATCGGGTCCGAACACGGAAAACCGGCCTTTTGCACCGACGTACGACCCGCGCCCACGCAGCGTCACCTTGGAGTACCCGTCGTCGAGCGGCTTGGGATTCAGAAACGTAAGCATCGCCGCTCGATCCCCGGTTGGCAGTAAAAGCACGATTTGTTGGGAGACTCCGGCCGACTCCATCGGCGCCATCGCGGCGATGGCGGCTGAGCCCGTATCATCCAAGCCGGTGACGATTTCAAGGCTTCCCTTCAATAACATATACGGACTAGCTGGAAAGCCCAGACGCTCCATCAACTTCACGAGCTTGTCGTCACACTCCGCCAGATGACGCACCGCGACGACCAACAGCGTATCCTCAGGAAGGGCGGACAGTACGTCGGGCGCATTGGTCAGAGCCGGCGAAACATCAGCGGTCACAACCGGCGTCTGAAAATACAGACCCGCAGTAAACCACAGAAGACTTGCCATCGCACCGTTCATCGCGTGCGTCTCCCGTGCTTCTTGCCTGCTTCTGTCCGAAATGAACATGCTGCAGGCGGCCATACCGCGCAACTTAGATCCGGCGATCACAACGTTCGGCTGCGATCCAAGCTACGACCAATCGGTGGACGGGTCAACGTTCCCTGGATGACGAACGCATGTGGAATCACTCCATAGTAGAGAGGGCTGCTGCCTGTGCATTGCTACACCTCGAGGCGCCGTGGTACGGCGAGTTGCTTGTGCGCAGCCTCAGCGGCACTTCGCAGGAGAATCGCCACCGTGACAGGTCCCACACCGCCCGGCACCGGTGTGATCACGGAGGCAACCTTTCTAACCTCATCAAACGCGACATCGCCGACAATCCTCCGTTCACCCTTTCTGCTGATCAGCGTGCTGATCCCCACGTCCACGACAACGGCGCCGGGCTTGACGTCGGCAGCTTGGATCAGATCAGGCTTGCCCACGGCGGCGACGAGCAGGTCGGCCCGGCGTGTGTGCTCATTAAGGTTCCGCGTGGCGATGTGGCAACAGGTAACGGTCGCCATTTCGTGAAGCAGAAACAACGAAAGGGGCTTGCCGACGATCGAGCCCTGCCCCACGACGACGGCGTCAAGCCCGTGCGGGTTCACGCCCGCCTCCTTGAGGATGGCCATCACGGCGAGAGCGGTACAGGGTGCGATGATCGGGCCGCCGTAGAGAAGCAGCCCGATGTTTGACGGATTGACGCCTTCGACGTCCTTGTAGGGGTCGATGCAATACTGCATCGCGTGTGTGTCGATGCCCCGCGGGAGCGGCAGGTTGAGCACGATTCCGGTCACCGACCGATCGTCGTTCAGTTCGCGAATCAGGCTGCGAATGTTCGCCTCATTCGTGTCACTACCGAGTGTGTGCAGGCGATATTCAATGCCAACATCCTGGCATCTATTGCGTTGTGAACGCGCGTATATCTCACCCGCCTCCGGGTCACCTACCATGATTGCGTCCAAACTCACCCGAACGCCATCGGCGGCAAGCCCGTCAACGTGCTGAGCGGTCTCCTCCTTGATGCGCCGGCTCAGAGCCGTACCGTCGATGATTCTTGCATCCGCCATGACGCCTTCCGAACCTTTTCGAGGTCCGGCTCCCGTGAGTGGCATCGCATCCTCCTGATACCGGGTGTGATCAAGGCCCGCCGGCCTGAATTCGCATGATCGCCGGCACCGGGACCACCGTCCAATAGTACATCCAAACCACCGAGCCGATAATTGCCAGGGACAGCATTGCGAATTTGACACGCCCGATCATCCGCTCGAACCGATCCCCTCGATCCGGATCGCCCGCCAGCGACGTCAAGAACCGGATCCGGCTGCCAATGGACGAATGCCGCCAGCTCCGCTCCTCATGCGGGATTCCGTTGAGCACGGCGACACGGTCCAGGGCGGATGCGAAGATCGCCGCGCCGGTCGCGCAGACGCGGCCGTTCCCCGTAAGCACTGTCCGGCCGTCGGGGTGGACGCTGCAGGGTAACGTGCATTCAGCCTCCGAAGGCATGATGCAGCGAGCCCCGAACAGGTCAGCCTGCCGCTCAAACCGTCGCGACAACCACCCGAACCCAACGCCCCAAAACATGATGCTCGCCGCCACACCGACTCCCTGGATCATCAGCGTCAAGAACGCGGTGGCCGACTCCGGCTCCATCGCCATACGGGCAACCGCTTCCATTACACCCGTCACCAAAAGCCATCCCACGAAGGCGAACACCAGGAAATGCTGAATATGGCGGTGTCGCACATGTCCCGCTTCGTGTCCGAAAACCGCCTCGATCTGCCGGGCGTCCATCGTCGCCAGCAGGCCGTCGGACAGAAGCACGAAGCGAACCGGGGCGATCAAACCCATCACCGCGGCGTTGATCAGCATCCCATCACTGTGCCAGACAAGAATGTCGCGGTAGCGGAGTCCGATCCGCCCGCAAATCGCCTCGAGCCGGCTGCGCAGCGGACCGGCTTCGAGCGATACGGTACGCCAGATTCGGATCAGCATCATGGGTGCCACGAAAAAGACACCAAATGCGACAAAGCCGAGCAGCACGTCCGGCGTCCACACCCATCCACTCCACGTCTGCAACGTTTGTTCATATCCCCGCGTCATGTTCGCCGCGAATAGGATCAGCAGCATGGGCGCCGCGATGATCAGCAAATTGTGTCGCAGGTTGAAGTCCAGATAGGACCGCAAACGCCAAGGACGGGCTTGCTCCGAATACTCACCCGCTGCAAAGCTGATCGCCTCAGCCCGAAGCGCCCTTTCGAGCGGATAGGCTGCCAGCCATACAACCACTATCCCGGCCACGAACGGCGACAGCACGATCAAGTCCCCCACAATCTGCAGCGCCGGTATGTTGAACGTAAACCACGCCGGCCAGCGCGTCAGGAAAACCATGGTTGCGAAGCCCACGATGGTCGCGACCCGCAGCCAGAATATCGCACGATGATGAACGTGCTGCGCCACCTGCGGCGTATGAGGCTGGTCGGTCAGCAACCGGCGAGCACGGCGCGCCGAAAGCCAGGCCGCAACGCCCAAAAGCGGTGGCTGAATCAGCACGACCAGGAGCGTCCAGAGCACGTCCTTCTCGCCCACGAGCAGCAACCGGCCGGGATCTTCGGCCTGCCAGAAAAGAATCACAAACGCTAAGATGGTGACTAAGTGCATGTAATATAAAAGGTTACGTCATATGGCCGGGTGGTCCGTTAAGGCCGCGCCCCATACGAACCCTGCCATATGACTGACTGACTTCGGGTAGCAGACCGGCGTTCCTGAGCCGATATTCTCTCCGAGCTGTTCCACGGTGCTCCTGTGTGGACCTATCGCCGGGGCACGTTCCGCTTTATCATGGCTCTTAGCTGCCGCAAGTAACCGGGTGTTGCATCAGCCGCCGCGTCCCCAGGCTGCATTACGCCGAAACGGGACGGATAGCTGCAACTTGTATCGCAGTCGGCACGTATACACGACGCCGTGAGCTTGTACCAGGAGTACACAGTGATGAAAAGGATGCGAGTTTTTTCCCGACTGGCGGTCCTTGTCTTTGGGCTCGTGCTTTCGAATGCAGCCATGGCTCAACAGCAAGATGACGTTGATCCCGATGGTGATAAGACCGTCCGCGAAGTCAGCCCGCCTGAGACCGAACCAGAGGAGGAGCAGGTGGACGCTGATGACGACCAGGCCGAGGCGATCAACGCCGAGCCTCTCTCGGTTGAAGTGCCCCTCCGCCGTCAAGTTATGGAACTCACCAAGCTGCAAAACGAGATGAAGAAGAAGCTCGACCTCTCACGCACGCAGGAGACAGCAATCGATGCGCTGTTCAAGGGGTACTTACGAACTCTCAGGCAGAGGGTTGGCCCACAAAGACCGGGTGGTGAGCAATCGGAGGACACAGCGGAGCTTTGGGAGCTCCGCAGGAAGGTGATTGAAGCGCGCAAGGCCGGCGATCAACAAACCGGCAGACAACTTCGTGAGCAGTTTAAGCAGAAGCTGCGGTCACGCTCGAGCCCGACAAACATAGGCATGTGGCAACTGTTTGACGACGTTTCAGCCGAGTTGGATGGCGAACAACGTCGCTCGTTCCGGAAGCTCATCATGCGTTTCCCGGTAGGCCATGTCCGACGTCCCCACGGCGGGGAGTTGCGTGCGTTGCAGCGGGCGGTGATGAGTCCGGACGTGGATCTCTCGGAGGAACAAAGGCAGGCCGTCCGCGGCGTCATGCGCGACGGTGTCGCGTCCGTCCGGAAGATGGAGCGGGATAGTGACCAGGCGAAGCAGATCATTGCGAAAGTGAGCGCTGACGTGTTCGAGATACTGACCCCCGAGCAGCGAACCAAGGTGGAGGTAATCTTGAAGCAGGATGCTCAGAGGGGCCCACGCGACCGCCCAATGCATCGCAGAGACCGTCATCGGCAAGCGGATGACGACATCGACAGCGACGAGGACGAACCGCACTAACGCGCTGTTTCGCAAGCACGCCGGGAGAATCCAAACGATGGACTGGGGGATGCAGAACCGCCTGGCCGGTATCATCAGGCCCGACACGGGCCGATGCGTTATGCTCGCGATCGATCACGGCTACTTCCAGGGCCCGACCACCGGTCTGGAACGGCCGGGAGAGACTATCACTCCGTTGCTCGATCACGCAGATGCCTTAATGCTGACACGCGGCGTGCTTCGCAACGTTGTCGATCCGGGTCGGCGAATCCCGATAGTGCTTCGCGTTTCCGGCGGGACCAGCATTCTTGTAGGCGACCTGTCCGACGAGGATATCACCGTATCGATCGAGGATGCAATTCGCCTCAACGCCTCGGCACTGGCACTGTCCATCTTCGTCGGCGGACCGCATGAGAAGCAGACGCTCACGAACCTGGCCAGACTTTGCGATGAGGGTCAAAAGTACGGCATCCCCGTTCTGGCGGTTACGGCCGTTGGTAAGGAGATGGCACGCGACGCCCGATACCTGGGGCTGGCGTCCCGGATCGCAGCCGAGCTGGGCGCGCAGTTCGTCAAGACCTACTACTGCGAGGATTTTGAGAAGATCGTCGGCGGATGTCCCGTACCGATCGTCATTGCGGGCGGTAAGAAGATCGAAGAGCGCGACGCGCTCGCGCTGGCATACAACGCCGTCTCCGGCGGTGCCGCCGGCGTTGACATGGGGCGGAACATCTTCCAATCGAAGTGGCCGGTGCAGATGATCCGGGCTGTCCGCTCCATCGTGCATGAAGGAAAGACTGATGCCGAAGCCTGGCAGTTGTTCGAGCGCGCAGTCAGGTAGACCGGGTAGGGTCCGCTCTGTGGACCGCAATTAGAGAGATGGTCCGCACGGCGGATCCTACTTCTCTCACCAATTGGTCGAGCATGTTCCGTTTGTCATCGGCGGAGTGTTCGAGTCGATCACCGTGAACCCGTTCATACAGGTCATCCCAGAGCCGGAATGAAAAACCGCTGGACCAAGCAGGGTGCGCGCGAGGCCGTCGACCGCTGGGCTGCTCGGTACGGTGAAGCGTTCGCACATCGTCTCTACACCGCTAGGCTGATGGGTGAAGAGCCTACCCTCGTTTTGCACGGTGGCGGCAACGTGTCACTCAAGGGGAAGCATAGAACGCGGCTTGGCGATGAGGTGGAAGTCATCTACGTGAAAGGGTCGGGGTCGGACCTTGCTACACTCGACCCCGAGGATCTACCCGGTCTGGATTTGGCGTATCTCAGACGTTTGCGCTCGCTCGATTCGCTCACTGATGATGAGACGGTCAACGAATTCCGCACGCATCTGTTCGACGCTTCCGCGCCGACACCGTCGATCGAGACCTTGTTGCACGCATTTTTGCCGTACCGCTTTGTCGATCACTCGCACGCCGATGCCGTCCTTGCAGTGACCAATCAGCCCGATGGGCGGATTTGCGCGCGCGAAGCAATGGGTGAGAAGATCGCCATTGTCGAGTACGTCCGCCCCGGACTCGATCTCGCCAAGACCGCGGCGGATTGCCATGAGGCCAATCCGAATGCCGAGGGCATCGTATTGATTCACCACGGGCTGGTCACCTTCGGTGAGGACGCCCGGACAGCCTACGAGCGGCACATCGCGTTGGTTGATGCCTGCGAACGTTACATCGAAAAACGAGCCGTAGAGCGAGCCGCGGGTTTTAGCCCGCGCGGACGACCGCGCGCGTTGGAAACCCCTGCTCGCCGGGAGAAATCCGCTGATCTTGCCGCTCGCGTCGCTCCGATCCTGCGAGGTCTGCTGGCCGTGCCCACGGGTGACGAAGATCGGCCCTATTTGCGATCGATACTCGAATGGCGTGCAACTGACGAAGTGCTGGCATTCGTCAACAGCGCGGAAGCGAAGGATCTGGCCGCTGCCGGTCCGCTTACCGGCGATCATCTGATCCATACCAAGCCGAAACCGCTCTTCGTCGAGAATCCGCGCTGGTCCGACGAGGACGCGATGCGGCGGCAACTGGAAGAAGCAATCGATACTTATCGTCGCGAGTACCATGACTATGTGGCTGCTCACGGTGGATCACCTGATCAAGTCGACGCATCCCCACGGGTCGTCATGCTGCCCGGCGCCGGGATGTTCTGCTGGGGAGCGACGAAACGCGGCGCGCGCATCACGGCTGACATCGCCGAGCATACGCTGCGCACCAAGGTGTGGGCCCAGCTCATCGGTACGTATACCGGTTTATCACTGGATTACTTGTACGACATGGAATTCCGGGCGTCGCAGCGCGGCAAGCTTCGATCGCACGATGAGCGGCCGCTTGAGCGTCAGGTTGTTGTCATCAGCGGCGGAGCCGGCGCAATCGGGACAGCCGTCGCCGAAGTCTGCGCTGAGGCGGGCGCACACGTCGTAGTCACCGATCTCGATCAGCAGCGTCTATCGCGAGTCGTACAGAACATCGAGCAACATTGCGGCACGGGCACCGCCTGTGGATTTGTCATGGACGTAACCGACGAGACCAGCGTAACCGCCGCGTTCGCCGAAATCGCCACAGCTTACGGCGGTGTCGATGTCGTCATACCCAACGCAGGCGTCGCTCACGTCGCGCCCATCGAGGATATGAACGCGGATGACTTCCGGCGCGTCATGGAGGTCAACGCTGTTGGATACCTGTTGTTCATGCGCGAGGGCATCAAGGTCTTGAAGCGCCAAGGTCTTGGCGGGCACATCATCATCAGCGCCAGCAAGAACGTTTTTGGACCCGGCAAGGATTTCGGCGCCTACAGCGCCTCGAAGGCCGCCGGACATCAGCTCGGCAAAGTCGCTGCCATAGAACTGGCACCCTATGGAATTCGCGTCAACATGATTAACGCGGACGCGATATTCGGCGATAAGGACACCCCGTCGGGGCTGTGGAGCACGGTCGGGCCACAGCGGGCCAAAAGCCGTAACCTCGACGTTAAGCAGCTACCCGATTACTACCGACAACGGAATCTTCTCAAAGCAAGGGTCCGCGGTCGCCACGTCGGAAACGCCGTCGTCTTCTTCGCCAGCAACGCCACACCCACCACCGGCGCCACCCTGCCGGTTGACGGCGGCGTCGTCGAGGCGTTTCCGAGGTAATACACCAGATACTATGGACACCCGTCGGTCGTCGGCAGCGGCGTGTTGAGCCGGGGATCAAATTGATCCGCTCCGTTGAGCAGGTCGATGACTCTCAGGATATCCGGCGGACCCAACATGCCGCTGTGGTCCACGTCCTCACTGTAGATGCCCCACGGTGATGCAGCCACCCCGTTGATGTAGTCGATGATCCGCAGAATATCCGACGGACTCGACTGGCTGTCGGCGTTTACGTTGGCGGGATGCGAGATGAACGTACCGGTTGTTTGGACTCCCGCAAAACCAGTGTATGTGATCGTGGTGATCTCACCTGGTGTGATCGGACGAGCCAGTCTAAGCGTGTAGGTGCCCGAACCGTCGGTGTTAACGGATATGATTTCGTTCGCCGCAGTGCCACCGTTGCCCGTTTCGCAGAGCGACCAGCAATCGAGCGACGGATGGGGATCCTCGGGATCAACCGGACCACCGCTCATCGTAATTGTGTCGATGCCCTGTTGGGCACCGTTGTCAGCTGGCGGGTGAGGCTGACGCGCGTCCACAACGCCATCGGGTGGATCGACCCATGTGAATTCCGCCCGCGGGCAGGCCGGGCACAAATCCGGGCAAAGGTACCAGGCTCCGTTATCGTTGTGATTATACCCGTGAGTCGCGCAGTCCTCATCCCAATCGACCTCGCAGCAAAAGCTATCCTCCGCGCAGACGGCTTCGCAGCATGCCTGATTGCTGCAACCCGGAATCTCCTCAGCGGGACCGGTGCCCACACAGCAGTCAACTGGCGAACTCCCGCAGACGTTACAAAGCTCGGCGCAGAGGAACTCAGCGCCGCATTCGGTCCAGTGTTGTCCGAATGTGGCGCACGAAGCATCCCAGAAAACCTCGCAGCAAAAGGGATCACACATGCAGACCGTCTCGCAGCAGGTCTCGTTGTCACAACCGGGTGTGCACGTCACTTGTTCGCAGTTCAGCTCTTCACAGCAGTCCTGCGTGCCCGGACAAGCGGCGTTGTCCACCGGGCCGCACGTGATGCTGAATGATCCGATCCCCCGCTGCTCATGGGGATAAACGCCGATCCGGATCAGGTAGCTCTGACCCTGAGCAGCGTCGAACAACGCCAGAGACTGTCTGTATTCGAGGTACTCGCCGCACCGATCATCGTTGCAGGTCAACAGCTCCGCGTCCGTCGGCGGGCACGTATCACAACCCTCGTACACGGCGATTCGAGTGTCCACGTCGAGCAAGTCACAGGTTGACACGACAATCCGATCCGTGCACGGCGACGTCCAGCAATACCAGACGTCCGCCTCGATCTGATCCTCACCGAATGCCAGACACGCGTCATGCGGCAAACCGTCCGTTGTGGCTGTAATGTTGTCGAAGCCGATGGTTCCCACGGTGATCGGCTCCGCATTGACGCAGTCGTCGTTGGGCGGCGGCAGCGGCACGCATGGGCCTGGGTCCGCAAGCGGCAGATCCAGACAGAACGTCAGATCGTCGGGAACGATGTCGTCCATGGTGTAGACGCCGTCGCCCTCGTTATCATGTGCCGCCCAGTTGTCGCCGGGCACGCCGCCCTCCCACAACCACACGCACTGGGACCCGCTCACGTCAACTACATTCGTGATCTCGATCCAATAACACTTACCCGCCTCAACGGGCACCGGTGTGTGCGTCGCCGTATACTCGTACTCGCGAAGCTGGTCGGCAATCTGACCGGAGGTCCATTCGGGACCGTTCACGATCAGCGATCCGGCACCCTGACTGAAACCTGCAAGTTGTTCTCCCGGCACGCCTCCGGCATCGGCGAAATAGCGGACCATGAATGTATCAGCAGGTACCACCGGACATTCCCCCTCGGCGTCAAAGTCGTAATAGCCCCCGCGCCAGCAGATATCCGAAACGGATCCGCCGACGGCCGGTATGAAATCCTCGGCCACGAAATACTCGGTCCGATCACTCGTCAGTGCCAGAGAGTTGTCAGGATCCTGGCAGTTTTCCGCCGGTTGTATGCAGAGTGTCGCAGCCGTCCGTCCCGGCGTGCCGGTGGAGACGGCCACGGTTGCGATGTCCGGCACGGTCATGCCATCCGCATTGGCCTGGTCGACGTGCGCCGTCCGGAAGCCCACCTTCCCGCGGACGGTCAACACGCGCCTCGATGCGGTCTCCGGACCGACCGACTGTGCCGCCGTGCCCCGTCGGGTACTGGGTTGATCGCTCGCCGAAGCAAGTGACACCAGGGAGGTGCCAATCACAGTCACCAAGCTTGCAAGCCTCATTGTTGTATTCCACGTCATTTCCATTCCTTCCAACATACGCCGGGCCGGTCGGCGACAGTGAGTCGCATCGCCTGACCGCAACGCTTCCAATCACCAACCGAGGGACTATCCTTGTCAGGGAAAGATGCCTGCCCGCTCACGCCCACGCACATGCGGCGTATTTCCGCCACCGGATGAATACGTCTGATTGCAGCCACCGTCCCCTCAGTGTCAGGCTATCCTGGATGTGCCGCAGACTACCGACACCGCCGGCAGACTCCGGTGAACAAAGCCCCCATCCCCCGAAACAGTCATCCGGCGAACATGACTATCGGTCCATGTCCACATCGCAGACCGGTCGCCGAATGTATGAGTATAGGTACGTACCCATGTCCTTTCAAGACGGTTCTGTAGGCGCCGCTATTGTTGCACGGAAGTCTAGAGCTGTTTGTATATTGACGCAAATCGCCTGAGCGGTTGAGATGACGGTCCGCGAATCTTGCCTACTTGTGTTTGCCGCGCCGCGACGGACAACCTATCGGACCTGATGACTGCGCGAATTCAAGCATGTCTGAAGGAATGCGCCAGGTGAGGCGGCAAACCGTCGATCCTGAGATTTTCGATCCGCCAAGTCGAACCGCTACGAAGGCAATATGACGGATTCGGCCCGATTCTGCATATTGAATGGGACGGGCGGTTTCATCAAGCGACCACATTGGCTATACTATTCCACACAGGTTACGCCGTTCCGTTCGGCCAGCCTTGACACTGTGACAAAGGGGGGAATCGCCATGCTCGTCTCCAGGACTGCTTCGGTATGTTTGGCATTATTGGCAACGCTTACCGTGTGTCGGGTGTCCTCCGCCGACCCGTTTTTCGCCCTTGTGGGTTGGCGTGGCGAGTTTGCGCGCATCGATGCCGCATCGAGCGAGGTTTACGAGATGACACAGGTTCTACCACACGAGCTGCAAGGCCTCGCGTTTTCACCGGACGGAATCTTATACGCCGGTCCCGGCGAAGAAGGGGACCTCTACACCATCGATCCGTCTGATGGATCCGCCGAGCACTTCCTTTCGATTGATTCCGACATTCGCGGCATGGCCTTCTCACAAGCGGGAGACTTATACGTTACAGCCCGCGATCAGCAGGTTTCCCAGACCACCTTGCGGATTCTTGATCTTGCCGACGGCAGCTACACGGATATCGGTGATCTGGGAACGTGTGGAACACAGGCGCAGGGATTGGCTTTTTCACCTGATGGCCGGCTTTATACCGTGCGTCCCAACGCCGACAATTATGATCTATATACGATCGATCTTGACGACGCCGAGATGCACCTGGTCGGTAGCCACGTCGGTGGGTTATACCAGGGGCTTGCGTTTGCCCCCGACGGATCGCTCTACGCCGTGGGTTACTCCACTTTCGGTCAATTGAACCCGGGCAACGGCGCCATCATCGGAGACACCATCGCTTTGTCCGGCGATTATCGAGGCATGGCCTACGTTCCAGAACCGACGACGTTCATACTGCTTATCCTCTCAGGCTTACCGCTCTTGCGCAGGCGCAGTTCACTTCAACGTTAGAGCGTTTTTCGTTTCTCCGTAGCGAGCCGCGTGCTCAAAGCCCGCGCGGATCTACCGGAGCTAATAGTCTTCGCATCCCTGCAATAGCTACACGAAGACCGAAGCTGCTCCGGATGACGGGGCATCCGTGGAAGACGTGTCACATCGTGACCCTCGAAGAGCTTGCCGTCGGTTTTGACGCGTTGATCTTGGCGAACACATCGTCGTATTGTCTGGCGAGGTATTCGTGTGGCGGGCCGCTGCGCAGGTGCGCCCAGGGGAATATCTCGTCTTGCGGGCGCTCTCGATGGGCGTACCAGGCCGGATTGATTCCAGTGGCTTCGAACGCCTGTTCCCAGATTTGTGGTCTGAAGCACTCATCCCATCCGTCGAAGCGGGAGCCGGCCTTGTAGGCGTGCTCGATAGTGTCGGCCAGTCTTCGGTCGCCGCGGGCGAAGACAGCCTCGAGGACCGAGCGCTCGACGGAGTGCGTTTTGATTCGGATGGGTCCGCGTCTTTTGCCGCTGCGATCCAGCAGACTGGTCATCCGTCGACGGGCTTCGTGGAAGTAATCGGCTTCAGGTTGGGCCGCCCATTGCAGCGGTGTGTGAGGCTTGGGTACCAGCCACCCGACGGAGACCTTGACCTGTGCGGGTCCCTTGCCCAGCTCACGACGTGCGTCACTGACCCGGCGGGATAGGTGCACGATGCCGTTGATGTCCTCCGGCCTTTCACCGGGGAATCCGCACATGAAATAGAGTTTGACGGCTTGCCAACCGGCCTTGTATGCCTCCTTCACGCCGTCGAGCAGATTGCCGTCAGTGACACGCTTGCAGATGGCTGCCCGTATGTCGTCGTTGGCGGCCTCGATCGCCATGGTCAACCCGCTTTTGCGGACCGTGCTGACCATCCATGGGATGTTCCGTAGCATTCCGTCAATACGCAGCGATGGCATGGAGATGTTGACGCGCCGCGGTGCAAACCGCTCGTTGATGCGCTCCGCCAGCTCTTGCAAACGGGGATAGTCTGCCGTCGAGAGCGACAGCAGACCGAGTTCGTCCATCCCGGTGGACCTTTGCGTCGCATCGGCTATCTCGAGAATCTTGTCGACGCTGCGCCATCGAAGCGGCCTTTTGGTGTGACCGGCATGGCAGAAGCGGCAACGCTGTGGGCAGCCGCGCATGATCTCGATCGCGATCCGGTCGTGGACGACATCAACATATGGGACAAGCGGCTTTAGCGGGAACGGTGCATCCTCGAAGTCAGGAGTCTGGCACCGAGTGATCGTCGCGGGGAGCACCGGATCGCTCGGGCGGATCGATCGAATGGAATCATCGTCGTTGTATGCGACGTCATAGAGCGACGGCGCGTAGATCCACTCGAAGCGCCGGGCCATTGCGCGGATCATGTCGCGTCGTCGCATCCCACCGGCTTTGAATTCTGCGCAGGATTGTAGAATCCCAGCAATTGAGTGCTCACCGTCGCCGAGGACGACAAGATCGAGAAAGGGCGCCATCGGTTCCGGGTTGTCGGCTTGAGGACCCCCCGCGATGACAAGCGGGTGTGTATCGTCGCGATCGGCCGATCGCAGCGGGATGTGCGCCAAATCGAGTAGTTGCAGGACCGAGGTATACGCCATCTCGTACTGGAGCGAGACCGCCAGAATGTCGGCGGATAGGACCGGTTGTCGCGTGTCCCACGTGAACAGCTCGATGCCCTTTTGTCGCATGACGGACTCGGCGTCGCCCCACGGGCAAAAGACGCGTTCAGCGCAGCAGCCTTCGGTTTTGTTGGTAAGCCAGTAGATGATCTGGCAGCCGAGATGACTCATCCCGACGGCATAGGTGTCCGGGAAAGCGACAGCCACGCGTACATCCGCCCGCTCCCAATCACCCTTCACGACGGGCTGATTTATCTCACCGCCAATGTACTGGCCCGGACGGCCCACGAACGGTAGCAGTTCGTTGCTTATACGATCAGGTAAGGGTTGCATTGGTATACCGTAGCTTCACACGACTGCGTTTCAACTTGCTACTGACGTATTCTACGCATTGGGATTACTCTGGCGACCCTCATTTTCCCCGGAAGGTTCAACAGGTGGGCGGACGGCCCCGATAAACAAACAACTAAGAAGTGAAGGGAAAAGTGTAAATAATTGTTGCGAGGGATTGCTATTTCGGGTAGTCTAATGGATTAGCTATGCGTCGATTGACCAAGTTTGTCGCGAATGGGGAGTGTACGCGATCCGTGGCTCGACGCCAAGGAGCAACGTTGATCGAGTTGCTCGTCGTCATGGCCATGATCGGACTCTTGATCTCTGCGCTTATCCCCTCCTTGAAACAATCGATGGACGTGGCGGCGGCCACAATCTGCAAACACAACCTTCGGGAACTTGGGCACTGCCTGGAACTGTACCGGATGGACAATGACGGTTGGCTTCCGCCGGCGGTGCGCCGAAGTCACGAAATCGAATCCCTTGGACAGCGTGATCCGTGGTTCTTCAAACTCTACCCGACCTACCTTTCCGATCCGATGATGCTCACGTGTCCGGAAGATCCGTTCCGGTACCGGATGGCTCAAGCAACGTCCCGGTTGCGGGATCCTTGCGTGGCCGAATATGCAAGCTACGGCATCAACAGCTTTATCGCCGCCAGCGGCGGCGGGTTTCTGGCGAACGACCGTCGTCAGCCGGCGCGCCCGCACGACACTATACTCATGGCTGACCTCGGTCCGGATGTCACAGGTGACGTCTCGCAGGCGGCCGACGTGATCGGCCCCGTCCGGAATGCCAGCCTCCTGTCATGGGACGACGGTTTTAATCCGTTCACCGGGCGCAGTTTATCGCCCTGGCTTACGCAGCGACACCATGGTTGTATCAACGTGTTGACATTGACTGGTGGCGTTTGTCAGGCCCATACCAAAGATATGATGCATACCGAGATGCAGCGGTATTACGAACACTGCGCGGTGGGCGGCTGCACTTTCTGCAACGAGCTTCGGCTTAGCCACTATTCGTTTGCTCGCGATCATCTCTACTGGTGGACCGGCGCGACGCCGTCAGAATGATGCCGCCAGTCAATATACCGTCCCAAAGAGCCTCGTCCGCTCGGGGTCGGGTTGTACGCATTGTCAAACCACGGAGAGTCCCGCGCGCCGCGATGATCAGCCTGACCTTGGCGGCGGCGGCGGCCGTCTTGCTACCGGTAGTATGGCGTTTATGGGGGAGTGAAGAAACGACGATCGCTCACCAGCGGACGCTCGCCGAGATGGAACTGGACTGGCGGTGCGAGGAAGGCCATGACTTCCGAGGCAAGGGGCACACTTTCGGTCCTGACGGACTGACCAGCCCGAGAACCTGCTGGAAATGCGGTGAGCCGGCGTATCCGGTTGCCACATATGTTTGTCCGGTACATGGGGCATACGAGGTGACCGTCCGTTTTACCATAGGCGACGACGGTCGTCCGCGTGTTGCCCAGGTGCGCTGGGCCGGTCGCGGGTGGGTAACTGAGGAGGAAGGGCTTCGCTGCCCACGTTGTGAACGCCGACTCGAATACAGCGACGATCCATTTATTGGCAGAAATCGCAACCCGAAGAGGGGCGATTGACAGGAGTGTAAGGCCCGCCGCGCATTCATTCGGAGGACGGCTGATTCAGCCGTCATGTTTTCCCGCCCGGCCACCCCTCCCGGCCGATCAGCTTGACGAAACGACACGCCAGCATGGGCGTTTCAACAGTCCGTCGCCCCTTACGGATCACGCGGACGATGGTTTGCTCCGCCGGGCCTCCAACCGGGATGACCAGCACGCCGCCGTCGACCAGTTGATCCGCGAGCGGCCCGGGAACGCTTGGCGCTGCCGCAGTGGTGAGGATCCGGTCGTACGGGGCGTATTCAGCCAGGCCCAGGGTGCCGTCGCCAACTGACATCGTGATGTTGGCCAGGTTGAGTTTAGTGAGATTGGTGGCGGCCCGCTCGTGCAACGCGGCGATTCGCTCGACGGTGAAGACGTGTTTGGCCAGCGTTGCCAGAATCGCCGTCTGATATCCGGTTCCCGTTCCAATCTCCAAGACGCGGTCGTCGTGCGTAACCGACAGCTTGTCCGTCATGTAGGCGACGATGAACGGTTGGCTGATGGTCTGTCCGTGTCCGATCGGCAAAGCCCGGTCCTGGTATGCGGCATCTTTGACATTTGCGGGGACGAACCTCTCGCGTGGGACGCTCATCATGGCTTCGATAACGCGCGGATCGCATGGGCCTCGACGGCGGATTTGTTCGTCGATCATCCGCCGTCGAGTGGCTGACCACTGATCCGGCTCGTGTTGTTTGTTGACCATCGCGATGTGATGCTCGCGGTCCGGGACCCGCACGTCGATCGCCGATACGGCTGCCGCCCTTGCGACCGCCGTTGCCCAGTGTAAACGATTTGCCCTGGTCCCGCGAACGAGCAAGACTGGAAGACCATCCACCCGGTGCATCTCGAAGAGGGGGGCAGAGACCGGCGAATATGGCATGGGTTCGTGCCAGCGGATCTGTGAGGCTGGCACGATGCGCCCGACAGCACGAATGGCATTCCACGGATCAACTCCCGTTGACCCATGCCACCCCAAATAGGATGCACTCCCGTCCACCGGTTCATTGACTTGCCGGATGGTTGCGACAAGACTTACGCTTGTCGGGGCGTCCTCGCGCGCCGCGGTGAACGGGGTAGCAACACGGGCTTGCAAACCCGTGCCACACTTTTGGGATAGGCTTTAACGCGATACAGGCCGACGGATTCCGAAGCCTCCCGCGCCTTAACGGAAGATCACCATTGCCCATTGTGACACTGATAACCGATTACGGCACGCGTGATCACTATGTCGGCGTGCTTAAGGGTGTGATGCTGGGTATCGCTCCCGATATTCGCATTGTCGATGTCACGCATGACGTGGAACCGCACAACGTCCTGCATGCGGCCTTTGTTTTGCGGCGGATTTGGCCCTGGTATCCACCGGGGACGATTCACCTGGCCGTGGTCGATCCGGGCGTTGGATCCGGTCGGCGGATCATCCTCGGGCAATACGCCGGTCAATATGTTATCGCCCCGGACAACGGGTTGATCACCCTGGTGCACCGCGACATCCCGGCAGAGGCGATGTACGTCGTCGAGAATCGACGTTATTTCACGTCCGAGCTGTCGGCGACATTTCATGGCCGGGACGTTATGGCGCCCGTAGCGTCCTATCTGGCGTGCGGCGTCAAACCGAATGAGTTCGGTCGGGCGACGGATCGGTTTGAGCTGCTGCCGGTCGCTCACCGCGCGGAGGCCGCAACCGAAGGCCTGTCTGGCGGCGTACTGTACGTGGACCGTTTCGGCACCATGGTCACGAACATCCGAAGGGAGCAGCTCGGAGTCCCAAGCGAGTCGGGCCGCGAGTTGCAGGTATTCGTTAACGGCGTATCAATCGGCCCGGTTCGCTCGACCTTTTCCGACGTAGACACGGGTGCTGCAGTTGCGCTGGTTGGCAGTAGCGGCCTGCTGGAAATCGCCGTAAACCGTGGCAGCGCGGCGGATCGATTCGGCCCGCCGGAGTCCGTCCGGGTTATGGTCCGCTAAGGCTGCTAAGTGTGCCCGCACCGTCGTCCCCCGGGGTGCTACATCGGGAGTCGCGCTGCGTCCCAGAATCATGTCTTGCCGGCTACTTGAGTGTGTCCCCGCCTCGCAATGGCGTGGTAGTTTACGGTTGCGGGGTAGCTTTCGATGGTGGTGAAGAATTTATCTAATGCAACTTCGGCGCGGCCGGTTTCCATCCGATATACGGATCAAAGCAGTTGGGGCAGGCGAGAGTCTTCCCCCTGACAGTTGGCGCCGATTGTCAGTTCCATCTTTTCGTACGCTGAGTTCTTAGAACCCTTAAATCCGGAAGGAGTACGTCCATGACGACCAACAACACACAGCAGACCCAGAACGACAACACGAACTGGGGCATGACCGTTCCATTCGAGAGCATTCAGGATCCCGGATGTTACATCTGCAATTGGAGCGGCCACCTGCTTCGCGTGCCGGAAGACGGCGTGGCACAGGGTCGCTCGCCCCTGATCAACATCGTTGGCAGCGAGCCCTTGTTCGTCACCAAGATCAGCGACAATCCGTACATTCCGCTGACCAAGGCGAGGATGGTCGCGTCGAATTACGACCGCAACGTGAACTTCTAGCAC
>Ga0307432_1000215_pt1 | contig 49144 bp, 34 predicted proteins | sample SalMarWE160150MG_FD_202158 | JGI IMG/M metagenome (GOLD analysis project Ga0307432, IMG submission 202158) | Salt marsh sediment microbial communities from the Plum Island Ecosystem LTER, Massachusetts, United States - WE1603-150 | ecosystem: Environmental > Aquatic > Marine > Intertidal zone >...
TTCCACTTCTTCTTCAACAGTAATTAATCCTTCCTTCCCTATTTCCTGTAAATACTTGTCTAATGAAGCACTTTCACGATTTGTGATTGATTTTGTGATCTTTAACTGTCTCATACTCCTTCTAAAAATTTATCGCGAATTTAGATTATATTTTATTTAAATTCAATATTTATAAGCCTCGCAAGCCTGTAAACAAAAAGGCTTGCAAAATTGCAAGCCTTTTCTTTTATAGTAAACTTGAAATTCTACTCCAGTCCAAATGCATAATACTGTATCACTCCATTGGGGTATATTCCTTCAATATACACACCACCATTCGTCCCTTTAATAATTTTATATAAATCATCTACAGTATATACTGGTTTATTATTTATCTGGGTAATAATAAAACCTTCTTTGACTCCTTCTGCCCTAAGTTTTCCTGATTTTAATTCCGCCACTTTCACTCCGTATTTTACTCCCAATCTGTTTTTCTCATTTTTTTCAAGGTTTTCAAATCGGGCACCTAAAACGGTATCAAAATTGCCGGCAGATACATAGCTTGTTTTCCCTTGCAGGTTACGTAAAGTAACATCAAATTGTTTCGTTTTGCCATTTCTTTTTATTTCAACAACTACCTTATCATTGGGTCTGTATCTGCTCACCTGTTCCTGCAATTCACCCGGGCTATTAACAATCACACCATTTACAGACAGAATAATATCGCCAACCTGGATCCCTGCAACTTTGGCTGCACCATCTTCACGAACATCTGCAATATAGACTCCTTCCAGTTGATCAATATCCTTTTCTTTCGCCAGATCTGCAGTAATTTCCTGTATACTGACTCCAAGAATTGCTCTTTGAACGACACCAAATTCAATCAAATCCTTTACAACCTTCTGCACAATAGCAACGGGAACTGCAAAGGAAATTCCTGCGTATCCGCCGGAAGGAGAAATGATCGCCGTATTAATTCCCACCAGGTTGCCCCGGATGTCAACAAGCGCACCACCACTGTTACCTCTGTTTACGGCAGCATCGGTTTGGATAAAAGATTCCATTCTATATTGATCCTGAATAATTCCTATGTTTTTCCCTTTTGCACTAACAATACCAGCTGTAACAGTAGAAGTCAGATTAAACGGATTGCCAACAGCAAGTACCCATTCACCAACCTGTAATGCATCTGAATTTCCCCAGGGAATGAACTGCAAGCCTTCTTCTCTGACTTTTAACAAAGCAAGGTCTGTGCTCGGATCAGTACCCACGACTTCTGCTTCGAACTCTCTTTTATCATTCAGTGTTATGTATACTTTCTCACTGTTTTCAACAACATGATTGTTTGTCACAATGTATCCGTCTTCAGAAATGATAACACCCGATCCGAAACCCAGAACAGGTTGGGCATCGCGCAAACCATCGCCATAGAAAAAATCCAGAATCGGATTGTACGCCTGTCGTGTTGACTGTGTTTTGACATGTACAACAGCTTCTACCGATTTTTGTGCTGCCTGTACAAAATTAAATGTCGTCGGATCCATGCCAGCCGGCAGGTTTGCAAAATTATAAGGTTGCTGAATCTTCTCAGTAACAACTCTCTCTTCCTTAGGAACAATCTTGGCATATATAAACACTGCAATAAGTCCCCCTATAAGAGCTACTAAAAACGTTCCTAAAAGCTTTCTAGTTTTCATGATCATTATTTTTTTCAAATTTATTAACCATTTTCAATTTGTATTTGTTTTCATTCAAAAATTATGCCTTTGAGTTTCCTTATCATTACGTTCAACAAAATAACGCAATAATTGTACAGAATGTGTATCTGAATGCCGGGATTTAACAAACTTTAACTGCAATCAGATATTTGTAATGATTTGTACTGTCAATTTTTCAGTTTTGGCTTAAAAGATCGTTATTTCTTCTATGCTAAACATATTTCGAAGCTTCTTTGTAACTTAAAGAAGATAACTTATGGTTTTGAATAAAGTTCCTCACCCATTGTTTGTTGGTTTTTGAATATTCCCTCAAAGCCCATCCGATGGCTTTTCTGATGAAAAACTCTTTTCTGTCTGATAATCGAATGATATAATCTGATAATAACTTGGTATCAGTTTTCATTTTATATTTTAACTGAAAAATAACAGCTGTTCTTTGCAGCCACATATTTCCCGAGTTCATCCACCCCTCAGTGATCACAGATGTTTTGTGTGGGTACAATGTAAAATATGTTCCTGCTATCCATGATGCCAGTCCGTCAACTGTATCCCACCATGATTTTTGTATCATAAGCTGCTCTAACCAGTTGATGTCTTCCTCCCGTAATTTTTTCTTTACTATATTTAAAAGGTCAACTGCCACATGCTGGAAATCTCTTTCAGGCAAATTCCAGAGATAAAATGATAATTCTTTCATTCTATGAGCCGGAGGAATTCCGTACTCTTTTAAAAACAGGTTAAGTACTTCTCTACGTGTTTTGGTATCCACACCGAGAAATTCATACTGATCTTTCATGTATTTTTTTGATGATGCAGCTCTTTTTTCATTGCGCAAGGACTTGAGCCTTGTTAATAAAGGAGAAAGGTAGTTTTCCATGAGTTGGTATATTGAAATTTGGTATTAATATCCTATTTGATTATTGGTATTTTAAGTTTTCAAATGACCTGTTCCTGATGGAGGCTGTCTTAAAAGTTGAAAATTCGTCACCAGGGCACTAAATCACAAAGTATTCACAAAGTTATACAATTGAAAAACAAGATTCTGTGAATTCTTCGAGACTTCACAGCTATCTCAAAATTCTTTCCTTATTAGACACTCTTGGTATTCCTCCCTGTCAGACTCATACCGGTAAACCCGTCTTAAATGCTTATACCGGCAGGAAGAATTTCACAGAGTATGCAAGCAGAACCACAAAGATCTCTTACGTACCCTGTTTATTCTTTATATTACGCATCGATATTTGCATATTTCGCATGTTTTTCTATGAACTCACGTCTTGGGGGTACATCATCTCCCATCAACATAGAAAATATTCTATCTGCTTCGGCAGCACTTTCAATGGTAACCTGTCTCAATGTTCTTTGTTCGGGATTCATGGTGGTCTCCCAAAGTTGCTCCGCATTCATTTCTCCCAAACCTTTGTATCTCTGAACATGAACACTGCCATCTTTTCCTTTGCCATATTCCTCAATAGCACTGAGTCTTTGTTCCTCAGTCCATGCATATTGCTGTTGTTTGCCTTTCTTAATAAGATAAAGCGGAGGCGTGGCAATGTAAAGATGCCCTCTGTTTATGAGCTCTTCCATATGTCTGTAGAAAAAGGTCATAATCAATGTTGCAATATGACTTCCATCCACATCAGCATCTGTCATAATTACAATTTTGTGGTATCTCAGCTTATCCAAATTCAATGCTTTTGTATCTTCTTCCGTACCCACGGTAACTCCCAAAGCCGTATAAATATTCTTTATCTCTTCGTTATCGAAGATTTTATGGGGCATTGCCTTTTCTACATTCAGAATTTTGCCCCGTAACGGAAGGATGGCCTGAAAATTCCGGTCTCTCCCCTGCTTTGCAGTTCCACCGGCAGAATCACCTTCTACCAGGAATATTTCACTCACTTCGGGATCGCGGTTGGAGCAATCTGCAAGTTTTCCCGGCAAACCGGAGCCGGAGAGTACATTTTTTCTCTGTACCAGCTCCCGCGCTTTGCGTGCAGCATGGCGTGCCTGCGCAGCAAGAATCACTTTCTGCACAATTGTTTTCGCATCCTTTGGATTCTCTTCCAGATAATTGCCCAGCATATTACTCACTGCCTGATCCACAGCCCCCATTACCTCGGTATTCCCAAGTTTGGTCTTTGTTTGTCCCTCAAACTGAGGTTCAGCAACTTTCACTGAAACAATAGCTGTCAGTCCCTCACGAAAATCATCACCGCTTATATCAAACTTAAGCTTGGAAAGAAGACCCGACTTATCTGCATAAGTTTTCAAAGTACGTGTAAGACCTCTTCTAAAGCCGGCAAGATGAGTTCCACCCTCAATAGTATTTATATTGTTAACATAAGAATGTATATTCTCTGCAAAAGAAGTGTTGTATTGAAGAGCAATTTCCACCGGAGTTTCATTTTTCTCTGTTTCAATATGAATTGGAGCTTCAATGAGTCTGTCACGCGTTTGATCAAGCAGCTCAACAAACTCTATCAGCCCTCTTTCGGAATGAAATACTTCTTTGGGATGATTACCGCCGTTTCCATTCTCCTCCAGTTCACGCAAATCCGTAATCTCCAGTTTGATTCCTTTATTCAGATAAGACAGCTCCCTTAAACGTGAAGCTAGTATTTCAAAATTATACTCTGTAATATTGAATATTGTGTTATCCGGTTTAAACCATACTTCAGTCCCGGTAACCGAGGTCTCGCCAATAATCTTAACATCATAAAGAGGTTTTCCTCTTTCATATTCCTGCATAAATATCTTTCCTTCGCGATGCACCACAACCTTTAATTTTTCAGAAAGAGCATTTACACAAGACACTCCGACTCCATGAAGTCCTCCTGATACCTTATATGAATCTTTATCAAATTTTCCACCTGCATGCAATACGGTCATTACAACTTCAAGCGCAGATCGTTTTTCCTTTTCATGCATTCCTGTAGGAATTCCACGACCATTATCTTTTACCAGAATGGAATTGTCCTCGTTGATTGTAACTTCAATATGGTCACAATGACCTGCAAGCGCTTCATCGATTGAATTATCAATTACTTCATACACAAGATGATGCAAACCTTTTGTTGAAAGATCTCCTATGAACATTGCCGGTCTTTTCCTCACTGCCTGCAGTCCTTCCAATACCTGTATACTCTCTGCAGAGTATTCATCTTTGGAGATTTGTTTTTTAATTAACTCCTTTTCGCTCATTTTTCTTGATTTAAATACACATCACCACTATATGCTTTTTCAGCATGCCTATTTGCATTTTGTCGATAAGCAAAAGAGGTTTATTTTTTATGAAAATATTGTTTGTTATCCACATAATAATCACAGGAAACCGGTCCTGAAAATATCAACACAAAGATAGTAAAAATACGTGGGTGATTTTCTACTAAAATTACTAAAAATCTAGTTGTTATCAACAATTCATCAACATTGTAACCAATTCATAGCGAGATGTTTAATGGGGAATGAATTTCAAAACTTATACGTTACTCCGAGAAGCACATTCAGACGCTGTGAAGGATATTGATTCCAGACATAATATTTTTGTCCCAAAAGATTGTAAAAATGTACAAAACCTGTTAGAATATTTGAGTATTTGTATTCAAATTTTACATTCAAATCGAAGACCGGATCAAGCTGAACTGGTTCGTCGGGATTATCATAGTTTTTTGCATATCGTTTGCCTAAAGTGATAAAATCAATCTCCGCATATATCTTTTGTTTGAAATTGTACCTCGTATTAAAAAGCATATCAAATGCAGGTTTGTGCCATGGCTTGGCTTCACCGGTCATTTTGTAACTGTATATATTCGATTTCAAAAAGAAGGATAAATACGCAAACGGACTCCACTGAAGCTCTCCGTAATATTTTACCAGGTCAGCATCATCATATACAATTGAAAACTGATTTTCAAGGTTTGTCAAGGTATCATTCACATAGAAAATCACATCTTCACGAGCTTCAAAAGTTGCACTTAAACGATAGGATGAGTTTTTACTTAATCGTCCGTCAAGTCCGCCATATCCAACAAATCTGTGCACCGTGTTCCTGGGCATAGAACCTGGAATCACATAAGGGTTTTCTATCGTAATCTCCTCATAATCATTATCTTCTATATAACCGGTAACGCCAAAAAAGGTAATCAAAGCTTTATCAATAACCTGAAATCTTATACTGGCTTCCGGAAAGATATATGCTTGTTTCTCATCGGCATATTTATCATAGAAAAATCTGCCTCCAAATTCTATTTTCCACTCTTCCTTTTGTTTTGAGATCACAGGTCGTAACCCGATAAGATTCATTGTATAATTGCCTGTAGTATCTTTATGTGTATAGTAATTTATATCGGCATCTAATCCAATACCAAATGTACCTATATGATAATTGAGTGAAGTTGCAAGATCTACTCCCGGCTGTTTGGTAGAAAAATGATCCTGATAGTAATTTCCGTTCAGTGTCAGCAAATATTTGAAAGAATTTGAATCGGCATTGGTTGAATATACACTTGTTTGAGCATAAATTTTGAAAAACGACTGTTTAATATCTCTTGCTTCCAGATCAGGCAGTGAATCGGGAGGAAAGTTGTCTATATTGTAACCATAATGCCTCACTCTATGAGTATTTGCTCCAATGTCTGCTGTCAGGTTTACGTTTTTGTAAAATCTCTTTCCATATACTGCCAGATCGTTTTTCCCGTAACCGGCAGGTACCTTTGCCCCGTTGTCGAGTTTTAGATTTGTATGGGATGATTTGTGGAATACATAAGCTCCCACCGCATATTCTTTTGATCTCAGGTTATGAATGCTGAATTCTGCCAGCGGTGTCCAATAATTCCCAAGTCCCAGCTTTACATAGCTATTGTATAATTTATCAAGCGGTGTACCAACCATTTTAGCAGATTTAATGGGCCTGGGAGAAAAATCGGATTGAATCCCGGAAGGCAGCACAGTATAATCAATGCTTGTATTGAGCTGAATTGTATCGGTAATGGAAGGCATATTACTTATCTTGTCAACATCTGCAACTTCCGGTTTATAGGTTGACACTACATATACTTCTTTATTGATGTTTTGTGCATGAAGCATCAATCCATGGATCAATAATACGATACATACAATCGCTGATCGCTTAATGCTATTTCTTAAACTATATTCCCGTATCATCATGATCATTCAATGTTTACTTCTACATCCTGTGCTTCAACAGGCTGTTCATCAATTGATTGCAATCTTTCTATCTCAGTCTTCTTTTCTCTTGCCATAGATAAAATTCCATCATCAGTTATTTCATAATAATCTATAATACTTTTCAGAGTCTGAATAGCCTGAAAGTAATCCCTTTTTTGAGAAAAGATGTCTGCCCAGAGAATAAAGCTTCTGGCTATCCAATATTCATGCGGGGATGCCTTTTCACTAAAATCCAGAATTTCCTTTTCAGCTTCAGTATAATTCTTCTGTTTCATATACAGCTCAGCAAGTCTGTATTTTGATTCAGCTCCTTCAATACTCATTACTTCGTTTGAGATCTTTTTGTATTCTTCGATGGCCAATGCATTGCGTCCTGTTTCCTGTAACGATCGGGCAGTAACGTATTGGGCCTCACGGATCAGTTCCGGCGCCAGTTTACTTAATGCAAGCACCTTCTTTGAAGTCTTAATGGCTTCGTTGTAGTTTTTCAATGTATAGTGAGCTCTCATCACTGCAATATAAGCTTCCTTATGATTGCCGGGTGAGGGATAGTTTTCTGCCAGTCTGGAATATAGTTCTATAGATTTTGTATATTCCTTGTTGTCTGAACAAATTCTTGCCGAACCCAATAGAGTCTGCTCAGTAAAAAGGTTTGCAGGTTGCCTGATGACATAATTGAAGGATGCCTGAGCTTCGGCAAACTCTTTTGCCTGATAGTTGCAATTTCCCTTATAAAAATGAGCATTTAGCAGGTATTTGCCATTAGGATACTGAATAATGTATTTATCAAATGCTTTCACTGCCTCATTGCAATTCCCTGCCATATATATTTTTTCGGCAGAAACATACGTTAATGAATCCTGTTCACTGGAAGATATAGACGGAACAGATTGACCCAAACCGTTTACAAAAGAAAAATATTCATCTACCCTGTTCAAATCTATGTAAATATTTTTAAGACCAAAAAGAGCGTCCTTTGCAGGTTCGGAACCAGGGTATTTCTGAATGGTTTCCTTGTAATATTTAATTGCTTCAGTATTGTTGTCACTATTATAATACAAAAGCCCCAGCTGAACATAAGCTGCTGCTGCCAATTCACTTCCCGGATGTTGGTCTGTCAGTTTTTCCAGATAGTCTATTGCCTGCCTGGTATCCGCCATTTTCATATAACTCTGCGCAATTTCAAACAAGGCATCATCCATACAATTTGAATTTGGATAGTTTGATGTCAGTTCCTGCAAGGTTTTAATCTTTTGAATGTCTTTCTCAGACAGACCTTCACAAATTCCTTTTTGCAGCAATGCATATTCCACATCCGTTTTGGATACTTGTGCCGCTCTATGATAATAGTCGGAAGCTGAATGATAATCTGACACGGCAAAAAAGCAGTCGCCAAGTCTGTTCAGCGCATCACCCTTCTCTTTTACTAAATCTGAAGAAGCCCCTGAGATAAATGCCCTGAACTGCTGAATGGCCTTTTTATATTCAGCCAGTTGAAAAAAGACATAGCCTTCATTGTATTCGAGGCAATCAAATTCATCGGTCGTATAGGCAACCGGGGAATTACGAAAGTCATTGTAGCTCTGCAATGCTTCTCTGTATAATTTCATTCTGTAATACGTTTCCCCTTTCCAGTAATGCGCTTTGGCTTTTAATATTTCATTAAAGCTGCCATATTTCAGTGATTTGTCAAATTGTTGTATTGCCTCCTTATATTCAAGGTTATTCAATTGTTCAACTCCACGATAATAGGCAATTTTCTGATAGGCTTCTTTCAACTCATCCGAACTCAGATCTGCCTTTTCAAGAGATTCCAGGGCGAGCTTATAATTCCTTGCATTAAGATAAGACTGTACTAAAAATTTGTAAGCTTCATCAATTCTTTTCGATTCGGGGAACATCCGGATAAAATCTTCAAAAGCCCTGATAGCTTCATTAAACGGATCGGTGCTTAGTTCAAAGGTCATCAGGGCATAATTGAATAACGCATCCTGCTGAATTGACGGATCATATTCCATGCATGAGGCCGATTGAAATGCCAGCCTTGCATTTTGCTTATCATCGTTTCTTAAATAACAGTCGGCAAGGTAATAGGCTGCATTTTGTCCGAGTTTGCTATTTGTGCTTGAAATGGATTGAAAAAGATGTATGGCCTGATCATATTCACCTGCTTTATAGAAAGCATAACCTGCCTGGTACTTATCTTCCTTGGTAACATAATCGGCACTATCGAGAAACGTTTGAAAATATGGAAGAGATTCATTGTATTTTCCAAGTTGTGCATAAGCTTCGGCTGTAATTCGAGCCACTTCTGCTAACCGCTTACTGGTTACCTGATCGATCATACCGGGTGCAAAATCAATGATTTCTTTAAACTTCTCTTGTTTGTAATAGATCTGGATGATATAATAGGGTGCAATCGGGCCGAATGTTTTATCTTTTGTAAGTCGCAGAAAACCATTCAATGCAGTCTGATAGTTTTCTTCCTGGTAATGAATATGCGAATAATAATAAAGTGCCGGGGGAGTATATTTTGTATCGATATCTTTTATCCTGTAAAAAAGGGATTTTGCTTCTTCGGTCTCTCTCAACATGTAAAAAGCATAGCCAAGTTTAAAATAATACTCGGCATACTGATCTCCTTTAAATTTATCCGGGTCGGATATCTTATAATACCTTATTGCATCCTTCCATTTTTTGCGGGCATAAAAGTATCCTGCCAGATTAAAATATGCCTCATTAATTAACGGACTTTCGGGATTGTTAAGAACGAATTCCCGGGTTAAAAATTCCGAATCTTCATTGAACAACCTTACTGCACAATATGCGATGTAATATTGGGATAAGGTACGCAATTCAGAATCAGTATCCCTGTATTCGGCCAACGCCTGTTCAAAGAATTTCTGTGCTGTATTGTATTTTTCTTTTTCAAGCAGTTCCAATCCTTTTCTGAAATCGTTGTCTTCATGAATATGCAAATAGCTTTCCTGAGCTCTTATTCCGGGGATAAATAAGAAAAAAAACAATGTGGCGACAAAAATCCTCAATTTCATTTGATATAATTGTAAACAGGCATAAAATTACGGAATACCTAACATTAAGCCATTTCTGAGTTCCTTTTTAATTAACATAAAACTGTTAATTCTGGAAAATATTTTAATTTAGGCCAAATAAATTGAAGCTCTGCGCAGCGGGCAGGAATCTTCAATACCTGTAATGAAGTTCTGCGATCTGCTCCTTTGCCTGTTATGATCAGAATAAGGTAAGCTTGCCGGGATTCAACACAAAGAAAGGACAATGTTTTATGCTTCTTGATTCAGTTATTTCAATAAAGGATGCCGAAATATACCAGAATGATCATTTGGTATTATCAGATGTAAACCTTGAGATAAACAAGCATGAATTTGTTTACCTGATCGGCAGGGTGGGGAGTGGGAAAACCAGTCTGATCAAAACCATAAATGCCGAGATTCCCCTCAGGGAAGGCACTGCCATCGTTTCAGGTTACAGTCTCGAAAATATTCATCGCAAAAACATTCCCCTGTTAAGACGAAAACTTGGCATAGTATTCCAGGATTTTCAGCTTTTAACAGATCGTTCGGTAATTGAAAATTTAAGATTTGTGTTGGGTGCCACAGGGTGGAAAGTGAAAAAAGAGATTGAACAGAGAATCGAAGAGGTACTGAAGAAAGTGGATCTTGAATTCAAAGGGTATAAAATGCCGCATCAGCTTTCAGGAGGTGAGCAGCAGCGCGTAGTAATTGCCAGGGCACTTCTGAACGATCCCGAGATAATTCTGGCTGATGAGCCAACAGGAAATCTGGATCCCGATACATCAGACGGTATCATGAAAATATTATTTGAGATCCAGGAGACAGGACGTGCAGTGGTTATGGCAACGCACAATTATTCTATCATGAAAAAATATCCCGCACGCACCTTCAAATGTGAAGGTAGCAAACTCTCGGAAGTGAAAAAAAACGAAGAGATAAATTTTGAATCGCTTGAATTGTAAATCATAAAACTATTCTCATAAAAAATAATTCCAGTGTGAAAACGATTTGTATGCTTTCTGATATGCATCCTCTTTTTGATGACCGTATTTACTGGAAAGAATGTTTGTCCTTAAAGAAGCATGGTTATAATGTAATTCATATTGGAGTAGGAGAAAGCAACACCGACAAAATATCTGAACATGGAATCAGACTGATTTGTATTCAAAAAAAGGTTTATTCAAAAAATCTTTATTTGGATATTATCATAAGGAAGATCTTTTTCAGGAAAAAACTTTATAAAAAGTTATTCAAAATTGCTTCAGAGCTGAAGGCTGATTATTACAATATTCATGATCTGAAATTAACGAGTTACATGAAGAGACTTAAAATACTTCCACATAAACCCATAACAATTTATAGTATTCATGAGAGTTATCCTGATAAAATCAGAGATTATAACAGAGAAAGCAGATTAATCAACCTGTTTAAACCATTTTATGCCAAATATATTGAATGGTGGGAAATGAAAAACAGTTATTATAGTGATTTCATCATAACTTTTGATAATGCACTTTATAAGAAGTTCTCAGCAACATATAACAAAGAAAAAGTTAAAGTAATATATAACTATACTACTCTGTTCCCTAAAAAGAGAACACCGACAAAAAGGATATACGATCTGATATATATTGGAGGATTGAGTGAACAACGAGGCATAATTAATATCCTGATTGCCATTTCAAAATGTAAAACAAGATTACCGGGGATAAGACTTTTATTATTGGGTAAAGTTTGTAATAATGATTTCAATAACAAAATAATAAGAACAATACATGAATATAATCTGACTACCAATATTGAATTCAAAAATTGGGTACCTTATAGGGAGGTTGAAAACTATCTGAGCAAAAGCAAAGTTGGCATGGTTATTTTGTTGCCAATTCCAAAGTTCTTTAAAAACATTCCTATCAAACAATTTGAATACATGGCTTTTGGATTACCTGTGATTGGAAGTGATCTGCCACCTATCACCCAGTTTGTTAAACCCGTTAATGCAGGTATTCTCGTGGATCCAACGAATATTCAAAATATAAGTGACGCTATAATCAGATTACTGACAGACATTAATACTTATAATACGATGAGCAAAAATGCATTAAAAGCAGCTAAAGAAAAGTACAATTGGAAATTTGAGGAAAAAAAATATCTGAAATTATTCGAAAGCTAATCTGTTCTATAAAATTATATTGGAAAGTATAATGAAGGTTCCAAAAAATAAATTCCTGAAAATTACTAATTACATCCTCAATCTTAGGTTATCCAGATTGCTCCTTTCTTTTATGCACAACGGATACCTTCTTGAAATCGGATGGTTTGATTCATGGAAACAAAAAAAATGCATTGATGAAGATGGAAATCCTATACCATGGTCCCCATATCCTTTTATTAACTTCATGAAAGATTATCTTAGAAAAAAATGATAGTTTTTGAATATGGATCAGGGTATTCTACCTTGTTTTTTTCGAGTTATGTTGAACATGTTTATTCCGTCGAACATGATCTCAGATGGATCAGTAAAATAGAATCGCATAATCTACCTAATATCACAATCATACAAAGTGAATTGACTGAAATGTATGAAAACACTATACACGGAATCCAAAATAAATTTGATATTATCTTTATTGATGGAAGGAGAAGAATCAAATGCATCAGAGAATCAATAGATAAAATTAAAAGTGATGGAATTATTATTCTGGATGATTCTGACAGAGATGAATATAGAGAAGGAATTGAGCTATTAAACCAACAGGGATTCAGAAGTATTAATTTTTACGGGATTTCTCCTTTGGCTTTCATAAATAGAAAAACAACGATCTTTTTTCAAAAACTTTAGATTGAAGAACAAAGTAAAAACGAATAATGCTTTTACCGATTTTTCCTGGTACCTGCTGGGAACAATCGTTCCGATCCTGTTTAATTTTATAAAGAACCCGATTTTTACACGGTATTTTACTCCTGAAGAATATGGTTATTACAGTCTTATTTTCCTAACCTTCACCTATTGCTCATTAACGCTCTTTTCATGGCTCTCAAGCAATATCTGGCGTTACTATTACCAATACAGATCAGACAACCGGCTTCATGTTCTTTTCTCAAACATCGGGGGATTGTACCTTTTTGGCAGTATAATACTGGCCATTATTGCCCTTACATGGTATATTAATGCCGATTCTGAAATGATCAAAAAGATCATCCTTTTTTCTTTCCTTTATTTTCTATTAAATGACATTGCCAGTTTTTATCTTGTATTGATCAGGCTTGAGAAAAAAGCCCGGGAATATAACCTGATCCAGTCTGTAAGAGCCATTATTAACTTTACATTGCTTTGCTTTTTTGCTTTTGTTGCTTCCATGCGTATTGAAGCAATGGCCCTGAGTTTCTTTTTATCAACAGTTCTTATTTTCGCTTATGTTGTTTATTCCTCACGACGCAATTATCCATTCTTTATACCCTCATTAAAATTGTTTTCCTTTTCGAATTCAAAATTATTCCTGATTTATGGGTCTGTGGGACTTCTTACCAATTTCACCATGTTGCTGCTGAATAACAGTGACAGGTATTTCATTGCCCTTTTCCATACCATAGAGGATGTTGGTATTTACAACCAGAATTACGCCATTGCACAAACATCGATATATGCCCTTACCATGGCATTTATGAACACGATAAATCCCTCGTTTAATAAAAAACTTACCGATGATCTGACAAATTCAACTCCTTTCATGAGCCGGTTGATGTTCTATTACCTGATTATTATGGCACCCGTAACCTTTGCCATTTCATTTTTCGCAAAGGAATTTAATACCCTGTTATTGGGTAAAGACTTCAGAAGCGGTTATGTCATTCTATCGTATGTATCAATCAGCCTGTTTCTTTACGGATTCGCAAGTTTCTCAGAAGCGAAACTGAAATTTTCCAACCGTTTCCGGGTTGTCATCATTGCATTCGTATCGGCCTGTTTGCTGAATATCATCCTGAACTACATCTTGTTAAGACAATTAGATTATACATGGGCTTCCAAAACCACCCTGATCGCATACCTTTTTCTTTACCTGATAATTTCTTTTTTTGACCGACAGGGATCCACTGGTTTTTTGCGCAATTATGGTAAGGAAATAGCAATCATGTGCCTATCGATATTGATACTCATCTTTATAAATCATTATGTTTCTGATTTGTTTGATTTCACCGGAAAAGTATTTCTTAAAGCCTTGCAGATAGCTCTGAATTTATTTGTATTGTATGCCGTTGGGTTTATATTTTTTATTCGAAGGAACAAGAGAATTTGAAGATGCTTTTTGTCTGAAATTCTTGTATTATATAATGAAAAATACACACCAATGAAAAAACCAGATAGTAATTACAAAATACTTTATTAGTCATTGTTCATAAATAAAAATCAAATTGTATTTTCAATTGCTTTAATTTTTAACTTACTAATATTGTACGAATAATTCTTTTTGGATGTATTTATTGTATTTAATCGTGTAAGTTAAAATCATTGATGAAATTACTAACCATTCTGGGTGCCCGCCCGCAATTCATAAAAGCTTCTGTTGTCAGTCGGGTTATACGCGAGCATGATGTGCAGGAGAAAATTGTGCACACGGGTCAGCATTATGATACAAATATGTCCGAGATCTTTTTCAATGAAATGGGAATATCAAAACCTGATTATAATCTGAGGATCAATTGTTTGGATCATGGGGCTATGACAGGCAGAATGATGGAACAAATCGAACGGATAATACTTAAAGAAACTCCGGATGTTTTGATGGTATATGGTGATACGAATACAACCCTTGCAGGTGCATTGACTGCTAAAAAACAGCATGTAAAGGTTGCACATGTTGAAGCCGGATTACGATCTTACAATATGGACATGCCCGAAGAGATCAACCGGATCCTTACAGACAGGATATCCGATTATTTGTTTTGTCCAACAGCACGATCTGTTGATAATCTTCATAAAGAAGGCTATGGCAATTTCGATTGCAAAATTGAAAAAGTGGGAGATGTAATGTACGATGCAGCTTTGTATTACAGTAAAAAATCGGATACTGTTTCAGAAATTATCTCATCACTCAGATTAACACCCGAAAAATATGTACTGTGTACGGTTCACCGGCAGGAAAACATAAATGATCCTGAGAAATTGAAATCTATTGTTGATTTGCTCAACACAATCAATAAAAAAACAAAGGTTATCCTTCCACTTCATCCACGCACAAAAAAAATCATTCAGTCTTATGGTCTTAAATTAAGTTTTAAGCCCATTGCCCCGGTTGGTTATCTGGATATGATTCAATTGATGAAAAATTCAGCACTTATTATTACTGACAGTGGAGGAATGCAGAAAGAAGCCTGTTTTTTCAGGAAGTTCTGTATAACACTGCGCAATGAAACAGAATGGATGGAGCTGGTGGATCATAAAGTGAATTTCCTCGCAAGAAATAATAAGGAAGTCGCATTAAAAGCTTTCAACAGATGCATCGGAACTAAATATCCAATTGTCAAGGATTTATTTGGTAATGGCAATGCTGCTCAAAAAATCACTGAAATCCTGGAGAAAATACAACCATAAATATCCTACCCTGCTTCATTCAATGCAGTGAGTAATATTATTCAGTATACTCAGTAAATCATACATCGTATTTTGATATAGAAACTCACATTAGTTTCGATGTGATTTTGATTATATTAATTAACGTGAGTTCGATATAAGAGATGGGTATCTTTCATGAATATGCAATGTCTTTGTGGAGCATACAGACTAAATTCTTCGAAATCTAAAGCAGAATGCGCCAAATTCTTCTTTTCATATAATCCGGGGCGATGCCTTCGAGTGTTCGAAACCTTATTTAGTGGCTCCTTACGAACTCTAATTATCTGAAAAGAATCAGAATTGGATGTCTGTTATGGCGCATACAAAATTGTCCCTTTGAAATATCTTAGCAGATGCGCCATTCTTAATTTATGCCTAATTACCCATGGCGATGCCATGGGTTAAATTATTTTTGCCCGTCAGGCAAAACAGAACAACACGAAAGGCTGAAAGCCTTAAATAATTTAGCCTGGTGCATCGCACCAGGTCTTTAGAAGTGACATTAAAATTGTTGCATCTGCCATGTTATTCAAAGGATTTGACATTGTATGCGACAAAACCACAGGTGCATTTTTAACAGATTGATAATACATGCTAAATTATCTGAAATAATAATTATTTCAAGTAGTTATAAATTATATCGAACTCACGTTAATTACGTGCTATATTCGAAGTTATCTCAAATGTTAATAAATCAAGTAAATAATCTGACTATCTCCATAAAAACTATTAGCGAATGTGTTTTTTTATAAATCGGTTTTCACACGCAACCTATTCCCTCCCCAACGCATCTTTAAAAAGTTATATTGTAAAACGATTAAATTCAAACAAATGAAAAAGCTGGTTATATATATTTTCGGAATAGCAGTTCTGGGATTGTCCTGTGAACAAGATCCCGTTTCAACGGATCCTTCGGCCAGTGAGCCTGCCGACATTCATCTTTCTTCCGGCGGAGGAGATGTAATTGAATCATCGAATGAATTTGGCTTCGATATGTTTCATGCCATCCTTGCTGATGAGCCTGACGATAAAAACATCCTGATCTCACCTGTAAGCATCTCTCTTGCCCTGGCCATGACATACAACGGGGCAAACGGATATACGGAAGATTCCATGGCTTATGCCCTCAGAATGGATCATCTGTCATCCGACGAAATCAACCTGACTTATAAAGAACTTATGGAAGGTTTAAAAAGTGTGGATGAAAAGGTGATCATGGAAATTGCCAATTCGATATGGTATCGCCAGGATTTCGATGTTGAGCAGGGATTCCTTGATATCAATCAACTGTATTACAATGCCGAGATTTCCGAACTTGATTTCAGTTCTCCCGATGCCAAGGACATCATTAACAACTGGGTTTCTGATCAGACCCACGGAAAGATCCCGTCAATAGTTGATTATATCAGTCCTGATGATGTTATGTTCCTGATCAATGCGATTTATTTTAATGGCATCTGGAAAAAAGAATTCGATCCCGAAAGCACCTATCAGGAAACTTTCATATTGCCCGGCGGCACAACGAAAACCGTGGATATGATGAACATGAAAGATACTATTGGTTATATGGATAATGATCTTATGCAAATGGCAGAACTCGATTACGGTCGTGGCAATTACAGCATGCTGGTAATGCTCCCCAAAGGCAATTTAACTCCTGAAGCACTTGCTCAACAGATCAATACGGAGAATTGGCAAAGCTGGCTTGCTGCGCTTTCCGAGAAAGAAGTCACTTTGCTGTTGCCCAAATTTACCTTCGATTACGAAAAGAAACTGAATGATGTTTTATCTTTTATGGGCATGGGCATTGCCTTTGATCCATGGGAAGCGGATTTTACCGGAATATATAGTCCGGGAGGTCTGTTTATCAGCCGGGTAAAACACAAAACATTTATTGAAGTGGATGAAGAAGGCACGGAAGCTGCTGCAGCAACTGTTGTCGCTGTTTCATTTTCGGGTTATGATCCGTTGGAAGTGTTCATGACCGTGAATAAACCCTTTTTATTTGCTATACGTGAAAAAACAACAAATGCTATTGTTTTCATAGGCAAAGTGGCTGAGCCGAAGACTGAATAGCGCGTATTAAAGGTAAGCTATACCACAGTTGTAAGGCTCAGAAACAAGAAACGGTGCTGGAATTATTCATATATATCAACCAGTTTTAAAAGAAAAGCATATTCCAGCGCCGTTTCTTTATGTTGTTTAAATCTTCCTGATGCTCCTCCGTGACCGGCATCCATGTTTGTATGAAGCAACAGTAGATTATCATCCGTCTTCAGATCACGCAATTTGGCAACCCACTTTGCAGGTTCCCAGTATTGCACCTGGGAATCATGAAAACCGGTAGCCACCAGTAAATTCGGGTACGCTTTTTCTTCAACATTATCATACGGAGAGTAGGACAACATATATTCAAAATATTCTTTCTCATTCGGATTGCCCCATTCGTCATACTCGCCTGTGGTTAAAGGGATCGATTCATCAAGCATGGTAGTGACAACATCAACAAAAGGTACTGCAGCTATTGCCCCTTTAAACAGATCAGGTCGCATATTTATTACAGCGCCAATGAGCAATCCTCCTGCACTTCCACCACAGATCATCAGTTTATCGGTCTGAGTGTAATTGTTTTCAATAAGAAACTCAGCACAGGCAATGAAATCAGTAAATGTATTCTTCTTTTTCAGTAATTTGCCATCCTCATACCATTCGCGTCCCAGGAATTCACTGCCACGCACATGGGCAATGGCATAAATAAAGCCCCGGTCAAGCAAACTTAACCTTACGCTGTTAAAATTCGGATCGTACGTATTACCATAGGAACCATACCCATACAAAAACAGGGGAGATGATCCGTCAAGAGGAGTTCCTTTTTTATACACCAGCGAAACAGGAACCTCCTTACCATCCGGTGCTAACGCAAACAGCCTTTCGCTTTGGTATTGATCAGGATCATGCCCACCAACCACTTCCTGCCGTTTCATAAGTTCCATTTCCCTGGTTTGCATATGGTAATCGTAAGTTGTAGACGGTGTAGTCAAAGAAGAATACCCGATGCGTAATACATTTGAAGATAACTCAGGATTGACAGAAATCCAGCAGCTGTATACTTCCTCTTTAAAATCAACATCATGCTCTCCCTCTGAATCCACATCGATGATCCTCAGATTTGTATTCCCTTTGATTCTCTCATCGATGACCAGAAAGTGATCAAAATTGATAAATCCTTCCAGCAATACATCTTCCCGATGAGGAATTACTTCCTTCCAGTTTTCTTTTGTAGTCGCCTTCAATGAAGTTTGCATCAACCTGAAATTCCTGGCATCGAGGTTCGTGCGTATATAGAATTTATCACCCACATGTCCGATGGAATATTCCAGGCCTCTTTCACGCGGCTGAAATACCTTGAATTTGCTCTGCGGATCATCTGCTGAAAGAATTTGATATTCATCAGACATAGTGGATGTCGAAGCTATGATCAAATATTTTCTTGAGCGACTTTTGTACACATAACAGTAATAGGTTTCATCAGTTTCCTCATAGACCAACTCGGATCCGGAACCGGAAGACACGACATACCTGAATATTTTCTCAGGTCGCAGAGTTTGTTCGTTTTTCTGTGTATAATAAATGGTTTTATTATCATTTGCCCACGATGCGGAACCTATTGTACCGGGAATGCTCTCATCCAGAATTCTTCCACTCTCCAGGTCTTTAAAATAGAGTGTATAGATTCTGCGACTCACGGTATCAACACCGTAAGCAATCATCTTATTATCGGGGCTGACTGAAATGCCTCCCACATGAAAATACTCAAATCCTTCAGCCATTTCATTCACATTCAGCATCACTTCTTCCTCAGCATCCAGTGATCCTTTTTTCCTGCAATACACTGGGTACTCTTTCCCTTCTTCGTATCGAGTATAATAGAAATATCCATTTGAAAAATAGGGTACGGATGTATCAGTCTGTTTAATTCTTCCGACAATCTCGTTGTAGATCTTTTCCTGCAGATCTTCTGTGTCTTTTAATACATTTTCGGTATACTTATTCTCAGTCTTAAGGTATTCAAGCACCTCCGGATTTTCTCTTTCCTTTAACCAGTAGTAAGGATCAATTCTTATCGTATCGTGGTTTGATAATTGAAACGGCTTTTTTTGAGCAACAGGAGGTTTAATCATTGTTATATTCTGACAGGACATTAAACAAAGAAAAGACAGGGAGCAAAGATAAACTGAATAACGATACATCTTAACCATATTTTTCTGTTTATAAATTCGACCTTATAATTATATAATAAAATGCAAATGAAATAGTACTGGCTATCAAAAGAAATCTCGCAAGCTTTGCCTGTTTTTCACCTTCGAGTTTGAAGATTGAATACACTACGATAAAGATTCCCGCAATTCCACCAAAATAAATATCTCTGATTTTCAGACCAAAATTATAGAATTCACCCGCATCTTGTTCATCGCTCATTAGCAGAAATTTCACCAGGAAAGGCAAGGATATTGCCAGCATAATACAAGATATCAAAACAATAATAATAAAAATTACCTTATGTAATAATCCTTTCCCCATATTTTAAAATGCATTTTTTCAGGAAAACACATCCAAGATTTCTGACTACTGAAAAAAACAGTATTCAAATGTATTGTTTTCAGAAATACAACAGGTTAATTTATACTTTTTATATTTTCATTACCAATTGTAAGTTGTTCGTCACATACTATTTGACTTACATTCTTATAATCAATAATTTAGAAGCAAAATGACAGATCATATTGATTTCTCCTGATTTGTTATTGCATAAGGATAAGTCGGCAGGCGGAAAATAGTCATTAAACCCTTTAAAAAATGAAAACAAAACTCACACTAGCAATTACAGCATACTTGCTGTTTTATTCTATATCCTATTCACAGGATTATGATGAAAAAGGTAAACTGGTAGCTTTTGACAGAGGTAATTTCAGAGAATTTGGTTACTCTGTCGCCATTTCAGGAAACTGTGCCATTGTAGGAGCCATCAGGGAGAGTGAAGATGAGACAGGAGGAAATACACAACAATATGCCGGTGCAGTATATCTCTATGAACGGGATGCCAACGGAAACTGGAGCAGAGAACAAAAGATCGTTGCTTCTGACAGGTACGAACATGACTTTTTTGGTGAATCGGTTGGAATATCGGGAAACTATGCTATAGTGGGTGCCTATGCGGAAGATGAGGACGCAACTGGTGGCAATACTTTAGCCCAGGCAGGATCAGCTTACATTTATGAGCGGGATGTTTACGGAAACTGGGGCAATGAACAAAAAATAGTCGCCTCTGACAGAGAAAGTGGTGACAACTTCGGCAAAGCTGTGAGCATTTCCGGAAATTATGCGGTTGTCGGAGCTCATAATGAGGATGAAGATGAACTGGGAGGAAATTTAAAAAACCAGGCCGGATCAGCCTATATTTTTGAACGGGATGCAAACGGAGATTGGTATGAGATACAAAAAATAGTAGCTTCCGACAGAGATATTGAAGATTATTTCGGAAGCTCAGTCAGTATTTCAGACAGTTTTCTTGTTGTCGGAGCAGATTATGAGGATGAAGACACCTTAGGAACAAACACATTAACAAGCTCCGGGTCGGCATACATCTTCGAGCAAGATCCCGGGGGTGATTGGCAGGAAGTCAAAAAAATTACTGCATTTAACAGGGCAGCTTATGATTTCTTCGGAGCATCCGTATCCATTTCCGGCAATACTATCGTTGTCGGAGCATGGTCTGAAGATGAAGATGCCTCGGAAGGAAATACTATGGATGGCGCAGGTTCGGCTTATATATTTGAATGCAATGAACAAGGAATATGGAAATATGCACAAAAAATAGTTGCCCCTGACAGAGATTGGGGTGATCGCTTTGGATGGTCAGTAGGTATTTCAGGTTCCGATATCATTGTGGGAGCAAACCGTGAGAGTGAAGATGAGTTACAACAAAACACAATAGAAGAAGCCGGCTCGGCATATATTTTTAACCAGGGCAGCAATGGGGAATGGAATGAAGTTCAGAAGATTGTTGCATCCGACAGAGCTGAGTTTGACAGATTTGGAGAGGTTGTTGCTATATCTGATGATTATGCTATTGTTGGAGTTCCTGCCGAAGATGAAGATGCAAATGGAGAAAACACTTACGGATCTGCCGGTTCGGCTTACATTTTTGAAGCCTGTGAAGCCGATTATTCGTCGGATCCGTTAAACGTTATAGAAAACGGGAGTTTTGAAACCTGTATCCTCTCACCCTGGAATTTTTATGTGGATGCAGCAGCCACACTGGCCAGATACCAAATAATAGATGGTACATGTATACTAAAACCGGATCAATTGAACCCATCACCGGAAATGTGGCATATCCAGATTGAACAGGTATTAAATGCTGCCCAGAAAGATATGCTTGTTCCGGAAGCCATCTATACCCTCTCATTCGATGCCTGGGGTGAAGTGGACAATATGTACTGCCATGTATTTTTTGGTCAGTATGGAGGAAATTATACTCCTCTTCTTGATGAAACAGTTCAGCTGAAAATTGCTCCTCAAACCTTCTCATTTGATTTTTCCATGCATTCCATCTTCCCTGAAATGAAACTGGCTCTTGAAATTGGTACCGAAACCACCTGGGCCGGATTTGATAATGTTCAACTTATTAAAGAATCGGCACTAGGGTCTAGTGAAATATCAGATACGAAGAAGATAAGAATTGCACCAAACCCTGCAACAGATATTGTACACGTATTTGGTGAGGAAGGATCAGAGGTAGCTTTTTATAACAATTTAGGTCAGCTGGTAAAATCAGGGATTATTGAAAACGGAATGATACTATTTCAAATAGGTGAGCTTAAAGAAGGATTTTATATCATCCGGGTACAAAAAGGAAACAGCATTTACAGTGGGAAGTTAATTATTTATTAATATTGTATATCAAAGCACTATAAATAATGCTTTAAAAATCAGCCATCAAAATTAACTAAATACTTAGTTAACTGACACAACAGTAGTATCAACAGGAATGATAATTCCTGGTAATTGCATTAGATCTGTTACTTCACGCTAAATGTCAGAAAATGAAACTGAAAATTACTCTATTTGTATCAGCCATTATGCTGATAAACACCTGTATTTACTCGCAGGATCATAGTGAGACAAGCAAGCTAACAGGTCTTGAACAAGCTGATGGTGCACACTTAGGAGAATCTGTAGCTATTTCAGGAAATTATGCCATCGCGGGTGCCGATTTAGATAGTGGTGATGAATCAGGCAATAATTATGTCTATACTGCAGGTACAGCTTACATATTTGAACGTGATATCAACGGCAATTGGAGCGAAGGACAAAAAATTGTCGCTTCAGACAGAGGAGCCGCCGACCACTTTGGTATATCAGTTGGTATCTCAGGTAACTATGCCATTGTAGGTGCTCTCCATGAAGATGAAGATGCTTTAGGTGAAAATACAATGTCTGCTGCCGGATCGGCGTATATTTTTAAACGGAATGAAAACGGAATATGGAAAGAGGTGCAAAAAATTGTTGCTTCAGACAGAGATGAAAGTGATTTTTTTGGAAGATCGGTAGATATTTCCGGTAATCATGCCATAATAGGTGCTTATGCTGAAGATGAAGATACTTCAGGTTTATTTACAGTTGCAGATGCAGGATCTGCCTATATTTTTGAGAAAGATGAGAACGGAACATGGAATGAAATTAAAAAGATTGTTGCATCCGACAGAGCTGAGTATGACAGATTCGGAGAGGTTGTTGCTATATCTGATGATTATGCTATTGTCGGAGTCCCTGACGAGGATGAAGATGCCAATGGAGAAAATACTTATGGGGCTGCCGGTTCGGCTTACATTTTTGAATGTGATGACCGTGGATACTGGAACAAAGTACAAAAAATTGTCGCATCAGATAGAGCTGAGGGCGACTTCTTTGGTAAATCAGTTAGTATTTCAGGCAGCAAAGCAATTGTTGCAGCCTATGCAAACGATGAAGAATCAGGTGGCAGTATTTTCTATGATGCAGGGTCAGCCTACATTTTTGAGAGGGATGAAAGCGGAAACTGGATTGAAGTCGATAAAATTATTGCCTCCGATATTGGAACTGGTGACGGCTTTGGTAATTCTGTGAGTATTTCGGAAAATTATGCTGTTGTGGGTTCATCATTTGATGGAGAAAATGCTCAGAGAGAAGATACAATATCGTATGCCGGATCGGCATACATCTTTAAGCGGAATGGAAGTGAAAACTGGGATGAAGTGCAAAAAATAGTTTCTTCGGATAGAGACACATCAGATTTTTTCGGCTCTGCTGTCGGTATTTCCGGAGACTATATTATTTGCGGAGCTGTAAATGATGATTTAGAAGATAAAAAGTCAGAACCAATAGGCGAACATGGTTCAGCTTACATCTTTGAGACCTGTTCGCAAAATCCTGAAAATAATCCTGAAAATATCATTGAAAATGGTGATTTTGAGATTTGTAAAATAAATCCATGGTCATTGGCTGCCTGGGAAGGAGCTACAGCATCTGCTGTATTAGTGAACGGAGAATGTGTAGTTATGCCATTAGATATTGCAAGTGACCCCTTGCCATGGCATATACAACTTATGCAGGTATTTTCTGCCAACCAAATAGACAGGCTTGATGAGGATGAAATTTATACAATATCATTCGATGCGTATGCAGAGGCAACAGACAGGCATTGCTATGTGTTTTTTGGCGAACACTTTCCACCATTTACAGCTTTGATTGATGAAAAATTTACTGTAGGAACTGATCCGGAATCATTCTCGTTTGAATTCAATCTAAGCTCAGTATTTTCTGATATGAGATTAGCTCTTTCAATTGGTGCTGAAACACCTGCTGTCACATTTGATAATGTAAGACTTATAAAAAAGGTTTTGCCATCTGGAATTGTTGGTATTTCTGATAACAATAAGATCAAGATAATGCCTAATCCAGCAACAGATCATTTCCAGGTTTTTGCTGAGGAAGGTTCAGTTGTCAGTATTTATAACAGTTTAGGACAGATCATAAAAACCGGCACAATAGAAAACGAACAGATCACTTTTCAAATAGACGAATTTGCAGGTGGTATTTATATCATTAAAGTACATAAAAAGAATAAGGTTTATACAAGTAAGATTATGCTCCGATAATACAAGACATAAGGCAGAAGTTTAAAGGTCAATGTAAAGATAACTTTTGCCTTATGCCTTAGACCTCATCCTTCCTCCACCTCCTTCATACTCAACTGAATTCGCTTTCGTACAACATCCACTTCCATTACTTTTACTTTAACATGCTGATTCAATTGAACAACCTCATTTGGGTCTGAGACAAAGCGATTAGCGAGTTGAGAAATATGTACCAATCCATCCTGTTTTACTCCAACATCTACAAAAGCACCAAAATTGGTAATGTTTGTTACTATTCCTGGAAGTTCCATTCCTTCTACAAGGTCTTCCATTTTGTATATTCCCTCAGCAAATTCAAATACTTTTGCTTTCTTACGAGGATCGCGACCAGGTTTAGCAAGCTCGTTCAGTATGTCTTTTAAAGTAGGAATACCTATCGTGCCACCAACATATTTATTGATATCTATTTTCTTCTGAAGATCTTCATTCTCCATTATTTCATGGAGACTTACTCCCTGATCAGCAGCCATCTTTTTTACAATTTTATAGCTCTCAGGGTGAACAGCACTGTTATCGAGAGGGTTTTCTGCATTACGAATCCGTAAAAATCCAGCTGCCTGTTCAAAGGCTTTCGGACCCATACGGGGAACTGTTTTCAGGTCTTCCCTGGAAGCAAAAGCACCGTGTTCGGCCCTGTAATCCACAATGTTCTTTGCCATCTGAGGACCAAGCCCGGATATATAAATAAGCAGGTGCATACTCGCCGTATTCAGATCGACACCCACAGCATTCACACAACTTTCCACCACTTCATCCAGCGCTTTCTTTAGTTTTCCCTGGTCCACATCGTGTTGATATTGTCCTACTCCTATTGATTTCGGATCAATCTTCACCAGCTCGGCCAGAGGATCCATAAGCCGGCGACCAATGGATACAGCTCCTCTCACGGTAACATCATACTGTGGAAACTCTTCCCGGGCAACTTTAGAGGCAGAATAAACCGATGCTCCTGCTTCGTTCACCACAAAAACCTGCAAGTTACGATCAAATCGCATTTTCTTTACAAAACGTTCGGTTTCCCTGCTTGCTGTTCCATTGCCAATTGAGATGGCTTCTATCTTATACATTTGTACCAGGGTGGAAAGTTTATGCGCAGCTTTTTTCGTCTCATTCTGGGGAGGATGAGGATAGATGGTTTCATTGTGCAGCAGATTTCCCTGTGCATCGATACACACTACTTTACATCCTGTCCGGTAGCCGGGATCGATAGCCAATATTCTTTTTTCTCCCAAAGGAGAAGCCATTAACAGTTGTCTGAGATTACCGGCAAAAACACGAATCGCTTCATCATCGGCTTTTTCTTTGGAGCTGGCCCTGTATTCATTTTCAATAGAAGGTTGAAGCAGCCTTTTATAACTTTCATGAATGGCTGTTTTTACCTGTTCCGATGCATCCAAATACCCTTTAATAAACAATTCTTCCAATCCTTCCAGAACCTTTTCCTCATCAGGTACAATAGTCAATTTTAAAAATCCTTCATCCTCTCCCCGTCTCATTGCCAGTAACCTGTGAGACGGGCAGCAGGATAGTGTCTCCCGGTAATCAAAATAATCTTTGTATTTTACACCTTCTTCCTCTTTCCCTTTTACAAGTTTTGAAGCAATCAGCGTATCTTTTCCGTAATGATAACGAACAAGATCACGCGCTCTTTTATTCTCACTGATCCATTCTGCTAAAATATCCCTTGCTCCCTGCAAGGCAGCTTCAACGTCCTGGACATCGTCATTCAAAAATTCACTGGCTTTTGACAGGATATTTACTTCCTTCTGCTTCATTATAATCACCGCAAGAGGTTCAAGTCCCTTCTCCCTGGCAATACTTGCACGTGTTTTCTTTTTTGGTTTATAAGGGAGGTACAGATCTTCAAGTTCAGTAAGAGTTTCCGATTCCTCTATTTTCTTCCTGAGTTCCGGTGTCAGCTTGTCCTGGCCCTCAATGGATTTCAGTATCGTTGCTCTTCGTTTGTCAATTTCAACAAGTTTTTCATGCAAATCCCTGATCTCGGCAACCTTTACCTCATCCATGCTTCCTGTCATTTCTTTGCGATACCTGCTTATAAAAGGGATTGTCGCTCTATCGTCAAATAGCTTCAAAACATTAGCAACATATTCCCGTTTGAATTGGGTAAGGTCACTTATTTTCTCAGCATAATTTATCATCGGTATCAAAATATATTAAGGTTTCAAAAGTATATAATCTCTTAGTATAAAAAACAGATATGAGAGTTTCTTGTCAATTTGGGATCTGTGTGAAGTGAAAATTTTATTTGTGCATCCTGACCGAAAGCATATTTCAGATAAACTCATCACTTTTATTATATTAGCATTCTATGCAATCTCTGATTTTTGTTTGTTGAAATATTGTTGGTCTCTCCGAACTTCTCAATTATGTAACGCGGAAATACTATCTAACGTGTCACTAAATTACCAGACATACGGCTTACCTCCTTTTCAAATTGTATTGGTTCATGGCGGACCGGGAGCTGCCGGTGAAATGACGTCGGTTGCACATGCTCTGTCAGACCGAATGAGTATACTGGAACCGTTCCAAACAAGGCATACCGTTTCCAATCAAATTCTGGAACTGAAAAGAACCATTGAAAGTCAGGCACAAATTCCGGCAGTACTTGTTGGATTCTCATGGGGAGCATGGCTAAGTATTTTACTGACTGCAAGGTATCCGCAACTGGTAAAAAAACTTATACTTATTGGCTGTCCGCCCCTGGAAATGAAATATGCAAAGAAAATCGATGAAACACGTCTGAACCGGTTAAATGAAAAGGAACAAAATGAGTTTATTTCACTTCTTAATACGCTCCCGAAGGATCAATTATCCAATTCTACAGAGTTATTTCACAGGCTTGAACAATTGATTGTAAAAACCGATTCAGTTCACCCAGTATCTGTTCAAGATAATACAACAATACATCCGGAAATATTCCGGAAAATCTGGAGAGAAGCGGCAGAATTAAGAGCATCGGGCAAACTGAAAGACGATCTTCTTTCAATACCGTGTCCCGTTGTCTTTATTCATGGTGAATATGATCCTCATCCTGCAGACGGAATTTCAATTCCATTATCGGGCAATGCAAAGAATTTTGAGATGGTCATTCTTAAAAATTGCGGTCATAAACCATGGATCGAGCGAGACGTATCAGCTGAGTTTTATAAAATTCTTTTTTGCCAAATTGAAAAATAAAAAAAGACGGGGTTTAAAAATGAATGTCGATTATATACAGATCCTGAATGTGATTCCGGCTATTTATGCATTATACTATGCAAGGAATATTTGCAGGAATCGCCCTAACCGCTTGCCACCAATATGTTAACAGCAAGTACTAATTATTCAAAAAAAAACTCGTAATCATCGGTAAGCTCACACTCTTCATATTCCTCAATTATTGTACCTATCGAATTGAGACCATATTCACCTGTTTTAATTTTATATTCGAGCTCAGGGCAATCCGCAAAATGATGCAGCAAAGCTTCCTTTTCAAACGGTTTTGTAATTTCCGGTTCCAACCACCTGTTTTCTGACCATAAATAATAATGCGGTATAAATGAGAGTATGGAACTTTTCTGATTCAGTTCCAGATATTGATACACAGAATATTTTCCTTCATAAATCAATAGTAAAAATACCATGCCAATATTTAAAGGATTCTCTACACTGTGGAAAACAGCTTTTTCATCATTAATGACCAAACAGAAACCGTCAATATCTCTTGGCGAGTAATATTTTATTACATTCCCATTTGTATCGGTCAGTGAAATGCTAAACTGAAGATTGTATTGGTTAATGTAATCAATTGTACCGGATACAGTATCGCCATCCGAATTCCAGAGTTTCACATCAACCGGCATGAATTCATCATTTTCCTGACAAATTGCTTGTGAATACTGCATAATGAACCACACCACAAAAAAAAACAATATTCTTATATACTTCTTAGCTAACATATAGAACCAGGCCTTTTAAGTATTCCCCTTCGGGATGATATAGATTAACAGGATGATCAGAAGGCTGAGTCAATTGATGCAAAATTCTGATATTTCTTTTTGCATTCGCTGCCGCTGCAAATACCGATTTTCTGAAATTTTCCTTCGAGACCGCCTGGGAGCATGAAAAAGTAAAAAGCAAACCCTCTGATTCAATTTGTTCGAATGCTTTTTGATTTAGTCGTTTATATCCCTGTAAGGCATTGTGCAGAACATTTTGATGTTTTGCAAAAGCAGGAGGATCCAGTATGATCAGGTCATATCTATTCCTGATCCCTTCCAGATAAGTGAATGCATCATCTGCAAATGCTTTATGATCTGTATCAGTAAAATTCAGATTTATATTCTGATTCACCAGATCAATAGCTTTTGCCGAACTATCAACAGAATGAACAAGTTTTGCCCCCCCCTGAACAGCATAAACAGAAAATCCTCCGGTATAACAGAACATATTTAAAACACTTCGGTTATCACAGTATCTCATTAGCAAATTTCGATTCTCACGCTGATCAATAAAAAAGCCGGTCTTTTGGCCGTCTACCCAATCTATGTTAAACTTAAGTCCATTCTCTATCACAACAGTACTCTTCTTGCTCCCGAGCAAAAATTCATTTTTCGGTTGAACAGATCTCTTAAAAGGTAAGGTGTTTTCACTTTTATCATATATTGTAGTAACTTTTTCTCCGTATAATTTTTCGAGAGCTGATAGTATTGATTTACGCGCTTTGTACATTCCTATTGAATGAATTTGCATAACAACATTTCCATCATAATAATCAATAATTAAGCCAGGTAAATTATCGCCCTCAGCATTTACAAGACGATAAACAGTAGTATGATCCGAATTAATAAGGCCAAGAGTTTTTCTTAGTTTGTATGCCTCGGAAATTTTTTCAAACCAAAATAAATCGTTTATTTCCTTATCGCAAAATTCTAAAATGCGAATGGTTATGGTACCTATCTGATAATGCCCAACAGCAAGGAATTCATCCTTATTATTGTATACTTCGATAACATCTCCCTCAGCTGGAGTTCCATATATCTTTTTTATTGCGCCGGAAAATATCCATGGATGCCGGCGCATAACAGACTGGTCTTTCCCTGACTTAAGAATTGCCCTCGATCTCTTTCCCATTGTATGGTTTCATTTGCTCCAGTTTGGAATATATTTCATAACATACCCATGCGTCCGTGGCTGCATATTCTATTTGTGCTTCAGTTAATACCTCAGACTCCCAGTTTGAAGTTTGTTGTCTTTTGCTAATTTTAAAGCCAAGAATATTTGCAGTGAGTTTTTTTAATCCGCTATCCTCAATATCAAAGTTTTTTACATAATCCTGCAAATCAATGAATCCGTCCGGATGAAATGAAGTCAATCGCTTCAAACCCAAAAGATCATCATGGATTGCTACACCAACCTTTATCAAATTGCCATCAGATAGTATATTGATCAATTTACTCGGAATTCCAATCTGATTTACCCTGAAAAGAAAGGCTTGATTTGATGTACTTAACTGCAATAGCGAAACTTCGTTTTTCTTTCCTTTTTTAAACGATGGTTTTGTTTCCGTATCGAATCCATAAATTCCTTCATGGTTTAATAAAGGAAGAACTTCACGGAAAGTTTTAATAGTGTTTATATAAAATATTTCACCATTGAATTTTCTTCTGGGTAAGATGGCTATCTCTTCTTTGGTGAGTCTTGCTTTAAAGTGTTTCTTGTTCTTCATCTTTGAAATCATCCTGTCTGCGGGTAATTAACCAATCGCTGGTATCAATTTCATTAAGGTCAATATTTTCTTCCGCTGTGAAATTCTCATTTTCAATGATTTCCTCATCGGAATACCTGAGAAAATGCAATGCCTGCATTGCATTTGTTAATCTTTGACCCCAATATGTTCTGAAAGATTGTGAACACTCCCATATCGCCTCATACATCACATCTTCCGTGCCTACCTCATACAATAACAGAAAGTCTTTTATATCCTGGTATATATCCGTAAAATCTTCTGAAATACTCGCTCCAACAGCCTCATCACTTTCTTCACGCAAGGGAGTGAAAACTTCTTCGTATGAATCGTATTGCCCTAATTTTTTTACTATTTTATTTCTAATGAAATTATAATCCTGTTCGGTGACGAATCTCTGATTCATATTTTCAAACTTCGAATCCAGTTCAGGCAAAACTGTAGCTTTTAAATACAAAAGGGCTATAAGTTTATGTGCTTTATCGATAAAATCATTCAGTTTTTGCTTGTCTGCCTGTTCAATAAAAATACAATACTCACTCGCTACTGTAACAAATTCAATTACATTTTTACTATAAACAGGATTATTTTTACTATCCATTGATTTTGTTTTGTACAAAGTAACAGTATTTCAAATAGTAAATCAATAAAAATAGTCTCTGGTCTCTGGTTTCAAGTCACTAGTTGTATTTATCAAATTTAAAAATAGTGTAATCGTTTAATCGTTGAATTGTTTAATCGAGTTTAATCCGACACAACCAATTGTCAATTTTCCAGTTTACCAGTTACACGATTACACAGTTAAACACCACTCCCAGCAAAAAAAATTAGTCTCAAGTCCCAAGTCACTTGTTTCTAGTCTTACATTTCAAAATCTCACTTTCTCAACAATAAATGATTAACTGATGAACTGGTCAACTGGTAAACTGAGGTTATATAATAAGCATTCTGTCGGTCGATTAACTTCATTTCATCAATTCACCGATTCCCCGAATAATCATTTTCTACAACCCAATAACCCAACACCCAAAGTCCCTGCCTGCGGCAGGTTTACCAACCTTTGGTGGGCAGGCAATATCTAAAGTATCCAGCAACAAATAGCCATCAACTCATCACTATCTGTTGCTTACTGCCAGTCTTCCATCCTTCAAATACACGATTTTTTCCTGCTCAAGCAATCTCTTAACAATTTTATTTAAAGTATTTTCCTTGATATCAAGTGTTAATAATAACTCACCTATATATTGGGATTCTTTTTTAAGCAATTCAAATACTTCTGATACTAATTCATTTTCCCTCGATTCATCGTTTTCATCTTCCAGTCTTGATTTACAGACATCACAATTAGTGCAAGGTTTACCTGTTTTCAATCCAAAGTATTTCAATAACAAATTATTCCTGCATTCATCTTTATTAAAGGCATAGTTAAGCATAGCATTTATTCTCTGTTCAGATCTTTTCTTTCTCTCTGTATAAAACTCATGTGATATATATAAAGATTTCTCATCCAGCCTTTCTTCTGAAAAAATCACCATAGGAGATTTGCGGGATGGTATGTAACTTATTACTCTCATTTGACTCAGCTTGATAAGATAATTGTAGACCAGATCGCGTTTTATATTTGCCCGTCTGGCAAGTATGTTTTCATCAATTGGTGTATAATCATTAAACAATCCCGTATATGACCTAAGCAATAACTTTATAAATCCGTCAAATTTTCGGTTTTTAATCTGGAATTTATACAAATCATCCCTGTTAAGAATGAAAAGAATTCTTGAAAGACTGTTTACTTCATCAGTTAGTTCAATATACCCGTGTTTTTCCAGCATTTTTAATGCATTAAATGCTACCACGCTATTCAGCTTATAGGAAGAAGCAAAGTCAAACAGTTTAAATTCATATGCCACTCCCTTGCCACCTCCATATGGTACTTGCAAATAATTCGCCATGGCGTGGTAAATTCTTTTGATCTCTGAAATCTCAGGAAAAGTATTTGTTAGACGCTGCTTAGCAATACTTTTGTCATAATTATTCACGAGCAACACTGCAAAGGATTTCTTTCCGTCTCTTCCTGCCCGGCCAGCTTCCTGAAAGTATGATTCCGGTGAATCTGGCAAATCCATATGAATCACAAATCTTACATTCGATTTATCAATGCCCAATCCAAAAGCATTTGTTGCTACCATGATCCTGATTTCATCATTACTCCATTTCTTTTGTTTAGTTACTCTGCTTTCATAGCTGAGTCCTGCATGAAAATAATCAGCATTGATCTTATTTTTTTTCAAATGTTCGGCTATTTCCCGGGTTTTCTTTCTGCTTCTTAAATAAACAATGCCTGTACCATGAATACTTTTTACAACTTTTGATAAATCAGCTATCTTACTGTCTGTATATCTTACAAAATACACCAGGTTCTCACGGGTAAATTCTCCTCTTATAACATTCCTGATCCGGAATTTTAATTTCTCCTGTATATCTTCAACTACTTCGTTTGTTGCGGTAGCTGTTAAAGCAAGAACCGGCACCCCTGGTAAATATTCTCTCAGTTTTCCAATTTCCAGGTAGGAAGGTCTGAAATCATAACCCCACTCAGATATGCAATGCGCTTCATCAACTGTAATAAAAGATATGTTCATTTGTTGGACTTTGGCTCTGAAAATATCTGACTTTAACCTTTCAGGAGAAAGATATAAAATCTTATATGCTCCATAGACTGCATTGTCAAGACTTATCTTAATTTCATTATAGCTCATCCCCGAATGAACAGCTTTTGCTTTTATTCCTAAAGCATCTAGCTTACTGATCTGGTCATTCATTAAAGCTATTAGCGGAGAAATGACAAGACATACTCCATCCATTTCAATGGCCGGTAACTGAAAAGTAATTGATTTTCCTCCACCGGTCGGCATCAACCCGAGAGTATCATTACCATTGGAAATGGATTCAATAATTTGAAATTGAGTTGTATGGAATGAGTTGTGTCCCCAGTATTTTTTTAATATTTCAAGATGTTCATTCATTAATTCTTAACAATATTCCAAAAGTCTTAAAAATTATTAAAATCATATCGATTTTAATTCATTGAATTCCCTTTCTTGCTATCTAATTCGTAATATTACCAAACATTCTTCGAGCTTAGAAGGAAAGTATATAAACATTTATTTAAGAATGATATAGTTATAGAGTATATGTGAATTTTAATGATCACTAAAGATTTAGCAATAGATATTAAAATTAATTTTCTATGCCAGCTTCCTGTACTGCTTTTATTCGCTCAATTTTTGTAATTTCGCAAAATTTAAATCATTAATAACCATTTGTGATGTCTCTCTTATCGAACAAAATAATATCAGAAGGTTTAACTTTTGATGATGTATTGCTTGTTCCTGCATATTCTGAAGTAGCACCAAAAGAAGTTGACCTTAAGACAATGTTCAGCAGAAATATTATTCTCAATACACCCATAATTTCTGCTGCAATGGATACAGTAACTGAAGCAACCATGGCAATTGCCATTGCCCGGGAAGGAGGAATTGGTGTAGTACATAAAAACATGTCGATTGAAGAACAGGCAAAGCAGATCAAAGCAATAAAGCGTGCAGAAAACGGAATGATCTATGACCCAATAACCATACAAAAGGAACGAACTGTCGGTGATGCGCTTAACTTGATGCAGGAATATAAAATAGGGGGTATCCCTGTTGTTGATAGTTCTCATTCTTTAATAGGAATTGTGACAAATCGTGATCTGAGATTTGAACGTGACATGAACAGAAAAATCAGTGAAGTAATGACGTCAGAAAATATCATTACCACAAGCCAGGAAACAAATCTTGAAAAAGCAGCTGACATTCTTCAGAACTATAAAATTGAAAAACTTCCGGTTATTGATAATCATAATAAATTAATCGGATTAATAACATACAAAGACATAACCAAAGCAAAAGACAGACCAAATGCCTGTAAAGATCCAAAAGGCAGGTTAAGAGTTGCAGCAGCAATAGGAACTACTTCTGACACTCTTGAAAGAGCTGAAGCATTGGTCAAAGCCGATGTTGATGCACTGATTATTGATACTGCTCACGGGCATTCAAAAGCAGTAATACAAGTTTTAAAAGAAGTAAAAAAGAAATTTTCTGATATAGATATTGTCGTTGGAAATATAGCCACTGCCGATGCAGCTGCTGACTTAATTGAAGCGGGTGCTGATGCCCTTAAAGTAGGTATAGGGCCGGGATCAATATGTACAACCCGTGTTATTGCAGGAGTTGGTGTTCCTCAACTATCTGCAATTTCTAGTGTGGCAGGAGTGGTAAAAGACAAAAAAATTCCGATCATTGCAGATGGAGGTATACGCTATTCCGGAGACATTGTGAAGGCCATTGCTTCAGGCGCTCATTCAATTATGGCCGGCTCACTATTCGCAGGGGTTGAAGAATCCCCCGGTGAAACTATTATTTACAATGGCCGAAAATACAAATCATACAGAGGAATGGGATCAATTGAGGCCATGCAACAGGGTTCAGGAGATCGTTACTTCCAGGATCCTGAAGAAGAAGTATCAAAACTAGTACCTGAAGGAATTGTGGCCCGTGTACCCTACAAAGGAATTCTGTCTGAAGTTATTTATCAACTTTTGGGTGGATTAAGAGCAGGCATGGGATATTGCGGAGCAAAAAATATTGAAATGTTAAGGATGGCAAAATTTGTCAGGGTAACCAGTTCCGGAGTTACAGAGAGTCATCCTCACGATGTTACAATTACACGCGAAGCACCTAACTATAGCAGATAATATTAATTTCCGTAAATCGTTTGTATTAAAACAGAGTATTAAACCTGTTCAAATGAAACATCCAGCAAAATATTTTATTTGGCAGGTTCCATGAGTGAATAAAAAAATGATAAAAACATATTTTGTAAACAATTAAAAAACAAATATTTATATAAAAATATTCTCATGAAACACATACTATTATTTACAACAATCATTTTCATACTTCAATTGGCCAAATCACAAACAAATTCTGAAGTATTAATGAAAATTGACAGCAAAGAAATAAGTAAAGATGAATTTTTAAGAATTTATAATAAAAATAAAAATATTGCTGAAGATCATCAGAAATCCATTGACGAATACATTGATCTGTTCATTAATTATAAGCTTAAGGTCTTAGAGGCAGAGAATTTGGGATACGATACAATGAGTTCATTTGTCAAAGAAATGGATACCTATACAACTCAGTTAACGGATTCATACTTTGAAAATGAAGAGAAATTAGACTCTATGGTCGTTGAAGCTTACGAAAGATCACTGGAAGAAATAACCGGCAGGCACATTTTATTTCAAATAAGTTACAATAGTTTACCGCAAGATACAATTAAGATTTATGACTCCATAATGAAGGTAAGAGCCAAGTTAGTAGCCGGTGAACCTTTTGAAAAAGTATTGGATGAAGCCACAGTAGATCCAAATCACAAGGTTGGAGGAAATCTGGGATGGTTTTCAGCTTTTCGTATGGTTTATCCTTTTGAACTTGCTGCATACAAACTTCCGATAGGTGAGGTATCCATGCCGGTAAGAACCAACTTTGGATATCATCTGATTATTATTGATGGACGTCGTAAAAACAGAGGGTTGATTGAAGCTTCACATATTATGACTGTTTTTCCAAAAAATGCGACTGATGCGGAAATAGAATCTGCAAAACAAAAGATTGATAGTGCTTATTCTGAGTTACAGCAGGGAACTGACTGGAAAGAAGTAGCAAAAAAATACTCCGAACATTTGGCAACTTCCAGACAGGGAGGTTATTTGGGATGGCTAGGTTCAAAAAATGCACCGGCAATATTGCTTGATTCGTGTTTTGCAATTAATTCAGGTACTTATTCACAGCCTTTTTTATCTCCTTACGGATACCATATTGTTAAACGTCACGCGAATAAACCGGTACCGCCGTTTGAAGAAGTAAAGGAAGAATACAAAAATAACATGCGCCATAATTCATTTATTAAGAAATTCACCAGAGATCAGATCATTAATAATATTAAAAACGAATATGGATTTAAATACTTTGCAGAAAATCCCGATACAATTTACAGTTTGCTGGATTCCAATATTTACAAATACAAATGGGATCCTGATATAGCAAAAAATCTTACAAAGCCGGTTTTTACTATTGGAGATAAAGACTATACTCAGTATGAATTTGCACAATATATTTCCAAACAAAGAAAAAATATCAATGCAATGAAACTTGACCACTGGTTTTACAAGAGGGTCCCAGAATTTGTTGAAATAAACTTAATCGAATATGAAAGAAGTAAGCTACCGGAAAAATATCCGGAACTTAAATACCTTCTTGAAGAATATCATGACGGAATATTATTGTTTAACCTGACCGAAGATGAAGTATGGATTAAAGCAATTCAAGATACTGCAGGCCTTGAAAAATTCTATGAACAACTTCCTGAAAAGTATTCCTGGGACGAAAGAGTATCTGTTACAAAATATTCATACACAGATAGTTTGTTAACAACTCCATTGTTAAAACTTGCCAAAGCAAAACACAAGAAAAAGCTTACTGCCGATCAGATCATCACACAAATTTGTAGCGATAATAATCCAAATTGTATAAAAATTGAAGAGGTGAACTATGAGAAAGGTGATAATCCTCTGATTGATACTATGGAATGGAAAAAAGGAGAATACCATGCGTCAAAAGACAAATACAATTATGTTTTATACTATGTAAACGAGATCTTTCCTGCTCAAATTAAAAAGCTTGATGATGCCCGTGGTTTATATACGGCAGATTATCAATCTTTTCTTGAAAAGGAATGGGTTGAAAAACTGAGAACTAAATATACAATCGAGATAAATGAAGAACTATTGAACGAAATCAAATCGGAAAATGATTAGAGCATTTATCTTTGCTGAAAATACATTATAAAACGAACATAAAATATTTTGATCAAAAATTCACAAACCTGCCTGCCATGACTGCCAGAGGCAGTTGATCCAGCAGGTGGGCAAGCAGAATGAATCCCGATAAAAATCGGGACATGTGAGAACGAGTGTAATGAGTGGTTGCATCCGTTCTCAAATTTTTAAGGATATTATTAACAACTTAAAAATTTAAACGGATGAAAAAAGCAGTTTTATTTTCTATTTCCTTTCTGTTAGCATACTGTACAAATAACGGAAAATTGGCTAACGATCAGCCTTTGGCCCGGGTATATGATAAATATTTATACAGTTCGCAAATTAAAAATATTTTTCCTTATGGATTATCTCCACAGGATAGTTTATATATTGTTAAAGATCATATAGATAAATGGGTTAGAAAACAACTGCTTTTGTATCAGGCAGAACAAAATCTTTCGGAAGAAGATAAAAATGTTGAACAACAAATAGAAGATTACAAGACCTCTCTGTTGATTTATAAATATGAGGAAAACTTTATCAATCAAAAACTTGACACCATCATCACAAACGATGAGATTGCAGAATATTACAACAACTACTCTCCCAATTTTATTTTGAATAATAACCTCTTTAAAGGCATTTATATCCAGGTGCCTCGTACTTCCCCTGAAATTTATAAAATAAGAAGGTGGTACAGATCAAATGATCCCGAAGACCTTAAGAATCTTGAGAGCTATTGTTATAACTATGCAACAAAATATGATTATTACGAAGAAACATGGGTATTTTTCGATGAAATACTCGAAAATATGCCCAAATTATATTTCCGTCCGGAAAATTTATTAAGATACAGAAAGAATTTTGAAATTAAGGATTCAACATATTATCATTTTCTAAAGATTAGTGATTATAGACTTGCCAGTGCTGTAGCTCCAATGGAATTTATCAAAAACGATATCAAAAGCATACTTTTGAATAAAAGAAAAATACAACTTATACAAGAATTGGAATCCAATGTATACAATGACGCGCTGAACAGAGATAATTTTAATATTTACTAATGATTTACCGATCCTTTTCAATTCATATTCAGATATTTATATTTCATTATTAATATTCATTTCATGAAATTCATTACTAATTTTTGTCATACAACATTCTTTTTACTGTTCGTTTATAATCTTTCATCTCAGCCTTATCTTATAGATAAGATAGTTGGAGTGGTTGGGAAAAACCAAATTTTATTTTCTGAGGTTGAAGAACAATACTTACAAATGGAAGCCCAGGGTATTAAACCCTTGCCATCAAAATGTGAGGTTTTTGAAGAACTTTTGGCTCAAAAACTTTTGGTAAATCAGGCAGAAGTTGACAGTCTGGTTGTAGATGAACTAAATGTTGAGATGGAAATGAATGACAGAATAAAGTACTTTATTAATCAGATAGGAACTGAACAAAAATTAATTGAATATTTTGGCAAATCAATTCTTGAAATTAAAGAAGATATGCGTGAATCTGTCCGTGATCAGATGCTAATGCAAATGATGCGGCAGGAAATTACATCTTCTCTTTCTATTACACCGGTAGAAGTTAAAAATTATTACAACAACCTGCCTGCCGACAGCATTCCTTATATTGATGCAGAAGTAACAATTAATCAGATTGTTATTTATCCTGCATCCAGCGAGGATGCTATTTTTGAGGTCAGAGAAAAATTGCTGAATTTGAGACAACGAATTGTTGATGGAGAAAATTTTTCCACTCTGGCAGTACTTTATTCTGAAGGTCCATCATCCTCACGGGGTGGTGATATTGGCTGGGCTTCAAAATCTGATCTTGATCCGGCATATTCCAAAGCAGCATTTGCGCTGAAAGAGGGGCAGGTATCAAAAATCGTGAAATCATCTTTTGGATACCATTTGATTCAGCTTATTGAAAGGTCAGATGACAGGATTCATACAAAACATATTTTGATGAAACCGAAAATTTCATTTGAAGAGAAAGAAAAAGCTATTACCCGACTTGATAGTATTGTACAACTTATCAGAATTGATACACTTACCTTTGAAAAAGCAGCCATATTCTTTTCTCAGGATGAAGACACAAAAATGAATGGAGGACTCAGGGTGAATCCTATGACGGGAAATACAAGTTTTAAGCTTGATCAATTTGAAACCAAAGAGTACTATATAATCAGAGATCTGAAAGTGGGTGAAATCAGTGAAACTTTTGAATCTTCAGATGATAAAGGAAACTTGGTGTATAAAGTTATTCGCTTAAAATCAAAAACTGAACCTCATAGAGCCAATCTTAAACAAGATTTTGAGTTGCTGAAAAATATGACAAAGCAGGTAAAACAAAACGAAATTGTTGACGATTGGATTGAAGAAAAAATAAAGAGTACGTATATCAGAATTAATGAGCCCTACGATGAATGTACTTTTCGATTAAAAGGATGGACGAAATACTAATTTCAGATAAATCGAATCCCAATTTTATCAGGTTGGCAGTAAAACTTATGCTGATTGCTTTTCCATTCGTTCTTTTCCAACCGCTGTTTTCTCAAAAAACTACCAGGGTGCAGTTTTCAGCAGCCACAACAGAAGTTGATGCAAAACTTGGGAAAGATACAAAGCGATTGTTGGGAAACGTTATTTTTACTCACGGTGGAGCGAAAATGTACTGTGATAGCGCTCATTTTTATTCAAAAAAGAATTCCCTTGATGCCTTTCATAATATTTATATAAACCAGGGCGATACAGTTCATCTCTATGGTGATTATCTTCATTATGATGGAAATACGAAAATTGCAAATGTCAGAAGCAATGTTAAGTTAATAAACAGGGAAACAAAACTCACTACTGAGTCTTTAGATTATGATATTGCAAATAGTATTGGCTATTATACAGATTATGCAAAAATCATAAGCGAGGACAATATACTTGAAAGCAATATAGGCTATTATTATGCAACACAGGATATGTTTGATTTTCAGGATAGTGTTAAAATCGATAATCCTGATTACAATATATTTTCAGATCGGCTAAAATACAATACGGAAACCAAGATCACATATTTCTTTGGTCCTACTGAAATCATTAGTGACAGCAGTTATATATACTGTGAAAGAGGATGGTATAACACAGAAACAGATGTATCTCAATTGAATCGGAATGCATTGGTGAAAAATCCCAAACAAATAGTGAAAGGTGACAGCTTATATTATGAAAAAAATACTGGTTTTGGCAGGGCAATAAAAAATGTTGAAATTCATGATCTTGAGCAAGATATCATCCTCAAAGGAGACAGAGGTATATATTACGAAAACCAGGATTATGCCAGACTTACCGAAAGAGCTCAGTTTATGCAAATCTCGGAAGAAGATACTTTATACCTTCATGCGGATACTCTTTTATCTGAAATTGATACTTCCAATACAAAAATTATTAAAGCCTATTATGGAGTCAGAATTTATCGAAGCAACCTGCAGGGCAAATGTGATTCTATGGCATTCTCATTTGCCGATTCTGTGATAAGATTGTATTTTGAACCTGTTTTATGGTCTGATGTAAACCAATTGACCGCTGACTACATTGAAATCCATACAGAAAACAAACAAGCAAAAGTGATGTATCTTGAAAGATCATCATTTATTATCAGTAAAGAAGACACTTCAAAGTTTAATCAGATCAAAGGAAAAAATATGGTTTGCCATTTTCGAAATAACGAATTGTATCGTGTTGATGTAAAAGGAAACGGTCAAACCGTTTATTATCCTGTAGATGAAAAAGGAGTTATTGGTGTAAACAAAGCTGAATGTTCCGATTTAATCATTTATTTGGAGGATGGAAAAGTAAATACAATAAGTTTTCTGAAAAAACCGGATGCTATTCTATATCCCCTGAAGATGGCACCAATAAATGAACTTATTCTAAAAGGATTTCAATGGTTTGAAAAGGAGCGGCCACTGAATAAGAACGATATTTTTTAAATTGAAAAGGGACCTTGAAAGTCCCTTTATGGTTTAATATTCATCTTCATTAAAGAAAAAATCATCTTTGCTCGGATAATCCGGCCAGATGTCTTCAATACTTTCATATATTTCACCTTCGTCTTCGATCTCCTGCAAATTCTCAATAACTTCCAATGGTGCACCTGATCGAATACCGAAGTCGATCAGCTCGTCTTTTGTTGCGGGCCAGGGTGCATCTTCTAATTTTGAAGCCAACTCAAGTGTCCAGTACATAGTCTTGAAATTAAGTTGATTTTCTTAAAAATTGTGCAAATATAAAAATTTATATAACTTCTACAACCGCACACGCCATGGAATTTCTTCCGATTGAAATTGACTGCTTAAAAACCTTGCCAAGACAAATAAAAAGTCCGATAACCGATTCAGGAACTTCAGTAAAACATCCGGTAAATCTGCAGAGTCATATAATCCCATGATCACTCTCTCAGCACGCCTGCACACCGTACGTGCCAGATGACAAAAAGAAACTGCAGGATGCCCTCCCGGCAAAATAAAACCTGCTAAACTTGGCAATTGCTTTTCCATTCTGTCAATGCGTTTTTCTAACCATACGATGTCTTTATCAAAAAGTTTCGGCAATTTTCCGGAGAATTCATCTCCCCCTGATGCAAGGATGGCTGCGGATATCATCAATTTACCCTGAATATGAACTAACTCTCTGATAATTATCTGGTTTTCTGAATGATCCCTGACAACTCCTATGTATGCAATTAATTCATCTATTGTACCACAAGCCTCAATTCTTATATGATTCTTTGCTACTCTTTTACCTCCAATTAATGCAGTTTCCCCTTTATCTCCTGTTTTAGTATATATTTTCATGACTTTATCGTATAAAAAGTGAACAAAGGAAAAGTTATTTATTTGTAACAGTGAATTAAGGTCATTGTTGTATACACTCTATATTTTAATCCAATAGTTTTTTGTTGTGATCAATGGTCTGCGTATTACGATTCCCATAGAAAACAAGTCGATAGTAGCTTGATTTTCATGTCTTTGTGTAATTTTTTCCCATGCTTTCCGCATATCTGCAGACCAGCGAATATCGTCCAATACAATGATTCCTTCGTGCAGTATTGAGGTAAAAAACTGATAATATAGTAAAGTAGAATCATAAGTATGGTTGCCATCAATGAAAACAAGTGTCGGATCAGTAATTTTTGGAGCAATTTTTGGAAGTACTTCATCAAACAACCCATGAATTACAGAAACATTGTATATTTCATTTTCCAAACAAAGATCTCTCGCAAATTCACACAATGAAGAATTACCATCTATTGTTATTACATTGGACCTTCTGTTACCCATGGCGAGGTATAATGTACTTAATCCAATAGATGTTCCTAATTCTACAATTGTTACAGGTTTGTAATACCTGACGAGTCTGTAAAGCAGTCTGCCATATTTTTGTGAAACCGAAGAGATTCTCGCCAAATCCCTTACTTTTCTTTGATTATCCTTAAAATACCTTGAATTGGTGCCTCTATTTGTAAGCGTTAATTTCAGATCAGATTTATAAAGTACTTTTCTGATTTTTGTAAAAAAGGAATACTCATTATAAATAGAATTGTCATGACAAACATCCCTCACCATACTGTACACAAAAGGAGAATGAATACCATGCCCTTTTCTGTGTCCAGCTTTCAGAAAATATATTATATACCAGGCAATACATTGAACTTTATAAATAATAAATCTCATTCTGAAAATCCCTTATTTAAAATTTATGCAAAATTAGAATTTTAAAATTCAGTGGATATTACGATATTTAGCATTGATGGAAAATCTGCTTTACACCAACGTAAAATTCCTTAAGGGTATGGGCCCCAAGAGGGCTGATCTGTTTGCCAGGGAACTGGGCATTTTTACTATTGGTGATCTTTTAAAATACTACCCTTATAAGTACATCGACCGGACAAAAGTTTACACAATTTCTGAGATCAGTTCAACACATACACATATACAAATCAGGGGGCGTATTGTATCTTTCAGAAAAGAAGGACCAAAATACAGACAGCGCCTGATCGCTATTTTCAGCGATCAGACCGGGAGTATTGAACTTGTTTGGTTTCAGGGAGCCAAATGGGTAGAAAAAAGCTATGAAATTGGCGTTGAGTATATTGTTTTTGGAAAACCAACACGATTTGGTAAAAAAATAAATGTTGCCCATCCTGAAATAGAGCCTGCTGCTTTATTTGAAAACAGCGTCGGAACTTCCTTGTATCCGCAATATAGCCTTACGGAAAAGTTACGATCAGCTTATATAAGTTCAAAGACATTTCAAAAATTAATTTCCGGCTTTTTTTCTTCTGATAAACTTACAATTCCTGAAACTCTGCCTGAATATCTGGTAAAACAATTGCGATTAATTTCCTTACAAGAGGCATTGCACAAAATACATCTTCCATCCAATCCGGAAGAAATAAAAAAATCAGAATATCGATTGAAATTTGAAGAGCTCTTTGGAATACAACTAAAAATTCTAAAACAAAAGCTCGGCCGTTCAGCACATTTTCAAGGATTTGTATTTAATAAAGTTGGAGATCATTTCAATACTTTTTATAAAAAGAACCTGAAATTCAAACTTACCGAGGCGCAGAAAAAGGTCATGCGCGAAATACGAATTGATTTGCGATCAGGAAAACAAATGAACAGATTGCTTCAGGGCGATGTTGGAAGCGGTAAAACCCTCATTGCCCTAATGTCTGCATTACTTGCCCTGGATAATGGTTTTCAGGCGTGTTTAATGGCTCCGACTGAAATACTTGCAGTACAACATTTCAATACAATAACAAACTTTCTGGAAGGACTGTCGTTACAAGTTATGCTCCTTACCGGCTCTACAAAAAAGAAAGAAAGAGATAGCATTTATTCAGACCTTGAAAACGGATCAATAGAAATTCTTATCGGAACACATGCCCTGCTTGAAGATCCTGTAAAATTCAAAAATCTTGGTTTGGTGATAATTGACGAACAACATCGGTTCGGTGTAGCTCAGCGCGCCAAACTATGGAAAAAAAATCTTCAGCCACCGCATGTTTTGGTAATGACGGCTACACCTATTCCCCGAACATTGGCTATGACATTGTATGGTGATCTGGATGTTTCTGTAATCGATGAATTGCCTCCGGGACGAAAACCGATCCAAACCTTTCATTATTATGAGTCCAAAAGGCTTGCGATGTATGGTTTTCTTCGTAAACAAATTGATCAGGGACGACAGGTTTATATTGTGTATCCCCTGATATTGGAATCGGAAAAGCTTGATTATATAGCTTTGGAAGATGGTTATGCAGGAGTTACGGAATACTTTTCACCTCCGGAGTATACAGTGGTTTGTTTGCATGGAAAAATGAAAACTGAAGATAAGGATTATGGAATGAATCTTTTTAAGAAAGGCAAAGCACATATCATGGTTGCAACAACAGTGATTGAGGTAGGTGTTGATATCCCGAATGCAACAGTTATGGTCATTGAGAGTGCGGAAAGGTATGGCCTTTCACAGCTTCATCAACTCAGAGGAAGAGTAGGAAGAGGTGCCGAACAAAGTTTTTGTATATTAATGTCAGGGTATAAATTATCAAACGAGGCAAAAAAACGAATTGATACTCTTGTAAATACAAACGATGGATTTGAAATTGCAGAGGTAGATCTTAAATTACGCGGACCAGGGGATATCGAAGGAACGCAGCAAAGCGGAATCCCTTTTGACCTGAAAATAGCAAACCTTGCCCGTGACGGACAACTGCTTCAGTATGCGAGAAATATTGCTGAGGACATCCTGGAATCAGATCCTGAATTAAAAGAAGAAAAGAACATACTGCTGAACCGTATGCTTCACAATATGAAAACTTCCGCATTTGACTGGAGTGTTATCAGTTAGTCATAAATCCGGTCATTTTTCCAGGATATATTGATCACTTCCTTCCTGGCTTTTATAATCCAATCTTTTTAATGGCTTGGCAAATAATATTAAGAAAGTTTTTTACATTTATTTGCCATAACCACAAAATTCGATACTATTAACTTCATGAGTGCTGTTGAATTTTCGAAAGTTGAAAAGTATTTCGTTCATGGTGACGAAATAAGAAAAACACATACAAATACTCCTTATATCACCGTGGATAATTTTCCGCTTCTGGGATTTCTGACCGCATTGCGCTTCCTTGAATGGGTGAGTGAAAATCCTTGCGGCGTGATAAGTCTTCCAACAGGTAAAACTCCGGAATATTTTATACTGTGGACTGCCTATTTAATGGAGAACTGGAATACCAAAAAAGGGGGAAAAATACTTGAAAAATACGATCTTCATCGTATGAAAAAACCGGATCTGAAAAATCTTCAGTTTGTTCAAATCGATGAATTCTATCCTATTCATTCCTCTCAACAAAACAGCTTCTGTTATTATGTCAACAAATTTTACATTAAAGGTTTTGGGCTGAATCCCCAAAAAGCCCTTTTCATAAATTGTGATACCATAGAACTTCCTGATAAAAAACACTATTCGGAAGTATTTCCAGACTCACTTGTTGATCTTTCTCTCAGATATAGGGAACCTGTTAATTCTTTGGAATTGGAACAACAGAAATCAATTTTTGCCATTGACAACTGGTGTCTGAATTATGAATCAAAGATCCGCGAAAAAGGAGGTATTGGTTTTTTCCTGGGTGGCATTGGACCTGACGGACATATTGCATTCAATACCAAGGGAACCGATCATCACTCTACCTCGAGGCTTACCAATACGAATTTCGAAACACAGGCGGTGGCTGCGACAGACCTTGGAGGGATAGAAATTTCAAGAAACAGGCCGGTGATAACCATTGGCCTTGAAACAATTACATACAATCCCCAAAATGTAGCTATCGTATTTGCCGCTGGTGAATCCAAAGCTCCTATGGTGAAAAATGCATTGGAACAGGATATTTCAAACCTCTACCCTGCAACAGCTCTTTCCGGGCTAAAAAATGCACGTTTTTACCTTACGAAAGGAGCTGCCTCAATGCTTGCTGATTCTGTTTATGAGTACTATGTTAAGGACAAATGGACACAGGAGAAAACCGATAAGGCAGTAATTGATTTGTGTGTAAAGCTTGATAAATATGGCCATCATCTGACTTTGGGTGACTTAAGAAGGGATCCGTATTGCAGGCTCATTCCCGATTTGAATAAACAAACAGTTCATTCAGTCATTGATTCGACTAGAAAAAAGATAAAACACGGTATGACCGGTGAAAAAAACCAGGTCTATTACCATACCGGTCCGCATCATGACGATATTATGCTCGGCATGCTCCCGCATATACACCGACTTTTGCGCGATGAAACAAACCTGGCTCATTTTTCTATCCTGACATCAGGTTTTACTGCCGTCACCAATCGCTTCATGATACAGGTTCTTGAGGATACTGTTCATTTTCTTGATGACGGTCTGATCCAAATGACAGAATACCCTGACTTCTTTGAAAAAGGATACAAATACAAATGGGATAAGGATGTATACCATTTTTTGATTAAAGTGGCATCAGGAGAACCATTTGAGCTTAAAAGGGGCTTATCTCACCGGATTGTCAGATCAATTGTGGAAATCTATAAAGTAAAAAACATCGCACAACTCAGGGCACAGATCAAAGAAATCGTATTGGTACTCCGTAAAAGTTATGACGGAGAAAAAAATTTACCCGATATTCAAAGGTTAAAAGGTATGGTTCGGGAATTTGAAGAAGAACTTGTGTGGGCATATTTTGGTATTCCGACAGATCATGTTCATCACCTGAGACTTGGATTTTACTCAGGCGATATATTTACCGAACAACCAAGTCGCGAAAGGGATGTAAAACCTCTGCTGAATCAGTTAAGGGTCATTCACCCATCCGTAATCAGTCTTGCTCTCGATCCCGAAGGCAGCGGACCCGATACGCACTACAAAGTCATGCAGGTCATTGCGGAAGCGTTGCGTATGTGGCAAAAAGAAGAGGATATCACCAAACTCAGAATATGGGGTTACAGAAATGTGTGGTATAAGTTCCATCCCGCTGAAGCAAATACAATTGTCCCCGTATCTCTTAATGCAATGGCTGTAATGAACAATGCCTTTTCAAACAGTTACTTGAGCCAGGTGGAGGCTTCATTTCCAAGTTATGAGCACGATGGAAAATTCAGCGAGCTGACACAAAAAGTATGGGTAAATCAGTTGAAAACAATACAGCTTTTGTTAGGAAAAAATTATTTTTATGAACATGAAAGTCCCAGGATAAGAGCGACACATGGCATGCTTTTCTTCAAAGAAATGAATACAAATGATTTTCTTTCGCATGCCCGGCAACTGGAAGAATCAATGGAAGGTGTCAGCGGAAGAGTATATGGCTGACTAAATTCGTATTATCTATTCTTTATTAACGATTATTAAACGTAACATTTTTCTGCATTTGCATGTAAAATATACAATATATTCAACTGTAATATGATAAAACTTAAAAAACTTTGCAGGTATCTTATATTTTCTATTCTGATCATAAACCTTTCAGATTGTAAAAAATTTGATGAATGGACGGATGAAAATCCTGATATTCTGCCTTTGAAACAGGGCTTTAAAACCTCGGCAGCTATTGGCTATTGTGTATCCCTCGCAGCAACTGTATTGCAGGGAGGCCCGATTCCCGAAAATGTAGTATTCGAAAGCTCAAGTCATGGAGAATATTCAAATTCCGGTATTATGTATCTGTCAATGGATAAAAACTATCCGTTGCCTTTCAATAAACATATCGGGGATATCATTATTGCAGGCATCTGGGAAAATGATGACTATGGTAGCATGAATACAGGAGTTATATCAATAGTATTTGGTAACCTGGATATTTTTGGTTCGGAATTCACTTTTTACGGCCTTCATACTGTTCCGGTAATACAGGATCGTGAAACAGGAAAGATAATGACGGTTTATGCCAAGCAGGATATTGTATACGGACAAGGCAGCGATACCCTGTTGAACCTGAGTCTATCCAATCCCCAGTTTAGTTCCGAACTTTTGCGTCTTGATGAAGAACCACCGGATGATGTGTTCGTTGCTGCATCACAAAACGTTTGGTTCATTACAATAGATCAAAACAATACGGCCGACATTTACGATGATTCATTTGTGGTCAACGGAGGAGGCCAGATTGCTGAAGCAACAAGTTCTTCGGGAGGAATCCAGTACCATGCAATGATTGAAACTGAGTTTATTTACAATGTTTGTTCTCAAAACCCACTTCGCGGTGATGCTTTTATGCAAAATATCAAGGCCGATTCCGGAATAGAATTGGGCAACATCTACCTGAAATTTCATGATCGTTGCGATGGAAAAGCTTATGTTGAAATAAGCAGCGGAGAATACTTCAATTACATTGGCCGCAATGTGAATCTGAGTTTTAATTGATCCTTCAATTTTTATTCTATCGATTTTTACGTTACATTATCTAACGTTCTCACAGTGCGCGGTGATTCGTGATTGGTGATTTTTTGAGAAAGTGAGAAGGTGGGACAGTAGGAATTAAAAATTAAAAATTAAAAATTAAAAATTAAAAATTAAGAATGTAAAGCAGAAGTTGGTGAGGTGAGAAGGTGAGAAGGTGAGAAGATGAGAAGATGGGAATTAAAAATTAAAAATTA
>Ga0307432_1000216_pt1 | contig 49100 bp, 36 predicted proteins | sample SalMarWE160150MG_FD_202158 | JGI IMG/M metagenome (GOLD analysis project Ga0307432, IMG submission 202158) | Salt marsh sediment microbial communities from the Plum Island Ecosystem LTER, Massachusetts, United States - WE1603-150 | ecosystem: Environmental > Aquatic > Marine > Intertidal zone >...
GCCTCTACGAACCGGTTGGCGAAGACAAGCCGGTAAAGTGTCAGGGAAGAACGTTGTCTGAGCGACGACGATTCCCCGAGATTACATCAGCTCACACGCATGAGGTGCAATATGGAACCTAGCCCTTGAGCATCTGTACGAAGCGGCACGGGCCGCCCTGGGAAAAGATACACCGGAGGCGCAAGCGTTGGCTCAGCAACTGAAGGATCAACTGTGGTCCGGCCAAGTGGGTGAAGTGATCGTCGCGCTGCAACGTCATGCCGATCGCCTGGGTCCGCCTCAAGCCACTGACGTCCCAGAACATCCGCGCCGGGTGCTGGCAAACAACGTGGGTTACTTCACGACCCATCGACACCACATGGATTACCCGACGTATCGACGAAAAGGCTGGCCGATCGGCTCGGGCGTCACGGAATCCGCCGTGAAGCTGTTCAACAAACGGGTGAAAGGGACCGAGCAATTCTGGAGCATCCCGGGTGTGGAATCGATCCTCTCGCTTCGCGCCCTCTGGCTCTCCCAGGACGATCGATGGTCCCGCTACTGGAACACGCGACCGGCCTATTCGAAGGCCGCCTAAACTGTCACGGACCCCTACGTTTATGCCAGCCGTCACCCTGGGGTCCTCGCCCCAGCGGGAAGTAGTGCTGCAAAGGCCTATGGAATCCGATCCGTCGGCCCGGTTGCCGCCCTGCGGACGTGCTCATACGATCCACACGCTATGCGGTGGCTTGCGAATGTTGCGTACCTCCTGGCCGGTCTGCTCTACCTGCCGATTGCGCTGTACCAGTCATTGATCGTGGGAAAGAACCGTCGTGGGTGGGGCGAGCGGTTCGGGTTCGTTCGAACGTTCGATCCAACAAGGCGGCGGATCTGGATCCACGCCGTGTCCCTCGGCGAAGTCAACGCGACGCCTCGGCTCGTTGAATTATTGCGCGAGCGCTTACCCGACGCCGACATCGTCTTCTCCACGACGACCGACACCGGACATGCCCGGGCAGTACATCTCTACGGTGCCGCCCGTGTGTTCCGATTCCCGCTGGACTTTAGCTGGGTCGTTGCTCGTGTGCTACGGAGAGTCAGCCCGTCGATGATCGTGCTGGTTGAGCTGGAGGTCTGGTACAATCTCGTTCGGATGGCCACACGTGCGGGTGTTCCCGTACTCGTAGTGAATGGACGATTCACGGACCGCAGCGCGAGACGATTGAACTGGCTGGGACGCCCCGTGCGATCGATGTTCGGCGATCTCGCATGGGTCGGCGCCCAAGACGAGGCCATCGCCTCACGTTTTTGCACGCTTGGCGTCCTACCGGATCGAGTCGAGATCACATCTTCGCTCAAATGGGATTCAGCCACCGTAACGGACCGGGTTGAAGGGGCTGATGAGCTGGCTTCGGCGATGGGGATCGACCTAGCGCGACCGCTCTGGGTGTGCGGCAGCACGGGGCCGGGCGAGGAGGCTATGATTCTCGACGCATACCGCCGGTTGCTGTATGATTGGTCCTCTCTGGCACGGAGCGTGCAGGCAGATTCCCCGAAGATGAGGATTGCCACGGAGCCGATCCTGGCGGTTATCCCTCGCAAACCGGAGCGGTTCGACGAGGTTGCGCGAACCATTGAGCGAGCGGGTTTCACGTGCATCCGGCGTAGCGTCCATGCTGACGGGACTCGTCACAAACCGCGGTCCGATCCGGCCGTGATCCTGGGTGATACGATGGGCGAACTTCGCAAGTTCTACTCTCTTGCGGACGTGGTTTTTGTCGGGCGCAGCCTGGTACCGCTCGGCGGATCGGACCCGATGGAGGTCGCGGCGCTGGCAAAGCCAGTTGTCGTCGGCCCGTACACGGAGAACTTTCGGCTGCCGGTAATGGCTTTGCGTACGGCAGGTGCGATATGCATCGTGGAGTCACCCGATGCGTTGCCGGTTGCGGTAGGAGCCATTCTGCAAGACGGGATGGTGGCTGCACAACTCGGATCGCGCGCCCGGGAGGTGGTGATCAACAATCAAGGCGCAACGAAGCAATCGGTAGACGCCGTTGTTCGCCTGTTCGAAGCTGCATAATACAACACAGGCGTTGAAGCTGCCGATATCGGGGCGAAGCTGATGATTGACGTTCGCGAGGGACGACAACACGCCTTTTGCAAGCCATCCCGAGACCGGGGAGGGAACCTCGCATCCGAAGTCGAATGCACTCATACCCAATGATTGAAGGAGAGTCGAACGATGACCGAAACGATTAGTCGTGAAGCTGCCGGTACCGGATCCGGTATATTCAAACCGTCAGACGACTTCGTCCGACGCGCCCACATCTCCTCGTTGGAGCAGTACAGGGAGATGTACGACCGCTCGATTGAAGATCCCGACGGATTCTGGAGTGAGATGGCCGAGGACTTCTACTGGAAGCAGAGATGGACCAAGGTCCGCGAGTTCGACTTCAAGGACAATATCTCCATCAAGTATTTCATCGGTGCGAAGACCAACATCACATACAACGCCCTCGACCGGCATCTCGAAAAGCGGGGGAATCAGACGGCCATCGTGTGGGAAGGCAACGAGCCGGGTGAGGACGCCAAACTGACTTATCGAGAGCTGTACACCGAGGTCTGCAAATTCGCCAACGTCCTGAAGTCGTTCGGCGTCAAGAAGGGCGACCGCGTTTCCATTTACATGCCCATGATCAAAGAGCTGGCCGTCGCCATGCTGGCCTGTGCGCGGATCGGGGCGATTCACTCGATCGTATTCGGCGGTTTCAGCCCCGACTCGCTCTCCGATCGGATCATCGACTCCACCTGCGAGATCCTCATCACGACGGACGGTGTGTTCCGTGGCGCCAAGGCCGTACCGCTCAAAGGCAATGCCGACGAGGCGATGGTTCTCGCGGCCAAGCAGGGTGTTACCGTGAAGACTTGCATCGTGTATCAGCGCGTCGGTACGGAGAAGATCACGATCGACATGAAAGCCGGCCGGGATCACTGGTGGCACGATGTCATGAAGGATGCATCACCAGAATGTGAACCGGAGTGGATGGATTCGGAGGATCCGCTGTTTATCCTGTACACCTCCGGATCAACGGGTAAGCCGAAGGGCGTTCTGCATACCGCCGGTGGATATATGGTCTACACGACCGCGTCGTTCAAGTACGTCTTCGACTATCACGATGGCGACATTTTCTGGTGCACGGCCGATATCGGTTGGGTCACCGGACACTCGTACATCGTCTACGGTCCGCTCTGTGCCGGCGCGACGACACTGATGTTCGAGGGAATCCCGACCTATCCGGACGCCGGGCGGTTCTGGGACGTAGTCGATAAGTACAAAGTCAACCAGTTCTACACCGCCCCGACGGCGATCCGCGCGATCATGCGCGAGGGCGACGAGCCGGTGAAGAAGCGCGACCTGTCCAGCCTGCGGCTGCTCGGCACGGTGGGTGAGCCGATCAATCCCGAGGCCTGGATGTGGTATCACAACCTCGTCGGCCACGAGAAGTGCCCTATCGTTGACACCTGGTGGCAGACCGAGACGGGTGGTATTCTCATTACGCCGTTGCCCGGCGCGATCCCGACGAAGCCGGGTTCGGCGACGCTGCCGTTCTTCGGCATCAAGCCCGTGATCCTCGACGACAAGAACAAACGCCTCGAAGGCGCGGTTTCCGGCGCTCTGTTCATCGAGGAACCCTGGCCTGGGATCATGCGGACCGTCTTCGGCCAGCACGAACGGTTCAAGGAAACGTACTTCACACGCTGCCCGGGCCTGTTCTTCACCGGCGACGGTTCCCGGCGCGACGAGGACGGGTACTACTGGATCACCGGGCGGATCGACGACGTGATCAACGTCTCCGGTCACCGGATGGGAACGGCCGAGGTCGAAAGCGCCTTGGTCTCACACCCGAAAGTTACGGAGGCGGCTGTCGTTGGCTTCCCGCATCAGATCAAGGGACAGGGCATCTACGCCTACGTAACGCTTAAGACCGGCGAAGAGTATACGGACGCGCTGAAGAAGGAGCTCGTTCTGCACGTGCGTAAGGAGATCGGCCCGATTGCCGCGCCGGATGTCATTCACTGGGCACCGGGCCTTCCCAAGACGCGCTCCGGCAAGATCATGCGGCGTATCCTCCGCAAGATCGCCGAGGGTCAGCCCGACCAGGTCGGCGATACGTCAACCCTGGCCGACCCGGGTGTCGTGACGCACTTGGTCGAGACATACAAGCCGATGTAAGAGCGACGGTAACCGAGGAAACCTTTTAGCCGCGGGGCAAGGTCAACCGACTACACCCGCGGCTTTTTCATTGCTTCAGGTGTGGGGTCCTACTCCTGTCATGGTTAGGCACCAGGATTTTTAAGTTGCTTGGGCGTGTTCAGCTTGGTGTAAATGGTTACCATTCCCAACGGCGTTGCGGGGGGATGGCTGTTGATCTTGGGACTGCCCTTGCAGTGCGGCGATGCGAGCTTCTTGATCGGCAATGCGTTTCGCCGCAGCCAGCAAAGCTTGAGCAGTTTCTGTATTTGTGTAGCGAGCCGCGGTCTCAAAGCCCGCGTGGAATCTCCCAGGTAAGCGTTTCTTCCAAGAGACCAAAACCGCTAAATGAAATCGAAAAACACTCAAAAGCGCGTGAAACCCCTGCGCGCTGTACCTAATGTGGCACCTCGTAGAGTTCAACATAGCGGGTGTTTGTCTCTGGATGTGGGAATACCCGAAGCAGGATTAGGCCGGCAACCGACATGCCGTTAAACCGCTCTTGAATTTCATCATAGCTTACGGCAGGCGAGAATCCGTACGTCGGCGCCAATCGCCGCACCTCACTCCAGTTGACCAACACGTGCGTGTAGTCGTGCTCTCGCAACCAACTCAGTGGACCATCCGTCATGTTGGTTTGGAGGACCGCTTCAAAGAACGGATTTCGGTTGAACGTAACGCAATAGTCGACATTGCGATTGAAGTAAAACGCCCTGGCCTCACCGATCAGCAGTATCTTGGCGTCACGCGGCAAGTCACGGTTGATAATACCCAGGTATTCATATCCTGGGATTCTCCCCTCATACATCAACGATGCCGATGCACCGCCAGTACATTCTCGTCTCTGGAGCCGCGCGGCGAATGCGAAGTTCCAAGCACAACCTGCGACGAGCACCGCCAAAAGGATTCTCCGTCGGGTGACACCATCCACGCTGAGGACCGCGCGCCCGCAGAGTAGAACAAGTGGGATCAACAGCACTATGGCGAAACGGGCGAATATGTGCGTCATGAACATCCACACTGCAAGCTGGACGATCAGCACAATTAGAAGAACAAGATCAACGCGGTCGCGCCGGCGTGCAAAAAAACCGGCGATAGCGATGATGAAGATCACCGGCCCGAAGCGTTGATGCCTATCCCACAATATGCGATGCCACAGTACGCCGAGCCGTGCGCCCAGGCTTTGCTCGTCTCCTTGTGTGACGTGTCCTCGATTCCATTGCGCGGTCTCCTCGACTCCCCACCCCGGCGGCGCGGCGTGAAATACGGTGTTGGCAAGTGGAAAGACTGGATTACCGGTCATCGTCTGGTTCTTGATGAGCCACGGTGAAAATGCCAGCAAAGCGGCAATCCCAAATACACATCCGTTGCCGATCCTTCGCTGTATCGATGCGCCGGGTATAAGAACCACGCCAACACCGAGCGGCACGGCGATCATCGGCAAGGCCGTGTACTTGCACCCGCAGGCCAATCCCGCGAGAGCGCCCGCCAACACGATCCATCCAAGATGCTCGGCCTTACCGTTTGCCTTTGCGTCGGCGGGATCGGCGTCGGCGTCAAAAGTGCACAGTCTAATTGCGCGAATCAGGACGGCCGTCGCCACCGTGCCGAAGAAGAGCATCCCATTTTCGACGTAGGCTAAACCGCAGAGATAAGCAAGCCAACCGGCCGTCGCCATGACGACGGCGCATACGATCCCGGCGCGCGGTGACCACTCCCTTCCCGCCACCCAGGCGGCAAATACCGCAAGCACACCGAAGACAAGATGAATCATATTGGCCGTGGTGCCGATGTCGTGCACGTCGTCCAGAACGATCATCGCGAGTAGATACAGCATCTCCACATTGGCGGGGAAGTTCGCGTAGACGTTGTGCGGGAGGTAAGTGATATGCCCGGCTTCAACGTACTCCTTCGGCAGTTGGAGGTGATATTCGAGAACGTCATACGCCCAGGCTTCCTCCTCCCAGATGAAGCCCGGGGCGTGAGCGGCAGCAATTATCGCAAGAACCAGAAACGGGCAAGCGAGCAGCAAGAGATACGACCACGCGCCCGACCAACTGCGGTCCGCGGCCGTTCGCGACGCACCTTCCTTGACGTCGACACCGGCGAGCAGCGTCCGCGCTCGCACTAGCCCGGCAATCGCAAACATGGCAAGAAGCGTGATCCAGACGGGCCGCTGCAGAAAGCCCGCAATGCCGAGCAGCAAGACCAGCACCGACACAGCGCCCAACCCCAACGCGGCACTGAGCAAGAAGTGCCATCTGAGCGGCATTGACTCCAGACGAAAAAGCGGTACGAGCCACGTGCCGACCAGTATCGCCGGTAGCACGACTATCATGGCCGCAAGACCGTCAAGAACCGCAGTCAGCAGCGCGTAACGGGACGTGACGCCGACGCCGAACAGCGTCAGCACGACAAATGTCACAACGAGTGTGCGTTTCATCCCGGTATCCTATTTCAGAAGCCTTTCGGCAAAGAGTACGGGGTGACATGCCCAAGCCGAAGGTGCGGGCATGCTTTACCGGCGTGTCCTCAACATGGCCGCGCAAGTGTGGACCATGCCATCCGCCGTGGACCATACCACTCGCCGACTACGTCGCCGTCAACCTCGCGTAGGAAAGAGAACCTGCCTGGCCTTGATAAGCCCGACAAGAGCGTGTTGACAGTGATCGATGCGAAGCAGGTTGAGCGACGGGCTGGTCCGGATGCCACCGACGGCGTCTTGTGGGCTGCGCATGTAGTAGGTCTCCTCCGGGCGCACCTGCAACTGCATGACGAAGCGGGCGGCCCGCCGAACGACACCCTCGTATCGCTTCACTCGCTCCGTATCTCCCACCAACCGGGCCAGTGCTAGAGCATCGGCAAATCCTTCTAAATACGAGGCGGTGGCGACGCCGGCCCGCCCCTCACTGTACGCGGCGATTCCGCCCCACATATCCGGCCACGGGCAATTCGACCGGGTCAGTTGTTTTTCCGCAAGCCAGTCGGTCAGCTCAAATACGTAATCGACATAGTCCTTGCGTTTGCTGTGACCGGCCATGGCTGCATACGCCTGAACCTGCCAGGGTACGAACGCGGGCGATGGCCGGCCGCGGAAGTAGTCGCGGTAAAACGTGATGGCACGATGGAATGCGTCGAGCACGCGGGCTTTCGGTTGGTGGCTGTAGTCGGTCGCCAAAGCGAGCAGGGCCTCACCGGGAAAGTACTCCTGCGCATCGATCTTCACCGCTGGTGGGAATGCCGTCGCGAACATCCCTGAGGGACTTTGGAGCCACAGCATCCCGTTGATGAGCTTCTCACGGATGTCGGCATACTGCCGTGCCGACGGGTGCCGGGCCATTGCCAGACAGAGCAGCGCCGTGACACCGAGCTTGTTGCGCCCGTCGGCCGTCGCGATGAACGCAGCGTTGTCAACGCCCGGAATCTCGGTAAGTCCTTGTAGATGGTAGCGGATGCCGACGTCGGCTGCGGCGCGCGACGCGCTGCGGCCCGACCAGTTTGCGTGGACCGCCGTCGCAACAACCGCGCCGACCTGACGAACCAGGTTCCGCTTGTCGCTATAACGGTCCAACCCCGGTTCGTATTGATATGTGAAAAGCCCCGAGTCGAGTTGCCTATAGGCCATGTACTCCGCCAGGCGGGCGATGGCTTCATCCAGACCGTTGGCCGTCACAGCCTCGGGCACAATGGTGATCATGCCGCGATGAAGTGATACGATCTTGCCGCTCGTTTCGGATTCGTACCAGTGGACCGTGCGGAAGCGCATGAGCCGCACATCCGAAAGCTGTGACCGATCGGTGTGTGAGGCCTGGGCCAATCGCGTCAGGGCGTCCGAGAGGACCAGATCGGTCGTCAACAGCTCCGTTGGGCAGAAGCGATGGTGGATGTGCGGACCGATCAGCACCAACCCGTGAACACCCGGTTCGACGAATGGGTCGACGGCCCTGGGCTGGGTCCAATCCGTTATATCCACGATGGGCTGCGTGGGTCCGACGATCTCGATCTCGATCAGCAACCCGTTGACCAGATTGAGGTCGGCACCGCCGTCTGTTGACAGCATTTGGGCGGCTATCAGCGCGGCGTCCCGCGTGGCACCGGCCAGGCCTGCGGGTCCGGCCGCGGCGGAAGCACGGAGGTATCCGCCCTGGACCAACCGTACGATGACCTCAGCCTCATGTTCCTGAAGCGCTTTTGGCACATAGGCGGGTTCATACGTCTCGCGCCCCAAAACCACATCCCGCACGGTGCGTCGCGCAAGCCGCGAAAGATACATTCGTTGGGTTTCGCCGATTGCGGGAACCGGCGGCTCAGCGGTGTCCGAAGCGCATACGGATGTAAGCGACGCCACAGGGCCAAACGTCATCATTGCGAGCTGTACGTACACGAGTTTGTGAGCCGCCATGCCGATCAGTATAGTGCTGTTGATGGTGCCCCTCAAACGTAAGCGCCATCAAGGAAACCTCTTATGTCCAAGGGCGAGATTGACTTCGCAGGCCCGATCATCACCGCCGCGGCGCAGGTCGCCAAGGCCGTAAAGGCCAGCGTTCTATTCGCCTACAGCAACGCCGTGGGGGACCTGGCCGCTCTGAAAACCGCCGTCAAACCTCCCACAAAGCTCATCATCGTCTGCCGGGACGAGGCGGACGAACAACGGGCCAAGGAATCCGCCGCCGAGTCTATGACCGTGCCCTCCTTCGATCTGACGCGGATGGGCCAAATCAAGATGGCGACGCTGATCGCCTTTTCGCAGGGCCTTCTCAAGGCCGGCGAAGTGTTCGTGTTTCTAAGCGGGCTTACGGGCCGCACGATTGACACGCTGGTGACCATGCACGTCGGTGAGGAATATGAGCTATTCCAGTCCGTCGGGCAACCCAGACTCACCGAGCACATCCGACGACCCGTGTTCGAGAAGGTTCTCAGGATCGCGCTCGAGCTGGCCCATGAGGGACGCGAGGGCAAACCGGTCGGCGCACTGCTCGTCGTCGGCGATCATCGGGAGGTCGAGAAGTACAGCTTGGCAGGGCGCATTAATCCCTTCAAGGGCTATACCGAGAAGGAGCGGAACATTCTCGACGACTCCATGAACGAGACGGTCAAGGAGATCGCCAAGCTCGACGGAGCTTTCATCATCAAGGGCAACGGTGTGATCGTCTCAGCCTGCGCGACGCTTCGGCCGGCCATCGCGGGGAATGAGCTGCCGCAGGGGTTTGGCGCCCGCCACGCAGCCGCAGCCGCAATCACCGCCAGCACCAAGAGCATCACAATCACTCTATCCGAGTCCACAGGCGACGTTCGGATATGGCGCCGCGGAACGATGATCACCGAGATCGAAAAGGCCCCCCGCGCTTTACTTGACGGCACAACACCACCACCCGTCGCGTGACAATCCGCGCCGCAATCCGCAATCGTAAGGTGGGCACCGCCCACCAAAATCAATTATCATCTTCGCATGCCCGAATACCGGCGAATGAATGCCCCCGGCGGAACCTTCTTTCTGACCTGGGTCACGTATCAACGCCGTCCGTTGCTCCGATCGGCGTAGAGCGTTGCGTTGTTTCGGTCGGCGGTTGCGGAGGTCAAACATCTTCTTCTGTTCGAGATTCTTGGGGCCGTGATCCTGCCAGACCACGTTCACTTTTTGTGGGAGCTGCCTCCGGACGACAGCGATTTCTCCAAGCGCATCGGCATGATCAAGAGTCGGTTCACGCGGTCTATGGATGGCGTGGAGCGAAGTGTCAAGCACGTCTCAAGCTCACGCCGGCAACATCGCGAGAGCACCGTGTGGCAGCGGCGTTTTTGGGAACATACCATCCGTGATGATCGTGACTTCGCAACACACATGGATTACATTCACTACAATCCGGTCAGGCACGGACGGGTTTTGTGCCCACATGCGTGGCCATATTCGAGCTTCCACCGATGGGTGCGAGAGGGACATTACGATGCCCATTGGGCATGCTGCTGTAACGGGCGGCGACCATCACCCCCGCTCTTCGACGAGATAGCGGAACGTGTAGGCGAGTGATCGTCGGCCGGCACGCGTGGGTGGGCCTTGCCCACACCTGGGCTTTGGCCATTTTCGTGCAGGCTCAGTATTGGGCTACTGTGCCGTGGTCTTCGCTAAGTTCAGCCAGCCCTTGCGAAGATCACGGCCGACTCGAGCGGGATCTCTGATTCCTGGGACTTCGTGGTCGGCTCGGCAGCGGTCACGAAGTCGTTGGAATTCCTGTCAAGCCGTTCCATAGCGTAGGCCCATATCTCACTCCGAAGTACCTGTAGAAGTTTCTGCGCGGAGACGCGCGGATTTACTTTCTTTGCCTGCCACTTGGGGACGGGGATTGCCGGCCCCTGTTCGTTGATCCCGTAGACCCGCAGCGCAGCCAACAGGAGGTAAGCGTAGCTTGCGACGGCTAAGGCCGGCTGACGGTCCACCGACTGGCGCGACCATACCTGTGCCTGCCCCACGCCGATGAGTTGCTTCTCGTCGCGATGATTGACCTCGATGTCCCAGCGCCAAAGATAATATTGCACAAGCTCCTCGATCGGCATGTCGAGGTCGGTGCAGAGCAGGTAAGCAGGCTGGCGATAGAGCAGCTTGCCGCCTTTGCGTAACCGGTATCCGACCGGGGCGATGACCACGATGCGGACCGGAAGATCCACCCCGGCCTTTCTCCAGAGGACCGGTTTCATTTCCTTGACCCGGAAGGTGTGCATCTTCCCGGAAGCATACGCCTCGACAGGCTGCCACGGCACGCTCTCGTCTTTCCGCAATTCCTCCGGCCTGGAGGCAACGTCGCCACGTACAACGTGGGCCTTGCGGCGAGTATGAGCGCCGTGATCTTGTGTGGCGGGACAAAGGACAAGCGATTCCTGCTGCCCAACTCGCGCACACTGCTCCACCAACCGCTCATCGGAGGAATCATGGAGGGCTCCGCGACCGATCTGTCGATCGAGGCCGAGGAGATCATACGGCTGAGAAAGGCCCTTTACGACATCCTCTCCGCGCGGACCGGTAAATCGATCGAGCAGGTCGAGCAGGACTGCGACCGCAACAAGTGGCTCGACGCGAGAGGGACGATCGAGTACGGCCTGGCTGACTCCATCCTCGAGCGCATGGCGCTTCCGCAGTAGGCTGTCAACGTTTCGTCACAACCCGTACCACGTCACCAGCGTATTGTGAGCCGCAGGCTTTAGCCTGCGCAGATTATCGAAACGCCGGGTGGCATGGTCTACGCTTGCGTGGCCATGTTGAGCACGCCCCGGCGAAAGTCCGCGCGGGCTGAATCCTTGACACACGGTGCAGCTCCGTTGCGGGGGCTTCACCCCATGGAACCGCGCGTCAAGGACAGGTCCCGCGGCTCGCTCAACGGCGTCACCAACAACGCGATGATGTGCGTGCTACAATACTTACGTTGCCGGTTCCCGCCGCCGCAAGTAGACCAGCGTCCCCGCTGTCAGCACCAGCAACATCATGGCCACCACGCCCCATGCAGACATAGTTGGGATCGCTGGAATGTTGATGGTAAACGGCGCCGAATCGGCCCAGGCGATGCCGGCTGGACTGCTGATCGTAAACGCTGCTGAATCACCCCAGCCGAAGTCGATGCTCATGGCGGCGCTGACCACGACAAGGGTGAATATGGCCGCTAACAAGGTTATGTGATTCATCCGAAACATCATCGATATCTCGCTATGTTCCGCTGCCCGAAACAGGCAGCTACGTTTGATTGGACTCAAAGGCCGGACGCAGCGCTGAGTGTAAGCCCTACCATACCCGCCCGGCTCCACAACGTAGGCTCGGCCTCCCGGGCCGTCGCGGAAACCGATGCCCGCCAACGTCTTAGGATGCCACCTATGCTCCCGGGCCGTTTCAACGGCCCTTCCCGCCGCAGGCGGGCTTGTAGGCCGGGCGTTGTACGCCCGGTCAGACCACCCTGGATTTTTCTGTCGTGCAGCCCGTTTTAACGGGGTTCTCCACGTCATCGTCCTGCTCGATTCGTTCCAGACGATCCTGTACCGTCCGGCTACTGTGGTGCGACTCCTGGTTCCTGACGTAATCCACAACCCACGGCAGATCGCGCGTGCCGAAGCTGACCACGCCGTAACCCGTTTGCCATTCGAGGACTCGGCGGTTGCAGATTTCGTGATTGATATAGTGCGCTGACGCTCCCTTGAGTTGTCCGACCCATTCGCTGATCAGCAATGTCGGTGGAACGCTAACCGCCAGGTGAATGTGGTCGGGCATGCCGCCCATCCCGTGGACGCGGACGCCCGGCAACTGGATGGCGCGGTGCAAGAGATAGTCATGGCAGCGCTTCTCGACTACGTCGACCAGGACCGAGGCGTTGTTCTTCGTCCGCCAGACAACATGAAGATTGATCTCGTGATAGACGTTACGCGGCATCACACACCTCCGATTCGATGGTGCTTCCCGCAAGCCCGTTGAAACGGGCTAAGACCACTGAATGGCGGAACATCGTTCATTGTCCCGTCCTCCGTTGACCAGCCCTAAAAGGGCTGGCCTATCTGCCCGGCTACGCCGGGAAAATCCCGTGAACGGGATTACAGACCAAGACCCCGTCGAGCGCCCGGATAGCCGAGTGAACAGGTTCTCGATGCCGTATAACTGAGCGTCGACCCGCTGTCGGGGGTGTCGATGCTCGGCACCGACTCGGACCGGGAGATCCACCCTTGGGCCGTTTCAACGGCCCTTCCCGCCCCAGGCGGGCTGCTAGGCCGGTCGTTGTACGGCCGGTCAGACCGCCCTCGGTTCTCCTGTCGTATAGCCCGTTTCAACGGGATTCTCGACTTCGGGCAAGCCCGTTGAAACGGGCTAAGACCACTGAATAGGGGAGCATGGTTCATCGTCGCGTCCTGGACCAGCCCTGCAAGGGCTGGCCTATGTGCCCGGCTACACCGGGAAAACCCCGTGAACGGGATTGATGCAAACGAACCGAACGGCTGAACCAGGGAACATTGTTTATCATCACGTCCTCCGTCGACCAGCCCTAAAGGGGCTGGCCTATTTGCCCGACCGCGCTGGGAAAATCCCGTGAACGGGATTGAGACCATCCGCCGGGGTGCATCTGGAAAACCTCGTACAAAGGATCGCTGACTCTCTGGTCGTTGCAACGAATTTCTCGTCATCATCGTACACCTCGACTCGTTCCCGATGATCGTACACCGTTCGGGCCGTTTCAACGGCCCTTCCCGCCGCAGGCGGGCTTGTAGGCCGGGCGTTGTACGCCCGGTCAGACCACCCTGGATTTTTCTGTCGTCCAGCCCGTTTTAACGGGCTTCTCAACGTCATTGTCCTGCTCGATTCGGTCAGACAAGCCCGTTGAAACGGGCTATCACCATCGAGTGGGGGTACAGTAGTCATGGTTGTGTCCTCTGTAGACCAGCCCTGCAAGGGCTGGCCTATCTGCCCGGCTGCGCCGGGAAAATCCCGTGAACGGGGTTTCAGTCCATCCGCCCCAGTGCGTCTCGAAAACCCCGTAAACGTGGTTGGTGTAAATGAACAAAGGGCACAGCGCTACTCCGCGTCAAGGGCTAAGCGGAACCCGTAGTAATACGCCCGATAGTCGGGGGCGTAGGCGCTGCTGCGATGCGCGCAACGCATGTAGTGCGCGTAGTTTGCGTCGCCGTACCACGAGCCGCCGCGAAGAACACGATACGTGCCGCTGGACGGCCCTGTGGGGTTGTCATAGGGGCTACTGCTGTAGTAATCCGAGGCATGCCAGTCGTTGCACCACTCCAAGACGTTCCCCGTAACATCGTAGAGACCGTAACCGTTGACCATGTCCACACCCGTCGGGACCTGACTGCCGTTGTAGTACCCGACCGGGGTCGTGTCCGGATCGGGGCCCGCCTCGTATGGATCACCTGACTCCACATAGTTGGCCATGGACCCATCAACGGCATCACCCCAGGGATACCTGCGATACGGATCGTGGTTCCCGCCGCGGGCGGCGTATTCCCACTCCGCCTCGGTTGGCAGGCGATACCCATTGGCATCAAAATCGCACTCCCACGTCGACAGATTGTAACAAGGCGTCAGTCCGTGCTGCGCGCTCCGCCAGTTGGCATAAGCAACCGCACCGTACCAGCTTACCACGACCATCGGGTGGTCATCTTTGTCCGCGGTGACCCCGAACGTACTTCCGTCCCAAGTGATCCGACTGTAGGACGAACTGTCCGTGGTGTCGCAGTAGCATTGGGCCCCGCCCGCGGTGCAGGCCACACCGCTCCGCACCTCGATCAAGCCCTGCGAAAACGCGGAGTTCAGATATTCGGCGTACTCCTCGTTGGTCACCTCATAGATGTCCATGTAGAACGAATCGACATACACCGCGTGGACGGGAAGCGCGTCGGCCATGCCATCATGGTGATCGCCCATCTCGAACTCCCCGCCGGGGATGAGGACCATGGCCGGTGGCGTCCCCTGCCCGTCGTCGGCGTAGACGCGAACCTTGAAGTTCGTGCCGTAGGTGCCAGGTAGATCCGCACCGGCGTCCCAGACGATGGCCTTGCCTGTTCCCGGTGTGATGCCCTCGCCATAATCGCCGGTGAAACTCGTAGCGACGACGGTCCACGTGGCTCCGCCGTTGCGACTGACGAACACCCAGACCCTGGACGGATTGCCGTCCGCGTCGGCGAGGTCGTAGCCGATGTCCACCAGGTTGGACCCACCACCGCGTTGAGCGGCGGTGACGTTCGTAACCTCCGGGGCCGTGTTGGCCCACACCGCAGGACCGCCGAAAATCAGCAATCCCGCTCCTACACACATTCGATACATGATTGTTCTTCTCATTGGATTCGCTCCTCCGTACTTTGCAATGACCTGCACGTCGCTGCGAGGCTCACACACCTCGTCAGGTCCGCGCGATTTGGCTGCGTAATACGCATCCCATTAAACAAGTGCGCTTCGTCGTCGTATGCCCGGCAGCCCGAGGCGACGTCTTGCCTGTGTCCTGTCCGCTCCCTCACGGTCGCGGCTCGGTTTTGTCGGTCGCGGCTCGGTTTTGTCGGTCGCGGCTCTGGTCGGGAGCGCAGCGTATTATTGGAATTCGTATAACTTGTGCTGGTGCGAGAATCCCTTCTCGCACCCATTCTCAACGGGAATCCTTTCCCCGTGCGTCAAGTAGGATCGAGAAAAGATTCTCGGTCCAGCCTAGTAAAGCGGTCCGCACGTCGGACCCTACGCCCTGAGACTTACCAGTTTTCACGACAAGACGGTGACGGAAACCGCGATCGTCTTCACGTCAGTTCTTCAGCGCTTGCGTTCCTACCTCAGTTGCACATCTCGACAAGGACAGTTGATACTTGAAGGTCCAGCGTTCGGGCCTTTCGCCCAAGCAGCCGGCAATCGTACCGGAGAACGAGCGAATGGTCACTCCGAAAAACACGCGATCCTTGGACATCCGATAACTGCATCCTCGGTTACGGGTACCCCGCCAGTTCGAGTGAGCAAACGGATTATGGGCGGTGCGCCAAACATGCCCGCGCCTTCGGCTTGGGCATGGTATACTGCGATGATTTGCCGTCCTGTTTGCCGACCGACTGGAAAGTCGGCCCCACAGGTTGTGTTGGAGGTCTTGGACCCTGCGGTTCACTCCGTGCGGCTTGCCGCCAGGTCTTCGGCTTCCTGCCGCAATTTGCTGACAAGGAGATGCCACTGACCTATTGTCTCGGAGAACTCGTACTGCAGGATGTCCGCCAGGAGCACGTGATCCCGAGCCTGCAACGCCTCTTTGACCTGCATCAGGATCTCTTTGGGTTTGCCGATCAAGTCGATGAGCGGTTCGTCGTTGACCATCGTCAGCTCGGGGTCGAGCTGAAGCATCTCGATCGATTTGCCGACGGCTTCGTGTATCTGCTGCCAGATGCGCAGACAGTCTCCGAGCATTTCAGAGGCTTCAACGATCTTACCCTCCGTAAGCAGTTCCGCCGCGCGGCGGCAGGCCTCTTGCGTTTCGGTCAGGCACGTCGATGACTGCTCCATGACATCAATTACAAGCACGTCTTTCATCCCCGTGAAGACTTCGAGGCGTTCGAAGGATGACGCGGGTCTTCGCAACGTGTCGGCCATTCCGTTGGCCGGAACCTCACGTCCGTCGCACCGCAGGCCGATCACGAGTCGATCGGGCGCGCACAGGTGCGACTGCATGTGGCGAAGGGCGTCATCGAGAGTTCCGTTGCCGACGAACGCGGCGTCAATCTGGTCGTCGTCGATGAAGATTTCCACGTTGTACTCCGAAGAAAGCGACGCGCCGGCTCATCTTGTCAAAAGGCGCAGTGATCCCACGCGTTTTGCCGCGCGGTTCAGGCATCTTAGACTCACCATTGTTCACCCATCTGTAAAACTATCGGCTCTGCGCAGCCGCACGCCACAGGCCGTCCTGCGTTCACTCCGTCCATTCGAGCGTGCCACAACTATAGGCGGCGCGGAAGGTTGCAACAACCGAGGTGCCTGTGACGAACGCTTTCGGGCGCGCGGACCCGGCATGCCGGCGCTCCTGATTGGTCCGAAAACACTGGCGTGCGCCTGCCCGAGTGGTTAAAACTTACGTCGCTATGACCCGATCAAAAATGCAAGACTCCGACCGCCAGGAGGTCGCCGGGTTCATCGAGCAGCATTGGCACAGCCAGCTCGTCATGAGCCACGGGCGCTCCTTCTACCCGCACACCAAAGAGGGATTCATCGAACGGCGGGACGGGCGGATCGTCGGCTTGTTGACCTACCACATCGACGACAACGGTATGGAGCTTCTGAGCCTCAACAGCACGCTGGAAGGGCAGGGCATCGGGTCGTCATTGATGCTCAACGTGATCGAGACGGCCCGCAAGCAAAAGTGCAAACGGATCTGGCTGGCGACGACGAATGACACCCTGCGGGCGATCGGTTTCTACCAGCGCCTCGGATTCCGCATGATCGAGCTTAATCTCGGTACCGTCGACGAAGCGCGGAAGACCAAACCGGAGATTCCCAAGGTTGGCGAACGCGGCATCGAGATTCACGACGAAATCGTCATGGAGCTGCGGCTCGAACCCTATCTCGATGCATCGCCACCGGGGTAGCATCCTGTTTCAGGGACCTCACGACTTTAGCGCGCGGGGTGCCAGGCCCAAGCCAAAGGCGTGGGCATATTCTGTTGCTGGGCCGAGAATCCTTTCTCGGCCCATTCGTGCGAGAAAGGATTCTCGCACGAGCGTCTCATGGCCACGCAAGCGTGGACCATGCCACCCGGTTGTGGTGTGCTTGGCCGCGGCACCCGACCGTATGTCGTGGGACTTGTGAAGTAGGATTCCAGACGCCTCGCACTAGTGAAAAGACGTCTTACCGCCCGCTTCAATCCCCCGTGAATATGGGACCGGCGTCCCGAATCGTCCCGGACGCAGGGCGGATCGGACTGCCCAGTCCACCACGCGGTGGCCTGTGCGCCGGCGTTTGCCTATAGTTGGATTGGCGGACAGCCGACGGTGGAAACGCGGGATCAGGGCACGGAGGAGCATGCGTATGGATCAAGCATCCCCATTACCGGATTCTCGAGCGGATTGGCGTAGGGGTCGATCGGCGGCGATCGAGGAGTTACTGACCCGGTACGCGCCGTGCGAGGACGACGACCTGCTCTTCCAGATGGTCGTGACAATCTGTCGGCTCGCGGCTGACGGCGCCGACCGCGGGGACCTGAAAATCCTCAACACCAGCCTCAAGGAACTCCGGTATGCGTTCAAGGTGTTTGCGCCGTATGCGGAGATTTCCAAAGTCAGCATGTTCGGTTCGTCCCGCACGCCGGAGGATCACCCGCAGTATGTCCAAGCCAAGAAATTCGCCCGGTTGATGCAGGCACACGGGTGGATGGTGATCACCGGTGCCGGGGACGGGATCATGCGGGCGGGACACCACGGCGCGAGCCGAGAGGCGAGCTTCGGTGTGGCCATCAGCCTGCCGTTCGAGCAGAAGACAAACGTTATCATCGCCGACGACCCCAAGCTGATAAACTTCAAATACTTCTTCACGCGCAAGTTGATCTTCGTCAAAGAGGCAAGGGCCATCGTTCTGTTCCCCGGCGGGTTCGGCACGCTGGACGAGGGGTTTGAGTCGATCACGCTGGTCCAGACGATCAAGGCCGCACCGGTACCGATCGTGCTGTGCGATGAGCCGGGCGGCACGTACTGGCAGCACTGGAAAACCTTTGTGACGGCCGACTTGCTCGGCAAGGGGATGATCGACCCGGCTGACCTGGAGCTGTTTTACATCACCGATCGCGCCGAGGATGCGGCTACGGAGGTTCTGAAGTTCTACCGCCGGTACCATTCGTCCCGCTTTGTCCAGGATCAGCTCGTGCTGCGGCTCAACAGTCCACTTTCCAGCGAAACACTCTCGGAGGTCAACGACACGTTCGCCGATATCCTCACTGGCGGTCGGATCGAGCAGGTGTCCAGCCCGCTCGACGCTGAGAACGGCGTCTACCCGGACAAGACCAGGCTGGTCCTGTCCTTCGACCGTCGCAGCGCGGGGCGATTGCGGCTACTGATCAATCGGATTAATGAAGTGCCGTAACCCGCGTGACGGTTCAGGCCCCGGCGGTGGTATCAGCGAGCCACGGGACCTGTCCTTGACGCACGGTTCCATGGGGCGAATCCCCCGCAGCGGAGCTGCACCGCGTGTCAAGGATTCAACCCGCGCGGAGTTGCGATGCCGGTGTTCCATCAATCGTGGATTTGCGGATTGGGTGTGATGGGTAAACTTGTTTGCCCGTGGAGATAGATCGAGTTCACGGGCAAGCTGGCGCTTGCCCATGCCACTCACACGGCATGACGGACCCGCCGAAGGTTCAGGCAACACTAAAACGAGCCGCAGGCTAAAGCCTGCTAAAGCCTGCGGCGCAGGAGAGTGATACGGATGTGTTCTGATACGGTATCATCCGATTCAGCCCGAGGTGATGACGATGTGGTCATCATCGAGAGGATGATCAGTGCGTATGATCGGATTCGATCTCAGTTAGCGGAGGTCATCGTCGGTCAGGAAGCCGTGGTTGAGCAACTGATGATCGCGTTGTTCTCCAACGGTCATTGCATCCTCGAGGGGGTTCCGGGGCTCGCCAAGACGTTGCTGATCAGCACGCTTTCTCGTCTACTGTCGTTGAGCTTCTCGCGGGTGCAGTTCACGCCCGACCTGATGCCGTCGGATATCACCGGTACCGAAGTGATCGAGGAGGATCGGGGCACGGGGGCGCGATCGCTGCGCTTCGTGCAGGGGCCGATCTTCGCCAACGTCATTCTGGCCGATGAGATCAACCGGACACCGCCTAAGACGCAAGCCGCACTGCTGGAAGCGATGCAGGAGAACCAGGTAACGGCAGCCGGGTTCCCCCACAAGCTGCCCAGGCCGTTCTTCGTGCTGGCGACCCAAAACCCGATCGAGCAGGAAGGGACCTACCCGCTGCCGGAGGCTCAGCTTGACCGGTTCATGTTCAAGGTGCTGGTGGATTATCCCACCGAGGACGAGGAGTGTCAGATTGTCAAGATGACGACGGCCCCGCAGGACGTGCACCTGGAGCGAATGTTAAATCCCCAGGACGTGCTCGCGTTGCAGGATATCGTCCGCCGCGTGCCGTGTGCGGATCACGTCATTGTCTATGCCACCAGGTTGACGCGTTTGACGCGGGTGGACAAGGGCGACGTTCCGAAGTTCATCAGCGACTACGTGTCCTGGGGTGCGGGTCCCAGAGCGTCGCAGAATCTTGTGCTGGCGGGCAAGGCCCGGGCGATCCTGAAAGGAAGGTACTACGTCTCGACGGACGACATTCGGGCGGCGGCTCATCCGGTCCTGAGGCATCGCGTGCTCACGAACTTCAATGCCGAGGCCGATGGCGTACGCAGCGACGATATCATTGACTGGCTGATTTCCGAGTTGCCCGCCGACTCGTCGGTCACGATGGACCCGGCGATGGCCGATCGTGTCTTCGCCGCCGATCGCTCAAAGTAGTCCCTGATTCGTCATTCGCATGGACGCAGGCAAACAGGATTATAGAAAATACCTCGATCCGAAGGTGCTCGCCAAGATCAGCGGGCTGGAGCTGCGTGCCCGGTTGATTGTCGAGGGATTTTTCAGCGGGATGCACCACAGCCCGTATCATGGTGTGTCGGTCGAGTTCGCCGATCACCGCGCCTACACGCAGGGCGACGATCTTCGCCATATCGACTGGAAGGTCTATGGGAAGACGGACAAGTATTACGTCAAGGAATACGAGCAGGAGACCAACCTCAATCTCATGCTGGCCGTCGACGGCAGCGAGTCGATGAACTATCGATCCGCCGGCGCGAGTATGACGAAATACGAGTACACCGCCGCTGTTGCCGCAGCGATCGCGTATCTGACCATCCAGCAGCAGGACTCGGTCGGGCTGACGCTGTTCGATGAGCATCTCACGAGTTTCGTGAAGCCTTCCAACAACGCGCAGCATTGGAAAACGCTCATAGAGGGACTGGCGCATCCGACCGGTCCCGCGAAAACGTCGCTCGAGCGTGTGCTCGGCGAGCTGGCCGAGCGGCTCAGCCACCGCACGCTGATCATCCTGATCAGCGACCTGTTCGACGATGTGGATGCGACGCTCAAAGGCTTCAAGCACTTGCGCTACCGTCATCATGAGTTGATCGTATGGAACATCTGGGATCATGCGGAGCTAACGCTGCCGCTGTCGGGGCCGACGATGTTCGACGGTCTTGAGTCGATGGGGAAGCTTTTGACCGATCCGAGGTCGTTGCGGGCGCGCTATCTTCAGGAGGTGGAGCGTTTTCAGACACGGCTTCGGACGGGCTGCGGGCACATGCACGTCGACTTCACGATCTTCGACACCTCGGCCCCGCTTGACGCGGCGCTCAGCGGTTATCTGGCCACTCGCAGCGCCAGACTCCGGCAGCGTTCATCGCGTGTGATGAGCAGGGGGTAGGTCGACGATGACGGCGCCGCTTCTTCAGGCTGCTCCCTTCATCCATCCGGGGATTGCGGGGATCGCGCTGCTTACGGGATTGATCCCGGTTCTGGTGCATTTGATCAACCGTCGGCGTTTCGTGCGTGTTCCCTGGGCGGCGATGTCGTTTCTGCTCGCCGCCAATCGGCGCAGCGCGAGGCGTATCCGGCTCGAACAGTCGCTGCTGCTTCTGGCACGGGTGGTGTTGATCGTTCTTTTGGGGCTGGCGGTCGCCCGTCCGTACGTGGCGGCCTCGATGCTGTTGCCCGCCGGGCGCGGATCGCGCGTCCATCGGGTGCTGCTTCTGGACAACTCGCTGTCAATGAGCGCCGAGGCGCCGGATGGAGTGACGCGATTCGAAGAGGCCAAACGGTGCGCGGAAAAGCTCCTAAGCTCCTTCCCGCCGACGGACGCTGTCAGCATTGTGACACTTGCCTGGCCGGCGGAGGCGGTGATCGCCCAGGGGGCCTGCGATCGCCGCTTCGTGAGAGAGCGGCTTGCCGCCGTCGAACCGACGCAGCGCGGGACCGATACCGCGGGTGCCTTGACCGCAGCCGTCGAGATTCTCAAGACCTCTGACGTACCGGCGGGCAATCGCGCGGTCTATCTGCTCTCCGATCTTCCGCGCTGCATCTGGCAGAGCGAATCGCCCGAGAACCCAACGGCGGCCGTGCGCGCAATGCGGCAGCTCGCCGACGCGCTTGCGGACGCCGCCGTCGACCTTACCGTCGTGCACGCCGCGCGGGGTACCGGCGACAACCTTGCCATCACGCGACTCGCCGACGAATCCGCGCTTATCGGTGTCAATGTGCCGGCACGGATCGCCGCGGAAATAACGAATTTCGGTTCGTCGAGCGCACGCAATCTCAACCTGCAAATCCGTCGCGACGGTCGGATCATCCGCCGCCAAGAGCTACCCAGACTGGCCCCGGGGGAGTCCACCGTCGCAACGATCACAACGGAGTTCTCCAGCCCCGGCACGCACCTGATTGAAGCGAGACTATCCGCCGGCGAGGTGGATGCCCTTAAGGACGACGACACCCGATATCTGTCAATCGAGGTCCGAGAAACCAGGCCCGTTCTATTGGTCGACGGGCGGGCAGGCGCTACCAGGCTCGCCGGTCAAGCGGGCTTTCTGGCGACTGCGCTTTCACCGGGGCAGTGGGAGACCGGGTGGAGTGAAGACCGTCTTCGCTCTCCCATCGCACCGAAGGTCATCACGGGACCGGAGTTGACCGGAGAGGTGCTTCCGGACTACGACGTTGTCGCTCTCTGCAACGTTCAACGGCTGTCCGCGGAGACCTGGAAGCGGCTTGAAGCATTCGTCGCGGGTGGTGGTGGTTTGATGATCTTCGGCGGCGACCTGGTCAGCGTGGACAACTACAACCGGTTCGGGCACGCCGGAGGCGCGGGATTGTTGCCGGGCAGGTTCAGCCGGCCGGTCCTTTTGCCCCCCGATACCGATGCCCACATTGGTTTTACGCTTGACGACGCGGTTCATCCGATCGTGGCTGAGTTTGCCGGTCATCCCGAGAGCGGTCTGTTTTCATCGCGTGTGGAGCGTCATCTACCGATCGAACCGGACCCGCACCGCGCCGAAGTGATCTTGCGGTACACGAACGGCGACCCGGCCCTTATCGCCTCGACATTCGGGAGGGGTCGAGTCTTGCTGTGCACCACGACGGCGAGCATGGATTGGAACAACCTCCCCGCCAAGGGTGATTACGTTTCCATTATGCTCAATGCGATGACCTTTCTGTCGCCGCGGCACGGGGATCACCGCAACATTCTCGTTGGGCGGATGATCCACGAGCCGCTCACCTCGGCTCAGAGTTCCTGGCCGCTGCGCGTGACGACGAGTGAGGGAGCGACGGCGGAGCCGTCACTTGTCCCCGACGGCAAGGGGCTCGCTTTGACCTACGGCCCGGTGGACAAAGTCCACGCCCTCACGGTGTCCATCGGACCGGAGATTCGTGTGTTCGCCGCCAACGTTGATCCCGCTGAATCCGACCTGGTGCCGGTTGACGAGCAGACGTTTCTAACCGTGCTCGATCGAGAGGTTCGGATGATCAATGACCCAGCCGCGATCGCAAAAGAACCCGCCGCAGCCCGATCGACCGAGTTGGCTTCGGTTGTGTTGTACCTGGTGGTTGGGCTGCTTTTCGTTGAGATGTGGATGGCGATGCGGTTCGGATCGCAGCGGAGTGTGACATCGGTTTCCGACCGGTGAGCATCAATGACACGGTTTATTGAATGGCTTTTGGACCTGAACGACATCCGCCTGGGGCGTGACGCGCCGCTGATTCTCCAATGGGATCCGCCGTGGCGGATTGAGGCGTGGTTGGTGTTTTGCTTCGCGCTTCTGGCGTTGGCATGGATCATCCTGATCTACCGCCGCGAGCGGGTTTCGATGGTGCGGCGAGTCGTGTTGGCCGTGGTTCGTTGCGGTCTCGTTGCGCTGACGGCGGTGGTGATCTGCCGGCCGTCGCTGGTTCTTCAGCAAAACCGTGTGGAGCCGTCCTATGCGGTTCTTGCGCTGGATACGTCGCTGAGCATGGCCGCAAGCGAGACCTATCGTGACGATACATTGGCACTTTCTATCGCGCGTGGCGCGGGCATCGAAGATGCCGGCGAGGTGGCGATGCGTTCCCGTCTGGCGCTGATCCAGGCGGCGTTGGTTCGTGATGAGGCTGCTCCACTCAAGGCGATGCTGAGGCGCAACGCGATCCAGCTCTGCACGTTCGGCGGAACCGTGGAGACGGAAGGATTCTTCGCCTCATCCGAGGGCCTTGGTGGGTTGGTCGAGTCGATCGAAAGCGCTGAAGCCGACGGCCCAACAACCGATCTGGCAGGCGCCGTACGGTCGATCATCGAGAAGGCGCAAGGCCGGCGACTGGCTGCGATCGTCGTGGCGACCGACGGTGTGAGCACACAGCCGACCAGTCTCAAGGACTCGCTCGATCTGGCGCGCGACCGGTGGATTCCGGTGTTCCCCATTCGTATCGGCTCGCCGGAAAGACCTCGGGACATCGACGTGGGCCCGCTGCGAGCCCAGGAAACGGTCTTTGTCAATGATGTGCTGGCTGTGGAAGCTGAGGTATCCACACAAGGCCTGACCGCACCGACACCCGTCACCGTGGTGCTCCGTAATGAGCGTTCGGGAAGTGTCGTCGCCTCGGAGCAGGTCGTTCTGGACCCGTCACGCAATCCGATCACGGTCGAGCTGCGGACGAAACCGACGCGGACCGGACCGGTGCGCTACCGCGTGGAAGTGTCACCGCTTCAGGATGAAACGATGACGGAGAACAACGTGGCGCTGGTGGATGTGACGGTTCTCGACAATCGACTCAGAGTTCTCTACGTGGAAGGTTATCCGCGCTACGAATACCGCTACCTGAAAAACGCGATGCTTCGCGAGCAGACGATGGACCTGAGCGTCCTGCTGATCGAAGCCGATGAGTCGTTCGTACAAGAAGGCACCGATCCGATCCGCCGATTCCCCGAGACACCGGAGGAGCTGAACCGATACGACGTGGTCCTGTTCGGCGATGTCGATCCGCGCGGGGGCTGGCTGACCGGCGCGCAGATGAACATGCTGCTGGACTTCGTGGGCAATGAGGGCGGCGGGTTTGGCCTGATCGCCGGGGAGCGATCGGCGCCTCATCGCTTCTTGGGTACGCCGCTCGCGAAGCTCATTCCGATACGTATCGACCCGACCTTCTTCGGGCACTACGACATGACGCTCGTGAGCGGATTCCACGCACAGCTCACTCCGGAGGGCCGAAAGAGCCGCATCTTCCGATTCGCCGCCGATCGCACCGAAAGCGAACGACTGTTTGAGGCGTTGCCGGAACTGTTCTGGCTGGCGCGGACGCTCGGCGCGAAACCGGGAGCATCCGTCCTGCTCGAACACCCGACGATCAGAAGTACGTCGGGCCCCATGCCGGTCGTCGTCACCGGTCGGTATGGCGCGGGTGTGCTTTTCTTCCAGGCTACGGATGACACATGGCGATGGCGCCGACACACCGGTGAATTGCAGCACGACACGTACTGGGTGAGGGTTGCACGTGAACTGATGCCCGGCGCCCGCGTCGCTCAGGATCGCCGGTTCGTTCTGCGAACGGATCGACGGGTCTACCCGTACGGATCGGCCGTGCAGACACAAGTCGAGATCTTCGATTCGCAGCTTCTGTCCGATCAACGTGACGTGATCCCGATCGTGATCACAGCCTCGGCGGACCGCCCGTATCCCCCCTTGCCAAGCGGGGACAAGGGGGGGGCACTTCGCGAGTCGCCGACATCGACTGAGCTGGTGGGCGGCGCCAAAGGGACGGTCGTGGGACGGTTTGGGGCTCACCGTCTCGGTCCCGAGTCGAATCGATTCGAGGGTACTTGGGTGGCGCCGCAGCCCGGACGGTTCGTCCTCAAAGCGACGGATATCGTGCCGCGCCGTGGTGAACGGGTTGCGTCAGTTTCGGTTCGCGTCGAACGACCCAATTTGGAGGCGCGTCGCCCACAAGCGGATCACGGGGTGCTGGAGCGTATCGCCGGGGCCACCGGCGGGCGGGTGATGGAGCTGGATCAGTTGGAGGCGGGTTTCGGTACGATCCGGGACCGGAGCGTGCAGATTCCCGACGATATAACTGAAACTTTGTGGGACTCAAAATTGGTTTTGATGCTTTTTGCTGCAATGATATCAATGGAATGGGTTTTGCGCAAAGCGTTCGGATTGTTGTAGGGCAGCGACACGTTGCGGATCATAGGGTAGTACCGTGTTTCATGAGCCTCACGACTATGGATCGGGTGTCGCTTGGCTGAGAATATTTTCTAAGCCCATTCGTGCAAGAAGGGATTCTCGCACGAGCAAGGTGTCGGTTTCGTGAATATTGATTCGTGACTCGCAGTCACTGTGCCATGGAGCAGCCCAAGGTCATAGCCCGTCTTACCGTGTTGCGGACCACGGTCCGCCTGCGGCTTATTGCCTATGGTATTTGCGCCGTTGTGGCCGGTGGTGTGGCGGCGTTTCTTGCCATCGTATTGCTTGACTGGCTCTTAGAGTTGCCGCCGCCTCTTCGCATGGTCGTTGCGGCGATGTTCTTGATGGGGCTCGCTGGGGCGGTGCTGCGCTGGATCATCCGGCCCATCCAGGCCCGGCTCGGGATTGACGAAATCGCCGCGCGGCTCGAAGCGCATTTCGGAACGCTGCAGGACCGTCTGTTAAGCACCGTTAGTTTCCTGGAGCGGGGCGACGCCGGCTCCGAAAGCATGATGCGGCAGACGATTGCCAACACGGAACGGATTGTCAAAGACATTCCGTTGGAGTCGGCGTTGTTGCTTCGACCGCTTCTGCTGCGCGGAGCACTGATGTGTATGAGCGTCGCCGCGTTGTCGATCATCCTGGTGGTTGCCCCGGGTTGGGTACATACCGGATTGTACCGGTACGTCTACCCGTGGGGTCGGATCGAATGGCCTCACGACACATCGATCCTGCCGCTTACGAGCGATCAAACCGTGGCTGTCGGGGAATCGATGACGGTTCGGATGGCCGTTCAGCGAGGTCTTCACGATACCCTGCGCGCCGTCGTGCATCTTCGTGAACCTGACGGCGGCACGACGTTATTGGCGATGCAGCGCGACGAGGATGACAACTTCTACGCCACGATCGACGCGGTGACGAAGGATCTGACGTACTGGTTCGAGGCCGGTGACGACAGCACGTCTCGCAATCCGTACACGATTCGGGCTGTGCGGCGACCCGAGGTCGTGGAGGCGTTGGCGTCTATTGAACCTCCGCCCTATGCGTCGGACCGCGCGGTGCGCGTGCAGGACCTCAATGATCCTCCCATCGGTGGAGTCAAAGCACCGATCGGCGGTCAGGTTGAGGTGAGACTGCGGACCAGCAAACCGATCCCGCCGGATGAGACCGGTACCGAAGTAGGCCTGCGCATGGAATCCGGTGGGCTGATTCCGCTGATTGTCGATCCGGAGGACGGCCGCCGGCTTTTGTCGCGTTTCAAGGTCCGCGACGATATCCGCTTCCGGATCGAGCTGCGGGACGCGGACGGCTTCGAGAACCGCGGAGCGGCTGAGTATTCGATACTCGCGACACCCGACACGCCCCCCACGGTCACCGTGCTGGAGCCGCGTGCCGCCACTGATCTGACACCTATGGGATCGGTGTCATTGTTGATTCGTGTCGAGGACGACTTCGGGATCACCCGTCTTACATTGGAGGCCGAACACATCGGCGGCGGGGTTCATATGTATCCGTTGACGGACCGGATGCGGGTCGTACGCGGTGACGACGGCGTCGAAGCGATTGCGCAGTATCTGTGGAGTGTCGAACCAATGTCGCTATCGCCGGGCGATCTGCTCATTTACCGGGCGGTGGCCGCGGATAACCGGATTACGACGGAGGGGACGGGCCAGGTGGGCCGATCCACTTCCATGCGGATCAAGATCATCAGTGATGTCGAGTTCGACATCCGTCTGCGAAGCGATATCGTCCTGCTCGAAGCGAGGATTCGTCAGGCGGCGCTCGACGAGGCGGAGCTGCTCGATCAGACGACGGCGTTGCTGCAGCATGGTGACGACCCGACGGCACTCACGGATGCGCAGCGGGACGTCGTTGCAATCCTGTCGGCGCGGCAAGCCCGGCTGGTCCATCGCCTTCGTGATCTGGCCGGCAGATTTGACAGGCTCGCCGAGCGAATGAGGCTGAACCACGCCGGCGATGAGGAGGACCGTCATCGGATTGCCTCGCTTGGAGACGCGCTTGGACGGATCGCCGCAGAGCCGATGACAGCCGCGAGCGGGTCGCTCAGTGAGGCCCGCGAACAGACCGGGCCCGCGGCAGCGCAGCGTGAACTGCACGAGGCAGCGCGGTTGGAAAATGCCGCTCTCGAGCAACTGCACGCCTTGATCCGTTTGATGTCACAGTGGGGAAGCTTCCACGAACTCGTCACCAAGACGCGCGGTCTTTTGGATCGGCAAAACAGCCTCCGCACCGAGACGGCTGAGCTGGGCAAGTCCATGTTGGGCAAACCGGTCAAATCCCTGACACAGCCGGAGGCGGCAAGGCTCAAGCGCGCCCAACGTGAGCAAGAGCAACTCGCCGACGACATCGAACAGCTCCTTGCAAGGATGAAACAGCTTGCAGCGACCGCCCACCGGAAGGATCGCACCGGCGCTGACGCGATCAACGCCGCGATCCGCGCCGCTCGTGTGCACGAAGTGACGAAACACACACGTTCCGCCGCCGAGGCGATCGAAGCGAATCGGACGGCCGCAGCGACCATCGCCCAAAAAACGGCGGCCGACGCGATCCGCAAGATGATAACGGCCCTGCGCGATCGCGAGAGTCGTGAACTTGAAGAGCTCCGCAAGCACCTTGAGCGGGCCGAGGATCAGATCAAAGAGCTCTTGGAGAAGCAGCAGGCGCTTCGGCAAGCGACGCACGAAGCGGACCTGATTAGTGCCGATGAGACGACATTCAACGTGTTCACACAAGAGCAACGGACGCTCAAGCGAAACACCAGACTGCTGGGCGAGGAGCTTGCCGGTGTGGAACGAGCCGCCACGGCCGCGCGACCCGTGCGTGAGGCCGCAATCCCGATGGGCGATGCCGAAGCACATCTGAGCAAAAGCCAACCTGAACCCGCAACCGCGGCGCAGGACGAAGCGATCGCGTTACTCGAAGAAGCATTGGACCAACTGGAGGAGCTTGCCCAAAAGACGGCGGCCGAAGCGCTTTGGCGCTCGTTCGAACAGATCCGGGAAGATCTCGAAGAGATCCTGGCGGCCCAGCGGGAGGTCAACACGGGTATCAAAAAGCTTCAAGGCGCGATCGAGATCCGCGGGCGGATTCGCCGCTCGGAGGCGCGCTTGGCTTCCAAGCTCGCCCGCGAGCAGGCCGAAGTGCGCGGGAAGGTCGAAGCCCGAGTACACGATTTTAAGCAGGTGCCGGTCTATGACTGGGCCCTGAAACGGGTTGTGGAGTGGATGGACGAAAGCCGGGGGCGGCTGGCAACGCGTCAGATTGATGACGATCTTGCGGCCATCGCGAATCGCATCGTCCGGGAGTTGGAGAAACTGGTGGGCGCCATTGTCGAGACGAGATCACTTCCCGTCGATACGGATTTCGTCGAGTCGGATCGTGGCGGCGGGCAGGCTCAAGGTGGGATAATCCGATACAAACCGGTGCCCACTGTGGCTGAGCTGCTGGTGCTCAAGGCGATGCAGGTGGACATCAACGGGCGCACCGAAGGGATTCATGAAGCCCTGGATATCGACAACGCTACGGAACAGCAGCTCCGCGAGCTGACCATGCTGGGCGAGGATCAGGCAGAGGTCCGGCGGTTGACTGAAATGGTAACGAAGCGGGCACGGCATCCGTAAGGTAATCCGAGCTATCGTGAGTAAAGCTTCATGACCACGCGAATCGGACACGTGATAAGCACTGCGACCCTGCTGTTGCTCGGCGCATCCGTAGCGGTTGCTCAGGATCCGGCCCGACCGGCCGATCCGGACGAGAAGGAGAAAAAGCTGGGCGAGCGTCTTATCCGCAAGGCCGCGACCGACACGGACGAAGACCTGATGGACGGCATCATTCGTCTGATGAACGAGGCCGCCCGCAAACTGGAAATCGAGTTTGACGCGGGAAATGAAACGCAAGCGGTGCAACAGGTGATTCTGGATGGGCTCAGCGATGCCATCAAGGCGGCAGCCACACAGAGACGTCCGCGCCGCCGCACAGCTCAACCCTCGGAGGGTGATAAGCGCCGCATGCGGAAGGGACAAAAACGCGGTTCTGACAGGGGCACGCGCCCGACGGGTGATAAGACTGATCCCTCTTCATCGACTTCGCCCGATGCGCAAGGAACAACCGCCGACGGCAAGTCAGACGGCGGCGATCTGAGGGAATTGCGCCGGTCATGGGGTCATCTGCCGATGCGCGAGCGCGAGGAGATCATCCAGGGAATCGGCGAGAGCTTTCTCGAACGGTATCGGGAATGGATCGAGCGTTACTACCGGGCGTTGCAGGAGACGGAGGACTGATGCATTCCGCGGGATGTCCGACTGTGAAAAGGACGCGGCGACGGGCTGCATACTGGATCGCGGTGTCGATCATGTTTTCCATCAGTGCTGCTTCCGAGGCATCAGACAAGCCGCGCAGCGCCACCCCGATCGATTCGGAGATCACGGTCGAGCAACGTACGGCCGTCGAGAAGGGTCTGTCATGGCTCGCCGAGCATCAGGCCCGGGACGGCTCGTACGGAAGCCTGTCACACTACGGCCCTCACGTGGGCATCACCGGCCTGGCGGGTTTGGCGTTCATGTCGGACGGCAACATGCCGGGTCGTGGACGGTATGGCGAGGTCGTCGACCGTGCCCTTTCATTCGTTCTAGCGCACAGCTCGGAAAGCGGGCTGCTGGCGGCGGAGACGTCGCACGGCCCGATGTACGGTCACGGCTTCGCCACGTTGTTTCTTGCAGAGATATACGGCATGGCGGACCGGTCCGACGTCCGCGAGACGCTGCGTAAGGCCGTCAGGCTCATCGCCACCACCCAGAACGTCGAGGGTGGCTGGCGGTATCAACCCGTACGCAATGACGCTGACCTGTCAGTTACTGTGTGTCAGGTCATGGCACTGCGGGCCGCGAGAAACACCGGAATCTACGTCGACAAACCCGTCATCGACAACGCCATCGAATACGTCAAGGCCAGCCAGAACCCAGACGGCGGTTTTCGGTATATGCTCACCTCGGGCGGGTCGGCCTTTGCGCGATCCGCAGCCGGAGTGACCGCGCTGCAATATGCCGGAATTTACGGCGGCGAAGAGATCGAAAGAGGCCTAGAATATATCGGGCGGTTCGTGCCGCCGAAGGAGCAGACGGTCGGCCACTATTTCTACGGCCATTACTACGCCGCTCAGGCAATGTTCCTCGCGGGCGACGCGTCGTGGCGTACTTGGTGGCCGGCGGTCAGACAGGAGCTGTTGGAAAAACAGGCACCCGAAGGATTCTGGCGGGGGCAGGCCGGGCAGGAGTATGGGACGGCCATGGCGCTGATCATCCTCCAAATGCCCAACCGTCTGCTGCCGATCTTTCAGAAGTAGCGATGTTGACGTACCGACGCCAATTCGTTCGAGCATGCACAACCCGGCGCGCCTCATCCGAGCCAGGAGCGCAAACGACGGATCAGGATCACCCGTGCCGTTGCCGGACGATCGCACGAACGCGGCGAACCCGAGTGCTGCCGTACGTTTTTGGGATTAACATCGCCCTCAGTCTTGTTATGCCCTGCCGGGGTGACGACAAGGCGGCGCGTGCGCCGATTGAGGTTAGTGTCAAGACCGTGTCCCAAGACGCCGTCCGCGGACGGCTTGTGGCGCTTTCACTTAGCGACGACGCGCTGATCCGCACCGATGACGGCGAGAATCGACACATCCCCCTGGCGGAACTCGTGCGGATCACCACAACCGTCGCGGTCTCTCACCACCGACAACGCGAGACTACGCTCAGCCTGACCGGCGGCGACGTGCTCTATGGCCGGTTGACGGGAGCCCGCGATGAGTCCGTCGTGGTCGAAGCGATTGACCTGGGCAGCATCCAAGTGCCGCTCGAATCGATCAGCCGGATCGACGGCGAGCGGGTTTCGCAAGCGGCCTACCGCGAATCGGTTAAATGGTTCGACCGCGTGAGAGAGATCGATGACGATCACATCCTTTTGACCAACGGGGACATCGTCCGCGGGTTTATCACCACGATCGACGCGGACGGCGTGTCCATCGAGAGTTCACTGGGCCAGACAACGGTGCCTCATCGGCTCGTGGTCGCGGTGCGTTTGACTTCCCCTCCTCCGCCGCGGCTGGATCAAGCCCATATGATCCTGAGCTTCCGCAGCAGCGGCCGGCTCACCGTCACTGATCTTGAATGGTCCGGCAACGTGATCGACGCCCGCCTTCGTAGCGGTCAGCAAGTCCGCATCGAGGCCGAGCGGGTCACGCGCGTCGACGTAGTCGGCGGAAAGTGGGAGTGGCTCTCCGCCCACCGGCCGATTAGCTACCAGCATACGCCGATGCTCTCACTGGGATGGGAGTACGTCAACGACCGCAACGTGCTCGGCGGGCCACTGCGCGTCGCTGACGAGACCTTCGAGCGCGGCGTCGGTGTGCATAGCCGCTCGAACCTGACGTATGATCTGAAGGGGGAATACCGCGAGTTCGTTACATACCTCGGCATCGATGACGACAGCGGGCCCCACGCGGACGTGTCTACACACATCCTCGTCGATGGCAAACGCGCCTTTGAGAAAACCGGGATTGTCCGTGGTACGCTCCACGGCCCCGTCCGTCTGGACGTCACTAAAGCAAACCGCATCGAGCTGATTGCCGACTTCGGCCAAAACGGCGACCTCCAGGACCGCTTCAACTGGATCGAACCTGCGCTGATCCGACCGTAGCGCAATATGGGTCACTTCGCTGTATCGGGCATACACTAATAGCTAGTGCAAGTGTCGTTCTTGTGTAGCGAGCCGCGGGACCTGTCATTGACGCGCGGTTCCATGGGACGAAGAGCTGTAGATCGGGTCAGCAGACCCGACAAAGTGGAATGACGTTCTTTTCGGTGGATCTGTTGACCCGCCCTACTCGGCTAGAATCCGTTTCAGTTGTATCTACCGGCGGGACTGTTTGCTCACAACCTGGTACGGGAACTGCAGATGCCGGCGTCCGGACCGGATTGCGGCACGACGGAGAACCGTGCGGCGCTATGGAGTTTTGAACGCTTGGACACCCTGCGCGAAGTGAATGATCATTCAATAATTCATGAGCGCTGATCGGCTCCCGGTCAGCGCGCTTATGTCATATATCCGCAGTGTCCCAGCTTTCCTCTCGATCATCTCGTCGAGATAGGCAAGACCGGGGCCCTCCGTGAGGAATTCCCACTCGAAACCCGTGATATGTGGAAACTCCGCGGCCAGCGTAGCTTCACGACTGAGGTAGTCGCCCAACGTATCCCACCATTGAAATACCTGGTTGCCCGGGCCCGGTGGGGATTGGCGGAAGTGCCAGTGCTGCGGATCAACGAACATCCACCGGACACCTCTGGCCCGTAACCTGGCAATGGCGTCTTTGGGTGAACCGTCGGCATGGAGTCTTGTGTTCACAACATCCAGACCGGTCCCCTCCAGATAGAGGTGGTATTTCGAGCGATGGTGTGTGTCGAGCGCAACGGCGACGGCCCCATCATTTTGCGAGACAACAAAGGCGCATGCATCTACAATACTACTCTGTTTCGTGTACAGACCGAGTGAATGTACCGACGCGGGAGCTACACACACAGCCAGAACAATCACGACCAGACTCACTTTCCATCCACCGGTCGGGCGGCGATACTGGAGAATCCACGACAGGCCGACGGCGCTGCATAAACACAGTGCGGGTATTGCAGTGGACATGGCTCGCGCGACGATGTACGGTTGTGTGAGGAGCAGTGCCAGTGTCACAATCACGGCAATGGCAGGGAGCTTGGCAATTCCCTTCGCGCCCAGGCAGATGCTCAATCCGAGTACAACCAGAAGGCCCAGGGCTAATCCATGCCAGTGCAAGTAGTATCCCATGTAAGTGTGAAGTGTGTGCCAAAGCGTAACTGGATACTCGTATGAAAGTCTCGCACCGGCGGTGAACTCATGAGTGATGCACCGCCAGGCTGATCCGAAGTAGGTTATCAGTGGTAGATAGCTATCCGTAACCGTCGCTGCCAGCCGCGCTCCCTGAAAGACCAGCTCGATGCACACTGCCGGTAGAACAGCGCCGAGGATGAGCCACGACCACCGGACGGCGGCAGTCCGCATACCAGTTCTTACCGTTTCAGGGCGCGGGTGTGTCTGCAATAGCCGCACGAGATCAGCAACTATCAGCACACCGAGCAGATATAGAACGCGATAGTGGCATGTGGCTGCGTAGCCTATCGTAAGCCCGCTGAGCGCGTACGTCCTCCGAACGGACCACCCGCGCCGGACGCCTAGAACCCATAATGCCAGACCGAGATAGGCAAAAAATGTGGCCGTCGCGTCGGTAAATGCAGAGCGACAATATAGCAAATGGTAAGGAGACACAGCCAGCAATAGGGCCGCTGCTAGACCAACACTGCGACTGAACAGACTGGAACCGATCCAGTAAATGACAAGCACAGTGAGGACGCCACAAACGGCGTTGAGCATCAACAGCGCTGCAGGTCTGTCGCCGGCAAGAAACATTGTCGCCGCGCCGATGAATGTGTAACCCTGGACCGGTTTGCGATAGCGAGCGGTGAAATCTACGCCATGATTCTGGAGCCGGCGTTGAAATGCCTTCTTATCGTGTCGAACTACGTCACCGAGCGCATCAGCGTCCGTTACAGTAAGAAGGCATCGATGCCACAAACGGGCATCGCCGACGTAGGCGCCCTCGTCGTCGAAGCGGATGCCGACACGAGTGATACCTCCCAGTCGCAGTGCGGCGGCCAGCAGCACGACCAGAAGCAGACCGACCTTGTACCAGCGCGACATTGGTGTCAAATGAACTTGATCTTTCGAGCGGCAAGCAGACACATCCTCAGGAGCAACCAGCCGTGACGAAAACGGGAGATGTTGGTCTGCCCATATCGCCGCGCCATGTAATGAACCGGCACGTCAACGGTCTTGAGATTCAAACGCGCCGCTCCGAAAATCAGATCGAAGTCGCCGAAGGGGTCAAAGTCACCGAAACATTTCCGATTGCGGGCGAAGCGTTCGTAATCCTCGCGGGTAACCACCTTCGTACCGCATAGTGTATCCCGGAAGCGATGGCCAAGAAGATACGTGAATATGCACGCAAACAATCTGTTGCCCAGCACATTCAGACGGCGCATCGCGCCGCACTCCATAGGGTAGACAGTCCGTGAACCGTTGACGAATTCTCCGTAGCCTCTTGCGAGCGTCTCATAGAATGTGGGGAGTTCCTCCGGCGACACGGTCAGGTCCGCGTCCAGTATCATCAGGACGTCGCCGGTAGCGGCGGCAAATCCCTTGCGTACCGCGTCACCCTTCCCCACACCATCCTGCCGCATGCACGTTACATTAAGCGGGCCGTCGTAGGTCCGAACCACATCCTGAACGACCTGCCATGTGTCGTCACTGCTGCCCCCCTCGACAAAAATTATCTCCTGGCGTGGCGCAAACACCGGAACCCTGGCGACGAGTTCTCTGATGTGTCCGGCCTCATTCCGTGCCGGTACGATGACAGAGACACTCTTGGGGCGGTTGCCGGCTACAACACCTTGCCCGGAAGGGCGGGCGATGAGCACCTGATACAGGCACAGATGCCTCAAGATGGGCAGGTTTGCTATGTAGCGATTCAAAAGCCCGGACACCGGCGGCATCGGAATCGGCGAGATCATCATCTCAAATGAACGGATGGTCTCAAAGCCGCTCAATTCGAGCATGTTCCGGATGTCCCGTATTGGAACCGAGTTGCGATTGAGCTTCGGTCGCGCGGTGCGAAACAGTTTCCCGAGGCCGTGAGCAATCCGCCCCAACGGGGTCTTATCCACAATAATCAACCGCGTCCGTGAATGACAGACCGCTCGAAGCGAGTTGAACAACTTGCGGTGATCGTAAACCTCAGCCAAAACACGTGAAATGATGACGTAGTCGAACGTGTCGCCGAGGCTTTGCACATCCTCCCCGCGCATGTGAACGAAACGAAGCAGGGGATATTGCCTACGGGCGTGGGCGATGATCCGTCGGCTCAGATCGACCCCGACACCCACCGAGGGCTGCAAGGCCGCAAGAAGTCGGCCGTCACCACAACCGATGTCAAGCACGCGGGAGTTCGGCTCGACCATCGTCGCAAGCCGGTTTTGGATCAGACGCAACGGGTAGCGCGGACGCACGCGCGATGGGCGGGCATACGTCTCGTCATAACACCTGCTGACAGCCTGCTGCCATCGGTCGGCGTCGACGTCCAGCCCGGCCTTCCACCGTTTATCCGCCGGGAGGGTGACAGCGTCAGTGACAGGCGCTACGGGCGGTGCCGCTTCTGGATGTAGGGCTGTAACCGTCATTCAGAATCACCGGTGCACGCCGACGCCCGCAAAGTGGCGAATTAAATGTGCAAGCAGGACTCTTCCACAAACTGGAAATCCTCTGGGTTATCGGCTGTGGCGGGCATCGACTTGTGTTCCCAGGCAATTGCCTGCCGCACTACGCAGAAGCCTTACTGACTCAGTGCAGAACAGGATTGCGATTACCGCTTAAGTTGACGCTCACCCCACCCCACGCTGCTGTGGCCTGTGTACTTGCCAAACCGAAGCCGCGAGGGGACCATACTACCATGAGGAGGGATTGGCCCGGCGGCGGCGCGGCTTGGTGTGCATCGCCCGGCGACCTTAAGCATGGAGCCGTTCGGATGCAGTCCATCAAATCAGGAACGACCACGGAGCGTATCGTCCGCGCGACGCTGCTTATGGTGCTGATCAACGGGTTCGCGGTTGCGTTCCTGTGGGACGGGTATGTCGGCTACGCCCGGCAAAACGCGGAAGAACTCGCCCGGTCGCTGGGTATGACGCAGGAGGCGATCCCCAAGATCAATCCGGCGCTTACCGCCGCCGAGGCCAAACGACTCATACAGGACGTCGCGAACGCGGCCGATGCCACCAGCGTTACGGACTTGTTGGGTTCGCCGGCAATCGAACGCGGCAAAGATGCCTACTACCTTGCCAAGGGTGGCCATCTTCGCGTCCGCTGGGATCAGGACCGGGCGGCGGTTGCCGAGTGGATTGACGGCGTTCACACCGAGACGGACCTCGCGATCCAGCGATGGTTCGGATACGTGCTGGGCCTTCTTGGCGTGATCTACATCATCCAGTTCGTCCGTGTGGTGACGACCCGTGTGTCGCTTACGGACCAGGGATTGAAGCTTCGCGGAAGGGCGTTAATCCCGTTTGCGGCGATGAGGTCTCTTCGCCGCGACCGGTCAGGCAGAAGTGCGCGTGTCGAGCTCGGGTACTCGCTCGGCGGACGCGATGGATTTGTGCGGCTCGATGACTACGTGATCAAGAAGCTGTCCGCAATCGTCGCCGCCATTTGCGGGCAGAAGGGCTTCACCAATCCACTCAGCCTTGATGCGCGCGATCCCGACGCAGCGCATGCGCCGCGCAGTCCGGAGCAGTAGTGGGCGGTCGATTTGCTCGGCTCATTCGAGACTTGAGGGATCAAGTTTGGCTACGATGGCTCGCGCGATGTCGCGCAGTGTGCCACCCGTCGTGTCGATTACCACGTCGGCTGCTCGTTCATAGCAGGGTGAACGCTCGGCGAGCAGATGTTCAACCTCATCCGGTGCGGTCCGTCCAGTCATCGGCGGTCGAGAGTGGGCGGTTGCCTGGTCCGATGCGATCCGTTGCCACAGCACATCGGCTGGTGCGGTCAGCCAGACCAGCGTCGCTACCTGCTTGAGCGTCCGCACGTTGTCTTTGTCAAGGATAGCGCCACCCCCGACGCTGATGACAGCCGGTGGATCAGCCGCGATCTGTCTGACAGCATCGCGTTCGCGCTGACGAAAGCTAGCCTCCTCTTCTTCCTTAAAGATAGCTGCGATTGACTTGCCCGCGTGTCGTACAATGAGTTCATCGGTGTCGATGCACTCACCGCCGAGAAGGTCCGCAAGCTCACGACCCACAGTCGATTTGCCGCATCCGCGAAGGCCGATCAGGGCAATGGATGGTTTCTTATGAGCAGTGCTGCGTTTTGTCATGCCTGTCTGCTTGAATGCCGCTCGATCTCGCGCATGATCAGGTCACCGGCGTGCCGCGTGTCCGGTGAGACCGACGTCCACAGCTCAAACTGCATCGCCGCCTGCCGCACGAACATATCGAGTCCGTTCAACGTCTTCGCCCCAGCCGCTGCAGCGTCTCTCAGCAGTCTTGTCTCCGCCGGATTGTAGATCAAATCAAACACGAGGCAGCAGTCGCCAAGCGAATCCGCCGGCATTGGTGAGACATCGACGTCGGGCCACATGCCGACGCTCGTGCAGTTGATCAGAACATCGCCGCGACGGCGCACACGATCCTCCCACACCGCGGGACGTGCCTCGAACTCGTCAGCTGTGCGGCGTGTCTTCTCGACGGACCGGCCATAGACCGTCACGTCGCATCCAAACATTGTAAGACCGTACACGAGTGCACGGGCTGCACCACCCGCGCCAAGCACGTCGACGGAAATATCCAGCAATTCATTGCGCGCGTATCCAAGGGCATCGCCTATGGACGACACACCTGCGTCGCAATCCGTGTTGAAGCCTTGCGTCTTGCCGCCGCAAAAAGACAGCGTGTTGAGCGCGCCTATGCCTCGGGACATGTGATCGGCACGATCGCCCAGCCAGTCCAAAGCCGATGTCTTGTGAGGGATTGTCACGCTGAAGCCGCTGATATCCAGCCAATGTCTCTCTCGACAGCCGTTCAGGAACCGTCGCATCGAGTCACCGTCCCGGCCAACGCGCAGTGGAAAGTATACTGCGTTGATCCCGGCGTCCGCGAACCAACGGTTGAACAGGAACGGGCTCATCGAATGAGCCACGGGATCACCAATCACTCCGAACACCCGTGTCGAGGCATCGATCGCGGGCCAACGGTATCGGTCGACCATCTCGCTCAATGTCAGTTGCCCCGGCGCGGTGGCCGCATCGGCATCCAGTGCGCAATAGGTCATGAAAGCACCAAGCTTCTTCGCGAGAACGCGGGTCCATAGGCCGTCTTCGCCCGTGGCGACGGCGCATAGCGTGTGGTTGTGTTCGTACATCAAGTCCAATGCCTCGAAGCTGTCACAGATGTGATCCGCCCGATAGGCGACCTTGCAGACGCCGGCATCACTTACGTCGGTCATTTCGTCGATGAGCGCGCCGAGGTTTGCGGGCATACCGGCGAAGTCGTGAGCGGACAGGATGAGGCGATGGCCGGAACCGTCTGTTTTCGCCGAGGCAAGGCGCACCTTCTCACGTATGTCGTTTGATTGCCGCCAATCAGCCAGCTCGAAGTCAACGTACGCGTCCGTGCCGCGTGCAACTGCGACCAGCAGTGAAACGCGTTGCATCGTGTCACCGCGAAAGTACCCTCCTTCATCCGCACTGCGGCAGGTGACGATCCAGGTTCGATCCCTATGCGCCGTAAGATATGCAGCCAGGTTCGCCGGGGCATCATCGAATGTGTCGATCCGAATCTCAACAGCCTCGGCGCCGCCGGCCCACGCCCGCTCGGCCAGCATCCTCAGTTCACCAAGGTTCTCGACGTTGATCGACGTTACCAGAAGCGTCATCCGAGATTCCCATCAAGCGAAACCCCGCCGTCCGACTCCACATACCCGATCTAACCGTGAAACGACGTTTGTTGCAAGCGCTCCACGGCTCGATACGATAATCGGTTTGCATTCCCAAAAGGAAGCAGAAACTGGCGAGGGTGCCACGGGCAAACAAGTTTGCCCATACCACCCCAATGGGATGCAGCCCGATAACGGAAGACCGATGCTTGTCGGTGGACGAATTCCCGGCGAACCGCCGGCCGATGAAATATGTCGGTCCTAAGCGAATATGTAACCCGTGCGAACGAACAGAGCGGTGAACAGGCTGCTTGTCCTGAACAAATTGCGGTGGCACCTGCGGCTTCCGATCAAATGGGCAGTCTTCGCGCTGACTGTTTTGGCGGTCTGCTTTCCGTATCCCGGTCTGCTGGTCCGACATATTCAGCACTGGCGGGACCCCAATGCGCTTGTTGAACCGGATGCTCCAGCAATTCAACCGCTCGTCGACGAGCTTCGACCGCACCTGCGAGACGACCTTCCCCCACGCGATGCGCTTAAACGTGTGGAGCGATATGTCTGCAACAAAATTCCGTACGAATGGGATTGGAACACCTGGGGAGTGGCCGATTATCTCCCGACGGTGGCCGAGGTCCTCCAAATGGGCAAGGAGGACTGTGACGGGCGGGCGGTGGTGGCTGCTTCGCTGCTGCGTAACTTCGGCTTCAATGCTCAGCTCGTCACCGATTTCGCGCACGTCTGGGTCAAGACCGACCGTGGCGAGATCATGGGACCTGGGAAGAAGAAAGCGGTCATAGCGACCGAGCGCGGTCCTCGTCTTCAGCTAAGCGGGCTGACCGAACTGCCGAAGGCACTCGCCCACGGCGCGGCGGTGTTTCCGCTCGTGCGCGAGGCGATTCTTATTGGTGTGCTGTGGTTGCTTCTGCTGCGTCCTGGGGGAGGAATCGTCTGCAGCATTGGAGGCCTGGCGTGTTTTGTCAGCGCACTGTTTTGCCTGAGAAGCGGCGGCAGGGATTATTATCATCCCGTGGTATGGCTCCAGTTGGTGGGCTTGGTCGGCATCGTTGCGGGGCTTGTCTTGCTTCTCGTTGGAGCGAGGCATCGCGCACGGACCGCCGAACGCACGGCGGCGCCGGGTGCCGCCAATTGTTCAGCTCCACAGGGGACAAGCTTGTAAGGACTTGTCGAGTGCGTCTCATGTGTCACGCGGGAGGAACCTGTAAGGACTTGTCGAATCGGTCGGGTGCCGCTTTCAACCGGCCGATCACACAGGTAGCATATCCGTGGGTAGGCAAAGTCCGGTTCACACGGAAGGAGATATCAAAATGAGAAGGTCCATATTGAGTGTTGTCATTGTCGCATGGGTGTCACTTACTGTCGCCCCATCGGCGGACGCGCAGCTCGACGCCCTGCGCAAGTTAGGAAAGTCCGCTGAGGCGGCCAAGCAGATAGCGTACTTCAAGCTCAAAGGCGCACTGACGGAAACGCCGACTAAGATGCCACCGCTGTTCAGCAATGAACCGCCCTTGTCACTCAAGGCGCTGCTCGAGCGGTTCAAGGAAGCGCGTCACGACAATGACGTCGTCGCGGTTGTGATCGACCTCGAGGGAGCGGCGATGGGCCTCGCGCAGCTACAGGAAATCCACGAGGCAATGCGGAAGTTCGCCGCCGTCGACAAGGACGTGTACATCCACGCCGACACGCTGACAACGGGCAGCTACGCTCTGGCGACGGGCGCATCGCACGTCAGCGTGGTTCCGACGGGTAATGTGTGGCTAATCGGGTTCTACGGTGAGACGCCGTATCTCCGCGGCCTGCTGGACAAGATCGGGTGCGTTCCGGACTTCGAACGTTGTGGGGACTATAAGAGCGCCGCCGAAATCATCACTCGGACCGAGCCGTCCGAAGAATCGAAACAGATGACGCGGTGGCTGTTCGACGGCATATACGATGATCTGGTCAAGATCATCGCCGACAGTCGAGGATTATCCGTCGAGAAGGCCAGCGACCTGATCGACAATGGTCCGTACACGGCCGAGGAAGCGCTCAAAGCCGGGCTGATCGACTCCGTCCGGCATCGTCAGGATTTCATTGCTGACTTGAAGGAGCGGTACGGCGATAGCACAAAGTTCGTCACCGACTACGGCAAGCGTGACATGTTCGATATTCCCGATGACAACTTCTTCGCGTTCTTCGAATTCCTCATGAAGATGTTCAATCCGGTGCCCAAGGCCTACACGAAGCCGAGTGTGGCCATCGTCTACGTCGAGGGCACGATCGTCCCGGGGTCAGCGAAGCCGACTCCGTTCGCTCCGGCGAGTGGGGCGTACAGCACGACGATCCGCAAGGCCTTGGACAAGGCTGCGGACGACGACTCCGTAAAGACCGTCGTGCTGAGGATCGATTCACCGGGCGGGTCCGCCCTGGCATCGGAGATTATTCTGAACGCGAGTAAGCGTGTTGCCGCCAAGAAGCCTCTGATCGTGTCGATGGGCAACGTGGCGGGTAGCGGAGGCTACTATGTGGCCTGCGGAGCCGAGACGATCTTTGCGGACAGCGGGACGATCACGGCCTCAATCGGCGTACTCGGCGGCAAGATAGTGACCACCGGGATGTGGGATAAGCTTGGGATCAACTGGCACGCCGTGCAGCGCGGTGAAATGGCCGGTCTGATGAGCACCGCCGAGCGGTTCAGCGACGCAGAGCGGGCGAAGATCAGGCACTACATGGACACGGTCTACGAGATATTCAAGAAGCATGTGACCGATGCACGCGGCGATCGTCTCGCCAAGCCGATTGACCAGATCGCCGGCGGGCGCGTTTTTACCGGTGCCCAGGCGCTTGAGCTCGGTCTGATCGACAAGATCGGCGGCCTCGAAGACACGATCAAGTTTGCCGGTCAGCGTGCGGGACTGGGGGAATACGAGATCCGCGTGATCCCGGAACCGCCTAATATCTTTGATCTGCTCATGGGCGGACGCGACAAGGACGAGGAGTATCTCACGACACCGATCTCGATGCGTCTTGGTGTCGGACAAACGCCGCTTGGCTTGGCAGAGCTACCGCTGGTCCGTGCCATGTTGCCGACCATTGCCAGGATTGACCCGCTACGCGCCAAGGCAATCCTGCGGTCGCTGCAACGGATCGAGCTGGTTCACAGCGAAGGCGTCGTCATGATGATGCCCACCGAGTTGCTGATCCGATAGCGCCTCAAGCGGGATTGGCTGCTGTCATTCGGTGGTATCCATTCGGGTTTGCTGAGTTACCTTTCGGACGCCGGCCCCGAGTTCGCCGAGGGCGGATGAAGGGCCGGTTGCCGAATCCGCGGCACTTACTGCCATCCCCGATCACTCCGGGTCACGAGATGAGACACCATCGATATCGTCGACCTTTCAGGTGAAGCCTGTACGCGCTGAAAGTGATCGTGATGTTGGCACGACCGTTCACGAATTTGCCTTGCAGGTTCACCGACTTTTCCCCGGAAGATCGGGGTGGCTGTACGCGCTAGACCCGGGGCGCCGCCCTTGTGCGATCTCCTTTCGGGAAGTAAAAGGTGAATCAAGATCCATCGAGTTAATCCCTATTGGGGGGAAGTAGAAGTACAAGAAGATCAAGTTTGGTCTATGTCCCACCCTTGTCACTCGTACCGTCTCTCAGAATAGTAACACATAAAAAGTATGCCGTATCACCACTCTTACCGGACGCAGTGTCAGTCGCGGTCGTGAGTGTCGATATCGAGCGGGGTGTGGTGACGTTCCGTCGGACGCTTCTCACCAAGGATTCGGCCCATACAAAAAATCATCAACCCGAGCACCAGGACAACACTGATCGTCATGACGATAAGCCCGCCGATGGTGAGGTCGACGTCGTCGGTGGCGGGCTGTCCAAGTATCGCTAGCCATCCATTCATGGCTACGTCTCCCAACCATTGCCGGCGCGCTGTGACTGATCGATCATCCGCCCGATGCGGTTGCGACAGGCGACGTCACTCAAGACGACCAGCAAGACGAAAAACGCCAGGATGCCCAGGAAGACCAGCCTGGCGATGCTGGCGTCGGCAGCCGCAGCGCGTCGACCTTCTTGGGCCGCCTCGCTGGTTTCCTGCAGCCACGCCGGCAAGTCCGCGGTGTTGACGGCCTGATCTTCGGTCCCGAGCAGCTCCTCCACTTCTGATGCCATCGCTTCGGCATCGAGCCCGGCGTCCGCAAAGTGTTCCTCGATCGCCTGCGTATAGGTTGCCCGCTCGGCGGCGATGCCTTGCCTGCCGGGGTCCATGCCGCTGATGCGCTCGGGCAGGTTATTGTAACCCCACATGGCCAGGATGACGATCAGGAACGTCGGTGTGATAAAACGAATGACGAACGCGATGAAACGGGGCACGTGCAGATCGGCCCCGCGATTCATTTCCTTGACGCCGCGAGTCGCACCGATGATCCATCCGAAGATGAGGACCTGGAAAGTCGCGGCTATAATCATCATCAGGTTGCACCAGAAGTCAGTGTGATCCAGCGCCAAGATGCCCTTGCTGAAGTACATGGTCAGCGCCGCACCACACGCGGTAACAACGCCCAGGATGGCGACACTGGCCCGGCGCTGCACGCCGAAAGCATCCTCCAAGAACGCGATTGCCGGCTGCAACATGCTGAGCGAGCTGGTCACAGCTGCCAGGAAGAGAAGGCCGAACCACATGGCTCCGAAGAAACTTCCCAGCGGCATGAAGTGCATGATGGCCGGTATGGTCACAAACCCGAGTCCGAACGTTCCCTTGGAGGCATTCTCGGCACCCAAGAACAGAAACGCGGTCGGCACGACGATCAACCCGGCCAATATGACCTCGCAGAACTCGTTCGTGCTTGACGCGCTCAGCGAGGTAAGCACCACGTCGTCGTTGCTGTGGAGGTAGCTCGAATAGCACAGGATGAGACCGAAACCAACGCTGAGACTGAAGAAGATTTGCCCCGACGCAGCCAACCACACCTGCGGGTTCTTGAGTTGCTCCCACTGCGGATTCCACATGAATCCGAGCCCCGAGGTGATGTCCGGCAGCGTCAGGACGCGAAGTAGAATGATGACCGCGCACAAGATCAACAGCGGCATCGCCCATTTGCAGAAGAACTCGATTCCACGAATGACGCCCTGATAGATGATAAGGAAGTTCACGAGGAAGCAGATGAGCACAAGCCAGATCGTCCGCCCGCCCTCGTGGAACAGGATCCCATGTTCGGACATCCCGAAAGTCGTCTGCCAATGGGTGTCGGTCGCTCCAACGACGGCTTGCACCTCGGCGGCGTGGTCATTTGAAGCGGAGGCAATACTCCCAAACATCTGGGCGAAGCCACCCTTGGCAAACTCGATGCAGTAGTCGAGGCACCACGCTTCAAGCAGAACGTAGTACATGTAGATGACGACGGGGATGAGCAGCGTCATAGCGCCGACGAACTTGGCAGGCCAGCGACGCCACATGGCATACATGATCCCAGGGGCGCTGTTCTGGCCGAACCGTCCGCCCAGTCTTCCCATCGTCCACTCACACCATGCGATAGGAATCCCCAACACCAGGAAGCTGATGATGTAGGGGATCATGAAGGCGCCGCCGCCGTTGTTGACCGCCTGTCCGGGGAAGCGTAGGAAGTTGCCCAGTCCGACGGCCGATCCCGCGACCGCCAGCACGACCCCGATCTTCGAGCCCCATTTCTCCTTCTTTGTCAAATCCAGTTCAGGTGATTTGCTCATACGTATCCACTCAAACAGCTTTCGCACGCAAAAGACGCGCAAGGGACGACAACAGCGAATACCGCGCCAAGCTATTATTCGCGACGCGATTCTACATGATTGACAACGCGGCTGGCAACGGTTGATCGATTCGCGCGGACCCTGTATCTTCCCGTGTCCTATGACAAACTGGAGATGCTATGCCTGACCTGGAGCAAATCACCGACACGATGGCTGGATGGGTCTGGTCCGTTCCTCTGTTCTTCCTTCTGCTCGGATGCGGACTGCTCTTCTCGGTCTTCTCCAAGTTCGTCCAATGGCGAATTCTGACCCACGGCTACGCCTGCATCCGCGGCCACTATGACAAACCCGAAGACACCGGACATATCAGCCACTTCCAGGCGTTGTGCGCGGCCCTATCAGCGACGATCGGCCTGGGCAACATCGCCGGCGTGGCGGTGGCCGTCTCGATCGGCGGACCGGGTTCGATTTTCTGGATGTGGATCATCGGGCTGTTCGGCATGGCGTTGAAGTTCATGGAATGCTCGCTCGCGGTCATGTTCCGCGACGTGCGCGACGTCCCCGACCCAAGCGCACCGGCGCTTATGGAAGCCGACGCCGAGCAGCGAACGCTCGAGTACACGGGCGCGCCGCCTCCGCCGTCGGACGCTCGACCCAAAGCCCGTGGCGAAGTCCGCGGCGGACCGATGTGGTATATGCAAAAGGCCCTCGTCGAGCCGCTCAAGGAGCGCGGAAATGTGCTCTGGGTAATCTTCAAGGTGCTGGCCATCCTGTTCGCCATCTCGACTATGCTCAACTCTTTCGGCGGGGGCAACATGTTCCAGGGATGGAACGTGTCCACGATGTTGGGGAAACACTTCCTGCACTTCAAACCCCTGGGCTTGGACCCGAGGCACGTGGCCGCGGTCCTGTTCTCCGCTCTGGTCGCTCTGGTGATCATCGGAGGCATCAAGCGGATCGGGCGGGTGGCATCGAAGCTCGTGCCGTTCATGTGCGTGATCTACGTGGGGGCGGCGTTGTACGTGATCGTGCTTCACGCGGCCGAGGTCCCTCACTACATCGGTTTGATCATAAAGTCCGCGTTCACACCAATGGCTGAGGGCGGCGCGTTCGCCGGCGCGGGCGTGTGGCTTGCGTTCAAGCATGGGCTGCGTAGGGCGTGTTTCTCCAACGAAGCGGGAGAGGGTTCAGCCGCGATGGCCCACGCCGCCGCCAAGACCGAGGAACCCATACGTGAGGGTGTTGTCGCTGGCATCGGCCCGTTCATCGACACGATCATCATATGCACTATGAGCGCGCTGGTCCTTCTTATGACCGGCGCCTACAGCCGGCCACCCGTCGGAACCGTGACGGCGATCGACGGCGACTTGGTCACCGTCCAGCGCAACGGCGAGATACCCGAGAACTATGAAGTGCCGTACATCGAGCTGATACAGAAGAAAGACAGCAAGCTGCGAATCCACCTGACGCGCGGCATCGGGCAGGAGTTCGAGGACGTGGCCGTCCCCATCACCGTCAGGCAAAGGGGCGAGGATCGCACGTGGGAGAGCCTGCAGACCATCACGCTCGATCTCTCGAAGGTCACAGATGGTGATCGTGACAAGACTGCGAGGGTCGTCCTCGGTCAGCCGGTGCATCTTGATGTAACCGGAGCCGACATGACCGGTTTTGCGTTCGACACGGTCATCCCTGGGTTTGGGAAGTACATGGTGACGCTGGCCGTGTGCCTGTTCGGCTTCAGCACGATGATCAGTTGGAGCTATTACGGGGAGAAGGGAGCGGAGTACCTGCTCGGCCCGCGCGCGATCCTACCCTACAAATTCCTGTTCGTGATATTCGTCTTTTTGGGCATGGTGCTTCCGGAATTCAAGACGGTCTATCAGTTTTCGGATGCGACGACGGGGTTGATGGTTCTATGCAACCTTCCAGCCGTCTTGATTCTATCCCCGGTCGTCCTTCGTGCGGCCAAGGACTACTTCCTTCGCCTCGACGCCGGCGAAATGCCGCGACGGTGAAGATAGATCGGCGGATTAACTGCTCAGACGGGTTCGCATTCGGCAGAGATGACGTATCCGATGGCGCGTATCACGTTACGCATGGATTCCCCGTCAAGTGTGTCGATCACGCCGGTGTCAAGATCGAGGTCAAACTGCTCCCGTATCGTGATCGCCTCTGCCTGGGCAATGCAGTCCTTATCAAATCCGAACTGTCCTGCGCGAAACGAAACACAGTTCGGTAAATGTTGACGCGTCTCGAGTCTGCTGGACGTGATTGGGACTACGACTACATATCCACCCCGATTGAACTCCTCACGGGATACTACGACGACGCGGTGGGATCGGACCTCCTGCCCCGGTTCGCTCTCCTCAAGATAAGCCCAGTAGATCTCACCAGGACGGAGCGGCATTAGTACGGATTCTCTCTGGCCCAACGTGCCACCGACCGACGAGCAGCCTTGACCCAGGCACGCAGTTGATCGTCGCCCTCCTGTGTCTCTGGTGGCAAGGCGTAGTCACCGTCAACCGTTGAGGTCGGGTTTCGCGTGTCGGGATCGGTCTCAGTGAATATGTTCCGATCCGGCGAGTCCAGCGACGATGTTTCCGGACTTAAGGATTCGCGTAATGTGTCAACCACCATCAGATTTCCTCCTCCGTCCTGCAGTTCAGGACGTCATAGATCCCCTTACGGTTGTAATCGTCAGCCAAACTTAGGATCGTCAGCCAATCCGTCTTTGCCAACTCTCGCGTTACATCACGGTTGTTGACATCGACAACCACCTTCACGCCGAAGCTTATGTGGTCCATGAGTTGACCCGCTTGAACCCGCTTCTGCTCGACATGTTCGATCGTGAAGATGCGGTTGTGACTTTCGTCGGGAAGGTTGAACCGGATGCTAATCTCACCTTGATCGGGAACCTCAATTCGTGAGAAATGCTTCGCAACAAGCTCCAGAGATTTGGTGTTCCCACATTCGAAGACATACTCGTTTATCTTCCCGACCCTGATCACGCGGCGCCCCGGAAACACCTTTAGGAAATTCTCCATGCAATCAATGAACACTTCGTTGATCTTGGGAAGATCATCGGGCTCGAGATCGATCTCGCTGATCCTCTGTGGGACAACAATAACCGGACCACGTTCGGTCATCGTATATGTCACGATATCTGCGGTCGGCTTGCCTGGGTATTCCAGAGTCTTGAGCATCTGGAACCGTTGCTTGCCAACGACCACCCGGTCGAAGAGTTGGGGATATGTGTCTCGGGCCCATTTCGAGAAGCTTTGAAAATGCTGCTCATCAAGTTCGATTTGAATTGGTGGGCGGATGTCGGCACCGATCTTCTGGAACCAACGAACGATATTCCCGTCTGTGAATTTGTAAGTTTGCATTGGAGCCGACCTTGGCTTTCCGGGAAACGGGCGTGTATACCGCTACACACCGCGGCCTTGCTTATTCAACGTGCATAGTACAAACACACTCGAGCCAGAACAAGTGGTCAGCCTGGGCTACCTTCGTTGGCGCTCTCCCCCGCACGGTACCCGACAGGAAACTACTTCCTATACAACTCATCGTATGATCTACGCGCGTTATCGGAAGATACAGCGTGCTTAGCCTGCGGAACGAATCCCAGGCTGGTACCGCAGTCCGTGTACGCGACTGGTACGTGTATGCCCTGGGGTTGCCTAGTACTCACAAGATTCCCGGTAACAGATCAGCCGTCTGCAATGCAAGACAGGGCCGGGAGATGTTAAAATAGGCAGTTTGCGCGGTCGTCCTTGCGCTGGTATGTAGACCGACATGCAGCCACGGAAGGCAAGGACCGCTACGG
>Ga0307432_1000217_pt1 | contig 49088 bp, 27 predicted proteins | sample SalMarWE160150MG_FD_202158 | JGI IMG/M metagenome (GOLD analysis project Ga0307432, IMG submission 202158) | Salt marsh sediment microbial communities from the Plum Island Ecosystem LTER, Massachusetts, United States - WE1603-150 | ecosystem: Environmental > Aquatic > Marine > Intertidal zone >...
GCGTGAAAACGCAGATCAGAGCGATCGTACGAAAAACGCCCGAGTGGGCGAACCAGCGTTTCCGATCCATCAGCCGGGGTTTCGCGATTTAGATGCGATTGCCCTGGGGTCAACCCCCCTGTAGTCCCCCCTTGAAAAAGGGGGGACGGGCCGGATGGGCGGCATGCCCACCAATCCACGATGTGGGGTAACCACCGACACGTAACTGGCACATGCTTGGTAACGGCACCGATGGGCCGAATTCGGTCACAGTTGACGATTTCGGCGGCTCAGCGCAGAATGCCGACTGGTTCTCCGTGTCCCGGCGGTTGATTCACCGTGGCGGCATCTTCGCACTCACTGTCAGCATCCTCCTTGTCGGCGTTGACCGAAGCGGCGGCGGCGATCAGCTCGACGCTCGACTTTGATTCCGTTCTGTCCACAGTTGCCCGTCTGGCCTGTGAAGTGACGCGGGGAGAGGTAAGCAGCGTCTTCTCGCTGGATACGCAACGGAATAAGCTTATCGCGGTGGCCGCGACAGGCCAGTGGAGGGACGTGCTGGTCGGTCACGAGTTCGATGCCCGGGCGGGCATCCCGGGGGAGGTTGTACGGACGAGCGCCCCGATCATCGTGGATGATGTCAACAAGTGCGGCAAGTTCTGCAGGGAGATAGACGACCTTAGCAGCATGCGTACCAGGTCGGTCATCGCCGCTCCAATGATTCACAGCGGGGATATGATCGGTGTGATCGAGGTCGTGAATCGCCGCGACGAGACTGATTTCACCGACACGGACCTGGAGGTCCTGAAGGTTTTCGCGACACTCGCGGCCGGCGCCGGCCGGAATGCCCAGGCGCACCAACACCTCAAGGAGCAGTTGGCCGGGCTGCGCGACTCCGTGACGAAACGTGACGTTATCATCGGCGAGTCACCTCGTTGGCACCGGGTCCTCGAGCTTTGTGATAAGGTCGCGCCCAGCAACGCCACCGTTCTGCTGCTCGGCGAAACCGGGACGGGAAAGGAGCTTGCCGCTCGATACATTCACAATGTCTCGAGGTGCGGCCACGAGAGTTTCGTCGCGGTCAACTGTGCGGCCATGCCGGAAACACTGCTGGAAAGCGAGCTTTTCGGCCATGAGAGAGGCGCGTTTACCGGTGCTCACGCCAGGCGCCGCGGCTGGTTCGAGGTCGCCGACGGCGGGACTCTGTTCTTGGATGAGATCGGGGACGTCGGTCGCCCGATGCAGGTCAAGCTGTTGCGTGTACTGCAGGAGAGGCGATTCGTCCGGGTCGGGGGGACGCAGCCGACGGCGTGCAATGTGCGCATCATCGCGGCGACGAATCGGAACCTCAAGAACATGATGATTGACGGTAAGTTTCGTGAGGATTTGTATTACCGTCTGAGTGTCTTCCCGATTGAGCTGCCCGCTCTGCGCGATCGCAGGGAGGACATCCCCCGGTTGATCGAGCACGTTGTTGAGCGTGCCAAGCGTGAGTGTGGTATTGCTGAGCTACGCATTGCTCGAGAGACGTTGGACACCCTTGTCCATTACGATTGGCCTGGCAACATCCGTGAGCTGCAAAATGTCATCGAACGCTCCGTCCTGATGTCCGACGGCGAGGTGCTACTGCCGTGTCATCTTCCCACCGACATCGTGGCGGCCACCCAGGTGGATTCACCAGTGGAAGACCCCACCACGCTTTACGGCCAGGAACGCGCCCTGATCCAAAAGGCGCTCGAAGAGCACAACTGGAACCAATCCCAGGCCGCCAGATCGCTGGGCATCACACGGTACCACCTGCGACATCGCATCAAGAAATACGAGATGAAAAGGCCGCACTGATTCCTCGCGCGCGTAGCAGCAATTCACCTAACCAAGCCGGTAGCCCATCACGACCGGGACACCGCCGGGCAGCATAGTCTGCGGCGGCGTTACGGTCACGGCCAATTCCAGCTTAGAAGGATCGTCCTCGCTGGGTTGAGTCTGAACGGAGACTTGCTCGGTTGTCGGATCGCCCTCAAACGGCAGCCAATCACGCACATGCTGTGTCACGAAGGATGCCAGTTTCTCGGGTGAGAAACCCGACAGATGCGGCTTGAGAGTAAAGAGCAAGACCGACAGCCGGCAAGCAAAGAGCTGATAGGGCAGACTGACCTCCAACAGCGCGTTTACGTCATCCCTCGGCGCGCGGGCACACGTAAGACCGTTGCAGACGAGCGCGTCGTCATGGTCACCGACACCGATAACGGCGTTGATGCCGGCCATGCCAAGCTCCTCGGTCTTCTCCTGTGTCAACTTCGTGTCGCTCGGGCCGAACGTTTTGTCACCCTTTTTGCCGCCCAGTGCGGTTTTGAAGCCCTCGACCCGTCCGTGAACAAAGCCCGACATCGCCATGGGCCAGCGCGTCTCAGCCACACTGCGTGCAATCGTGGTTGCGGTGGCGATCGGTCCGTTGGCCCAGATGAAGTCCTTGTCGCTGGTGCAGGCCTCACCGTAGGAGAAATCAAGATCGGTGCCGTCGCCGCGTTTGTACGGCTCGCGCAGCAGACAGCGGCCAACCATCACGCCAATAGATCGTGCATATGGTTGGCTGCGAAGTGTCTTCCATTTGGCGAACTGCCACTGATCGAGCACGTTTAAGATCGTCGGAAGCGTGGCGATCTGCCAGGCGTACTTGACGCCAAAGAACTGCGGTGAGACACCGGCCAACACGACCGCCGGAAGGCTGACACCGTGCTGGGCCAGTTCGTCCAGCGCCTCCAAGTCCGTTGCGGAACTTCCGAACGATCGGTCCACCACGATCAGATCCGGCGCGTTTGCCCCTTCGTCAAAGACCGGGTCGACCAGCATCGTTCGGAAACGTTCCAGCAGATCGCCGGCCGGTGCGTGCAGCACGGAAAGACGAACGCTCTTACGAAAGTCGATCTGCGAAACGAGGTATGCCAGTGACCGCCAGGACGCCTCGATGGACTGAACCTGAGGTGCATGAAGAACAGACGTCAGCCAGGACGACAAACGGCGGTCGATTTCGGCAAGAGTGCGACGAAGTGCTGACGCCTCTTCGGAGGGTATACCCGTGCCGTCGTCCGCCGCGGCTGACACGAGCCGGCCCACCGGCGATTTCGGGGGCGCTGACGTCTCCTTGTCGGAGTCATCGCCCAGATTGAGCTGACTCATCAGATCGCCCACCGACCCGGTATCCGCCTGAGGTTTCGCAGGTGTCCATTTCAGAGTCGTTTCCAACCATCCAAACGCGGGATCGGAGCTGACGGTCTGCGCGACCAACTGCGTCAGGTCTTCCGACGCGAGTTTCCCACGCATCCGCTCCACAATCCGCTCGCGCACGGCTGCGAGGGTCTTCGTGCCCGCGATCCGCCCGAGTAGGTGTTTCGGCTCGAAAGCCTTGAGCGAGTCAAATTCAAGGCTTACCTCGACCATGACGTTGCCCGAGGCCACAGGATCGGTCGTTTTGTAGCTCACCGAGGGCCGGGCTGATTGCATCAGCTCGCCCAGTGAGTCGGCTGTCACGGAGACGACACCGTCGTTGAGCGGTCCCGAAAGCGCAGCCGCCTCGGAGCCGGTGAAGTCGCCGACGAGCAGGATGTGGTACGGTTGGCCGTCGGTGGTCACCTTGAGTCCGCCGGGGATGGGGATGTCAACGTCGATGTCGGGTGGTTTCGGCTGATCGGTCATCAGCTGTGTCTCCATTACGTGTCGCTATGACGGTGGCCGGGGTGGCGTCCTCGACGCCGCACCGGGCAGTAGTGTACCGGCGTTCGCCGCTACCCGACAGCGTGGGCGGTACATAACGGGCGAAACGGCATGTGTGCCCAAGCTCGCGGGCTACATCCCCATGGGCTGAGTCGTCCGTACCCACCGGTCGAGTGTTCTCTTGATTAGATATTCGTTGACCGCGCCACCTCCTCCACCGCCGATAGAGCGGCCCACGAGGTTGGAGGCCACGCGGGCATCCGGGCCGGCGCCGAGCCCCGCAGAAGCGAAGCGGTGATCCAACACATAGCCCGCCACGCGCGCAGCTCGGCGCATATTGGCAAGTATCGCCCCGCAATCGTGTGGGTCATATTGCAGACGGTTCCGCAGATAACCCTTCACCTTCTCCTCGACAATCGAATTCATCGTATCTCTCCTGACGTTGTTTCCGGCTGCTCAACGGGAGGTTGGTGCCGGTCCTATCCTAATCTCCGATGTCGACGGTAGGACAACCCATCGCGATCGGGTCCAAGCCGCTGAGATCTTCACCGACTGAGGCCCAGCGTCATCCGCCGATCATCACCGTGGGGCAGCCGACCACAATGACGCCGCCGTGGGCGGTGTTGTCGCCCAGCCGGGCGGCCGGCATGTTGCCGATCAAGACGGTCGCGGAGCCTTTGACGATCGAGTCCGGCGGGCCGGTGCATGTGGCCATGTCGCCCACGCGTGCCGCGGGCATGTTGGCAATCAGCACCGTCGGGCAGCCGGGCGGCATGATCGGCCCGCCTACATGAGGTACGACACCCGTGACCATCGGACAGGTGTGCATGTCACCCACTCTTGCTGCCGGTGGCATTGCCAATCTCCGTCTGTATGGCAGTATTATTGACGCGCAACTCGATTATACCTCAAGAACGTGAGCGGCCTAGCATCTTCTCAGCAGTATTCGCGTCATTCGCCAAACGGATTTTTCGACGCTTCTGCCGGGCAGGCACACGTGTAGCCCGTTCGCTCAGCCGGTGCCACACTATCGCCTTTCTTGGCTCATTTTTTCAATCGGGTCCCTTTCATCGTCCGGCTCCAATCGGATATATTCAATTGCCTTCCCACGCGATACATATCGCAGGTGTACCCACGGATAGGGAGACCCTTTCACCAAGCACGGATGATCGTCCAGCGTGATCCCCGGCTTCGCTACCTTATCAAGCGGCACGATCGTCCTGCAATTTGTGCTTCCATAGTACAGTCTTCCGCCTTTGTCTTTTAGCAGAGCGCTCAGCTCGTGTTCGGCAGTGACTACCGTGTGGACTACACTATACTCCGCCGAATTCTCCGCCGGTAGCATTATCTCCTGTGTACATGTTCCATTCTTAAGATGAACGCGTTTGCATACGAGCCCATTTGGCCTTCTTGATACCGACCAGAGCATAACTTTCGGTTTGTGTTGATTTGGCGGCTCAGCTTTGCCCTCTCCCAAATAGAGCGTTCGCAATTCCTCCTGCGACAGACTCTTATCCAAATATACATCGAGCCAGATAACGGGGTCACTGCTGTCGTAGGAGATACTATCAAGAACACCCTTGTCCTCAGCCTTCCAGGAAAGCAGGGCATATCTGACCTTCATATCGCTTTGATCGAACCAGGCAAGGTGAAGCTGCTGGTTGAGTCCCCAGAAACAGCGGTATGGGGCAAGAGCTGAAAACCCGTCCAGGTTGAATCTCCGTAACGTGGTGCTGCCAGAGCGAAGAATCTGAAAAAGTAGCAACTCTTCTGAATCCTGCTCAAACAGCGGCACCATAAGGCTATCATCCCCTAGCGACAATCCCCAACCGACGGGCTCAGCCTGCTTGGGCAACGCCACTCTCACGGGAGCCCGCACGTCTCCCGTTGCAACATGAGCTGGTGTGAGGTACAGGCTCCCTCCCTTGTCCACCCAATATACATGACCTGTTAGAAACTCATGCGCAGAGACGCACGCAGCTCGCGGGAAAACCTCGCCCTCGACAACAGCTGCCCTAACACAGTGGAGGGGATTTCTTGGGAGCTTGGGACTTAGTTGCTCATAGAAGACCATGTACCCTTCTTCGTGCTCGAGTGTCCAAGATGCAGCAAGCGGCGTGTCTCGCGATTGCTGCCCGCACGCCGATACCGTCGCCGTCCGTATCTGCGCTGGGTGAACTCGCAGGACAGCGGCAGTGGTGTCCGCAACCCGGAAGGCGTCTCTGTATTCCGCCTTGACGCGATAATCCCCCGGCGGTACGGCACCGAACCACTCAAGCAGATCACCGCGAAGCTCAAGCCGCTCGCCCGGTGCAAGAGAGACCCGCTCGGGCCTCCGGGGTTCACTGATATAAGTTCCGTTCCGCCAGAACCATGACATCTGATCCGCAGTAAAGCTAACCCCGTCCGATCTGGTCAGGATCATTCTCAGCGAACGGTTCGTGTCCCGAAGGGACGCCACGTTTGCGGGCACGTCAAAGGTGTGCGACAGGACTACGGTGAAGAAGACCGACTCACCGCGATACGATTCCGTGCGATCGAGGCTCAAGCCGACGATCAGTCCTTGACTCGAATCCGTTTCGGAATAATTCCGATCCGAGCCCACATTCCGACGTGCCTGGCATGCCCCAACGACTATCGGGAAAAATCCTACACCAAAAGCGAGCAGCAGCACTACTATGCCACGCCGGTCTGTCGCCATCACATAAGTCATGCTACATGCTCGCAACTGTTCGCGTTCATTCACAACGAGGGTGCCTTCCCCACTTCATTGTCATGATCACCTTGGAACCGTGTCCATCACTTTTCATCCCCCTCCTCATCGAATTCCCCGTCCTCTGGAACCTCCTCTTCCGGCTCCAGTTCCCACGGCGTCGTCTCGCTCTCTACCGGGTCGGGCTCGTCCTCGGGCTCGAGTCGGACGTAATTGATCAGCTTTCCGTCGCTGATGAACCTAAGATGCACCCAGGGGAAATCACTCCCCCTCATAAGGCTGGGACAATCCCGCTGAGTAACAGCAGCATCGACTATTTCCTCCAAGGGGCGCATGGTCTTCCGCATGGTGCTCGCGTAAAATAGCTTTCCCTTGTCATCTGCGAGCAGCAACGAAAGGCCGTACTCGGAGGTCACAGCAGAGCTGACAACTGTCAGATCCGATCCTCCCGCCGCTGAAAAAGAGACGGGATTCTCGGCGGCCCCGTCGGTTGCACTTATTGGCGTGCAGACAATTCCCTCACCCTTGCCGACAACGGACCAGACCATGAGTTTGGGCGGAGGCGGCTCGGCGGGCTCCGAAGTGCCTCCCGTAACTCCCGTCTCGCCGAGGTACATGGACCGAAGCACGTGCACCGGGATGGTCGTGTCCAGATACGCATCAAACCACAGGACAGGGTCCTGGGAGAGCTGGATAGTCCGTGTCGCGAAACCTGACGAAATATCATCCAAGGGCAAGAAGGCGTAGTCGATCTGCCTGCCTTTGGGTTTTGACCAGATAAAGTGCAACCGCACATCCCGCTCGAAGAAGGACACGAACGGGCCGAGGGGGGCGTTCTTACCCAGATCGAGTTCGTACGATTTTGCGGCCCCGCTCGGTTCTATATGAAGCCATGCGCAGTTCTCACGCTTGTTATCCACAAAGGGTACGAGGAAGGACCCGTCCTGTAGTGACAACCCTGATGCGATGGGCGATCCCTTGAAGGGCAACCCTGTTACCTCGACAGGAGGCAGTGGCTTCCAGTTCTCAAGGTCGATGGGCACGAAGAACAGCCGTCCCTTGGTCGTAAACCAGTACAGGTGCCCGGTAGCTTGCGTAGGGCCTGCAATACAGGCAGCATGGGCAGAGACTTCGTCCTCCACGACCGCGGCGCGGATGCAATGCCAGGGGTTTCTCGGCAGGTAGGGGCTTTGCTGCTGGTAGAAGAGCGTGGTGTCATCTTCACGCCCGTGGGCCCATGCGGCGGTATACGGTGCTTCTTTTGCCTGCAGTCCCCATCTGGGCGTGCCTGCAGCGACGATTGCCGCGGGCAGAATCTTCAGATCCACGGGCTCCGATCTAGCGACCGTCGGGATGCTCCGGTATTCGGCCCACACCTCGTACGTGCCTGCCGGGATGTCTCCGAACCATTTCAACAGATCATCGGCCAGCTCGAGCTTCTCTCCGGGCGCAAGGCTGGCTACTTCGGGTGTCCGCGGCGCTTGAATGTAGATCCCGTCGCGGCTGCTGCTGGAGAGCTGGTCAGCGATCCGTTCCTCACCACGCTTCTTCTTCAAGATAAGGCGCAAGGCTCTGTTGGTGGGACTCAGGCTGGCTACACTCACCCGACGCCTGTATGTGTGCGTAACGGTTGCCTGGAAAAACACCGACTCTCCGTATAACCCCTCCTTCCTGTTCAACGTGAACTGAAGCTCGAAACCGTCACTCATACTCAGAACTCCTTCAGATCCACGGCGCCGGATCTAGGTAACCGTTATGTTTGCCGAGACGGACTTGCCGTTCCGCTCGTACTTGACCGCCGCGCTCCCTGCGCTACGACCTGTTACCTCGGCACGCCAATCGTCCTTGGTGGTTACGCGTAGGATCGCGGTATCGCTGGAACTCCACAAAGTATTGGGGTTCTTGTGAGCGCATGTAAGGTTCACCCGACCTTGCTTTTCCCCGTCACCAGGGTCATATTTCCTTTCCGGTCCAAGGGCCAACAGATTCAGCGTGTTGGCGCCCGCTGTGTGACCCACAGTCGGGATGGTTTCCTTCAGAGTCCAACTGCCCCCGCTATTGTCCGCGTGTACGATTTTGGCGGTAATAGCGGCACTGTCTGGATCGTCCTGGAAGAACCCCTCCATTAAGCGGTTCTGGAAACGATCTTTATGCTGTACCTTTACCCTGTCGTAGAAGCGAAGGGTCAGCGCGCACGCGCCGCAAAACTCCTCTAATTCATAATAGGACATCATACACTTAAAGCAGTAGTGCTGGTCATGGTCCTCCGGGAAGCAGTTCGCCCTTGGATTGACCACCGTAATCGTCTGCGCGGCGCTGGCCGCTGGTGTATACGTGACGTTAGACAGTAGATCCGCGGTGTTGGCATGCCGGAGGAAGAAGCCGTGGGCCATTTCATGGGCCGTAGTCTTGCTCTGCAACCCGGCATAGGACGCGGGGAAAGGCGCGGTGTGCTGTGCAACCATCAACTTTCCGTCGCCGAGCGAGTATCCGGCCCAATGACCGAGGTTTTCTTTTGCGTAGAGCATGTAGATTCCTTCACCGGTGCCCTTGATATTCCGGTCCCTAGGCTTTGTTAGGTCATTATCGGGGCCAGTAGCAGGGAGTGCCTCAACCGCCTTTTTGAGAATGTCATTGCACAGATTGATGACGTCGATGGCTCCTTTGCCGACCTGGCAGAACGGAGGAATCAATCCCTGTTTATAGATATTTTCATACTCGGCGTCCTCTGGATTCTTGCCGGCCGGTCGGAAGTTGTCCATATTCTCAAAGCCGTTCGTGGTGTCAACGCCGCCGTTAAACACGTCAATCAGGCTCTGTCGCCAACCGGCGAGCGGCAATGTCTTCTTATCCGCATCCTTGGGGCCTTCGATCTCGGTAAAGGCATGCTCGTAATAGCCCCTGATCTCGTTCCAGTTGATATCGCCGGCGGCAAGGCCGTTGGCCAGAAGCAGCAATCGGATATTCACCTTACGCCAGATGACGAACCTCCCGGTGCAGTACGCCCTGGGTTTGGGGATGACTTTCTTATCGTCGTCAATGAGTTTTACCTCAACCCCGTTGATCTTGGTATCCCGGAGATCCTTGCCTCCATCATTGGCAAGCCAGATCAGAAAACGGTAATTGTCACCCCCGACAGGCAAAGGCCTGAAGACAAAATCAGCTATCCCGATCTTGAGCTCTTCTCCGCCGTCGGCCAGCTTCTCAACCTTGGGCTTCAGCTTCACCCACATCTTTTTGTAGCCCAGGATTGTACTTATCTGAACATATTCGAGACCCTTATCGCCTGTGGTATCGACGGTATCAGGGGTGGGTGGTTTGACGTAGGGCACACCCTTAATCACTTCGTTCGCCTTGACACCCGGCTTAGCGTCCGATGGCTTCCTGTGACCTCTAAACCACACAAGTGAGTTATCGTCGGCTTTTGTCGGGTTGGTCTCCGTCCGGTTATACTTCTTGAAGAAGTCTCTCAGGCATTTCTTTACAGGGTCCTTATCGGCGTGAACGTCTGTTTCTTCGACAGGATCCTTAACCTCCAGGATCACGTTGACCGTTTCTTCCAAATCGACCTGTGTTTCCGCCCCCTCGGCGCCCTGGAACTTTCGGACAATGACTCTAAACGGTGCGGCAGGCCAAACGTCCTTCATCCATTTCCGGTTCGCCCGCCTATAGTAATCGGGTCGGGAGACTGTATCCCCATTCGGAGAGCCGGTTTTCCCGAGCAGATTCGCATCGACTTCGGGCACGGTATGATTGTCAGTGACCAGAAGGCGATAGACCTCATCGCCGGTGGGATTCTTCACGACCTCCTGAGGTGTGGCCGCCTTCTTGCTGTCCTCATCAACCCCATCAGTACCGCGGACGACGTTGGGGATACACTTCGGAGGCTCTTCCAGCGACGCTCCGGAGTCCTTCTTCAATATATACTCACAGCGATATTTGTCCTTATGACGCTTTACGTATTTTTCACCAAGATAGTGCAGGGAGATTTTGTACTTGACCGGGGTAAGCTTGAGGATCGTGTACTTCTTCTCTGTACCCGCTCGTTCCTTGTTTCCCTTGTCAGCCATCCTCAACTCCAGTCCTGTGGCCTCGGGCTACCCCTATTCTTCTGCCTTAGGCTCATCGGCGACTTCAAGAAAGTCCCACTCATAGTCATACCGGTCTTTTAGGCGAATCGATGCGGCGGCCGGTGCATCAATTTCATCCACACGCACGACACCGTCACCGCCTGTGGTCGGCTCGGTCACGTCTTCTTTGACCTTCAGCTTGCACTTCTCCCCGCCCACAGGCTTGCCGGCAGCATCTATAACCTGGAACGCGAACCAGGTCTTTGCCGGCTCGGCCGGCTCCACTTCTTCATCTTCATCGGGCTCGGCCTCGTACTCGACATTCTCGCCCGCGTCGGCATCGACGGCCTCGTGGGCTTCGTCCGGTGGCTCTGGCATGACAATAAGCTCCGTTTTCAGTTAATCTTGACCAGGCCGCCCTGGACCTTGACCATGGCGCTTCCGTTGAGGGAAACGGTGGGCGCTTTCAGCTCGATCTGGGCCGGGTCCATGGTAATGGTCGAGCCGCCCACCTTCAGCTCGATCTTGCTCTTGGCCTCGATGGTCACCTGTGTCGCCTTGAGGGTGTAGTTGTTCTTGGTGTCCTCCGTGTGGTCCTTCTCGAACTTTTCCTCGACCTTGCCCTTGACGGTCAACAGGAGGTCTTTCTGAACCTCCTTGTCTTCTTTGCCCTTGACGGTAAGGTGCCGTTCCTCGCCGATCTCCTCCTTGTGGTCGGCATCGACCTTTTCGTTGCGGTTTTTCTTGACATGGTCGAACTTGTCGTTGTCAACGACCAGGTGGCGGTCGTGCTCGATGGTCTCGAAACTGTCGCTCTTGACACGGATGTGCAGGTTCCTCTCGCCGCGGATGAGGATCTGCTCTTTCCCTTTCAGGTCCTCGAAGCGAATCTCGTTGAAGCCCTCGCCGCCCTTGCTGCTTAGCGTCTTGATGGTGCTCTTGGTCTTCTCCTTGGGAAGCTCGTAGGGCGGCATGTGATCTGCGTTGTAGACGCGGCCGGTGATGATGGGCTTGTCCGGGTCGCCCTCCAGAAAGTCGACGATGACCTCCTGCCCGACGCGCGGAAGGAACATCATGCCGTAGTGCCCGCCGGCCATACCCTGGCTGACGCGGATCCAGCAGGAGTCGGTCTCCTTGAACTCCCCCTCGCGATCCCAGTTGAACTTCACCTTCACCCGCCCGTATTCGTCGGTGTAGATTTCCTCGCCGGACGGTCCAACAACGCGCGCGGTTTGTGAGCCGCGCACGACGGGCCACGGTGTGACGCGCGGGGGGCGATACGTAACCTCCGCCGGAATACACTCGAACCGGCATGAGTACACAGGCGCGTCATGCTCTATGAGACCCGACCGTGCAACATCCTCGATCAGATTCGGAATTGACAAGGCTTCGAGGGCACTACGACCGGATGCAGCCGCAGTGCTCGGCAAGTCCTTCGATACCTGACCGGCGTGATAGAGCCAATGCGTCAACGCCCTATGTGCCGTCTGATCGCCCGCCTTCAATCGAGACGCGATCTGCAGTAATCCCTCCGCCAGCTCGCGAATTACCTTATTATCGTTGTTCCGGGCCTGCAATAGCGATTGATAAATCCGGGAGTCCAGGAGACTTCCCCGTCCGTCGGATCCGGTCGAGGTGCCCTCAGTGGCCTGCTTCCCTTCGTGTGTGACCGACGTGACCAGAAATGATCCGTTGACCGCCTCGGCGGGATGCTCGATCAGGTCGAACGTGTGACCCGGAATCAGTCTCGCACAGTTGCTTTGACCGACACCGAGAATACGGCCCGACTCGAACTCCTCACTCCGCAATTGGGCGATCTTCTGGCCTGTACTCTGTTCCAGATACTCTCCCGGGTAATCACTGAATTCCAGACCGGTATCCCGCTGGCAATCAGCTTTCGATTCCAAGTTGAGTTTGGGATTCTCGAAGTCGAAGTCATTGAGCACGACGGCGCCGGGGCGAACACATTGTCCCACCCGGAAGCGGAACACGTGCTCTTGCGTGACTGCCATTTCGGTCGGTGGATGGTATGGAAGATCAGCGTCGCCCTCGATGGCGGCGTAGTCGCCGGAATCGGCCAGGACCAGAACGTGGGCATCCTCCGCCTGTCTGAAATACCAGCGGATTCCCTCCTCTTCCATCAACCGGGCGATGAAGTTGTAGTCCGTCTCCCGGTACTGGACGCAATAGTCGCGCGGCGTGTATTCTCCCTTGAGCTGGGAAAGATCGAACCGGTCCGAAGCGACCCCCGCGTCGGTCAGTACCTTTATGATAATGTCGTTCGTCGATGTCTGCTGGAAGATCCGCGAGTTGTACCGATGTGTCAGCAGCCACACCTCGGGCACGAGCTCCGCGCGGAAGTAGGTCTGCCCGGATGTTTCACCGGTTATCTCGAACCGACTGACGATGCCGTGAAACCATCGCGTGCCCGACTCCGTTTCGACACTCAGGACTCCTGCCTTGCCGACAACGTCGTCGAAAGCAATCGTCTCGGACACACATGAAAGCTCTATCTCAAAACGGTAGAGTTGACATAGCCCCTCCACCCCACGATACCTTACGACCAGAAACTGGTCTTTCTCCCCGCCTTCGAGCTGAAAGACTAGTTGCGCCTGGCTCAAATCTTGCGTCAATGCCATCGGCACAGGCTCCTACACACGGTGTCACGGACAGTGGATTCATTCCCTGACACTCTATATCCTCGCTTCCCAAAGTCGACTTCGTACATATACAAGGTCTCTATGCGAGAACCGGTCACACCGCGTCATCAATTCCAAACACACACCCCGTCAAAAGCTAGGCGGAAAAGGTGTACGTGAATTCTCCCGCCTCATCGGTGCCCATGGTTACCGACGAGGGCATCTGTTCCTCACCCATTCTTTCCAAAATCCGCCGCGACAACTGCGGCAATATCCTCTGGTCCAACAGGTGATCAACCTGCCTGGCCCCGATGTCCACCTGATTACACTGAGCGGCGATTGCGTCGTAGACGGAATCCTCCACGTTGAAGTCCATCTTGTGTGCATCGGCCAGGCGTTTCGCCACCTTGGCCACCTTCATCCGCGCGATCGACTTGAGAATGTCCTCACCAAGGGTAAAGAACGGGACGACGGTCATTCGCGCCACCAACGCCGGCTTGAAGTGCTCCCGCAGTTGCGGGTAGATCGCCTCGTTCAGATCTTCGTAACTGACATCCTCTTCCTGCTCACACATGCTTTGTATGATGTCCGTGCCGATATTGCTGGTCATGATGATGACGGTGTTCTTGAAGTTGATGATCCGCCCTTCGCCGTCCGCCAGCGTGCCCTTGTCGAACACCTGATAGAACAGGTTCATCACGTCCGGGTGAGCTTTCTCCACTTCGTCCAGCAGCACGACCGAATAGGGATGTTGCCGGACCGCTTCGGTCAGCACACCACCCTCGCCATATCCCACGTACCCCGGCGGCGAACCCTTAAGCTGCGAAACCGTGTGCGCCTCCATGAACTCCGACATGTTGATCGTCGTGAGGAACTGATCCCCGCCGAACAACAGGTCGGATATGGCAAGCCCCAACTCCGTTTTTCCCACGCCGCTGGGGCCTACGCACAGGAACGCACCCAATGGCTGCGCGGGATTCCCCAGACCCGCTTTCCCCGTCCGCAGCTTCTGGGCGATGACCGACAGCGCGTGATCCTGACCGACAACGCGCTCGCGCAGACGATCCTCCATCTGCAGCGTTGCGGCGATTTCATCCTTAACCATGCTCCCCACCGGAATTCCGGTCCAGTCCGAAACGATTGCAGCCACCGCGCTCGCATCGACGTGAGGATGGAGCAACGGTGAATCATCCTGAATCTTGCGAAGCGCTTCCATGGCATCGCCTATCTGCTGGCGGAGTGACGCATCGTTGTCAGCACCGGCGGGGGCGACCGTCTCTATGTCTTTCGTCTTGTCAGCTTCACTCGCTTTCCCGGCTGACTTACCGTCACCGTCACCCGCCGTCCCCTCCGCCGACGTGAACTCACGAAGCCGCGACCGCAGTTCGATGATCCGATTGACGGCAGCCAGCTCCTCCTGCCAGCGTTTTTCAACCTGCTGGCGCTCTGCCAGCAGCGAGTCGCGCGTCTCCTTCATCTCCGCAAGCATGTCCTCGTCCGGCGAAAGGCCGCTGGCCTGATCGCGCTTGACTGCGGCAATCGCCGTGTCCAGATGGCTGAGCCGCCGGTCGATGTCCTCGAGCAACGCCGGCTTTGTGGTCAAACCGACCGCGACCCGCGCGGCGGCTGTATCCAGAAGATCGACCGCCTTGTCCGGCAGGAATCGCCCGCTGATGTACCGGCTGGAGATCGAGACCGCAGCGGAAACGCCCTCATCAAGAACGACGACCTTATGATGCTTCTCATACTTTTCTTTGAGACCCCGCAGCATCACGGTGGCGCTGTCGATGTCCGGCTCATCGCAGCGAACAAGCTGGAACCGCCGTTCGAGTGCCGCATCCTTCTCAAAGTATTTCTTATATTCCGCCCAGGTGGTGGCTGCCACGGTTCGTAGCTCACCGCGGGCGAGCGCCGGTTTGAGCAGATTGGCTGCATCACTTCCGCCGGCCGCCCCGCCCGCCCCGATCAGGGTATGGGCTTCGTCGATGAACGTGATAATCGGCTGCTCACTCGCCTTGATCTCCTTGATGACGTTCTTAAGCCGGTTCTCGAATTCTCCTTTAACGCTGGCACCGGCCTGTAAAAGGCCGAGATCGAGTGTAATCAGCTTGACACCCTTGAGTGCGGGCGGAACATCTCCCTCGATGATCCGCAAGGCCAGCCCTTCGACGATCGCCGTCTTCCCGGTTCCCGGCTCACCGACGAGGATCGGATTGTTCTTCCGCCGCCGCGCGAAGATGTCGATCAACTGGCGGATTTCGTGATCCCTACCGAACACAGGATCAATCTCGCCGGCCTTGGCTTTGGCGGTCAGATCAACCGTAAACTGGGCAAGCGCGGCACCGTCCGTCGGAGCAGGGCCTGCAGCGACCTCGCCGCCGGCCGGTGCCTCGGCCGATCCCAGAACGATCTCGTGGAAGTGGTCCCGAAGCTGATCAACATCGATGCGGTCGAGTTCCGGCGTGTACTCGCCGACGCGAGTGTGCGAAGGGTTCAGCGCAAAGGCCAGAACCACCAGACCCGACCGGATCTGATCGAACCCGAACTCATCTGCCAGAACCGCCGCCGATTGGAACAACTCCACCATCTTCGGCGACAGCGCCGGTTTGGCGCGATGGCCCGCGGGCAGCTCCTCCAGGATTCGCTGCAGTGCCCGGCGAATCTGGGCACGATCCACCTTGAACGTGTTGAAGATCTGCGTGACGTCACCGGAAGTATCGTCCAGCATCCTGAGCAGCAAGTGCTCCGGTGTCACCTCAAAGTGACCACGCGACTGGCAGAGAGTGGTAGCCCCCTGGAGCGACCGGATGCAGTTCGGGTCAAACCGGGGGATCAACTTCCGAAGCTCTTCAGCTTTTACGGATCCAGCCATACTCAATCATTCCTTACCAGCAACACCGGCCCGAATCAGCCCACCGACACAGCGGTCTACGGACCGGTTCCCACGCTTAACCGGATCATGCGGCCTTGCTTTCGGTCAATCCATCCGTCGGTTCGACCGGAACAAGCGAAACACGGGTCGCGGAAGCGTTGAACGTCACCGAAGTCTCCGGCATCGCGTCCGTTCGCACCCAACTTGTGAACCCGAGGCGACCTGCCTCACCATCCGATAACAGCCGCATCTCAGGAATCTCACCGGCGCGCAGCCGGAGTTCAAACGTAAATGACATCGGGTCCGCACAGTAATGCTTCACCAGCGCGCGCGTCTGTGCAAAACGAGGCCCGTCCGGCAAAAACGAAAGATACGTGGTCCAGTCCATCGGACCGACCTTTACGTTAAACGCACCGCTTAGATCGTAGATCTCCTCGCCGACCGTCAGATCACAGCCCAACGTGCTGTTGACCTTGCCGGTGAAGTTCTGATCGGCGGGTGATATCGGTACCCATCGTCCACCGCATTGCTGGACCTCGATCGGCAGATCCTCCCAGTAGTCCAACAGCATGCCTTCAAGCGTTACAGCCGACCGCGGGCGCTGCGTCAGAATCCCCGCGTAGCGCAACAGGCGAATCGGCTTAACACCCAACGTTGCCTCGTCATACGCGGGAGAGCAACCAATCAACCACAGAAGGTAATCGGTAATCACGTCTCGGCCGGGCATTCCGAAGGACTTGTCATACCGGTATTTCAGCCAACTGCGGAAAAAGAGCGAGATTAGACGGTGGTGGAAGATGTCCAGAAAGTCGCGCACCGGGGTCGATCCCATGCTCTGCCCGGCGGGTTGCGGCTTGCCCGTTGCGTCCAGCTCTGCATCTTCTCCTGGTAGCGTCGCGGACTGCCCGCCGGATCGTAGAACGTCAACGGCATAGTGCAGGGGCAACGGCGTACTGACGCCGTAAAGCCCCATGAAAGTCACCTCAACCTGATAGTACGATGTGTCGGAGGCGGTATCGCTGCAATGCTCAATCCGACGCACATCGGTGGCGGGGAAAGCGAGCGAGACGTCCGGTCGGAACCGGAATGATTCACGGCCGACCGGACCGCGATCACCCACAAGGACACGCCCGCCTCCATACCGTTCCAGTAGCCAGATTACCTGAAAGAAGTCGAACTCCCAACCGCGAGTCAGCAAACGTTGCAGCAGCGGGCTGTCGTCGGGCGTCATGCTCGTTGTCATACCGTCTATCCGACCCATGTCACGCACTCACCCTCGATCCCGCGGGCGTCAATTGCTCACCCCAACGCGGAGGAAACGCATGCACCTGCCCGCTTCTGGTGAACCGGACGGTCAGTTGAGAGTAAGCATTGATCGTTGCGTAAAGCCCCATGAACCGATCCAGGATCGCCGAGAACAGGTAGGCATCGCCCTCACCGGCAAAATGATCCTCGTTCAGTTCGACATCGATCCGCGATCCGCGAACGGCGGCTCCACGGATCAACCGTTCATCGAATCCCGTCGTGATGCTCACAATCCCGTCCAAAAGACGTTGATGGGCCAATGCTCGTTGGGCGTCATGCTCAGACTGAAAGTCATACACCCGCAGCAGTTCCTTGAAATGCTGCACCTCGGTGAGCGAGACGTGGTTCAGTGTCATATGCGAGATGAGACGCCAGTGCAGCGCCTTGCCCATGGGCGGACTGATTGTCGGTGTCGGGCTGAGCAGGTTCTTAAACGCCGTTGTTGGCGGCGAGCTGTCGGTCGGCTCACAGATGTCACCGGCTCTAAGCGCACCGGGCAGGTTGCGATTCGTGCAGGTCAGCTCGATCGAGGCCGTTTCCTCACCGGGGAATCCGCCGTCTTTTGCACCGGTGACGAACGAGATGAACGTATCGGTGCCGCGGCGCGGGTCTCCCCCCACAATGTTCGGGGTCACGTGCGTTTGATAGTACGTCGCCTCCCGCGGATCGGCCGTCGCCATATGACTAAACGAGTAGAACGGCTCATATATGTGTGACGTGAGGCCGTCAGCACGAGTAACGCCGGACACCTGGTCGACCGAGTAGATCTCCAGATGACGACGATCGGCGACGCCCGATTGGGCCGGCTGGATCAAGTATTGTGTGCGGTCGTGCCGCAACCGGATCGGGTCGGCGCTGTGGGTGAACAGGTTGATAATCGGTACGCAGTGAAGTCGGACGTTGTCCCGAGAAACCAGGGGGAACGATTCCAACCGGCGGTTGAAGGTCACCGCAAGCTCCATCGTGTTGCTCAGTTCGAGCCGGCGAACCGCCTCGTCCAACCCCGTAAAGTCAACAAACAGAAACCGCTCCTTGAACGCGAAGTACTCCTGCAGCAGGCGATAACCGGAAAACGAACGGGACGGATAAGGCAGCACACCCTCGTCGCGATCCAATCCGCCGGGTGCTATTGTATTGTCACCCAGCACGACCTCGCGACGGTCGTGTGAGGACGATCCGTCACTGACCGCCACGCTCTCGGTGTGGGCTGCGAGCAGGAGGTATAAGGTAAACGTCGTCCGGGGGTCACCCGCAAGATGGAAGCGGACCGAGTCCAGCTCCAGGTTCTCGAGAGCCGCCTTCTCCGATGCCTGCAACCGTATGACCAGCCGAACGGGCCTCGCCGCCTCCGTCTCGAGACGGACTTCCCGCACCCGCCAGGGACGCAGCTTCACAGGCCAACTTGAGCGATATCGGCAGCGCGTGCCCTCTACCGCGCTGCTGGCGAACTCCGCGCCCGTTTGAACGACAAGCGGTGCCTGCATCGCCTCGATATCCGGCAGGAACTCCAGAACCGTCATTGAGGGAATCGGCCTGAGGTAGTGAGGCCAGAGCAACGCCATGATGTTGGCAGTGAGTTCCGGCAACTCGTCGTCCAGTTTCTGGCGGATGCGACCACAGAGAAAGGCCGTCCCCTCCAGCAGACGCTCCACGTCGGGATCCGATCCGCGGTCAGCCAGAAACCTCGCTATCTCCGGGTTGGCGCGGGCAAACTCGGGGCTCACATCACGAAGATAACGCAACTCATCCTGGTAATACGTGTTGCTCACGGAATAGTTCCATGTTTGACACTAGGCGCGCGGGTCGCGGTCAACACCATCCGATCGCAAGACCAATCGCATGGGAACCACCGCTTGCGGCAACTCGCGAAGCCGCTAAAACCGCAAAATCCAAAGGCTAGCTTGCAAGGCGATGATTCACCCGGGATCGAGTTCGCGGAGGCTTCGCTGCATTACATGCCGGCTCGTTCCCCGCCTTCTATCGAGTCGATATAACAATTGCAGCGATTCCCAAGCCCTCCATGGTGAATCGTCCAGGCGCAGCAAGCTACCGAGACAACCACCACCTAGTCGAGCACGTCGAACTGGCCGCCGCCGGAAACGGTTGTTTCGTAGTAAACGCGGTGTTCACCGGTCCGGCCAACCAACGTAGCCTCGACGCGAAACGACAACGTGTGTGGCGCATCCTCCTCGACGACGCGGCTTACACGAACGCGACGGAGTCTGGGCTCGTACTTCTCGATCGCCACCCGGACAGCCTCCTGGATCGCATGGACGTAGTCACCGCTTCCGATCGTCAGATCAGTCAGGGCGGGCAGGCCGTAGTCCGGCATCGCCTCACTTAACCCGTGACGCGCGTTGAGCAGACGCTGCAGGTGACGACGAACCGAACTCATTAAGGCTGCGACGTCTTCCGTTGCCGACGGCTCGTTGTATCCCCCGCGACGACTGCCGACGGCAGCAATACGCTCAAGCAGCGTCTGCTCACGCCCCATCCACTGGATCCTCCCCCGAGAACGCTCCTCTACACGGCTCAATAGCCATCTTACCTACACCACTCAAGGCCTACGCCAAGCTATGCTCTGCCGTGAATTCCTTCTCGGCACGCACGGTGGAACCGAGAAAGGATTCTCGGTCCGTCGCGAGCCCGCGGATTCAACACCCTCTAGCCACCCGGTGAGCGCCACTTGTCCATCTCGACCACGCTGTCCGGCATCCAGTTCCATTCAATCTCCTCGTAGACAAAGCTAACCTGCTCCATATGCCGGTAGCTCTCGTTCGTCGGTACGAAACTCATCGGCATGTAGGGTTGAATGTCCACGATCCGGGCCTGTCGCAACGTGATCTCGTAATATTTATCCTCCGATCGCGTGGCCGGGTCGATCCGGTAGAACGTAAGCACCACCTCGGCGAGATTCTGGCCCGTGCACAAGGCCTTGTGAAAACCGGGCGTGGCCTTGTCGATAACCTTCACGATCCGCATCGGGCTGTGAACACGAACACCGGACGCCATGCCTGTGCTCGGCTCGACCGGCTGATGGATGTTGTGTTCGATCTCGAAGATATCGGAGGTGCCCTCACGCATCTCCTTCTCCGAGGATCCCGGATACTCCGCCACTTTGAGGTTACATGGGGTTGGCATTACCAATCTCTCCTCTTACTCGGGCAAAGGCGATCCGACCCATCTTCGAGCCCCACCATGAAACCCCAAGCCGGGGCGGTGCCTTGCGCCATTCTCGATGTTTGACCAATTCCTTGTGACCGCTTGGCATCTATCGCGGTCAACCCGGAGACAACATAGAACCTTGAGCACACACCGTGCCAACGGCGGTCAGACCACGGATGCGGCGTTTGCCGAAGACGTTACCTTCGGTGATAGCGTAACTTACGTGCTGACAGCCCCAGTCGCGACCCGTCCCCAAGTCACAGACCGGCGCTCGATTATGGGCTCCGGTGCCCACCGTGACACCATAAGTGGGCTCACAGAACCAGCCGACCGTCAACACAAAGGGTTGACCCGCCGAAGCAAGCCAGCCGTTATTAACTGGGCGGCGGATCAAATTGCCCGACCATCGAGAGCTCGACCTCCACACCTTTCAGCTTGAAGTGCGGGATCATCTGGATCTCGGACTTGAACATCCCCGGTTTGCCGGGCACTGGCTGGGCCGTCACTGCGATCTCCTTGAGCGGATATTTAGCGGCCAGTTTGTCGTCCAGCGTCCCCTGTCGGCAGTACTGCTTGAGCCACTTGTTGATCTCACCGACCATCTTGTCGGCATCCATCACCCGCCCCATGTTCTCGCGCCAGATCACCTTCAGGTAATGAGCGAGCCGGCAAGAGATCATCAAATATGGCAGCGACATGCCGAGCCTTGCCCGCGTCTCATCCTCCTTGCCCTCTGCGGTATCGGGGAACTTTCCGACCCGCTTGGCCGACGGCGCGTCGAAGAAGGCTGCATTGTCCGAGCCTTTTCGCATGACCAGCGGCGTGAAACCGAAGTTGCACAAGTCAACGTCCATGTCCTCAGAAATCAGAGTCTCCGTAGGAATCTTAGTCTGATACTGGCCCATCGACTCATACTGATGAAGCGGAAGATCCGGCACGGTACCTCCGCTGGTGGGACCAACGACGCTGTTGTACCAGCCGAACTTGGCGAAGCTCTCGGTCATGCGCCCGGCCATCGCGAACGAGGCGTTGCCCCACAGGTACCGGTCGTGGGTCTCGACGCGTACGTCCTCCTCGAACGTGAAGTCCTTAACGTCCTGGTCTTCGACGGTGTACGGCTTGCGGAGCAGAAACCGCGGCATGCACAAACCCATATAGCGGGAATCGTCGGAGTCGCGGAACGAGTTCCACTTGGTGTACTGCGGCTGCTCGAAGATCTCATACATCTCGGCCATTTTGGGAAGACCCGTAAACGAGTCCTCCTTCTTACCGAACATGGTCGGATCGACACTGCCGAGGAACGGGGCTTTAGCCACAGCCGCCACACGCGATACCTCGCTCAGCAGTTCCACATCGGGCGTGCTGTGACCGAACGAGTAATTCGACACCATAAGCCCGATCGGATTGCCACCGAACGTGTTGTACTGATCGCGGTAGACCGTTTTGAACAGGCCGGACTTCTGCCAATCCGGGCTGTCCTGGAAGTCTTCCAGTAAATCTTGCTTGGACGAGTTGAGTACTTCGATTCGGATGTTCTGGCGGAACTCCGTGTTGTCCACCAGATATCGCAGGCTTCGCCATGCGGATTCCAATTCCTGGAACGTCTTGTTGTGAAGAACTTCATTGACCTGTGCGCTGATCTGCTGATCGATCTCGGCGATGAAATCGTCGACCACCTGCTTGCTGATGGTCAGCTTCTTGATATCGAGCCCGGCGGCCTTTTGAACGATGCCCGCGATCCCCTTCCGATACAGATCGCGGTACTCGCTGTCGAGATCCCACCCATCGATCAACGCGTCTACGGCAGAGGTGTCTGCCGCGGCGGCGGGGGCGGCCTGGGGCTGTTGCGGTTGTTCTGCCATGTCTTGTTTCTCCGTGAAGGTCAAGTCCCGGCGATCACGCCAATCGGTGATCCGCCCGGTTGGCTTCGATTCGTATCCTTATTGCGCGGGCGTCTCCGGCTCAGAAGGTGGGGCGTCCCCCGCAGGTTCCGGCGCGGGTGCGTCACCTGCTTGAGCGGGCGGCGCCGCCGGCTCCGCAGCCGGAGCAGCGGGTGCTTCCGCCGCCGAAATCATGGCCACTATCTGATCGCGGACAGCCGGGTCCTTGATGGCGTCCAGTAGTTGCTTCTGAGCAGCCTTATCTCCCATCTTGGGGCGAAGTGCCTTGATCGCGTCACGAAGCTCGACCAGGTTCTTGAGCTGTGGAACCTGACGGGCGATCGACTCAGGGCGAAAGTCCTTCAACGTGCCGAACTTGAGCGACACGGGCAACTCGCCGCTGCCGCTGATCCGGTCGGACACGGTGAGGTCCATCGAGAGGTTGAAACTCTGCATGACGGAGTCGAAGTTCGACTTGTTGATGTCAACCGGTTTGCGGTCGTAAATCGCTCGTTTGTCATCCTTGAGGGTGTAATCCCCAGTCACAAGCACGCGAAACGGTAGTTCCGGTTCCGCCCCGCCACGAAGGCGGTCCGAGATTGCGATGTTGACTCGCGATTCGCGAGCCTTGGAAGCTCCCTTGGCCATGATCGACTCCTATCTATTGACTACCCTTCGGATCATTTGCCGGACGGCTCGGCGGCGAGCGCGGCCAGCGGATCCAACTGACACAACCACGCGAACGAATCGCGGACACATTGCAGTGTTTCCGGCGTCGGCGCCTTCTGCGACATCGTCAGCGATTTCCGACAGCGGTACAGCGTTTGGGCAACGGCCACGGCGAGCGACGGTTCCCACTCGTCGATATGATGCCGTGTGATCTCATCGTGGCATTCCTCGAGCAGCGGCGCCGCCAGTTGCAGACGCTGTCCCTCGTAACACAACTGCGCAATGCGAAGACGCCATAGGAAACGATCACGCCGTTGCGTGCAAGTTTTAAGCCCGTCGTGAAGCTCTTTCAACGCCTCCTTGAGCTTACCCGAGCCTGCCAGTTTCCTTGCCTTCTCCGACGCTTCCGCCAGCTTTCCATCAGTGGTGCCGACGGCTGCACCCTCTGTGCCGCCCTTCGCCGGCGCGACGTCCGCCTCGATCCACATCTTGGTCTCGCCACTGCAAAGCGGTGTACCGTTGCGGAACCGAAGCTCGAACAGCCCATCTCCCAGGCGGCTGACGAGGCCTGCCGTCTGGGCCATCACCGCCTCGCGGGCCTTGTCGAACGTCGATCCCAGACCGGCCATGGCCGCACAGACGTAACGTTGCAGATCCAGCCAAAGCGGATCATTGGACCTAAATGCCGATTCCGCATTCTTGAGCAGGTGCTCCCAGAGGCCGTTGCCATACTGGTGGGTCAAGGCATCCACCACTGACGCTTCCGGCGGTTCGATCTGGGACTTGCCGGCGTCCGAAGTCGGCAGCGAAATCTTCGACCACTTCAGGACCCGGGTGACGGCATACGGTATCGGATCCGTCACGTCGGCCTTGCGAAGGAACGTGGAGGCTGCCAGGATCGCGTTCAACGCGCCACTAGCGTCCGCCACCTCACCGGCTGTGAACGCCACTCCGCCGGCTGCAGGTGCCCCCGGAGAAGTCGTCGCGCCGTCGTCAGTCGGCGGTGCTACAGCGGGTTTTGGACGCTTGGCTGCGTGTTCCTTCAGACCCCGTTTGAACTTCCCGAAGTCGGGCGGTTCGTCGGGCATCTTCTCCTTCAGTGCAACGTTGAGCTCCTCCACCCGGGTCACGCAAGCATCCAGCGCATCGAAGTCGTCGGGTTTCGGCTGGTTGTCCCGTAACCACTGCTGCTCGGTGAACCTGTTGGCAAGTGCCTCAATCCGTGCCTTGCGGCGGCGCGGACGCGGCGGGTAACAATCATCCCAGAAGTTCTTTACAAGCTCGGTGAGCATTGCCAACATCGCGGACAGCCCGGCATATGAATATAGCTGGAACAGGGCATGTCCTAGCGAGGTTGCGATCTCAACGTCTTTGGATTTACTACGAAGGATGTTGGTCGCATTCTGCTCGATCAGGTACCAGTCAGGCTCGTCAGCCTCAATCCGGCCCACCTTGGACATCTCCGCACCGATGGCAAGGTACTCTTCGTCGTCCGCGACATCGGCCCCGCATGGCTGCGGACCGGCAATCGGGTTCTTCCCCAAGTCGAGAATCGGCGTTTCGTCAAGTGGTGGCATCGCCCTCACCTAGGCGAGGTGTGTCCTAAGCGAACACAGCCCGAATCCAGCGCCCCGAATTGAGACAACTCAGGGGCCAGCCGGATCTGGGGGGTTAACCAACCCGCCCCGCGATAAAAAATCCGTGCCTATCCGCAATGACCGAGCAAACCCGCTCAGCCGGCCCGACTCCCAAGCTTCCCCGTGGTCGAGCACACCCTCAGAATAAGCGTGTGCCAACAACACTGAGCCCACCAGAATACGTGCTTATGCGGTAAAGTCAAGTTGCCGTAACTGCATGGCACACGAAGTCAGCCCAGCTTCCACCCGAACCCAGCGGTGGAAACGGACGTTCAGGTCCATCTTTCGTATCGTCCACTCCGCCGGTCGTCTCGACCGCCGATAGATCATCCAGATACGGCAGAGCGTTTGACAGCGGCGCCAGCAGCAAGAAGTCCTCGGCCACGACGTCGCGCGCGATGACGGTCAGATGACCGGCCTCATGGTCCGGTTCACCGGCCACGATCAGCGACAGCGACCGACGGGTAAGGTTCAGCCGTGATTCCAGCCACCGAATCCAGCCGGCGGTTTGAGCGTCCAGCGAGAGGCGCATGGCCAGGGGGAAACGAAGCGTCGGCTCGAAGCCTTTCGACTCGTGTCTCGCCAGGTTGTCGCCCCAGCTCATCGCAAGGCGGAGCCACGCGTCCGACTCCTTGACCTTGATACCGCCCCTTGCCTCCTCAAACCAATCAGTCAGCTTGATTGCCTTGCCGGCTGCCAGCCACGACGTGTCGGATGAATCGGCGTTGATGCCGGTGAGGTCCACAGCGCGGTCGCCGAACATTGACTCGAAGCGCCCCGGTGAGTTCAGGAAGCGCGGCACCTCCCGCCGTAAAGCCAACAGGTCACGGATCGCGCGGGATGCGCCGACCAGATGATCGCTTGTGGGTCCCGGCCACTGGGCTGTCGGCACGCCCGCGTAAAAACACATGGGAAACGGACGACCCCGCATGTCCCCGCCGTAGTCGAGGAACGAGGCGAACACCGTCATGCCTGATTTTGGAAGGCGGATTGCGCATCCGGAGACCGGAAGCTTGACGACCGACTTCCCCTCACCGGCTAAACGACTGCGGTACTGCTCGAATCCTTTCAGAACCCAATCATTGAATTCGACCGCCCATTCTTCGTCGGCGCGTGAGCTGTAGTAATCCGGATACGTGGGCAGCTTGCCGAACCACCGGATACGCGGATCGGGCTTCAACCTGGCCGACTTTGATTTGAAAAGTCTCCCAAGGGCCATCAACAAGCCTTCCTATGTACCTTGTTTCGTAAGTAGCGCGAAAATGCGCCATTCTGAGCCCCGCAGGCTTCAACCTGCGCGGACGTCCGCGCCGGGTGCCTTGCCCAAGCCAAAGGCGCGGGCATGCTCTGCCGTGGTCCGTTCAGCGTGGTCACGCAAACGCGGACCATGCCACCCGGCTGAGAAATCCTCCTCGGCCATCCGTGCGAGAAAGGATTCTCGCACGAGCGATGAGCAATCCAAGACACGTTGCACCACACCACACGGGCGGCGCCGCCCGGATACCGTCAGCGCCTTCGATGCACCGACGTTGATGCCTCGGACAGCTTTCCGATGGGCTTGGGCAACGGTTGGAGAAGCTCGAACCTAAGCTTTTGTCCCACCTGTTCATTCTGTTTTGAACCTTCGAGTGCCCGCCGCTCGACATCGAACGCGTGCGTAACGTACCAGGTTATCTGGTCCTGACTGTTCCCATAGCGGTGCAGATAGGCGCACAATGCGAGAGGTGAGTACTTCCCGAGCGTCTTCGCACCCGCATAGTTTACGCCGGTCAGCACCTCCGCCAGGCCCACCTGCAGCTCTCCTTCCCGGTAGCCTCTCCAGGGCCAAGTAACCTCGTGTCCCTCTCTCTTCCAGTTTTCCCTGGCACACGCCGTGCGGACGATGCCGCCAAAGCCCAGATCGAGATCGAGCCATCGTGCCGTAAACTGGCAACCGTCGTTCAGATCCCGCCTGAACGGGTCTCTCAGCGGATCGTCACCGAAGACGGTCAGACGCAGTTCCTCAGGAAGAGCATCCGGCTCGTCCGTGAGCCTCAGGAAGCTAAACCAACTTTCACAGGCTTCGTAGAACTCTCGCCGCTCCTTGCTGCCCGGGAGACCATCGCGCAAACCTTCCTCGAGCTCCTGGAAATCCTCCTTTGCGCGTTGTACGGCGACAAGGAAATCCACAAACCGTTGGAAGTCCGCGGTATCCAAGCCGCTCCGCGTGTAGCTTTCGCCGCGCAGGTAAGGCCAGCCTCCGTCGGGATTGTCTTCCCCGAGATGGTCGCGCTGAATCTCAACGAGTAGTTGCGTCAGACGTGTGCTGAGCATCCGGCGGGCCCACAGCTCGAATTCCAGCAGGTCCTTGGTCAGCCTCTCGTCCTCGAGTCCGTAGACCTCACGAAGCTTTCCCAGTTCTCCCCACGGAATGGTTCTCTCTCCAACACGCCGGTCCAGCCGGGCGTTGGCGGCGACGGCCTCGGCAAGCTCGAACCACGCCTGATGGAAGTCGGAACCGATGGTCTCCCACGGGATCTTGTTCAACGCGGTGTCAGCGACGTCGGCCCTGGTGCTGGTCGCAAAGTACCCTACATCGGTTGTATTCCACCGCTGTGCCACCGAAGCCCTAAACCACGACGAAACGTCAGGCCACTCCGGCCCCGACCGCGACTCCCAACTGAAACCGTCAGGATCGTAGTCCCCGAAGGGAACGGCGCGCAGAATCCAGCGCAGCGCTGGCGTGAATTCCTCGGCGATTCTGCGCCGCTGGCTAACCGTACTTAACTCAGCAGCCAGACCCTCCCAACTCGATACACCGCTTCTGAGATCATCCAGGGTAATTAGCTTCTTGTCGCGATAGGCCGTGCTCCACGCCTCAACATAAGTGTCCATGTAGGCGCGGGCCGACCTCTCCAGCTCTTCCTTGCAGCGTTCATTCAAGGGTGTTAACTCATCCCCCTCGGGCAGGAATCTGCCTCGCATCTCCGTGAGGTAAAACAGCAGCTCAGCAAGCTCCTCGGCCCGTTCATGCAGGAAAGCGTGCGTGGCGCAGGCTGGGACCTGCCCGCGTCCCCGACTCACAGACCCTCGCGATTCCGGTGTCGGCGTTCGCCGGTCGTGCCGGGTCGATCTTTCACTAGAACGCTCGCTGGGTGGCAGCCGCAGTCTGCTAGGTGTCGTTGGGGGCTTAAGGTCCGTCTCCTCCCCCCGTGTCCGGGCTTCTCGTTCACGTCCGTCGTCCACCCGTTGTGGTTTTTCAATCGTGTATGGGGACTGTTGGACCGCCGCCCAATCGTCGTACGGAAGCAGCTCCGCGAATCCCCAGGTGCCCGGCTGCTGAACCTGCTCCAGCCGTGTGGCAATCGTCTTGAGCAGGCGAGTACCCTCACCAAGCTGAACCAGGCTTTGGCAGTGTCCCTGCAGCTCATTCAACTCGCCCGGTCGCCAGTACGCCGTCAATCCCGAAACGTCCACGCCGTCCGCGGCAGCTTCACCTTCCTCGGCGTCGGCGCCATATATGATTCGAAGCGCATCCGTCCAGACATCCGGTGTTTGATCGGCCAGGTACTGCGGTACGGCGAAGTCGGCGCCGGCCAGGCTGTCGCGAAGCGGTCGCAGAAGACCGCGCACGATCCCCGTGCTCTCCGTGCTCTCCGTCAGGGACAAGCGATCGGGAATGTCAAGCGCATTGCCCTTCATGAAAACGAGAATCTCCGAATAAAGCTCGTAGGTCTCGGAGACCAGTAACTCGAACTGGTCTTCCTCGTAGACACCCTCGCGGTAGTCTATCTTGACGATGCCCTTGGTCTGGAGGCTCCGCCAGAACGTCTGATCGAGCCCTCGTCGCGGTGGGTCGGTGCCGCCCTTCGTCAGTGACGCGATAGTGTCATCGATCGAAGGATCCGACAGCGAGCAGGTCCCGAGCGCTTCGCGGAGCCTATTCTCATAGTCGACCCATCTGCCGCGTTGATGCTGAAGTCCCGTCCTCAGCTTCCGGATCTCCATCGTGCCCGAGCCGACGTATCCGTCGCGCCACTCGCACTCGCCGAGGGAATTGTCAAATGTGTCGTACAGGTTCACGAATCGGCTTTGGAATTCCCGAAGACCATCAAGCGTCTCGATTGTTTCCCGATCAGCGGTTGATGTGAGCATCCGGGCGTAGTTCTCTTCCACCCGTTCGCAAGCGGCCTCAATGCGCATCCATTCACGAACCCTCTCGTCCGGGTGGTTCTCATCGAGCGTGGCATATCGCTCCAAATCGTCGTAGACGTGCCCGATGGCGGCCCGGATAGTCTGTGGCGGGTCCGACTCCAGGTTCTTGAAAAGCCGGGCGGGATTCCCCCGCAGCGGTCCCTCACCGGTCAGGGTGTTGAAATACCACCCCACGTGCTCATCAAATCCCTGCCGGCGGATGATCGAGTCGGAGTCGGTAACGACCGCACAGAGCGTATTGAAGCTCTCCAGCGTCAACTGCGACGGACAGACGGACGCACCTGTGCAGCCGTACCACCGCAGATACTCGACAAGGGCGTGCATGAAGCGATCTGCGTGCTGATCGGGCGACTGCTTCAAAGGCACACCGCCACTGAGCGTTTGATCCACGTCGGTCAGCGCCTGGAGCAGACTCCTCTCGACCAGCGCAAGACGGATGCGCTCCAGGTCGTTTACCGGCCGATCGGTGCCCACGCCCCCCGAAAGGACGCGGGCCGCCCATGGCTGCTTCTTGAGCTTGTTAACGTCCGTGCCAATGACGCCCGCCCGCTGCAACGCGCCATCGGGTGTGATCGTGTGAACCGACTTGGCCGCTTGCTCGGCGTTCTGACGCGGGTCACCGATGATCCCCTTGAAGGCCGAGCTGCTCCACGCAAAGACGCCAACCAACACGACGGCAATCACGGCTGTGGCAACCTTCAGGACCTTGCTGAGCTGCCTGTTGCGGATAACCTGTTGCTCGTTGCGAAAGACGAGTCCCTGTTCGAGGAACACCTTCTTGAAAAGCACATCCTTGATGAAGTGCGGCCGCTTGTTCGGGTATAGATCGTCCAATGGTGCGAACTGATCAGCGGCCTCTGATCCCAACCTCTCGGTGAGATGTTTGAGGATCAACTCGCCCTCCTGGGTCGCGCTGGTAAAGAAAACGCCGCGTAAGATCAGGTTCTTGACCGCCCGCGGTGTGCGAATATAGGGGAACAGCGTGCGCATGTAGATCTGCAGAGGATCGTAGAGCCGCCGGAACTCCTCGGGGAAGCTGTACGCCAGACCTAGATCGATCTCCTCGGCGTCGTCGTTGAGGCGACGCAGCCGCAGGTCGTTGAGCCGGACGTAGACCGAGTCGAAATCCCCCTTGAACGTCTCGGGGTCGTACAGTTCGTTGAAGTCGCCGGGCCTCGACCAGCCGAAGATCTGGTTTTTCACCGTGATATCGCGTTCCGCCCGGTCGAACGAATGCATGAAACCGAGGATCTTGTCGCATTTGGTGACTAACAGATATGTCGCGAAGGTGACACCGAGCTTGGTCTGGATGTCGCGCAGGCGCTCCAGCGTTGTGTTGGCATCGGTTTCGATTTTCTCGGGTGGGTCCTGCAGGAGATGGTCTGCCGACACGCACACGATCGCGCCGTTGATCGGGAATCCCTTTCGACCCTTGCCAACTGTGTCCAAGAAGGCCGACCACTCGCGGCGATCGCTGTCGTCCTGTGGATTGCAGAGTCGCCCGGCCATGTCGACGAAGATGGCATCCTCGGTGAACCACCAGTTGTAATTCAGCGTTCCGAGCTGATATCCTTCGGGCTTGCCGGTCGAGAACGTCAGGCCTCCCTCGTTGACCAGCTTGGTCTTTCCGCACCCCGAGTCGCCGATAACGATATACCAGGGCAGGTCGTAGACGCTGATGCCCACGTTCTTTCTCATGTCACGGATGGCGTTGAAGAACTTCTCGTTGTTGGCCTTGATCGCCGCGCTTACATCCATTGATTGCGGGCCCGCCTGGGCCTCTCCAGCCAGCTCCGCCGCCATGCGATTCGTGCGTTTCTTGCGGCCTCGGGTAAATACGAGGCTGATCAGCCAGATAACCAGAACGATCGCCAGAATCACGCCCACGACGCAGAGGATGAGCACGGGCATCGAAACGTTGGGGAAAAACCTCCTCAGAAAATAGATCGCGCAGATGGGCGAACCCAGCCCCACCAACGCCAAAACCATCCGCGCCTCCGGCGGGAGCTTCTTGAACATCTTGAAAAATTTCTTCATGGCCCGTATCCCGTGCCTCAAGGTATTGCCGTTACGATTGCCTATGGTTCGGTCGGTTGCGAAAGTGATCCACCATCGTCTTGCGTTTCGTAGGCGGCATCGCTTGATTCCACTTGCTCCGCGTATTGGCCGATGTCATTTACAGCGATGCTCCAGGCGAAGCGGGAGACTCCCACCCATCCCGCCACGACGACGGCCAGAATGACCAACACGATGGTCAGACTCATTCCCAGGTTGTAATTGACCTTAAGCTCCTGGTTGTGGCGATAGGCGTCCGCGAACATGATCTTGGGTCGCGTCAACGCATATGCCGGCAAACGCGTGAAAAGTCGGCGCGTGTAGTCCGCAAGTTCTTGGGGCCGGTCGTGAAACTGTCCCTTGAACCCCAGCCTCAAACAGGTGAAGTAGAGGCTCAACTGCTCGGCCAGTTCGTCCTTATCGCGACGGTCCCGGCGCTCCGCCAACTCGTATTCACGTTGCAGCTCATCGCAGGTGATGAAGAACTCCTCACCGCCCAAGGCTTGTGCGTGGTCGAGGATCGACGTGTCGGTCTCGAAGGGATTGTCCAGCCAGTAGAGGCGGCCTTCCCACTCGGTGTTGATCATCTTGTAGTCGATCAGGTAGACCATGATCGCGTGGATACGGTCGTGCCAGGCCCGTTCGCAGAGCGGGTCGTTGCGGGCAATGTCCTCGGAGTCGCGCAGAGCCGACAAAGCTTCGTATCGCACCTGTTCCGGCGCGGGCGCGACGCCGTGCTTCACCTGGCGCACGAAGTTGGTGACGAACTCGAAGACCGGCCAACATGCCTCGGTAAGTTGCAGCGATGATTGTTCGGTGGTTTCTGTCATGACCGCGATTTCAGGATGACGTAGAGGTTGGGTTGAAACTTCTCGAAGTCCGCGAGCTGCCGCTCTTGGAGACTCACACGAATGCCGCGCTCCTGCTCACATTCCCGCCAGTAATCGGTTCGATCCGGGCCGATCGTCTTGTTGATCCGAAAATAGTGCAGTCCGCCCCGACGCGGGAGCGTGCCGGCCGGTACCGCTTTGATTTCCAGTCGTAAACCCCGTACAGCCGTGTCCGCAATGCGGGGTGCCCGCGCGGGGGAGGCCAGCTTGAGATTAAGCCGACTGTATATGTACCGCTCAAGTTCCTGGATTTCCATCTCCTCCGAGTACATGCCGACGTACATCTCCAGGTTCTCATCGATCCAGCGGCGATCGAGTTCGACCTCCAGGCCCTCGTGACCACGGGTATCCTTCTTGCGGAGGAACTTGCGTTCGACGTAGGCCATCGGCCGCATCGCGTCGAGCAACATCTCGATCCTCGCCCGCAGAATGTCGAACGATACGCCGGGACGATCATGGTCGTACGTGGGGAGCGCTTCGGGGACAAGGTCGTCGTGAAACACTGACAGATGCCCGATCAGCCGCGACAACACGACAAACACGTCGTACGGATGAAGCAGCGGACATTGCATCATCGCCTTGAGCTGCGCACGCACCTCATTCAGCGCGTGCAGCTTCAACAGGTGTTCCGTGTTGGCCGCCACGCCATCGGTGAACATCATGCGATGTTCGCGGGCCTCCCTCGCGAGCACTTCGTCCTTCGCCTCGATCTGATCGACCAGGGATGTGATCAACCGGCTCAATCCGGCATCCGCCTGGATAGCGAGCAAAGGTCCGGCGCTTAGAAGATCAAGCTCAGGGACCGAGCCGGGACGATCGGTTCGCACGACCGATCCGATCCGGACGGTCTCGTAATCCGTCATGTCATCGCCCGCGACGAACAACCGGCCACGCATCCGTCGGACGTATACCGTCTGCGGATTCTCCCCGGTGTTCTCATCCCGCCTGACCACGGGATGAGGTTGATAGCGCGGCGTACCTTCCGTCTGCTCGGGTCGTTCGAGCGGTACCGAATTGGCGCGAACCGCCTGCATCTGAGGAATACCGAGGTGGATGTCCATCGGCCCTGATGCCGCTTCAAGTGCTTGCTGGAAATCCAGCGGGGCAACTTCGGTGTTCTCGGGAATCTCCACCCACGTCCCATCCCTCAGGCGCACCACACATTCGTCGAGCCGCAGGGTGAAGTTCTCCAGCGGCTCGGAGGCGATGGAAAAACGCGCGAAGCCCCATCCATATGGACGCAGCGAGTCGAAACCCATGTTGATGATGGTCTCAATCCATCGCTGGCCCGCCTGGAGGTGGTGAGGCCTTAGGAACATTCCTTCCGACCAGTGAACTTCCGTCCAGAAACTCATCAGGCCCTGTCTCCGCCCCTCGACGGGGTTCAATGACGCTTACGCGGCACGCTGTAGCCGCGGTCGAAAAAACCGATCCTGTCCGGACTCCGCTCGATTCCACTCCCCTTGCCGAATCAGTCGCCTTTTCGCGAGCCGTGGAGCCGCTGCATTGCTCTTTACTCGATGTACTGCCCGTGGTTGCCCCGGGCCTCGTCCACCCCGATCCTGACGCTCAGCTGGCTCGTGTACGCGCCAGGTGGATTGAACTCAACCGCGCGCACCGGCAGCACTTCCCCGTCCGGTCCGATGAACTTGGGGAACACGTAGATCACCGAATTGCGACTGTGCAGCTTCATGCCGCGATACTTTATCCCGCCGACCTTGACTTCACTTCGACCGTCCTTGACGGCCCCGTTGAGCGCCGATCCCTTCTTTTTTCCGTAAACTTGAGCGGCGTTGGTCAACACGTAGATCTGATCGGTCGGCAGAATGAAGCGTCCGCTGTCGCTGCCCCTGGCTGGCTGATTGTCATACCAGTCCTTGGACGTGATCACCGAGCCGGGTTTGAGCCCGCTGTTCTCGTCGCGCTCGAGGTCCTCCGGGTAGACGCAGACGATCGTCACCTCCAGGGGTTCGCCGGTGCGATCTTCCAGTTGTCGACCCCCATGCATGGCGGTGTTGATGTAGTCACCCTGTGTGACGGTCAGCGTCCGGGACGCACAACCCGCAGAGCCGAGGATCGCCGATCCGAACACGAACGTTGCCAGAAACCGCGCTTGACCTGCTGTCATGTTCATCATTGTTGACTACATCCATATAGTTTGATTTAACCACCCAATCCGCGCTTCTTACCCCCTTCGCCCGAAGGCTTCCGCGAGCTTCGTACCGCGCAGCTCGCGGACGTGTTGAAGAAACAACTCGTGTCCGTCGCCTCTGAGAAAATCCCTGATCGTCCGATTCGGATCCGAACCCGCCCCGTGAGGTCCCATCAGGAACGGGTGAAGCTCCGACGCAAGTGACTCGATTGCGGCATCACAAGCGATCATGGCGGCCTCCGTCCAGGCGTACAGTCCGCGCAGCCTGATCTTCACGACGCCGATCGGTTTGCCGCGCACAACGTCCAGCGTCTGCTGGATCGTCTTGAGCGTGTCATCGCGCCTGGCATAGACGTCCCAGGGAACTTTCACCGGTTGATGGTGCTTGGTGTACTTCGAGAGGAACGGCCGGATGAGCTTGTCGAAATCGTCCACGAACCGAACCAGTTCGACAAACGCATCCACCAGCCTCTGGGCACACTGCTCAGTCGGTTGGACCTTCCCGTCCACAAGAGGCGGCTTCACCGCCGCAAGTCGAGCCCACAATTCGGCAAAGGGAATCACTTCCGCGTCCCCGGTTTGGGATCGAGCCGACGCAATCTCATCGTTGAGATGGGCGATCTGTGCGTCCTTGTCCGATCGCAACTGATCCATTTCCGAGCGAATCGCCTCGACCTCCCTGCTAAGCTCGCGCTTGGAAGCTTGGAGTCTGTCCAGCTTGGAGCGGTCGTCCTGTTGCAGTCCGGCCCGCTGAGCCTCGAGCAGCTCCTTGTCGTGCTCAACGTGGGCCTTGTGGAGTTCGGCGTTTTTCGCGACGAGCTGGGCCTCGATATCGCCGATTTGCTTCTGCAATGAATCGAGCCTGGCCCGTTGCTCCTCGTTGAGCAGTTGGAGATCCTGCCCGCGGGCCTGCTCCGCTTCGAGCTGCGCGGTTCGATGGTCAAGATCAGCCTTGAAGGCCGCACATCTGTCCCGGAGAGATGCCTTTTCCTCACCGAGGGCCTGGACCTTTCTGGCGAGTGCGTCGAGTTCCCCTGACGGGCCGCGTGGGCGGCCGTCCGCGCCTGCATCAGCCAACTCAGACAGTAGACCGGCCAGCATCCGGTACCGCTCGCTTTCGCCGGCGGCGGCGAGCACCGCGAGGACCGGTCGAAAGAGGTCTGACGGTGCATCAGCCCCTGACGACTTCCCACGTACCTGCTGCTCGCCATCCATGTGACGTTCTCTAGCGTTACAAATGCTCCATCCCAGCCCCCGGACCTGCCAACAGGCTGGCGGATATTATCATCGGCCCAAATCCGTTGTAAACTGTTTCCGATAGCCAATGTAGTCAGGGAGTACGAGCCTGTCCACTCGTTGCCTGATGCAGCAATGTCCGTATCGTCGAAACTGCGAAAGCACCACCCCTCAGGGATGGTGCCGCGAGGACCGACTCGGGTCGATCCCAAGGGTTAACCGCGTATGGCCGAAGTCTATCGACGCGTCGTCCTCAAGCCTGACGGGCTCAGCGCGGATGATTCGGCCCAGCTTAAGGACCGGCTGACCGCCGCGGTCGAGCTCCAGCAACTCGCCTCTGCCTCACCCCACGTCCTCCAATTCGTCGGTGAGCTCCATGAGGATGCAAGCTCGTTCTTCATCGAACACGAGCCTGCCCGCGCGCTGGACGTTGACGCGCTGTTCGATCCGGAGAAACCTCTGGCTGATGAAACGCTTCTGCTGCACTTGGCCGCTGCGCTCGCCGACGCCCTGAAGGTCGCTCACAGCGGGCGGGGGCGTGAACGGATCGTCCACGGCGGGCTGTGCGGCGGTGTCGTTGTGGAGACGCCCGACGGCGTCCATAAGGTGACGGACTTCGGATTTGCACCTGCCGTCTGCGCCGTATTGGGCGTTGAGAGCTATCTGGAACTGGCTGTTGGCCTCCGCTCGGAATCGTCGCCTCCCCGACAGGGCACCGGTGTGTGGGAGGTGCTGTCGCCGGACGAAGCCTCGCGCGATGATCGCATCTGCGGATTCATCGATCCGGAAAAGTACGGCAACCAGATGCTGGCGACTTTCGAGGCCGGTTCCGACATTATCGCTGCCGGCATCTTACTGCACCTGCTGGCCGAGCATCGTCACCCCATGCTGGAGGATCCCGACGGACATCGCATGGTGGTGCTGGCCGAGTCCATGGCATTTTGGCCATACAACGGCGCACGCCGCAAGTCGCTGCGCGAATCGACCGACCCCGCGGTGCGGCGCTGGTGCGAATTGGTAGCCGCCATGCTCTCCCGCCTCCCGAAGGACCGTCCCTCAGCGGCTGACATTGCAACTTCACTAAAGGAGGTTGGCGCCGGGCCAGTGGACGCCACCGAGGCACTCAGACGCCGCGTCGAATCCGCATCCGGTCTGGTCAAAAACCACGAGTGGAACAAAGCCCGGCAGGAACTCAATGACATCATTGCGGTTGACGACGTACCCGCCGACGTAGCGGAACAGGCCGATACGTTGCTTCAGGAGGTCGAAGCCCACACCCTGCTGGCCGAAGCCCAAAAACGCCTGAAGAGTGACGATTGGCAGACTGCCCGACAACCGCTTGACAGACTCTCAACCATGTCCGAACTGCCCGCGGAGGTGGCCGAGCAGGCGGACAAGGTGGCTGCCGGATGGCGGCACAATCTCGAGACTCACGACGAACTCGACCGGATTGAAGATGCCGTCCGCGATACGGTTACGACCGATCCTGCCGATGCGCTCGGCATGGTCCAGACCTCGATCGATCGGCTTGCCCGATGGTCCGAGGATCAGGCGATTGTTACACCCGTCCGTGCACGATGCGAGCGGCTCTGCGAGAGACTGTCAAACGAACTTGAGAACCTTAAAGCCGCGGTCAAGGCCATCGAAGCCGAGCAGGCGCTGGTCAAGGAATGGTTCGGCGAATTAAAGACCGCCTGGGACCAGGAACAGTGGACGGACGTCGATGAGCTCCTCGGGAGCCGACCTGACACACCCCATTGGCCGACCGACGTTAAAGCCGAGGCGGATGAGCTCCAGAGGCAGTACGCCGAACTGAAGAAGGTGGGTCCGTGGCTCGAGCGTGTGCGCGAGGCGTTTGACGCCGACAATTTGGACCTTAGCGAGCAGCTTCTGGCGGACAGGCCTGCGTTGGCTCGTTGGCCCACCACCCTACGCAATGAGCTTGAACCCCTTGAAGACCGTTTGCGCCTCGCCAAGGCAAAAGTCGCCGACTACGCTCAGGCTCGCCAGTGGATCAAGGGCGTGGGGCAGGCGGTTGAGACGGAGGATTGGACCGCGGCGGGTCGTCAACTGGCCGCCAAACCCTCGCTGGATCACTGGCCGCCCGAAGTTCTTGAGAAGGAGCAGTTCTACCAGCCGAAGATCGAGAAGCAGCTCGCTGAACAGGAACGTCGCCGCCTCGAAATGGAGGAGGCCAAACGTCTGGCACAATCCTGGCTCCAGAGGGCACAGCAGGCCGCCCGCGAAGAGGACTGGGATCGGGCGCTCAAAATCCTGGAGGCGCCGCCTCTGGGTACGGAGCGGTTGCCCGACGACGCCCGCGGTGAGGCCGAGCGACGCAAGCAGACGTATCAGCGCGAACTTGAGGCAAGCCGTCGCAAGCTGATCGAGGAACGTACCCGACTCGTGCACGATCTGGCGGCCGCGTTCGTTCGTGACGTGGTCACAAGTGACCTGCCCGGATTGCTGGATCCCGGTGTCATTGAGGCAACAGTAGGCCCAATAAAGTGGAACTCGGAGGAAGCGCCCACCCATGGTCGTACGGAACTTCATGCTGCCGTCCAGGGTGCTACCGACCAAACCGACGAGAAGGGGATCCGCTGTGATTTCGCGTTCCAAGTGGATACTGATCCGCCGCTCATCCTCGACGACGACGGAACGATCCGAACGGCGCTGAGCGAGTACTTCACAAGGATCGTCAAGGTACGCCAGAAGGCGCGGGCAGCCGATCTGATAACGCCGTTACGACAGGGCTTGTTCCCCGATGCCAGACTGGACGTTCCGCTCGGCGAGCCGGTCAAACGCACAACAGCCACCATTCACCTCCGCGGGGCGGGCGCCTCCGATGTTGCGGTTCAAACCGAGCTCGTGTGGGATCCCAAGCGATTGACCTGGGCATACCTTGATGCCTCAGCCCTTGCTGGTCGTGTGTTGGATATCGTCAAGGAAGCGGCGGACGAGCTCGTCCGACCGGCCGTGCTCCAGCGATCCGAACCCCTGCGGCGCTACGCCTCGATCTTGACAGTCGACGTCGACCCGCCGTCGGCTGCAGACCGGATTGCGATACCACCCTCGCTCACGCTCACGTGTCGGATGGCGATCCGTGCACCGGGCGGGGAGAATCGACAACCGGTGTTTGAGTTTCCCGTCGTCTGCCCGCAGGTCGGTAGAATACTGATCCAGGCCGATCTCAAACCGGCTGAAACCAGGCTTTCTGAGCTGGTGGTCGCTGCCCAGAAGGCGGCTCGAGCGGCGATGGAACGTGATCTCAAATCACAGGTCAAGGCCGCACCGGCCAAACTCAAACTAGCCGTGCTTACCAAGCAGATCAAGCACCCCGTGGACCAAGTGCAGTTTGAATTGCGCCCAAAGCGCGGCGACCGATACACGCTGACCGCACCCTGGAACACCGACACGTTCGACTTTGAGATCCCTGACAATGCGCTGGCACGATTCGACGGGTTATTGCGCGCCGCCGCGGAGGCGGTCGAAAAGGTGGTGGGCGAGGAATCGCCCGCGCGTCGGCCACGCATAACCCGGGGTCGCGCGTTCGCACTGGCGGCCACGGCGGCGGCCGTCGTTGCATTAGCCGTAATCGTGCCCTTAACACTGTCGCCATCACCCGCACCCGACAACGACGTTGTGGGCACCGATGCCAATGCCAACACCAGCAACTCGACCCACCTGGTTGATAATATCCCGCGAGGTGACGTTGAACCGACCACAGATGACGAGCCGGGTGGCGATACCGAATCGGGCGTCGGAGAACGACCGACCACTGAGACCGGCCCGGGCGTCGCGGAGGGGCCTAAGGTGGATGACGAGATGGGCGTTGTCGACAGACCACGCACAGCCGACGAGTCATCGGAGGACATAACGATCCCGGTCGACCAGCCGCCGATCGAGAGGCCGCTTCGATCGCCTGACGAAGCTCTCGAAGCCGTCCGAGAAGTCTTGGCCGGGTCGCCGTATCTCACCGAGCACGTACAGACTCTCGTGTCGGATGCACGGAGGCAAGGGGACGACCAACTCGTCGTTAACTGTTTACTGCCCGGTCTTCCAGAGCCTGTGCACACGCTCACGCTTGCGCTCGATCCGGACCAACCGTCGATATCGCAGGAGGACCGAGATGCGTTGGCAACCGCCGTGCAAACCGTCGATGCGCTTGCCAGCGACGTCTCGACCAAGCTGGTTGAGGATGTGAAAGCAGCCGTTGCCGGTGCACTGGACTCTCGCTTCGTCAATACTGACCGGCTGCGGATTAGGCTTGACACCGACGTCGAGTGGGATCTGCGTGGTGACGCGATGGGTTGGCAGACGCGCGACGCGGGGATGACGATTCTGCTCGCACCGCCCACAGATACCGAAGAGGTTGGGGAAGTCGAACTGGCCTGGGTGGCGACGAACGCGGATTTTATCAACGGTGAGATCAGGCTCGGCGACGATCAACTTGTAGCCGGGATCAACAACCAGGTCCGTGAAGAACTCCTTAGCAGGCAAAACCAATCGCTCAGGCAACGCAGAAACGAGTTGGGGCAACGGATTGAACCTTTAGGTGCCGGCATCGAGACCGAGCATGAGACGCTTGCGGAGCTGCAGGAAACGATCGGTATGTCGGTCAAGCCGGATCAACTCGAGCGCCGCCGGTTCACGTTTAGCTGGGATCGAGACCAGCTTGTCTTCGCTTCCGGCTCATGGCGGGCGGATATCGACATGCTTGTGCGGGCTTTCAATACGCTCGGTGCGATCAATGAGATGATTGCCGTGAATGCGAATCACTGGATTCGCCGTGTCCGGTCCGATGGAACGGTTCCCACCCTGGTCGAGATCAGCGAGCCGCAAGATGACCGATGGATTCTCGGCCTGACCCCGCCGTGGTCGGACCGCTTTGCCACCGATCGGGATGAGCGGTTGCCTGTTCATGCGGATATTACAAGCGAGGTGCCGACCCTTATGACCCCCGCGTACTGGCCTTTGATCGAGACTTATGCGCGGTTTGCCGGCGGGCCGGTCTTGCTCACGGATTCGCAGGAACTAGCATCGTTGGCCAGGGCCTTGGGAGAGGAGCCGGGGCTCAGGGGCGATGCGGACGTAGCCGGGCTCACCAGCTACCTCGGCCCGGATGCTCCGCCGGATTACGTCCTTCCGCAGTTCGAGCTCGCAAGCGACGTCAAGCCGGAGTTGTCCGGCATACCTGATCGTGACGGTCGATTTAACGAGACCGCGACCGAACCGACGTTGAGCCTGGCAGTCCGTGGTGGCTTCGGAGTAATACCCTTACGCGAGCTAAGCGATGAAGTCAGCGGTCCGGTCGGTGACAACCTGCGTGTTCACATCAATGGCGCCCTTGCTGCTTTGATGCAAAACCGGCAGGGGGCGATCCCGACAAGCACGCTGACACTGACCGTCACCAGGGATGACCCGACTGGCGTGGCTATGCAATGGTCCGATGTCGGCAACCTGGCAAGCGGATTGTCGGCCGTCCTGGATGAGGTGAGGCAACTAAGCCCGATTCTGGAGAGTTTTCCGGAGCGTCACGCATTGGAGCAGGAGTTTGACGGCGAACTCGGTGGGAATGACAGCATCGAACTCGGGCCGCAACAGGCCTACGACTTACTGAAGAGAATCTGGCGGATCAAGAGGGCAAGAACCCAGAATCTTCCGGCTGACCTCGAATCGTTCTCGGTGAACCGCCAGACTGCGTTCAGATCAAGACCCAAGCAGGGGGTATCACCGACGGTCTTTGTCGAGTACTTCGGTGGGACCCGGTGGACTTACGCCATCGTCTGGAGCGTCAAGCGAAAACTCATCACGGAGATTGAAGACGAAACGATCCAGGAAGGCCCGTTCCTTGTCCGTGTGTGCACAAACGCGCTGTTTCATCAGCCGGATGCGAGCGTGGGCAGCGGCCTCTTCGATGCGGTTCTCGACCGAGTGCCAAGGGCCGTGGCCGGCGGCGGGGACACGCCTTTCGTCAAGCACCTGGGTGTTGTAGTTGCGCATGACGACCGGTTGTCGCTCACCGATCTTCCCAATCTGACGTTCACGAGCCGCATGTCACGTTTGGAACCGGCGGTCTTGTTCGGCGAACACGAGGACGAAGACGTGGAATGGGATTCGCTTTCAGCCTTGCGCAGCAGCGATTGGGCGTGTGATTATGTTCTGGTAAGGACATTATCGGACGCTAGGTCATCCTTCCGTGTTGTGCGCGGGTCAAAGCGCTGGGCCATCAACGCAGTGGATCAAGCTATGCAGCAAAACCCCCCAGGCGGATCGTAGGACACTATCATGTCCAATGGATTCCCAAACCTTTTTCGCATACGCGCCGGTCGACTTTTCCTTGACACTCTCCGATCCCGACTTTAGATTGCCGCTTTCGACATGCCCGCTTTGTGTGGCGGCGCATCGGCATCGTCCGGAGCGAACATGTCGATGCTGCATTGATGTGGTTAAGCCGGCACAACCGTAACGGCGTGGTCGCGGTTGGGTGAGACCATCGATCGAACACGTGTATTGGGCGAGAGACTGATGAAGGCACGATTACAGCGACTCGGTCTGTGGGCTGGCTTGGCGGGCGGTTGTCTGCTCCAGGGTTGCAGCATAATTGATCCGGATCTTTGGCTCCGCGCGAAAATGTCGTTCGCGTCGGATCTGGCGATCTTCTTGCTCGACAATCTGGCGACATCCGTGTAGCCGCTCCCACCGACAACGAGACGCGGGAGAAATGAGGATCAGAAAATGAGGATGCGAACGTTGCGACGGCGCCTTTGTGGCTGCGCCCTTATCGGAGGCTGCCTCTTTGCCGGTCCCTGCGGCATCACAACCTTACAGCTGCAGGATTTTCTCACATCAACGCTGATCCGCACGAGTGTCACCACCGTGATGACCGCTGTGGAAGCGGTCATTGTCGAGGCGGCACAGGAGCCGGACGGTGACCAGCCGTAAGGAATGCCGCCGGCATTGCCGGAAAACGCCTCAGCGGTTTTGTCATCTGATGATAGGGGGCTTGTAATGATGCGCCGACGCCGTGTGTCCCTCCTTGGGCTTCTTGCACCGTGGTGTGTTCCCGCCTTTTCATTTGCACAGGACACCGCTTCGCCGGATACCATCGTTACGCTCAACGAAGGCATCTACTACTATCTCGAGGGTCGGTTGGACGTTGACAGCCTGACCCTCGCGATCGAGCGATTCAGTTCTGTCGTCGAGCGCGAACCCGGCAACACGACCGCTCGGCTGTTCCGCGCGCTTTCCTATGGTCAAATAGCGCTGTTGATAGGCCGCGAGAAACGCAGCCACGAAAACACGGCCCGGATCGTCAAAGAGGTACTCGATATCCGGGGTGATCCAAATCGGTTGGACCGGCTGCAGCTCGATCGGGCGGACGCTGAGGCGATCATGGCGAGCGAGACCGCGACAACCGCCGAAAAGGACATCGCCTCGTCGATGCTCCAACATCACGACCGATTGTTGCAAGAGCTCGAGCGGAACGAGGGGAAGACGCCCGAGCAGTTGAAGGTGGGGCGGACAGAGGTCATCCGGCGGGCGCACGCCTCAGCTCGCCGGGAGTGCGAGCAGTATCTCAAGATGATCGAGGATCTCAAACGGCTGGTCGAGGCGCTGGACCATCCCGAGGCCGTCATTCGCCTCCTGGAGGTTGTAGCCAGCGCGAAGGTGGCCCGTATCGACGAGAAGGAAGCACGCGACATCGCACTCGGGCACCTTGAACCAAGCAATGCGGGTGGCCCCGTTGAGGCACTTCGCGCCGCCGCTGTGGCTCGGCTCGATGACGCTGCGCAGATACTCGAAGCCTTGCTCTCCGAAGAGCATGATCAGGCCACTGAAGTCCGCACCAGATTCTTCCTTGGGGTCATACGTTATCGGCAGGGCGTCCCGCTGCGCGGCGAGACCGAGCCGCCGGAACTGGATGACCAGGCCCGCGCCATGCTCGATGAGGCCGAGCGAATCATGGCCGCGTTAGCGGACGATGTCGCCACCGATGACAAGTGGCGCAGTTACGCGGCGCTTTACCTGGGGATTATCATCCCATTCCGCGCGGCGGTTGAGAATGACACGGATAAGCGCAGTGCCATCCTGGATGAGGCCGAGCGCCGACTCGTCCAGGCCTCCAAGCTTATCGCGCAGGTTGAAGCGGCTCAGGCGGCTGGAAGTAGCTCTATAATACCGGACCTGGTGTGGCGTCAACGGAAGGTGATCGCCGAACTGCGTGAAGCCCGCGGCGTGGCACAACCGCGGAATGATCTGAGCCTGTCACTGTATTTTGGGACGCGATACGATACGAATGTTGTACTGCTCGGCGAGCGGACGGACCTGCCCCGTGACATTTCACGAGAACGCGATTTCGGCTTTACTGCCGGGGCATCGCTGGACTATACTTGGGACATCACGGGGCAAGTAACGCTGGGCCTCCAGGCTCGTACGTCGCAACTCTGGAATGTCGATGTTCACGAGTTCGATCAGCAGACGTACGGGGGAAGCGTTGCGCTGCAGTATGAGGTGATGGGCGAGGCGGATAAGCTCGGCCCTATATACCTGGCCCTTCAGTACGATGGCGACTACACGCTCTTGGGGCGATCGGGTTTCTTGGAATCCCATGCGATCACGCCCAACCTGCGTGTTTACTGGGCCGATTGGCGTGCCCGAACGGATCTGTTTTTTGCGTATCAGATCCGCGATTACTTTGAGCCGCTGTATGACCGACGGTTCAATCGCGACGGAACGTATCTGACGCTCGGGGTGAGCCAGCGGGTCAAGCTGAAGGAGATGACGGCCGTTTACGACGATCTCGGATGGGAATCCTGGGGACTCCCGGGTGACAAGAGCCTAGCACAGGATGATCCCGATTACCCGGATCGGTATATGACGCCCTATGTGGCACTTACCCACTCGTGGGATGCAACGGCGGGCGATGAGTTTGACTGTAAATCGGTGGCCTTGTTGCTGGGCATCGAGATGCCGTTGCCGTGGGGTCTTGAGTTTGATGCGTCGGCCATGTTTGAATGGGAGGATTATCCGCAGGGCAGCCTGGTTGACTATCACCGCCGGGGGCGTCGGGATTTCGTGCAGCAATACGACCTGGCGCTAACGCGGACGTTCGTACTGCGTGAGGGAGAATTGGCGAATCGCTATACCCCGGCGTTCGACCGTGTTTTGATGACGGTTCGTGCCCATGCAACCTGGACGCACGACGACAGCAACGTGGTGGATCGCTTTGATCAGGCGATCTTTGAGTACGATCGAGGCATCTACGGTGTCAGCGTGGTATTCTCGTTCAACTAGAGATGTCTTTGTTCGGGCGAGGTGTTCTATGTTCCCATACGCTCGCGCTGCAGTTGGGGCTTTGACGGCCGTCGCGTGGATGAGCATGGCTGCGAGGGCCCAACCGGAATCCGCGGACCTGGCCGGTTTTGTGACGATGGTCGGCGGCGCCGGCGAGGCGACCCGCATTGAGGCGGAGGCTATGTCCGCAATACCCGAACTATTCTCCTACGTACAAAACAGGATCGAGCCGGGTGAGGGTGTCCGGACGGGAGAGGGTTCGACAGCGGTAGTGTTTCTACCGGCATATGATGCAGTTGTACATCTCGGTGGGGAGTCCGAGCTCCATCTGGTGGAGCCTTCAACGCTCGATAGCGGCGTTGGCATCTTTGTCGTATTGGCGAGCGGTCGGGCGTCGGTCGTACGAAAACCGGGCAGTATGCATTGGTTGTTGCTGGCGGTGGAAGCGGAAGCAACCGGCGCAGCGGGATATACGCTCTCGAAAGGAACGTCTCTCTTCGTCGAGGTTCGTGAGGATAATGTTACGTTCGCCTCGCGGAACGGTGATGCTTTGTACTTCTCGGGACGGATACCCGCAGGGGTGTTGATCGGTGCAACCGGTGAGCCAATCGACAAGTCGGGAGTTTTGCTTCCGCAAGGTCGGCGAATCGTTACGCAAGCTCCTATAAGGCCCGTTCCGGATGAAGAGGCCGACATCGTCGTTCCGGTTCAGCTTCGCGACGATATGGAGACATTTGCATTGACCCAGAGCGAGCAGTGGCTCTACGAGGCTGAGAAGGGCGATTTCACGCCGGTGCGTGGAGCGGCGAGAGCGGCGCCGGAGATGTTGGGTGCAGAGTTCGAGCCCTCGCTGGTGTTCGATCAGGCAAAGCCGGTCCTCGCCGCGCCGGCACCGCGTCTTGTAACCAGTGCCGTTCGCACGTCACTGAGTCCGGCGCAGACTCTGATCGAGTCCGGCGTGCCGGGCACCGTCATCGCGGGGCAGCGGTTTCGGCGTTCCCGAATCATCGGGAATCCGGGAACAGCCGGCGCCGGAACCGGCGCGCTGACGGTCAACCGGGCTGCGGAACTTCTGGTCCGATTGAACCGGGACTGATCGTGTCAAAGGCCCGCCGTTGACGGATCGGCGTCGGATATATCCACATCGCACGGATGTTACAGAGTGAGATCGCGGACGAGGGGGGAAAGTACGCAATGAAAGGTAAGGGGTGTAAAATGAGAAATAGAGTAGGTCATATCCGTCTTATGCGTCTAAACACTATGTTGATTATCGGCGGGCTGGTGGCGACAGCCCTCTTCGGCTTTACTGCATGTTTTGACCAGCGAATTGACCTTCCGGCGCAAGAGGAGGGGGTAGGACAAGTAGTGCCTCCACCGTTTGCCGCGTTTCTGTCGGCTGACCGGAGCGTTTTGATTCGCGGTGATGCCGATGCGGGTCATGCCACGCTGACCGTAACCGCCAGCGGCACTGCAGTGTTCGAATGGCCTGAGGCTCTTCTGCGGGACGTGTTTGAAATTGATCCGGGTACTCCGTTGGCCGGGGCCGAACCCGCCACGACAAGCACGGTGAAGATCACCGGCGTAAAAAGGGACCCGGGCGCCGGTGGAAAGCAGGTTCAAGTTCTTGTAAAGGTTGTGGAGTGGCTCTGCGAAAAGTGCACCGAAGAGCCGAGCGATGAGACATGGTGCAGAGGCAACGACCTCGCCGCCGACGCCAGCGCGTGCGAAGGTGAGCTGCTTGAGCGAACGCTGACGATCGAGGTTCGTCGACCCGAGGCACCCCTGATGGCCTCGCTCACGGCGGCCGGTGGAACCAGCATGCAGCCGCTCAGTACGAAAGACCTGAAGCTTGTCATTTCGGCTGGGAGACCGTTTGCCGGTCGGGGGGTCTGTAATGTTCCTAATGAAAGCGTGGGGCCCGGACTGGACGAGGACACCGGTGAACCCACAAATGGGACCCTATATTGCGTCAGCTGGCACGTTACGGAAAGCTTGAAACCAGCACCGGTGGATCATTGGTCGGAGCGTTTCACACCGGGTCCGCTCGGAGTGGATGAAGATGAGGGTGACAGCGTCGCCGGAGCATCCTACGACGCGCCCTCCGCAGCCGGGACGGTCACCTTCCGGGCTATCGTTACTGACGCCGCCGGGCCTTCGATCCAACGCGAGGTCACAGTGAATATCATGTCGTCGGGTGAAGATCAGGTCACCCTGAGCGCGTCCGCGGATCATCCCGACCTCTGTTCCGGGCAGACGGCAACGATCACCGCCAGCACCACCGGAGGGACGGGAAACAACACGTTCACCTTCGAGCTGGTGGGAACCTCGCTTTCGGGTGAGTCGCTGATCGCAAGCGGGGCGCAGGCTACGTACACGGCCCCAACAAGCCTGCCCGTTACCCGCACTATTAGAGTAAGCGTTTCGGAAACCGGCGGCAGCAGTGATCAAACAACCGTAATCATCACGGCGATCGCAACAGACACGTGCAACGACGGGAATGTCTGCACCACTGACACGTGCAGCTACGGCTCGTGTAGTAATGATCCCGTAAGCGGCTTATGCAACGACGGAAACGCCTGCACAGTTGGCGACACCTGTTCAAACGGCGTCTGTGTGGGCGGTATGGCATTGCCCTGTGACGACGGTAATCCGTGCACGAACGACTGGTGCGAGTCAGCCTCCGGGTGTAGGCACGCCAACAACACAAGTGCGTGCGACGACGGCAACGCCTGCACGTCGGGCGATACGTGCTCCGGTGGGACTTGCGTTGGCGGCCCCGCCGTCAACTGCGATGACGGCAACGTATGCACGGACGATTCGTGCAATCCGGGATCCGGATGCCAGTATGCCAACAACACACTCGCCTGCGACGATGGTTACTTCTGTACTGAGACCGACATGTGTTCGGGAGGTGTTTGCGGAGGCAGCGGCGATCCGTGCACGTTGCCCGACCTATGTTCCGAGCCACTGGATGCGTGCGTCGAGTGCCTGGTGAACGCGACGTGCGACGACACGAACGTCTGCACCGATGACGCTTGTGTCGCCGGATCTTGTGTGATCACGAACAACACAGTTGCCTGCGACGACGGTCTGTTCTGCACCGAGACGGATGTATGTTCGGGTGGTGTGTGCGTGGGCAGCGGTGATCCATGCCCCGGACAAATGTGCGACGAAGCGGGCGATGTCTGCGCGGACTGCCTGATGGATGCGGACTGCGACGACTCGAACATCTGCACCAATGACGCATGCGCGGGCGGGATCTGTCAGTATGCGGATAATGCCAACCCATGCGACGACGGAAACGCCTGTACGATCGGCGACACATGTTCGGGCGGCGTGTGCGTGGGCGGTATGGCATTGACCTGTGACGACGGCAATCCGTGCACGATCGACTTCTGCGATACAGGCTCTGGCTGCCAGTATCTCAACAACTCAAGTGCGTGCGACGACGGCAACGCCTGTACGTCGGGCGACACGTGTTCCGGTGGGACGTGCGTTGGCGGCCCCGCCGTCAACTGCGATGACGGCAACGTATGCACGGATGATTCGTGCGACGCGGGCTCCGGTTGCCAGTATGCCAACAACACACTCGCCTGCGACGATGGCGACGCCTGTACGATCGGCGACACATGTTCGGGCGGCGTGTGCGTGGGCGGTATGGCATTGACCTGTGACGACGGCAATCCGTGCACGACGGACGTCTGTGTGGTCGGCATCTGTTTCTACACACCCAATTCCATGGCGTGCGACGACGGTTTGTTCTGCACGCTAACCGACATGTGCTCAGGTGGCGTCTGCTTGGGCAGCGGTGATACGTGTCCCGGGCAAATGTGCGACGAAACGGGCGATGTCTGTGCTGACTGTCTGGTGGACGCGGACTGCGACGACTCGAACATCTGCACCGATGACGCATGCGCGGGTGGTGTCTGTCAGCATACGGACAATACCAGCCTATGTGATGATGGCGACGCTTGTACGATTGGCGATGCCTGTTCGGGCGGCGTGTGCGTGGGCGGTACACCGCTGAATTGCAACGACGGGAATCCGTGCACGACGGATACCTGCGTTGCCGGAATCTGTCTAAACATACCCAACACTGTCGGTTGCGATGACGGTTTGTTCTGCAACGGTGCGGACACGTGTTCCGGCGGTACATGCTCGGTGCATACGGGTGACCCGTGCGTCGGCGGGCCGGAGTGCGCCGATACCTGCGATGAAGTCGCCGACACCTGTAACCTGCCGGCGGGTGCGCTTTGCGGCGATCCGACCGATGATGATTGTACCGATCCCGACATCTGCGACGGGGCTGGTACCTGTCTGGACAATCACGAATCCGACGGGACCTTGTGTGACGACGACGGGAATCCGTGTACGACGGATACCTGCGTTGCCGGAATCTGTCTCCACATACCCAACACTGTCGGTTGCGATGACGGTTTGTTCTGCAACGGTGCGGACACGTGTTCCGGCGGTACATGCTCGGTGCATACGGGTGATCCGTGCGTCGGCGGGCCGGAGTGCGCCGATACCTGCGATGAAGTCGCCGACACCTGTAACCTGCCGGCGGGTGCGCTTTGCGGCGATCCGACCGATGATGATTGTACCGATCCCGACATCTGCGACG
>Ga0307432_1000219_pt1 | contig 48830 bp, 43 predicted proteins | sample SalMarWE160150MG_FD_202158 | JGI IMG/M metagenome (GOLD analysis project Ga0307432, IMG submission 202158) | Salt marsh sediment microbial communities from the Plum Island Ecosystem LTER, Massachusetts, United States - WE1603-150 | ecosystem: Environmental > Aquatic > Marine > Intertidal zone >...
AGCAGAAAAAAGGATAGGGAATAAAGCAATTTTTATTTTATTGTTTACAATGGTAATTTTTTTATTTTTAAGTTTTCAAAATATTGAGGCAGCAGCGGGAAAGATAGGTTTAGTTAATTTGGCGGAAGTTATATCTGGTCATCCTTATACCCGAAATATTAATCAACTTAGTTTAAATTTACGAGAAGAACTTCAAAAACGTCAGGAAGAATTAAATAAACAAGGTAAAGGACTTGATGAAACCGGACTTAAAAAGTTGGAAGATAAATTTAATAAAGAATGGTCACCAATCAAAGAGAAAATTCTTGCTGAGATAAAATCTTACCAGGCAGCTCGTTATTCAGATATTATTGAAGCGATTAGGGCAGTGGGAGATAAAGGAAAATATGAGTTAATATTAAATAGTGAGATAAAAGTGCCAGCTGGGAGCGATATTTTAAATTATCCTATTGCTCTCTATGGAGGAGAAGATATTACTCAGGATGTAATAGCAGAGATTAATAGAAAATTAGAAAAAGAACAGAAAGAAAAAGATAAAACACAATGAAAAAACAAAATTTGTCCATAGGAGAGATTTTAAATCTTTTGCCCCATCGTTATCCTTTTTTGTTAGTGGATAAAATATTAGAGCAGGAAGAAAATAAAATTGTAGGAGTGAAAAACGTAACCATAAATGAGCCCTTTTTTCAGGGACATTTTCCGGGGCATCCGGTGATGCCCGGAGTTCTCATAATTGAAGCTATGGCTCAAACCGGTGGAGTCCTGATGTTCTCCAAAGAAGAAAACAAGGGGAAGATTCCCTTATTTGCAGGTATCGATAAGGCTCGCTTTAAAAAACCGGTTTATCCTGGAGACCAATTAATAATTGAAGTGGAAATTGTAAAGATGGTAAGAGGAGTTGGTAAGGCCAAAGCAGAAGCCTATGTGGATGACAATCTGGTAGCTTATGCAGAACTTCTCTTTACTGCAGTTTAAAAAAACAGTATATAGTAAAGAAAAGAGAATTCAGAAGCCAGAATAAGATAGTATTTAACAAAATATAGTAATAGGTAATAAATTTTGAGTTGCAAGTTTAAAGTTTGATAAAAAGAAGTAGGGGCGTATTGCTATACGCCCCTAATGGTCTATATAAAAAAACCGTAAGACAGGCGTCTCGCCTGTCAAAGTAAGGGCTTGATTTATCAAGCCCGTCTGTTTCTTCTGTCATTCCTGCGAAAGCAGGAATCCAGAGCATTTCTACCCACATATATGAATTAAATTAACTGGCAAACTGGATAACCAGCTAATTGATGTAATTAGTGAATAGGTCAATCGATCAATTGGTGAATTATATTGTTTTGCATTTTGTATTTTAACTAACGACTATTCACTAACGACTATATAGACGACTAAATAAGGAGTTAATCGTGCAGGGAATAAGGACAGAGAATTTAGTAAAAATTTACCGAAAAAGACGAGTGGTTGATGATATTAGCTTGGAGATTAAAAAAGGCGAGGTAGTAGGTCTTTTAGGGCCAAACGGGGCAGGAAAGACCACCACTTTTTATATTATAGTGGGCTTAATAGCTCCAGATAAGGGGAAGGTATCTTTTAACAGCAAGGAAATCACCAAAATCCCTATGTTTCAAAGAGCCAGGATGGGTATGGGTTATTTAGCCCAAGAACCTTCAATCTTTCGCAAGCTTACTGTAGAAGAAAACCTCCTTCTAATTTTAGAATCTTTGGGAGTCAAAAGAGATGAACGTGGAGAAAGATGCTATTCATTGTTAAAGGAGCTTGAAATAGATCATCTCGCTGATTACAAGGGATATATGCTCTCCGGAGGGGAAAGACGCCGAGTAGAAATAGCCCGAACTTTAACCAGTTCACCTTCTTTTATGCTGCTTGACGAACCCTTTACCGGAGTTGACCCAATTGCTGTTTATGATATTCAGGAAATAATTTCTTATCTAAAAAAGAAAGGGTTAGGGATATTAATTACCGACCATAATGTGAGAGAGACCCTTAAAATTACTGATCGAGCTTATATTATGCATAACGGAAAAATACTGACTTCGGGAATTCCCCAGAAGGTGGCCAATTGTGAAATTACCCGAAAAATCTATCTGGGGGAAAGATTTAATCTTTAAAAATAGTATATAGTGAAGAAAGAAGAAACCAGCAGCCATATTCGTATCTCGTATCTCGTGAATCGTATCTCACACATTAGCGTAGAGCGTACAGCGGATAGCGTATAGGATACAGTGATAAGTAATATATAATGAGTGATGAATTTATTTTTAAGTCAGTAAAAATAGGTTACTTGTCGCATATTACACATTACACAATTGACTGGTAGACGGGTAGACCGGAAGACCGGGTGACTGGTAGACTGAATGAACTTGCACCTTGTACCCTGTAATTTAATTGGTCAATCGGTCAATTGGCAAATTGGAGAATTTAGAAAATGTACAGTCTTATTTTAATATCAACAGTTATCATAATAAGCGGTTTGATAGCTTTTGTCGGTGACTGGGTAGGCCTTAAAATAGGCAAAAAAAGAGTGACCATTTTTGGATTACGTCCCCACTCTACAGCTATATTTATTACTATAATTAGTGGGATTTTAATTGCCATTATTACAGTAACCATACTTGCTATCTCGTCTAATGATGTTAAAACTGCCTTATTCGGAATGGAAGAGTTAAAGGAAAAGCTTTTCTATTTATCCCGGGAAGTAGAGTTAAGAAATACACAGCTATCCTCTACCAAAGAAGATTTAAAGAAAAAAACTACTCAATTACAAGAAATGGAAGAGAAATACCAGAAACTATCTGAAGATATAAAAAACAAAACAAGTCAATTGGAAAAATTATTGATAATTAGAGAAAGTTTAATAGAAGAAAAAGATAAGCTAGATAAAGAAGTGGAAGAATTAAATGCTACCATAAAGGCTCTTTACTCCGGAATTACCTGGGTTAGGGAAGGGGAAGTTATCTTTGGTTCGGAAGAACAGATTGCACTGACTATTATTCAAGGACAGAGGCCGATTGAAGAAATTAAGAAAGAGCTATTTAGATTTCTAAAGGAAGCTTCTAATAAGGTATTAACAATGGGAGCTAAAAAAGATGAGCGAACTAATCAGGTATTTATTATTTCCCAAGAAGAATTTGAAGATATAACACAAAAAATGTATGATAGTAATAAAGAGATGATAGTAAGACTTATGTCTTCGATAAATGTGGTTAAAGGAGAACCTATAGTTGCACATTTTAACATCTTAGAGAACAAATTACTCTTTAAAATAGACGAAGAGATTATTTCCGAGGAAATTGAAAGTTCAGAAGTTTATAGTGAGGTGGAAAAAAAGCTTTTATCTCTTCTAAGAAAAGTGAATATTATTGCCGTGAAAGAGGGGATAATTCCTGATCCCAAAACGAGTTTTGTAGGAACTGTATCTGCCATTAATTTATATGATACAATTAGGACTATAGTAGAATCAGGCACAACAATGAAAGTTACAGTAATTTCGATTTACGATACCTGGAGTACGGGCCCCTTGAAAGTGAGGATGGAAGCCAAGCCTATTTCTTCTTTTAACCCTTAACTTCCGACTGATATAAATTATAATATTAATCTCTTCTTTATTAATATATTATATTTATTTCTGGACTGTAGGGGCACAATGAATTGTGCCCTTGTAGACAGGCGAGACGCATGTCCTACGGAGTTTTTATCTTGAATTTATTCTGATTCTCGATTTCTGTTATCTTTGCGAGATACGATTCACGAGATACGAAATAAAATTTACTTGACATTACAATACATTAACAATTATAATAAAAAAAATAGATATATAACATTATGGTGAATTATTTATGTAAAAATACCGTATAGAACATGGATTTGTGATAATTTTAAATATTTTTTTAATTTTTTTAAATTATTTTCAAAAAAAAGAAGGATTTTTAAATATAAGTGTCGTATATATAATTGATATGTAAAAGTGATATAAAAGTATATCATCTCAAATTGGTTAAAGTAGTAAGAAAGGAGGTGAAAAAAATTCTTGGACCTGCTTTAATTTAAGTAAAGATGATATAAAAACCAGTTAGTAATCTAAAAAGAGAAGATATTAATGAGGAAACATTGGATACTCAATTAATAAATTCTCCTTAAAGTTTAACTGGCTGGAAATATAAAAAAACCAAGGAGAAAAAAATGAAAAAATTAGCATTAGCATTAGTATTAGTATTAGCTTTTGCACTTCCGGTACTCGCTAATCCATTTGTAGATGTTCCTTTAAACCACTGGGCATATGATTCAGTCCAAAGCTTAGCCGCAAAAGGTGTTATTGTTGGTTATCCTGACGGTACATTCGGTGGAGCAAAATCTCTAACCCGTTACGAATTTGCTGAAGCTGTAGCCAAAGCATTGGCCTATGTAGAAGGCATGGACTTTGCTGCCGCTGAAGATGTAGCAATATTAGAGAAATTAGCTATTGAATTTGCTGACGAATTAGCCAGCTTAGGCGTAACCGTTGCTGACTTAGAGGCTTCCTTAGGTGCAAACACCGAAGCAATCGCTGCATTGGAGACAACCGTAGCTAAATTGGATACCTTCTTTGAACCGGTTGTAATAACCGGTGATTTTACAGCAACTTATGAGAAAGTCGTATACCCAACAGTAAGTACTGCCACTTTAAGCGATGAAACAAACATAAATATTGAAGCTACTATTAATGATGAAACTACCGCTGGAATTACTTTAAATGCTATTGATGTACTTTCCGGAGCACCTGCTTATGCAGTAACCTGGGAAGGTTTCTTTGTTGACTATCAGGGTGCAGATTTACAACTGAGAGTAGGCGAAGTTGAACCAGCTACTATCGGATTAGGATTAATTTATGCCTTTGATACTTATCAAGAAGAATTTGACGGATTCTTGGCTACCTGGGTTTGGGATGAAGAAGATACTGACCTCGGCAACTGGACTCTATTTGGAGAGGTAGAACTTTTCTATATTGCAAATGTTGCTTTTGCTCTTGGCGATGAAGATGAGGTTGCAGTTGGTATTACCGGTTCTTATGATGTGTTAGCTACTGGTTATGCTGGTAGTCTAGATTTAGCGTTCGCTTTGGGCGAGGATGATGAAGCAGCTGTCGCTGTTGAAGCCGGCGTATTCTACGGTGCTGCATTAGCTTACGCAGGTGCATTAACTATTGATACTGCATTAGATGACCTTGCTTTATTAATAGATGCTCATTACGTAACAGCCGGATTTGCTCCAACAAATACTGACTTTACTGCTGATAGACTTGGTGGTGGCATAGAAGCTACTTATCCTTTATCCGACGAAGTTGACGGAACATTAAGCTGGACTTACGATATGGATACAGCTATGGCACCTCAAACTCATGAAATTGGCGTAGATTTAGTTTACACAGTTGATGCAGATACAGAAGAAGCTGCAGAATTAGGGGTTACTTATGATGTATTAGGCAGTAGTGCAGATATAAGTGCTGAATACATGAATTATCCAATGGATGATGAAGGTGAATTTGTCTTAAGTGGTGCAGGCGAATACAATTACCCAGCAGGTACATATGTTGCTGTAGCTACTGTAGAGTATGATATGGCTGAAGATATGGATCTTATAGTAGAAGGAAGAGTTGACAGTGATGGTGCTGTTTTCTGGAGTGCTGAAGTACAATTAATCTATGCTTTAGCTGCAAGTACTGATTTAACCGTTGGTTTTGAGATGAATGATTGGGATGATGATATCAATGATTATGATGATATGGTCATTTCTGGTACTGCCGGTACTTTAACTGCAGAACTCGCAGTAGAATTTTAATTGTAAAAGCTTAGCGTGATTTTCTAAAATAACCCCCGGAATTTTTCCGGGGGTTATTTTTTTTGTATTACTGTAAATTTTTTTATCTTTTCTTTCGCTTTCTTAACTCGATACTTAATACTATATACTCGATACTTTTTTTGGAAAATATTTGCGGAAATTAGAGAATCATATTATAATCTAATTAGTTATTTGGTTAGATAGTTACTTAGTTAATTAGTTAATAAATAAATTACAAATAAATTAAATAATTATTAAGCCAATTAACCAGCTAACAGTCTTTATTTTTATCTTTATCTTAACCAACTAACCAGGGAACTAGTTAACCAGCTAACTAATAAAAAGGCAGGTGTTTTTAAATGATATTTAAAAAAGTATTTTCTTTTATTTTGATAACAGCTTTTATCTTTACTTCAGTATTAGCTCAATTTTCCTGGGCAGCAGAGGTTTCTCAGGCGACCTTATTGGAAGATTTATCGCAGATAGAAATGGCTATCTATGGAACAACCCAGGAAAAACCTCTGGTTGAACGGGTGGAATATTTAGAAAAAGAATTAGTGGGTCGAACTCTCCCCGGTACCATTACTAGCAGAGCACAACAGTTAAAAGAATTTATAATTTCAGGAACTCCGGAAGACCCTTCCGTAATCTTTAAAATCAATGCTTCACAGTGGATGTTAGAAGAAAAAATTACCTCGGAATCTTTAATTATAAAAATAGAAAATTTAGAGAATATATTATTTGGCAAAACATCACCTGATGTCCTGGCTATGAGGGCAGAGAGCATTTTTGGAGTTTGTTTTAAAGAAGGTAGGCCACAAGTGGAAGAAGTGCTAATCCCTGCCGGAACTCTGGTATCTATTCGTTTTTTAAGTACTTTAAGTTCTAAGAGTAATAAAACGGGGGAAACATTTAATTTTCAAATAAGTGAAAATGTATTTTTGGATAATAAATTGATTATACCCGTCAATTCTGAAGGAGTAGGTGAAATAACCAAAGCTAAGAAGGCTACTCTTTTATCTCGACCTGGAAAGTTAGAGATGGAATTTAAATCACTTTCAGCTTTAGACGGGACTTCTCTTAGTTTAATATTAGGAGAAGAAGCAGAAGAAGAAAATAAGAGGTTATATGTGGCGATAGGAGCAGGAATTTTAGGATTAATTATCCTGAGCAGTCCTGTGGGATTAGTTTTTGGGGCCTTAGTTCCAGGCAAAAATGTAAAAATAGAAGAAGGAACCGAAATGTTCCTGCAGGTTGAAAGTGATACCTCAGTGATAGCGTTGGTACAATGAGTTCGTATCTCGTGAATCGTATCTCGTATATAGGATAGTTATCCAGTTTGCCAGTTAAAAGAATTAGCGTAGAGCGTTTAGTGTATATGTTTTTATGTTTTTGTCATTGCGAAATGACGAAGTAATCTCAACTCGCAACCTGAAACTTGTAACTAACGACTATCGACTAATTTAGTATTCTATAATCGTAAAAATTGAATTGTTGGGGTAGACTTGCACATCCTGGATAACCCCGTAATAAAAAACCCAATCTTTTACATAGAAATATGCTTCCTGTAAACTAACCCCGGTATCCAGGTTAGTATCTGCTGGGTAACTGCCATAATAACCGCAACCCTCACATAAAGCCATAGTAAAAACCCCAAAAGGGTCGCCTTCTACTGGTTGTATTTCGTAACATTCCTGATAGTAATGGCAGGAAGTTAAAACTTTATATTGATTGGTGGTAAACAGTCCTTTGGGTTGGTCCTGAGAAAAGACATTAACGACCCCATCATTAAAAGATTCTAATTTTTCTTTAGAAGCTGATGTTGTATCTATTGTCTTTCCAATAAATCCGCCTGAATAACAAAAATCAAGGAAAATAACTTTCATACCTGGAATTGCGCTTAAGGCACTTTCTAATTCGTCTACACTGATTGCCGAATCTATAAAAGAAGTAATATCAGCAGGGCAAATATAAGAAGTATTTCCCACGCGACTTCCATGTCCACTAAAATAAAAATAGGAAACGTCATCGCTGTCTGCTCCAGAGAAAGTGGAAGTAATTCCTTGCAAGATATTCGATTTTGTGGCTTTCCAGTCTTTCAAATATGATATAGTAGAAAATTCTGTATTTGATAATCCAAATTTACAATAGCTGAGTGTTTGACGCAATCTATCCACATCGAAAGGTGGAGCTAATAAATCATCCTCAATATCATAATAAATATAATCACCGACTCCTACGCAAAGGGCTCGATAAACCATTTCATCTTGGATAGTTGTGTCAACTGTAATTTCTACTGTATCAGTTTTAGTTATTTCATTTTCAGTATAAGAGACTGTAATAGTAGCTGTCCCTTCTGAAACCCCACTAATAGTTCCACTATTATTAACAGTAGCACAAGTAGGATTACTTGAAGTGTAACTATGATTAGTAAGAGCAATATTTGCACTACTCGAGTCATCATAATAAGCAGTTACTGAACTGATTGTTTGTGATTCCCCCACACTTAAACTCATAGCTGAAGGCAAGACTTCAATGTAGTTAAGAATAGCAGGAGTAATCAGCGCAGTGGTTACATTTATAGTTACAGTATCAGTCTTACTTATTATACCTTCTGTGTAAGTTACTAAAATAACAGCAGTGCCAGCTGATACTCCAGTAATTAATCCACTTGAATTTGCGGTAGTACAAGAGGGGTTATAATTATAATAAGAACAATTAGTAAGGGGAATATTGGCAGTACTTGAATCAGAATAATAAGCGGTAACAGAAATAATAGCTTGCGATTCACCTTCCTCTAAATCCATAGTATTGGGTTGGATCACAATTTTAGTAAGATAAACAGGTAAAATTGGAGGGGTAGGTGTAGTAGGGGGAGTAGGAGGATAGGGATATTCCCAGCAACCCGAAAGTAATAATAAACTTAATATTAGAGAAATTAAAAGGATTAAAAAGTTCTTATTTGGCGATATGCGATTATGCATAGGTCATAGCCTCTATTTATAAGATATTGTTTTATATATTAATATTCGATAATATTTCAAAAAATCCTTCCTTTAAGAGAAAATATTTTATTTTAAATAAAAAAAGACAGGCTACTTTTATCCGAAAAATATATGTTAATAGCAGTCTGTCTTTTTTTATTTTTTCATACTTAATTCTTTATTATATTATTTTGTAGATATCTATTGAGATTGAGTTAAGAATTAAGGATTAAGAAATACATAATTTACTCCACCAGTTATGTATTGAGTAGCAAAATCATAACCCCAAGTCCATCCCCATGTATCAGTTGCTTCAAAGAAATGAGTTCCTATTGGAACGTTATATAGTACATAAGTACCAGGTGCAACTCCCCAAAATTTCACAATGTAATCCATTTCAAGATCATAGAACCAACCACCTGTAACAACTATATAAACTGTTCCTGTAGTAGGGGGTGGAGTATAACATCCTGTAAATGCGAGTGACAAAAATGCAATTACTACTAATACAAAAATACCTTTTATTAAAACATTCTTTTTCATAAAAACTTACCTCCTTTTGTAAATTTTTTGAAATTTACCTCCTTTCATTAATTATATTATCATATGTTATACAATTTTTGTATAATATAATATAATATATAATAATATAATACTATAAAAATTTTTAAAAATCCTTCTTTTTTTTAAAATTTTTTTAATTTTTTTTTAAAACCATTCAATATTTCTAAATATTTAGACTTTGGGTTTGTAATATGCTATATTATTTACAATAATAAAAAATAAAAAAATGGTTTTCAAAAAATTTCAACACGGCAGCCGTATCGCTACATTAACTGGTAAACTGGTTAAGCGGCTAACTGGGTAACTAATACCAACTGACTAACTAAGTAACCAGCTAACCAATATATTTTTAAATTTTGAATTATGATTTTTCGCTTTAAGTTTTTAGTTTTATACTGATGACTGAAAACTGTCAACTGAAAACTTATACTTAATATTAACGACTATTTTATAAGGAGTAACAATTTATGAAATATAAACATGCAATAATTTTTGTTCTAATAATATTATCAATCAGCCTGACCGGTTGTTTTTTATTTCCCCCAAGAGATAATACTACCGAATGGACCGTAATGGTTTATCTTGATGCTGACAATAATCTGGAAAGTGCGGGTATTGATGACATAAACGAAATGGAGATAGTCGGTTCCACAACCGAGGTAAATATTGTAGTGCAAGTTGACCGAATTCCCTATAGTGTATTAGCTGCTAATAATGAAGGTTATGCAGATGATATTACTAACGGTAACTGGACTAATACTCGAAGATATTACATTACTCAAGATTTTGACCCTTATATGATAAATTCCGATTTAAAAAGTGATTTGGGTGAACTTAATATGGGTGACCCTCAAACCTTAATTGATTTTACCAATTGGGCAACAATTAATTATCCGGCAAAAAAATATTTGCTGGTAATCTGGAATCATGGAGGAGGGTTCCGATCCTTAAGCCTCACCAAAGATATTGCCTGGGATGATACCAGTGGAGGAGACAAAATAACTATGCCCGAGTTAGAATATGCCCTCTTTGCCATTAATACTCAAATAGAGAAAAAGATTGATATTGTGGGGATGGATGCCTGTTTCATGGCTATGACTGAGGTGGCTTATCAGATAAAAGATTATGCCGATATCCTGGTCGCTTCAGAAGAGTCAGAACCTTTTGAGGGTTGGCCTTATGATACTATTCTGGGAGAATTGGCGGGTAATCCTCTTATATCATCCGGGCAGTTAGCGGTCGATATTGTTGATAAATATATTTTTTCTTATCCTTATGGCAATATTACTCAATCAGCAATTGACCTAAGTTATATGGATACTTTGACCTCCCAGTTATCTAATTTAGCTCTGGCGATAATGAGTGATTCCTCTACTACTAAAAGTAAATACATTCTTGCCTCTGTAGGTAGTCAGTATTATGGTGATTGGGATTTTATTGATTTATATGATTTTTGTAATCAATTATTAGCTTATTCAAATAGCCTTGAAGTTAAAACTATTGCCTTAAACATCCAACAGACTTTAAATTTTGCAGTAATAAAATCGGAATATAGTGGCGGAAGTGTAAGTGGCTCCAAAGGCCTTTCTATCTACTTTCCCTATATTGCTTACCATTATTATTATAACTATACTAATTTTTCTCAGGATACTTTTTGGGATGAAATGCTTTCATATTTGGGATACTAATGATATTATTATAATATGCTTAAACGAAGATATTTATGGTTAATTTTAATAATAATTCTGGCTATAACCCTTTCTTTTTATTTTATTTATAATAAGGGAAAAGACGGGGGTACGGTTCAGACAGAAGAAGAGATTGAAGAATTTGAGGAAGAAGATATCGAAATAAATGAAGCCCCGGTTAAGATAGAAAAGGGGACAGTGGTAGGAATGAAAGCCGGGGAAAAAGAATGGGAAATAGAAGCCGATAAAATATCTTTAGCAGAAGATAGGAAAAGGACTATCTTTGAAAAAATTAAAAAAGCGGTTATCTTTAAAGATAATGAACCCTATCTAAATATTAAGCTTAATAAATGTATTGCCGATATGGGAAGTAAGAGTATGGAATTGGTGGGTGATGTAATTATTGAGACTGAAGAAGGGGATATCTTAAGAGGGGAAAGGTTTTACTGGGATTCGGAAGAGGAAACCTTAGCAAGTCTGAAACCGGTGGAATTAATGGTAAAAGAAAATAATATTACTGCCGATTGGCTCATAAGCGATGTTGAGCTAAACAAACTCGAATTAGAGGGAAATGTAAAAGTAACCTTTTTAATTCATTAATTCATTAAATTATATATAATTACGGTGAATAAAGATGAATAAAGAAGAATTAAAAAAAGCTATAGTATCTTCCTATGAAAAATTAAATCCAGTAAAGATAATTCTATTCGGTTCCTGGTGCAGAGATGAGGAAGATAAATATAGCGATGTGGATATTATCGTAATTTATGAAACCAAAAAGAGATTTTTAGATAGATTGGAAGAGCTTTATCTTATGTGGGATATTCCTGTTGCTTTTGATATACTTGCCTATACACTAGAAGAATTTGATAGGATGCTCAAAGAAAAGAACCCTTTTATTGAAAGAATAAATAGAGAAGGAGAAGTTATCTATGAAAGAGCTAAAACAAGAAGCTCTTAGATGGTTTATACAATCAGAAGATGACCTTGAATTTGTGAGATGGCTGAATAAAGAAAAGAAATTTTCAGACAAAGGGTGTTTTGTTGCCCAACAATCTGCAGAAAAAGCAATGAAAGCTTGTTTTTATGCTCAGGGAGAAAGAATAGTAATAGGACATTCCTTATTTGATTTTTGCGAAAAAATAAAGAGTAGCGTCAAAGAGTTTTCGGAAATTATAAATGAGTGTAGAAGGTTAGACCGTTATTATATTCCTACGAGATATCCCAATGGCTTACCAGGAGGAATCCCTTTTCAGCATTTTACCGAAGAAGACATAAGAAATGCTTTAAATGATGCAGAAAAAGTTGTAAATTTCTGTAGAAAATTTCTCCAGAAGAAAGGAGTTTTAAAAAATAAATGAAAAATTATAAAAGAATTTATTTTAATAAAACCTTGCTGATATTTTTTGTTCTGTCTCTAATTATATTTTTATCATTTAGCACTTCTGCCCAGGAAGAAAAAAAAGAATCTGTGGTAAATATTCAGGCAGATAATGTAACTTATGATAAAGGTACTGATAAAATGATCTTTGAGGGGAATGTAATTATTACCCAGGAAGATATCATTCTAACTGCTCGGGAAGCTGATTTTGATGTAGATAAAAAGATTGGCCAGATAAAGGGTGATATTAAATTAGTCCAGACAGATATTACCATTACCGGCGAAACTCTTGAAGCTTTTCTTAATGATAAAAAATATATCTTTCAAGAAAAAGTAATATTGGTTCAGGAGAGAAAAGATAAAGAGGACAAAGAAGATAACATTACCTGGAATTGCAGTGAGTTAGAGATTTTTACTGATACCCAGGACTTAACTGCCACTGGGGAAGTAAAGATCTTAAAGAAAGATTACACCATAACTGCTGAGAAAGCAGTTTATAGCGAAAAAGAACAAAAAATCACTTTGACAGCTAAAGTAAGAATAGAAGAAGAAGCCGGCAGATGGATTACCGGAGACAAAGCCATATTTTATATCGATAGCGAAAGATTAGAAGTAGAAGGAAATGTCCGAAGCGGCATCAAATTAGACTAAAGTTTCCCAAAAGTGCCAGGCACCTTTGGGAAACTTTTGGCATTGAGGGGCGATTTTATGAGAATTATAAATGTGAAAAAAAGGATAATTCTTTTATTGATGATAGCAATAATGGTTATAATATCCGGATGTGCAAGGTGGCCTGAGGGACCGGAACCGGAACCAGAAACAGAATATCAATTGGAAATAACAGTAGAGGTAGCAGGGGAAATCAATTCTTATAGTGGAATATATTATATAGTCTTAGATGCGGATGAAGAATCTATTGATGGACCGGGGGATGATTTATTTTTCTGGGATGAAGATTTTTATTATATTAAATTAGAAAACGATTTCTTTTATTTTGCTCAGGTAGAAGAAGGATCTTCGGAATTAGATTTGACGGATTATTTATATAGTGAAGATGAACTAACTGTAACTATTGCTCTTAGTGATTTAGGAAGTCCGAGTAGTATTGATATCAATGTTATTACTACTGATTCAGATAATAATACTTATGACCATTTAGATAGTTATTTTACTATTAATACTACCGTGCTTGGTTCTACTGTAACAAGAGAAGATTCAGAAGGCGATTCAGAAGATGGAGCAGATTTTGATATAGTAAAAGTTACAGCTGTAATTACCACTCTTTATTAATATAATTAACCACTAAGCGGTAAAAATAATAGACAAGCGACACACCTGTCCAACTAGCGACTAATTTAACTGGTTAATTGGTTTTTATCCTAATCGGCAAATTGGGCAATTGGTCAATCGAGCAATTATTATATTTGTAACTTGTATCTTATGCTAACGACTATCTCACTGTCCCCCAATAGTTATCTTCTCAGTTGGAAAGGCTTTAATGTAGAATTCTACCCAGATAGACTTAGTGGCCTGCTTATAGTTTATGGTTATTTCCCGGCAATGGAGGTCCCTGGTAATTCCCACCACGCTATTAGTGAGTTTAAAATCATCTAAATCCACCACACCTTTATACTTGATTCTCCAATCATCGCTCAACTGTAGATCAAGTGTGGAATTTATCTTCTTGGTCCACTCCTTAGTATTTAAATTATAAGAGGAACTAAAATTCATCTTCCAGTCATCTTTCGGTTTATACTCTATTTTGGCCACTAAATTTTTAAAATTTTCCGTAACAAAATTATAATTAGTAGATAAATCTAATTTAAATTTTTCGGAGGGCTTTAAGGTCAATTTTCCGCTAACTGTATTGGTTAGAGGAGTGATATAATCAAAATTAAAAGGAGTCGGACCCACTGATTTATTATAATTATAAGAGAGCGTAGCGGAGATGTTACTTTCATAAGAAGCCTTTAAATCCACTTTCCCTCCCACTAAATAGCGAGCTTCCCCGGTTAAATAGACATCTTGCCGAAAAATTCCCGAAGGAGTTAAAGTTAAATATTCACCCAAAGTAAAAGGTCTTTTAACATTAATAATATATTCTCCACGCCAATTATCTTCTTCGGTAGCCGCTTCATAAAAGTGTCCCACTGAGGCGTTAATATCATAAGTGATTTTAGTATCTCCGATGGCGGTCGCACTTTTGTTAAAGACAAACTCCGGCAAGCGGTCAATTATTTTAGAAGTATTTTCTCCGGTGTAATTTTCGCCATCCAGGTCAAACCTCTTTTCATTTGTCAAATTTAAGGCATAACCCTCACCCTTATATTTTAGTTCCCATTTCGGTTTTAATTCGAGGTCTGCTACTTCCTGACTGGTTGGGTTTTTGTCAATGTAAACTAAAGTAAGGGCTGAATTCAACTTGTCACTGAAAGTATAATTATAGTTCGCTTTAATATTACCATTAATGCTTAAATCTTCTTGGCTAAGTCCTGTTCCGCTGAAATTATATTTACCACTAATTTTGAGATTATATTTTTCTTCCTTTTTTTCAAAGCTAAATTGGGATTTTAAACTATTACTGAGAAGTTCTCCTCCCGCGGCCTTACTTCCACTGTAATTTATAGTTACTTGAGTTTTTAAGTTTTTTTCAAATTCCTGCTCATATTTTATTCGCCCGGATAGATTTATATTGCCACTATTCTTATCTTTAATCTGATACAGATAAAGGGAGGTTTCTCCGGAATTATTTTCTTCACCGATTTCTAAAGTGTGTTCAAATCCAACGCCAATCCCTTTCTTTTCCAACCAATCGATATAAAGGGTGCCATAGGATTTTTCATCTACATAATAATTAAAATAAGTCTTTATAAACCATCCGTCTTTACTATTTTGCCCTATCTTAGGAAGAATGGGCTGCTGGGTTTTGCGGTCTATAAAAATCAAGAAATAAGGAAGGGTGATAATTTTAATTTTGCCTTCATACCAGGTGATATTACGGGCGATTATCTTGTCTTTAGGGTAGATAATCATTTCTTTGGCGACTATACGATAGTGAGGTTCTTCTAATTCGCAGGTGGTAAAACTCCCTTCGGCAATTTCCACGGTTTCTGGGAAATTTTCCATCTTCTCTCCCTGATAATATACCTTTCCCTTGATGCCTTCTCCGGTTAATTCACCTTTTAATCGGAGCAAAATCACTTTTTTAGTTTCCCAGTTATAGGTAAGTTCCTCACAGTTAGTTTCGGTCTCATCTTGCAGGAAATAGACCTCTCCGGAGGCGAAGAGAAGGTGAGTGGTTAAATTAATCTTCAGATATTCAGCCTTTATCTCGATATCCTGATATTTAAATTCTACTCCGTCTTTTGCGATAATCAGGTCTTCGTCCTCTACCTTTTCATAGGTGATGTATTCAGCAATAAGAGAAATATCTAATTCTTCTTCTTTTTCTACCTCTACTTCTTCTTCTATTTTTTCTACCTCTTCTGCTCCCACGGCTTCTTCGGTTGCTGGTGTTTCTTGCGCTTCTTCTATCTCGACTATCTCCCCGCCTTCTCCTGTCTCCCCTGTTTCCTGTGCGAAGGACAGCAGAGTAAACCCGAGATTAAGTCCACCCAGGTTTATCCCTAAAATTAATGTAAATATTGTTAAAAAAATTCCTACATTCTTTGCTACCTTTATTATCATAATCAAGATATCCTTTTAGTGATTACATAATTGGTCAAATTGTCTGGGCAAAAAGGTTCCGAGTTTTAAGTTATCAGTTGACAGATGCAAATTGCGAAATCAATTTAGTTAATTAATTAACTGGCTAATTGAATTATCTCTCGTATCTATTCTCTCTGTATTTTTTCACTAAATACTATATACTGCATACTATATACTAAATTAATCGGTCAATCAGTGAATTGTATTATCTTGCATCTTGCAACTTGCATCTTGCAACTTGCATCTGTATTTCTTACTAACGACTATTCACTATTCACTAACGACTAGCTTACTTCTTCTCCGATGCAAATATAATAATTCCTCCCAAAATACCAAAGATAATATTGGGTAGCCAGGCCGCCAGAAACGGAATTAACATATCTCCTCGTCCCATGGACCTGGTAGTGGAAAGGAGCACATAATAAAGCAAAACCAAAACAATACTTAGGATTACTCCCGTAGCTTTACTCCCCCGTTTTACCCGTAGGCCTAAAGGTACCCCCAGCAGCACAAAGATTAGGCCGCTAAAAGGGATAGAGTATTTCATATAGAAGTCTACTTCAAAATTTTTAGTATCTGCACCTGCTTGCTGCAAAATATCTATCTGCTGTCTTAATTCTTTACTGCTCATCTCCTGTGGGGTCCTCTGATTTTTAAAGAATTTTTGCAGGTCTTCTTTAACAATAATATCTAAAGTTTCAAAGCTCATCTCATAGGTAATTTTACCCTCTTCATCATAATTATATATAGTCCCATTCTCCAATTTCCAGGTATCGACCACCCATTTCCCCTTCTTGGCAGTTATCATTCGGGGAAATCTTTCTCGAGTCATTTCATAGACCATAATATCCTGCATAATCATATTTTTTTCATCAAGCCGATTTATGTAGAAATAGCGATTTTCAGCATCGCGGAAAAAGACGTTTCGCCTGATGTTAGGCGGGCCTTTCTTAAATACAATCTCACGAATAATATTCTGGGAGATATGGTTAGCTTCAGGAACAATGTAATCATTAATTATAAAAGCCAAAATACTTATGGCAAAAGCTGCAATTAAAAAAGGAATCATTATCCGACGTAGGCTTATCCCTCCTGCCCTCATGGCAGTTATTTCACCATCTGTAGATAGGCGGCCAATAGCCAGTTCACTGGAAGCCAGCAAGGATATCGGGAAGGTTACTACCAAAAATGCCGGAAGGCGATAGGCTAATAACTTGACAATATAGGGCCAGGCCACCCTCTTATTAATTAACATATCCATTAACTCGAAGAGAGTTTGCATGATTAGCATAATGGTTAGGGCAGCAATAGCCAGAGCCACAAAACTCATTACTTCCTTTACAACATAGCGGTCTAATATCTTAGGCCGCGGAAACTTACTGATTGATAAATTTATAGCCATCACCCCGTATTGTAAACATTTTTATAAGTATAACACATTTTTATTTTTTACAAAAATCAAAAAGTTGCCTAAAGGTGCCTGGCACTTTTAGGCAACTTTTTGATTTGCCAAAAGGAGGGTATCTATTATATAATCAAAAAGATTAGAAATATCAAAAAGATGAGGGATATATGGTACATAATAAATATGAAAGATAATATAATCAAAAAAAATAAAAGAAATAGAATATTTTCTTTAATAATGCATATTGCTTTTTCTTTGCTTTTTATTCTTATAGTCCAGGTTTTACTATCACATAGCACTATGACTATTGCAGTGGCCAGCTCTGGCCCCTCTCTTTATTTCTCGGAAGATTCCTGGGATTTTGGAGAAATTGCCCCCGATGAACTTCCTACCCACATTTTTAAATTTAAAAATATCGGAGACGAAGTTTTAATTATTAAGGGGACCAAGGTTAGCTGTGAATCCTGTATTGATCCTGTTATTTCTAATGAAGAACTTAACCCGGGAGAAGAGGGCGAACTAAAAATTACAGTTAATTCTCTGGATATGATAGGACGATTTAATAAACGGGTTTACGTGGAATCTAATGACCCGGTTAATCCTCGGGTAGCAGTTACCGTTTCCGGGTTTATCAAAGAAGAAAATGAGTCTGTTATCCAACCTCAGACTCTTTTTGAAATAGGAATGTCTTATTTTGCTAAGGGAGAACATGATAAAGCTATAATTGAATTTGAAAAATCGATTGAACTGAATCCAAATCATACTGAGAGCTATTATTACCTGGGGCAGTGTTACCTGCAAAAAGGCATTATAGAATATAACAACAAAAAAATTTTTAAAGCCTACAGTCTTTATCGAAAGGCCAATAAGTTCGCAGAGCAAGTCATTCCTCAATATGAAAAAATTATCGAAAATAATCCAAAAGATTTAAATAGTTATCTCAAATTAGGTTATATTTATGAAACAAGAAGCATAGTCCCCTTTATTAATGAGTACAATAAAGCTTTAGAATATTATTTGGAGGCCTTAGATTTAGCAACAAGCCCTTCTTCAGCAAGGAATACGGGAATTATCGTTTACCTTAATACCAGGATAGGATATATATATTTGGAGAAAAAGAAGTACTCTCAAGCTATAGAATATTTAGAGAGCGCGATAAAAATGTCTTCCTACAATGCAGAGGCTTACTATTATTTGGGTTTATCTTATGATAAAATAGGGGAAAAAGAAAAAGCCCAAGAGTTCCTTTCCCGGGTGATAGAACTTGCCCCACAATCGGGGTTTGCTCAGGAAGCGGAAAAAAAATTGAAGAAATTAAGTAAATAAAAACTGGTTGCAAGTTGCAAGATGTGAGATTATTAAATAGTTCGAGGATATAAACAAGATATGTATGATAAATTTAACGATATTAAAATAAAAAAAATATTTTCCTATGAAAATAATATATCACTTGCTTATATTTTTGGTTCCCAGTTAAAGGGCAAAACAGGCCCACTGAGTGATTATGATTTCGCAATTTTTCTATCCCGAAAGCCATCCTTTCAATTTAAGTATAGATTAAAAAATAAATTAGTAAATATTTTAAATACTGAACAAGTAGATCTGGTTATTCTTAATGATGCTCCAATAGAATTGAAATATAATGTTATTGCTACGGGAAAAATTATTTTTCAGAAAAATTCTATAATTAGGACTGAATTTGAAGCTGATACCTTAAGTCGATATTTTGATTATCTACCTGTCTTACGGGCACGAAAAAAAGAAGTACTTAAGTTTAAACCCAAAGGAGAGAAATATGGAGACAGAATTCAGCGGTATAGAACAACGCTTAGAAAGACTGAAAAAATGCTTAATAAAATTAGAGCCATTTAATGAAAAAAACAAAGAAGAGTTTTTTCGAGATGAGTATTTGCAAGATATTGTAGAGAGAAATTTAGAAGTTGCCATTCAATCCTGTATTGATATTGCTAATAGGATAATTTCAGTAGATGAGTTAGAAAAACCTAAAGATTATTATGGCTCTATAATAAAATTGGGGGAAGGAAATATTTTACCATATGATTTTGCTCAAAAATTTGCTCCCATTGCTGGTTTTAGAAATATTTTAATTCACGAATATTTAGATATTAATTGGGATGAAGTATATAAAAATCTTCAAAAGATGGATCAATTCTATAAGTTTATGGATTATGTTAAAAAATGGTTGTCGCAAAAAAGATAGATTTCTTTGAATCTATTTAATTCAACACTGCATGCCATGTTGCTACATTAACCGGTAAACTGATTAACCAGACAATTAATAAGGAGGCTTTCATCGTTGTTACTATTAATTAGAAATTTCAAAAAAATAAAAAATGACAAAGGACCGTCCCCTGTCATTTTTTTAATATTACTATCTTTTTCGCTCATACTTTTAAATGGCTGCTTATTTTCGCCTTTCTCTAAAGGCTCGGTGGAAGGGTATGTCCACGAAGAGACAGTTATCGATACCCGCCCCTTAGAGGGAGCCCTGATCAGTGTAACCGGCTCCTCTAATACTGCCCTCACTGATGCAGAGGGATATTTCAGGATAGATGAAGTAGCAATAGGTGCGCGAACTTTAACTATTACCAAAGAAAGTTATGTTACTTATAAAATATTAAGTGTTGTAATAAAAAAGGATGAAGTTACTCTGATTGATAATGGCAATCCCATCGTTGTTCGGGCAGTTGATGAAAAGTATCTCTTTGATGGAGGAGTTATCTATTACGATTCAGGCGAATATGCAAATGCCATCATCACTTTTCAACAATTAATTAATGACTTCCCCGATAGCTCCTATGCCGATGATGCTCAATATTATATTGGTTATATTTATGAAAAAAAATTGGGTTATTATATTCAAGCCCTCCTCGAATACCAAGAGTTAATTAACAATTATCCCGACAGCTCCTATGCTGATGATGCGCAGCTGGGAATTGGAAATTGTTATTATGTAACATATGATTATTCTCATGCTATTGAATCGTATCAGAAATTAATTGATGATTACCCTGAGAGTTCTTTGCTGGCTCTTACTCAATACAGTATTGCTCAAAGTTATCGGAAATTAGCTAATTATGAACTGGCTATCCTAGAATTTACCAAAGTTATCGAAAACTATCCCGAGAGCGATTATGCTGCTCCCGCTCAATATTATATTGGCTATTCCCTTTATCAAGCACAAGATTATAGTCAGGCTATTTTAGAATTTAAGAAAGTTATAGATTATTATTCTGACTCTAAATGGCCAGGCGAATCAGAAAGGCTTATTGCCCCCTGTGCCCAATATTATATCGGCTGGTGCTTAGGAGAGAAGCTTGGTCAATGGGAGGATGCTATTTCCGCTTATCAATTGGTAATAGATAGTTATCCCAATAGCACCTGGAGTAGCGGTAGTGAAATTCCTCCGGATGCCCAATATCAAATTGGCTGGTGTTATGAACAATTAGAACTGTGGTGTGAGGCAATTGATGACTATCAGCTGGTAATAGATAATTACCCTGGCACTTCCTGGTCTAATTTTGCAGAAGAACGGCTTAATGAGATAGGTGGAAATTGCCCATAAAACTGAATAACTAATATAATTGGTCAATTGGGAAATTGGTGAATTTTTAATGGATGAACTTAAAATAATAGAATCCTGTCTCCTGGGGAATACCCAAATATTTTCCCGATTAATAGATAATTATAAAAGTATGGTTTATAATTTAGCCTATCGAATGAGCAATAATCCTCATGAAGCGGAAGACATTTCTCAGGAGGCATTCCTGCGAGCATATCAATCCCTTGCCCATTTCAACCCATCTTACAAATTCTCTACCTGGCTCTATCAGATTACTTTAAATATCATCAGGGATAGATTTAAGAAAAAAGAGCTAAACTATGTTTCTTTGGATACTCCAATAGAAACCGATGATTCAGAATTTTATCCTCAACCTGCAGATTCAACCAATAATCCGGAACAGATTATGGCTCAAAAAGAAGATGCCCAGACAATTCAAAAAGCCATTTATTCTCTGCCTTTAAAATACAGAGAAGTTTTAGTGTTGCGTCATTTACAGGACCTTTCTTATATTGAAATATCAAATATTCTTAAATTACCATCGGGCACAGTAAAAATTCGCCTTTACCGTGCCCGCGAACAATTAAGAAAAATATTAGCGGATAGGCGGCAATCTCAGCTATAAACTGAAAACTAGTTTTGTGTCTTGTTTTAATGCTAACGACTATTCAATATTCACTAACGACTAATTAGGTGAAACTTTTACCCGACATTTTCGTAATATATTATACAAGCGAGCAATTTTTGACTCACAGATGAAAACGAAGAACTATAAACCAAAAACTAAGAATTAATAGACAGGCGAGACGCCTGTCCTACAAGTTGGATGGTTTTACGCTTTTATCTCACGTATTTTAAATTTTGTATTTTTTTAACTAAACACTAACGACTAATTTAACTGGCTTACCGGTGAACCAATAATGACTGGCTAACTGGTAGACCGGTAGACTGGAAAACTAAAGAAATGAACTGTAAAAAAATAAAAAAATTAATCAATCTCTATATAGATAAAACACTTGATGCGGATACGGCCCAACAGGTAGAAGAACATTTAAAAACCTGTTCGGCTTGCCGTGAAGAATATTTAAAGTTGAAACAAGTTGTTTCTGCTTTAAATTCTATTTCACCTCAACCGGCACCGGCAGATTTTACTCAAAGCATAATGGCAAAGATTTCACAAAAAGAAATTCAGATTCAGACTTCCTGGATGGACCACCTCAAAAAGCGAATTTCTATTCCCAATCTGTCATTTCCACCCCTTTCTCTGTCATTCCTATCCCTCCTTCTGTCATTCCCGCGAAAGCGGGAATCTATATTTTCTTTCCGTATGGCCGGTGCAGCAGCTGTAGCAGCACTAGTCGTATTTTTTGCTTTTACTTTTGTTTTTAATACTCCCGATAGTTATCCTATCTGTTCTGCTGAAGTACAATTTTCTTTAAAGATAAATGATAACAAAGCTCACACTGTGGCTATTGCCGGTGATTTCAACGGTTGGAGCCCTCAAGTTAATATTTTAGAAGATTTTGATGGGGATGGCATCTGGACCGGAACCCTTAAATTAGAACCGGGCAGATATGAGTATATGTTTGTGTTGGATGGGGAAAAGTGGTTCCCTGACCCCAATGCCCTCCGATATGTTAAAGATGGTTTCGGCAACAGAAATGCTATTTTAGAAATAAACAATTGTAACTCTACCTAAAAACAGTATTTAGTATATAGTATTAGTATATAGTGGAAAAACCATAAATCAGGAACCAGAAGCCAAGAGCAAAAATATTAGATAGCGCATCGCGTTTAGAAGATAGGGGTTGGATTTATCCAACCCGTCTCTTACTAAAACAAAGAACTAATAACTAAAAACAGGTTTTTTATCTTGTATCTTATATCTTTAATTGGTGAATTGGTCAATTGGTCAATCGGTCAATTAATCTAATTGGTGAATTAAATTATGAAACTGAAAAAAAACAAAAACAAAATAATATTATCTTTAATAACCTTGCTCACGATATTCACTTTTGTTATATCTGTTTTTTCCGCTGAGACAGCAAGTATTGATGAACAATTAAAACAGCTAAGAAGTATTTTGGATTCTTCTTCCAATTATAGTGATTTTCAGAAGAATCAGATGCTTTTACCTAGCTTAAAAGATCTTTTAGAAAATGGCATTAACTTTGAGAGTACCAAAGAAATTATTGAAAGTAGTATGGAAAAATCACTTGATGCATACAACGTAAAGAAAGTCTTTGATGTTATATTAGAAACCCAACAAGAAGGATTACCTACCGAACCTTTAATTAATAAGTTAAATGAAGGTTTAGCCAAAAATGTAAGCAATAGCGCAATAATTTCAGTAATTTCCACTAAAGCAGAGAATTTAAAGAAAGCTAATGAGATCTTAAATGATGCCCTGCAAGAGGGTCTTGAGATTAATGGTGAAGAAGAGCTGGTTGGAATATTAGCTGATAGCTTAGAAAATGATGTCCCCCAGGAATCTCTATCCTGGCTGGTAAAAACGGGAACTACCGAAGGTAAAAGTATAGAAGAGATTACCGAGATAAGTGAAGAACTGAGCTACTTAAGCCTGATGGCTTTTGATTCAGGTTTATCCCCGGAGGAAATTTCTCTTCTGTTTAAGAAAGCAACAGAAAATAGCAGCAAAATTGAGGAAATATGTGAAAATATTCAAAGCAGTTTAGAAGCAGAAATCAGCACAGCTAAAATAGAAGAAGGAGGAGGAAAGCCCTCTACCTCAACAGGTAGTGCTATTACACCTACAACAACTTCTGGAGAAACATCGATAATTGGTGGGGAAACACCTACTCAAGAGACAGGGGAAGCTCCTACCGAGACTGGTAGTGCGCCTGAACCATCAACTCCACCAGCAGAAGAAGCCCCCTCACCTCCTGAAAATTAGATATAGAATATAGGTAAAGACAATAAAAGTTCTTTGAAAATTAAAAAAATGCAAAAATTTTTCCCAAAAAGAAGGATTTTCTAACCTACGTGTCGAATATAATAATCAGTAAACAATGTAGGATTGTAGAAAGTAAGGAGGAGGAAGTGATTAAAAGGACAGTAGCTATTGAAGAGATGGTTTTTGATGGTTTTAAGAAGTTATCAAAAAAACGCAAAAAAGAGGTAGTTGATTTTGTTTCCTATTTGAAGGCAAAAGAGGAGCTTGAAGCGACAAAAGAGATTATTAAGGATAAGGATTTCTTGGAAAGCATTATGAAAGGTGATGAAGATTTCAAGATAGGACAATTCAAAAAATGGTCTGAAGTTAGAAAAAATGTATGAGGTCTATATATCTCATGAAGCTGAAAAGCACTACAAAAAATTGGACAAAAGTAGCAAAAAAAGGATAAACAATTCTATAAGCAAGATTACTAAGGAACCACTTTCAGGATTACATATAAAGAAGCTCTGGGGCGAATTGGAAGGAAAGTATCGATATGCTATAGGTAGTTTCAGGATAGTTTATGAGGTTGATATCAAAAATAAAGTAGTGAAAATAAAAGCAATTAGAAATAGAGGAGATGTATATAAAAAGTTTTAAAACGAAACTTTTCTTGACTTTTATCGTATTATTTATTAGTATTTAGTATAAAGTGAATAGTATTTAGTTAAATAGTTTGCTTGTTATTTATAGTTAATTAATGAATTGAGTTGATTAGCTGATTAATAGACAGGCGGGCCTATCCTCGTGAAAATGGGGAACGCCTGTCCTACTAACGACTATTCACTAACGACTAACGAGACTATATAAAGCGGTAGTTTCTTAACCCGTATCAGGTCGAGATACGGGCAAGGGCTTATGAAATAAAAGGAGCAAAAAACTCCCCTCATAAGCAGCGAGTTGAAGGAGCTATTATAAAACAGAAATTACAAATTAGTTAATTTCGCGAAATTAAATAACTATCTTCATGATAAAATAAATGAAAGGAGAAAAAAATGAAGAAACTTTTATTAGTACTCATGGTAGTAGCACTCGCATCATTCCTCTTTGTCGGTTGTTTTGCGGTTCCAGATGGAGGCGAAGGCGAAGGTGAAGGAGAAGGCGAAGTAGGAATCTGCCCCACAGTTGAAGTTACTTCACAAGTACCAGTCGGAGGCAAAAATTACATTAAAGCAGGTTCACAAACAATTACTGTAACTTTTGCAGTTCCAACCGAACCAGTATCAGTATTTGTTGGTGGAGCAATCAGGGGTAATCCTGAAGGTGTGCCTAACGATGCAAAAGAAGTAGTAATGTATACAGCTGATGGGGGATTAACCTACACCGGGACATTTAAATTTGGACAAGGTCCTGTAGAAGATTTTGTAGAATGTAGTGATGACTATATCTATGTTTTAACTTGTGATGCCTGTGCTCCCTGCAAATATCCTTATGTCGTTGATGGTGAACCACCTACCGATCTAATTGATGTTACTGCAAAAGGATGCACCTGTGAGGGTTGTTATCTAGTCTTTAAGACAAACACCGCAACAGACCCTTGCCTTGGCGCCACAAGTTGTTGCAATGATGTATGTTCAGGATTAGCAAGCTGGTCTATTAACATATACGATGCTGATCCATTTGATACCTGTTGTGATTTACAATGTGCTACACCTGTAGATACTTGTTCAGGTAGTGCATGCCCAGTTGATTGCACGCTTACTAAATGTCTAACCGTTGACAAACAATACTATGCAATTTTCGCTTTAGCTGATAATGTAGGAAACGAACAAAAATATTATGCAAAAGTTATGGTTACTTCACAAGGTTTAGCAGGCAAGGCATGTACAGTTGAGGTTATTCCACAGACTACCATGAATGAAATTAGTCCTACTCTTGAATGTCCTACTTGGGAAGATACAGCAACTGCTGATTCAATTGGTATATGCTATGAGGCACCAGAGTAAGGTTAACCGAAGGTAAATTAAATAAATACATAGTAATACAAAAAAGGAACAGTTATCTGTTCCTTTTTTGTATTATGTTCTTCTGGGTCGTACAATATTAGTAAATATTACAATAATTTGAAAACCAGTACTATTATAAATTTCGTCCAATTGTTTTATTAATGTTGTTTTGTTATAATTTATAATATATAATTTTATAATGTAAATAATCTTGGTAAAACTATAAAATATAATATAATAAATAAATGAAAAATATTTTTTGAAAGGAGAATAATTGAGTGAAGAAATTATTACTAATTTTATTGCTACTTGGTTTAATTATCTGTTTATTTGTAGGTTGCGATGGAGTAACTCCGCCTGTAAGCGGAGGCGAGGGAGAAGGTGAAGGTGAAACAGTAGATAGGGTGGTATTAGTTGAATTTTTTACTGTCGGCTGTCCAAATTGTACAGTAGCTGAACCAATCATTGAAGGATTAGCTGAAGAATATGAACGAACTGAAATGATACTTGTAGAAGAACGACCCTGGGGTATGCCAATTACACCAGGAGCTAATGATAGGTATGAATGGTATTTGCCAGATTCATATGATAGAAACACTCCTAATACTTTTTATAATGGCTCTAATCAAAGAGTCTGGCATGGAAGTGCTTACTATATTTTCAAAAGTCCAATAGTTAATGAATTGGCAAAGGACTCTAAAATTAGTATTAGTGTCACCAGAAGTGAAAATAATGGAACAACTGTCTTAACCGGAAAAATAAAAAACATAAGTGATTCCACTTTAGACAACCTGGTAATAAATGGGATGACCTTTAAAGATTACGGTAAATTAGGACAAAAATATTTAGTATTAGATATTTTTAAGGGAGTAGAAGAGGTCGGTGAAAGCCTTGAAGCCGGGGCTGAACAGAATTTTACCTTTACTTTAGAAGGTATCCAATGGGAAACCAGTCAACTACATGGTGTGATTTTTGTACAAAGCAGCTTTACTAAAGAAGTTTTTCAGGCATCATATGTAAAGTAAAATAATTTTTTGTTTTATTAATATTGTTTTGTTATAATTTATTATGCATAATGTTGTAATGTGAGTGATTTTTGTAAAATTCTGAAAAATAATATAAGAAATAAATAAAAAAATATTCTTTTGAAAGGAGAATAGTTAAATGAAGAAATTCTTAATAGCTTTATTGATGATTGGATTAATTGCTTGTTTGCTCATCGGTTGCAATGTAACGACTCCATCTGAAGGTGAGGGCGAAGGAGAAGGTGAAGACGAAACAGCAAATAGGACAGTATTGGTTGAATTGTTTATGTCAATGGGTTGTCCTTCTTGCTCAGTGGTTGAACCTATTTTAGAACAGTTAGCAGAAGAGTATGATCGCACTGAAATGATACTAGTAGAGGAAGCTGGTTGGGGGTTATATTCTACAACTGAAATTTCTGACAGATACAAATGGTATTTGCCTAGTAGTTCAGATAGAGCTACACCAAATATTTTATTTAATGGTTTAAACCAAAAAATTCATGGAGATTCTACTTATGCAGCAATTAAGAGCAAAATTACAACAGAACTTGGCAAGGATGTAAATGTTTCTATCAGTGCTACCAGAAGTAGTGATTCTACTACCACAACTATAAGTGGAACCATAAAAAATATCGATTCTTCCACCCTGGATAATTTAGTTATAAATGGAATGATTTTTAGAGATAGAGGACAAACTGGTTTAAAATATTCAGTAATTGATATTTTTGAAGAACAAAAAGTGGAAATTAGCACTCTCGATTCCGGAAGTAGCTATAATTTCTCATTTACTCTTGAAGATATTAACTGGGATGTAAGCAATACTCAGGGAGTAGTTCTCGTGCAGGATACAGATAGCTCTAAAAAAGAAGTATTGCAGTCTTTTTATGTAGATTAATTTAGTTGTCCAGCTACTCGGTTTGCTGGTTGACGAGATGGAGAGTATAAAAAAGTGAAATATCATAACAAATCTATATTATTATTTATAATGATTTTTATATTCATAACAATGAGTGTAGGATGTAATGGTAGTAATCCTATAATTCCAGGAATAGATCCAAATCCAACGGTCAATCCGGATAATAGCACGTTAAGCTATGTAATAGTAAGTGCTTCTTCTACTTCTTCTTCTACTATAAAAATCAATCAATCACTGCAGTTTGTGGTAAAAGGATACAATTCGGACGATGAATGGGTTATCTTGGATAAATCTAATATAAAATTATGGGATTGGAGTACCCTGGGGTGTCCTACTTGCTTTGAGGGATTTATAGATTTAAGCCCAAAAAGCGGTTCTTTAACTACTACATTTTCTTCTGGTAAAGCCGGAACATTCTATATTGTTGCTTATTATCAAGAAAACCCGGGAGATGACTATATTACCGATTATACGGAGGTAAAAGTAGTTAACTAAATCAAATGATGATTCTCCGATTCAAAAAATCATATTCATAATATCCAAACGAGTCTACCTCTCTCTAACCACTAATTTAAGGAAGATATAAATGTTTATAAAAAATAAAATAAAAATATTGATAATTTTGAGTATTTTATTTTTATTTTTGTTATTAACAGGTTGTATTAGTTCCCCTACGGATGAAGCTCAAATCATGCAGATTGCTGAAAATATCGAAGAAGCTATAGAAGAAAAAGACGTTGATTTATTTATGGAAAATATCTCATATAATTATTCTGATGCTGAGGGCGGAACCTACGATAATTATATTAACAATCTACCAGAGGAAATATTTACCAAAATAGAAGATGCTGAAGATTTAGTAGATATTTTTTCAATGTTTAAAATTGAGCAAAAGGTTACTATACCCGAAAGTGATGTAATAATTACTGATATATATGCCACCGGGAAAATGGAAATAAAAATATCTCTAAAGGGATGTATTTTTTGGGTTATATGTACGGATTTATACAATGAAACTATAAATTATAATGTTGATTTTATAAAAAAGGACGATGATTGGAAAATAATCTCATTAGAGGAAATATAAATTCCCAATGGAACAAAAAGAATTAAATTTAGCCAAAAATAATGTATCTCCATGGACAAATGCCATTGAAGTATCAATTATTGCTTTAGTTGTTTTAGTCCCAATCGCATTTTATCCTCGTTGCGTGACTGTTTTTCTTCCTGCTAAAGAGATGATTACTGAATTATTAATATTGATAGCTTTAATGTTTTGGGGATTTAAGATAGTACAAAGAGGGGAACTCAAATTTATTCATGAACCTCTCAACTTTCCAATATTAAGTTTTATATTTATTTGCATCCTCTCTCTTATCTGGTCTAATAGTCCAATGGTTAGTTTAAAAGAGTTACCTCTTTTTTTAGCTGGTCCATTATTGTATTTTATTATTACTAATAATGTCAAAGACGACCAACAAATTAACCATATTTTAACTATTATAATTATAGTAGGGAGCCTATTTGGAGTATATGGTATTTTGCAGTATCAAGGGATAGATTTTTCTTTTTGGACTGGGAATATCGGAAGACAAAATGTTTTTGGTCTTTTTGGCAATGTTAATTATTTTGCTGAATATTTGATTATTCCTCTTACTATTGCCGTTCCTCTTTTTTTTGTTAGTAAAAATAAAATGAAAAAATTATTACTACTAATCGGAATACTTGCTATGGGAGGCAGCTTAATATTAACTTTTACTCGTGGTTCTTATCTTGGTTTTGGAATTTCTTTATTCTTTATGCTCTTTCTTTTTGTCTTTTTCAAGGGTAAAAGTTTTATTAAAGAAAATAAAAATATTTTTATTATTATCTTAGTAGCAATAATTATAATCACTCTTCTATTTGTTATTCCTAATCCCTTAAACAAATCAGGCACTATTATTTACAAAATTAAGAGCAGGATTTCAGTTTCTCAACTTATTCAGAATTCTTATACTATTAAAAGTAGAATAACTAACTGGAAATTTACAGCCCTTATGATTAAGGATAATCCTTTACTCGGTTCTGGGATTGGAACCTACAAATATAATTCTTTAAGATATCAAGCAAGATTCTTAGAACAAGGACAGAATCGCTCTATTTATCCCTATGTATTTGCTACTAAAACTCACAATGAATGTCTGCAGTTATGGGCAGAGCTTGGAATAGTTGGCCTGGGAATATTTATCTGGCTTATAATAAGCTATTTCAATTATGGATTAAAATTCATAAAAAGAGTAAAAAATCGCTATAAACAGGGTATATTAATTGGATTAATGGGAGCAATAGTAGCAGTATTGGTTGACGGTATATTTGGTTTTCCCTTGCATTTACCTGCTACTATAGTTTTATTTTGGTTAAGTATAGGGCTTACTATTGTATTGGGTATAAATGAATCATGCCCAAATAAAGAAAATATTGTTCAAAAATATGACAATGAAAAGGGAAAAGAAAACAGTGATGAAAAAAACAATCAAACAAATGAGGCAAACAAAGATGAAGAATTAGAAACTAATAAAACTAAATTTTTTCTTTTTAAAGCTCTTTTATATTTAGGAATTATCTTGTTATCGGTTTTCATATGTGTGACTGTGACACGACCCTTTATTGCAAGAATTCACTGGTTTTCTGGTGATGTTGAAACGAAAAAAAAGAATTGGAATCAAGCTATTAGCTTTTACGAGAGAGCTTTAAAATGGGATCCTTATTTAGGCCCAATGTACTATAACATAGGAAAGATATTGCAAAATAAGGAATTTTATAATTTATCACAGAAATATCTTGAGAAGGCAGCAAAATATGTTGATCATCCTGATTTACCTCAAGACCTAGCTCTTGTTTATCTTAAAAAAGGCTTATTGAATAAGGCTACAATTAAACTAAAGCAGGCTATTTCCTACCAAGAAAATAAGAAATCAATGCTTCCTTTGTATGCCGAATTAGGAAATACCTATTTGAAGTTAAAAAAATATAAACCTGCAGAAATTGTCTTGAAAGATGCTTTAAAAATAGACCCTGATTTTATTAATGCTCATTATGGGTTGGCGGGAGTCTATTTAAATCAGAACAAGATCGAAGAAGCACTGGTTGAATTAGAAAAGGTAATCGAACTTGCTCCGGACAGTCTGGAAGCAAAATCTGCCCAAAACATTATGCAGCAAATTGCCCAGGATAAACTAAAATTCCAACCAACAGAAACAGACAACCCGTAAATATACGCGCCTATTTAATGTCTAAAACATCTCATTTTAGGGAATAATATAAGTAGGTAGGCATAGAGATTTTGTAATAAAGAAATTTAATAAAAAAACTTTCGAAAAGTTGATAAAGGCAAACTATCCGAAAGGGTAGGGCGCAAAGTTATGGGTCTAAAACCTTAATAAAAAGGTTATGACTGCCAGGCTGCCGGCTTTTTTTATTTTACAAGGAGGAAAAATAAAATGGCAACAAAGATAAACAAAGGAGTAAAATTATTATTCTTACTGTTCGTGCTTTTCTTATTAATTGGTTGTTCAGCAGGAAACATAGGGTTAGTAACTACAGATTTAGATGATTTTGAGATCCAGGCAATAGCAGATAGCATTAAGACTGCCGTAGAAAATAAAGATGTGGATATGTTTATGAGTAACATTTCTCTGGATTACTCCGATTCTTATGGAGGCACTTATGATACCATATATACCATGGCACAAGATATGGTTGATGAAATAGAAGCAGCAGAGGAAATGGCTGGTTCTTACGGAGTTAATTTATCTGTTAATGTTTCAATTTCAAATCTGATTATTGTGGACACAATTGCGAACTCGGATTTAAAAATTACCGTTAACGCTAAGCTGTTATTTTTAACAGTCTATAGTTACAGTATGGATTTTGAAGTCATTTTTCAAAAAGAGGACACTGGTTGGAAAATTATTTCCATGTTAGAGAAGAGTTAAAATATTTTTTCTTGCTTTAGGGGTCAAGTCTTCACATTTGACATAAGCTAATTTTAAGTAAGGTAAGCATCCAAGTTATGTCAAATGTGAAGACCTGACCCCTAAAGTTTCGCTTGCATATTTCTGAAGATTTGATATTATAAAAGATATACAAAATATCAATATAAACAATGAGTAGCTACAGGATATATAGAAGGAAATAGCAAGAATGAAAGAAAAAATATTCATATTCATATTCTTAATAATATTTTTATTAACCCTATCTGGCAATAATATCCTTACCCCCCAAGTCTTTGCCCAAGATAATGATTCCCAGAAAAATATTCTTCGTACAGTCCTGGTGGAACTTTTTGTCCAGGAAGGTTGTCTTACCTGTCCCACCGCTGAATTCTGCTTAGAAGATTTAGCCTGGGAATATGGCACTTCCAAATTTGTTCTGGTACAGGAACACCTGTGGGGAGACGGTTACGATACCCCCGGGACCAATGCCCGCTATAACTGGTATGTTGGTGATAGTAAAAAGGGTACCCCCGATGTATTTATCAATGGCTTAACTAAAAGACTTCAGGGACTTTACTGTGATTGTGTGGAGGGAAATTATGAATGCTATAGAGATGCTATCGATAAGGAACTTACTCGGCCATCCCTTCTTGAACTGTCCGCATCAAAAATCAAAGTTGAACCCGATTATATTATTGAAGGCACTGTTAAAAATGTAAGCGATACCCCTTTAAAGGATTTAGCAGTTTGCGGAATGATCGGTAAAGAAGGAGATGAGCCCGGCCTGTATAACTATATACAAGACATATTGCCCTTCCAAGATATGCCCATACTCTTACCCGGAGCTACCTTTAATTTTAAATTTGTTCCCGAAATATCGCTTGCCCCGGAGTCCGAGATTGATGGAGAAGAAGAGATTCTGCATCTGGTAATATTTGTCCAAAACACAGAAACCAAAGAAATCCTCCAATCCTTATATATAGAGTGAAAAAAGGGACAGGCTACTTTTTTTATTCTAATAACAGTAAAGTAGAGTTGACAAATAATCTAACATAATGTAAACTACGGTTAGCAATATTACAGTGAAATAATAAAAGGAAACAGAATGGTAAAAAATATAGAAGGCAAGGAAAAATTGAAAAAACTTTTATATTTCCATAACCCCTGGTGGATAGACCATAGAGTTCCAGACTCCCTCAAGCTAACTTACCGAAGGCCGGTATTAAAAAAGCTCCTCGAGTATTTTAAATTAGATCGGGTTATCCTTATTAAGGGGCCGCGAAGGACAGGAAAGACTACCCTTCTTTACCAAATTATTGATGAATTAATCACTAAAAGAAAAATACCTGCCCAAAATATAATCTATCTTTCCTGTGATGACCCGGAATTAAAATTGTTAACCAGCCTTCCCTCTGATTCACGGATAAATTTGTCTGATATATTAGATATTTATGAACAGTTAAGAGAAAAAACCATAAAAGAATTAAAACCAAATGAGAAGATTTATCTTTTTTTAGATGAGGTTCATTTTTGGGAGGGATGGCAGTTTGAGATAAAAAAATATTTTGATAAAAAATATCCTCTTAAATTTATATTATCAGGTTCCTCAGCTTCTCTTATCAAGAGAGGGTCTGAATCTTTAATGGGTAGGACAATAGAAGAGCTTATATTGCCCTTTAGTTTTTATGAGTTTTTATCCTGTCAATTAAAAGATAAAAGATTAGATAAAATTATCCTTAATTTGCAGAAAAACTTTATTCCTTCTAATTTACTTAAAGGGGTAACAGATTTTTTTTCGGACATGGACAGCATATCGCCAATCGATCAGCTGATTCCTTATCAAAATAAAATCAAAATTCTTTTTGCCGAATATCTTAATCGGGGAGGATTTCCTCATCTTCTGGAGGTAGAAAATCCTATTCTGTGGCAGAGGCTTCTTCGAGAAGATGTTATTGAAAAAGTGATTTATCGAGACCTGGTAGACCTTTACGAAATAAAAAAACCGCAGGTTTTGGAAAAATTTTTCCTCTATTTAGCCGGTCATTCTTCTGATATTATGAACATTACCAGTATAGCCAATTCTCTCCGTCTGAGCAGAGAATATACCCTAAAGTATTTGAATTACCTCATCGAATCATTTTTGGTTTTCGGGATAAAAAAGTATTCTCCTTCGATAGAAAAGCAGATTCGCAGTAATCAGAAGGTTCATCTTATCGATAGCGGCTTAATTACTGTCTTTGGAGAGGGGAATAAAGAGAATAGGGTAGATGGCCAAAAAGTAGAGAGCTTGATTGGCAGGTGTTTCTTAGGGGATAAGGTTTTTTATTGGAGAGAAAGGGAAGAGGTTGACTTTGTGCTTGATTTAGATGCAGGAACAGGTAGCCGCAATTCTCTTTTGCCTATTGAGGTTAAATATCGTAATACTATTTTGCCAAGAGACTTAAAAGGGGTAATAAAATTTATGGAAAAGTATGGAGTTAGAGAAGGGATATTAGTTAGCAAAGATTTGTTGCAGAAGATGGAACAGAATGATAAAATATTATGGCTAATTCCCGCCTGGCTACTTTTATTGTTAATGAGCTAAATAGAATTAGGTGAAAGAGAAATGTGGGGGCTCGATTTATCAAACCGGCTTATTTGTCCAAAGACCAAAAACCAAAAACGGGAGCTTTTAAAAATGAACTATCTCGAAAAATATAATTTCTGGTTAGAAAATGAACATTTCAGTGACGAAGCCAAAGAAGAGCTACGTGCCATCTCTGGCAACGAAGAGGAAATCAAAGACCGTTTCTACAAAGATCTGCAGTTCGGTACCGGAGGCCTGCGCGGTAAAATCGCTATGGGCACTAACCGAATGAACATCTATACTGTTTCCAAAGCTACTCAGGGTCTGGCTGACTATCTTATCAAAGAATCACAAAAGCAGCCTTATCCCCAGAAATACCTAAACCGCGGAGTGGTCATTGCCTATGACTGCCGTCATAAATCCCGCGAATTTTCCGAGACCATTGCCTTAGTCCTTAATGCCAACAACATAAAAACCCATCTCTTTGAGGATGTCCGCCCCACTCCTGAGCTTTCCTTTGCCGTGCGCTACCTCCATGCCATCACCGGTATAGTGGTTACTGCCAGCCACAACCCCCCGGAATATAATGGCTATAAAGTCTATGGGCTCGATGGCGGGCAGATAATCCCCGAGATTGCCGATAAAATAATTTATCACATAAACCGGATAAAAGACTATTCTATGATTAAAAAACTTGACCGCCCCGATGCCGTCCAGAAAGGTCTGTTTAATATTGTCGGTCCGGAAGTAGACAAGATCTACCTGCAGAAAGTAAAAGAACTTGCCATCAGAGATAAAGACCAGATCGATAAAACCATTAAAATAGTCTATACCCCCCTTCATGGGGCAGGTAATATTCCCATAAGAAAAATCTTAAGAGAAAGAGGATTTGCCAATGTATTTGTAGTAGAAGAACAGGCCCAGCCCGATCCTAATTTTTCTACTGTAGAATCACCCAATCCTGAATATCCCGCTGCCTTTGAACTGGCTATCAAATTAGGCAGCCAGGTAGGTGCTGAGATTCTAATTGCCACCGACCCAGACGCTGACCGAATTGGTATGGCCGTAAAAAATTCTTCAACCAAATACACCGTCCTAAACGGAAACCAGTTAGGAGTACTATTACTTCATTATATACTGAGTAGCAAAAAAGAGTTAAAGCAATTACCTTCAAACGGTTTTATCGTAAAAACCGTAGTAACCAGTGATATGTCCAGGGTAATCGCCGATAGCTTCAATGTAGACACCTATGAAACACTGACCGGCTTTAAATTTATCTGTAATATGGAAAAGAACGTTCAAGAAAAAGAAGGTAAAAAATTTCTCTTCGGATATGAAGAGAGTATTGGTTATCTAATGGGAGATTTTGTGCGCGATAAAGATGCCGTAATTTCCGCCATGTTAATCGCCGAGATGACTGCCTATTACTATAAAAAAGGACTCAATCTGCTCCAGGTCTTAGAGAATCTTTATCAGAAATATGGTTACTATGAAGAATATCAACACTCCATCTATTTGGAAGGTCAGGAAGGGGAGAAGAAGATTGCCGAGATTATGGAGATCTTTAGAAAAGAAGCCCTCCAAATAGAAGGCATGAAAATTGATCGAATAGATGATATTCTACTGGGTAAAAGTTATGATTTAAAATCTAAAAAGACTACCCGGATTGACTTGCCCCGTTCTAATGTCTTAAAATCGATATTTTCCGATGGCTCCTGGTATGTCTTACGACCCTCCGGGACCGAACCCAAAATTAAGCTATATCTGTCTTTTCACGCCCCTACCAGAGAAGAGACTCAGCAAAAAGTCCATCTCGCAAAATCCACCATCTTACAAAAAATAGATTCTATTATCAAACCCAGATAATGGTGTCAGGTCAAAATAATATAGCGGTCTAAAATCTTGGGTTGAGGAAATTTGCTAATCGATATATTTATAGACATTTTCTCCCAACTTATAATATTTTTTTAAGTATATCATATTTTTATTTTTTTCAAAAATTAAAAAGTTGCCCAAAAGTGCCTGGCACTTTTGGGCAACTTTTGTCCATGCTTGAGTTTAAAATAAGAAACATGATAGAATGTAAAATAAACAGGGATTGGAATATTTCAAAAGTACAGATGTGTAAGCACAGATTAATTTTACTATTTTTCATAATGATTATGGTCTTGGGATTAATTAATTCTTCAGCCGTTCTATTTGCCACCGCAAAAGAAGAACAGGAAATAACCAGAGAAAACATCCTGAGTAAAATATCTCTCGCATCCCAATGGCTTACCGAAAAACAGCGACCCGACGGAAGCTGGCCCATAGTAACTCAGGATAGGCGCTCCAGTGTAGTAGCTACCGGTTTATTCGGGTTGACGACTTTTAACAGTATTGATAAATCTTGGGGAAATGACTCACTTTTTCCCGGGCCTGATATCAAGAAAGCTTTATCATATCTTTTATCACAACAATACGATGAAGGATATTGGGAAGCTGCTTCTTCTTTCAATTGGAATAAAGTGGAAGCCACTACTGCCGCTCTATATGGTTTGATTAGTGCGGATTATAAAGGAAAGGCATTAGAAAAAGGGATGGATTGGCTTATAAAAAATCAAAAAGCTAATGGGAGCTGGAATGATGACTGTTGGGATACTTGCTGGGCTTTATATCTCCTTTTTTACAATAACTATCCAGTCTCCAATATAATTATCAAATCAGCCTCTCTCTGGTTGGTAAATGACCAAAGAGATGATGGTTCCTGGAAAACCCATCTCCGCAATTTAAGGCGATTAGAACCCTTATGGACTACTTCCCCTGTTATATTTGCTTTAGCCCAAACCGGTCAACATCAAAATACAATTATTAAGGGATTGAAATATCTGAAAAACAAGCAAAATAAAAACGGCTCTTTTGGTCATTGGGATGCCTCCAAGACCGGTCTGGCATTATTGGCTTTTTCCTCTCTATCAAAATATCCGGATTTAACAGAAGAGTATGAACCATTAGCGGAAAGGGCTGTGCAATGGTTTTTATCAAAACAATGCCGTAGCGGTACCTGGCCGGGAGGCTTTCATCCTTTTGATATAATAGATACAGCATTTTCCATCTGGGGATTAAATAAATTTCACATAAACCATAAACCATAAACTAAAAATATTTAATTTTTTTTATTCTAGAAGCAGGATTTTTTAAATATATATCGAATATATAATTATCGATTAATAGACAGGCGAGACGCCTGTCCTACGGAGTTTTTTATCTCGAATTTATCTGTGTATTTTTTCCGACTGGAAGACTGGGTAACCGGCAGACTAGTAGACAGGCTAACTAAAAGAGAGGACTTTAAATGGTGAAAAAAGACAATAAATTTATTCTTTACCACTTAAAGATTTTATTTATAATTTTAATCACTATCATTATTTTTATTATCCCTACAAAAACAATCTCAGCCAGCCCTCTAACATATGTTCCCTTAGATAGCTGGGTCTATCCGGCAATTTCCCGCTTAGAAACTCTACAGGCCTTTGATGGCAATGATACCGTAGCTACTAATACTTTACCTTTAACCAGAATAGAGGTCGCTTATCTTATGGATTCAGCATTATCCAATTTACAAAGAAGTAAATTAGAGCTTAACCAACAAAATTTATCCTTAATGGATAAATTAGTGAATGACTTTCAGGATGAGCTTGTCTCCATAGGGATAAAAGTTATTCCCTTAAAAGTAAATTCTTCCGAAGAAGAATCCTACCAAGATTTTTCTCCAAATAATTGGCTCTATGAATCTCTAAAATATTTTAAGGAAAGGGATATTCTAAAGGCCCCTTCTACCAGACTCCTTAATGCTCAAATGAGTAGAAAAGATATGGCTATCCTCCTAGATGAAATAATATATCAACTGCAAACCGAACAAATTCCCTTATCAACCTTATCCGACCAAGACATAGAGAGATTAGAGGCGCTTATAATAGAACTAAATGATGAACTATCATCCCAGGGTCTAAAAATAGTAAGATTAGACAAGACCACAGTAATATTAGATAATCTTAAATCAACCCTAAAAATAAATCCTTATTTTATCCAAAGAGTGGATTTTCATAATCCGGGTAATCATTCAAAACTATTTTCAGAATTGGGAGTAAAAGCATCTGCCACTATTTCGGAAAACAGTGCCCTCTATTTTGATTATTCTATTGATGTTAATTATATACTTGAATTTACCGGGCTTGTAGACACTCAACTAAATCAAGCTTACGTCACCCTGAGATTTCCATCTTTTGAAATACCGACTCCTACTGACACTGCGATATTCCCTTCTTTAAGTAATATAGAAATTCCCTCCCTCAATTTACAAATAGGGAGAGATTCCATGAGATGGGGACCGGCCTATCAAGGCTCCCTCATCTTATCAGATAATCCTCCTCCTTTTGATATGTTAAAATATTCCGGTACAGTTGATCTATCTGATTTTGGAGGAGGCTATGGTAACCTTAGCTTTACCAAATTTTTCTCTTTACTCGACTCCTTAGATGGACAAAATAGATACTTTTCAGGCCAAAGATTAGAATATAAACCTTTTGATTCCTTCATCTTAGGTCTATCCGAAACAGCCATAATATCCCAGGACTCAAGTCTCTTATTTTATAATCCACTTCCTTTTATTCCTCCTTATTATGCTACCTGGTGGATAGCCAGTATGTTTAGTCCTCAAGAGGTTAATTGTAATGTTAGTGTAGATATGGAATTAAATTTCCACCCGGGAATTAAACTATATGGTGAATGGATGGCCGATGACCTTATATTTTTCCCTGAGGAAAATCCTTATCCTAGCCGTACCGGCTTCCTTGCCGGTGCTTATTTTGCCGACCCTCTCGACACCGGTAATACCGATTTTCGAATCGAATATACCCATATAAATAATTATGTTTACTTTCCCACCCGCCCCTGGCAAGATTATCTCTATCAGGGTGAATATATTGGAAGCCCCCTGGGCCCGGATGCTGACCAGCTTTATTTAGAGCTAACTCACCGTTTATCGGATAAATTCAATCTTTCTTTAAGTTATACTCATGAACGCCATGGAGAAGGGCAGGTAGGGATACCTTTGCCATCAGATCCAGTAATTGCTAATGAAAATATTTTTCTTTCTGGTATAATAGAGAAACAGCAAGCATATCAGGCAGAAATATCTTATACTATGTCACCCCAGTGGGAGCTTTCGGCAAGTGCAACCTTAGGGAACATTGAAAATAAAGATAACACTGTAGGTGAAAACGAAAACAACACCTACTTCCAACTCGAACTAAACTACCAGTTTTAGTTACGAGTTACGAGTGCAGGGGCTCGATAAATCGAGCCCGCATCTTGTATTTGTATTTTAACTTGAATCTTGCAACTATATGCTATACGCTATTACTATACGATAGAATGCATCTTGTATTTTTCTTGACTGGTAGACCGGTCGACTAAATAAACTTGCACTTTGCATCTTGCAACCAATATATATAAAGGAGAAAAAATCATGTTAAAACGTAACATAAGCTCAAAAAATCTAAAGTACATAATTTTGTTATTATTATTTCTCTTACTAATCATTACTTTCACCTTCTCATCTTTTGCCACCGAAGGCTCGCCTATCAATTATTATGTCCTTAGCACAAACGATGTCCTGGAGATAAGGCTCTGGGGTTACCCGGAATTAACCAGTACTACAGTAATACAACCTGATGGGATGATTTCTTTACCTTTAGGTGGACAAATTGATGCTGCCGGAAAAACACTGGAAGAATTAAGAACAGGAATTGTTAAAGAACTGAAAAAAACTTTAACCGCCTTAGAAGATAATAAGGTAAGTGTAACTGTAATAAGTTTTGGGACTTTTAATATCTCGGTTTTAGGAGAAATTCATTCACCCGGATTGTATCCTTTATCCGGTAAAGTAGATGTCCTAAAAGCTATCTCTGTTGCTGCCGGTCTTACCGATGAAGCCGGGTTAAAAAATGCCATGATTATTCGTGAAAATCAAGAAATTACCCCGGTAGATTTAGAAAAACTGTTTAACCAAAATGACCTTAGCCAGAATTACGAACTTAATTCGGGAGACTCTTTATATATTCCCAAAGCCTTTGCCATTACCAATATATCTATCGCCGGAGAAGTAAAATCCCCGGGTTTATATTCCCTGGAAGGCAAAGTAGACATTCTTAAAGCTATATCTGCCTGTGGCGGTTTAACTCAAAAAGCTAATCTTAAGAACGTAATCATTAATAAATATAACAACGAAGTGATTCAAGTGGATCTCGAAAAACTAATTATTCAAAACGATCTTACTCAAAATTACCCTCTTGAAACAGGTGATTCTTTATTTGTTCCCTTAGCTTTAGATAATAATGTCTATGTTTTGGGTGAAGTAAAGAAACCGGGTCTTTATGCAATTGAGGAAGTCTGTACGGTTGTTGAGGCTATATCGTTAGCAGGTGGTTATACTGCGAATGCCCGCCTAAAATCATGTGTAGTAATTCGCAAGTTCCCCCATGATGAAGAAGGCCTAAAAATGCGTACTGTTATCTTAAAAGATGTGAAAGTAATAAGAGAAAAATATGAACAGGTTATTGAAATTAATCTGGAAAAGATATTAAAAGACGGGGAATTAGCGCAGAATATTACGTTACAACCTCAGGATATAGTTTTTGTCCCAATTCGACCTTTATCCGAATTTGATATAGATACTATCTTGGATGTTGTTACCACCGGCCTCGGCGTTTATAACGTTCTATTAAAATAGTATTTAGTATAAAAACAGTATATACTATTTAGTATATAGACAGATAACTTTCCATCTTGTATTTTTTCTTAATTTTATTTGACTGGTAGACCGGCTGACCGACTGAATTCGACCGGTAGACTGAATGAGCTTACAACTAAGTAAGGAGAGTAAGAGATGAATAATACGAATATTGCTGAAATAAAGAAAACCTTAGAGAAAAATAATAACTACCTTAGGCAGACTTTTCATGTTAGGGAAATAGGAATATTTGGTTCTTTTGTTAAAGGAGAAGAAAAAAACAATAATGGTAGTGATATAGATATCCTAATTACCTTTAGCAAAGGATATAAAGACTTCTTTAATTATATGAGATTGAAATATTATCTGGAAGATATCCTGGGTCGAGAAGTTGATTTAGTAATTAAAGAAGCTGTAAAACCGAGATTAAAAGAAAGGATCTTCGGAGAGGTAGAATATGTCTAAGGAGAAAAATGTATAAATACGAAGTAATAGTTTGGTGGAGCGAAAAAGATCAGGCATATATAGCTGAAACCCCTGAATTACCAGGGTGTATGAGCGACGGAAAAACTTACGAAGAAGCTTTAAAAAATATTCAACTAATTATTTCTGAATGGATAGAAACTGCAAAAAAAATAGGAAGAGAAATTCCTCAGCCTAAAGGAAAACTTATGTATGCTTAATCTAAAAATTGCAACTTGCACCTTGTATTTTTCTCCGACCGACTGACCGGCTGACTGGCAGACCAAATAAGCTTGCATCTTGCATCTTGTATCTTTTTATTTTTACTAAATACTAAATACTAACGACTAAATACTATTTTTCAAGGAGTTTTTTATGAAAGAAGAAATCGAAGAAGAAATATCCCTACAAGACTATATACGAATCTTACGTAAAAGAAAATGGACTATATTCACAGTAACAATAACAGCCATCATAATTGTCTTAATCGCAAACTTCTTTATGCAGCCTGTCTACAAGGCTACCACTACGGTATTACTTTCCAAAAGCCGCAGTCCCCAGGCAATCTTTGGTAGTGCCGAAGGTAATCTCCTTTTTGGCCAGGCTGATGAGATAGAAACCCAGATTGAAATCCTAAAAAGTTACAGCATCGCTAAAGGAGTAGCCAAAGAATTACCCCCCGATATTTTTGAAGAAGCCCAGGCACAAAATTTCGCGAGAAAAATAGAAACCTTCAGATGGTTAATCAATATATTGGATATATTGCATCTGAAAAATTTTGCTGCTTCCATATTATTAGGCGTAAGCAACAATCATGATAATAATGAAGAAAAAACAGCTTTAGAAGATATAACCAAACTAGTAAGAGAATCAATAACAGTCAATTCATTAAAAAATACTAATATAATTGAAATTAACTCTGAAAATTTAAATCCAAAATTAGCATCTACAATAGCGGATAGCACAGCCAGTGTCTTTGTTGAAGAATCCCGGTCTATAAATCGCTCTCGGGCAAGTGAAGCAAAAAGATTTATTGAAGAACAGCTAATCGAAAAAGAAACTGAACTAAAACAGGTAGAAGAAGAAAAATTAGAATATAAAAGACAGGAAAGTATTCTCTACCTGGATGAAGAGACCAAAATAAATATTGAACAGCTGGCTAATTTTCAATCCCAGGAAATAGAAGTCAACAATCAGATCGTAGAAAACAAAGCAAAATTAGCCGAAGTTCATCGACAACTGGAAAAACAAGCCGAAACCTATATCTCTTCGGAAACCATTACTACCAATCCGGCGGTCCGGGAACTCCAAAGCCAGTTAACCAGTTTAGAGATACAGCTTCCCACTCTATTAGAAAAATATTCTAAAGGAAGTCCCCAGGTATCCGAAGCAGAGATTAAGATTAGGGAGACTAAAAATAAAATCAGTGAAAAAGTCGCTGAGATTGTAGGTTCTAAAGTATCCACTCGAAACCCTATCTATCAGACCCTTCTGGCTCAAGTCGTGACTTTGGAAACAACTCTCATATCTTTAGAGACTAAAAAGGAATCACTCGCGTCTTCAGTAAAAGAATATGAAGACCGTTTAGAAAGACTGCCGAATAAAGAGTTACATCTGGCCAGACTGGAAAGAGCCATAAAGGTATCAGAAAGTACTTATATTATATTATTGGAGAAATATCAAGAAGCTCGAATCAATGAAGCTATGGAATTAGGAGATATCAGGGTAATAGATGAAGCGCGTATTCCGAAAAATCCCATTAAACCGAATAAAAAATTAAACCTTGCCATTGGCGGAATCCTTGGCTTAATGCTGGGAGTAATGTTGACATTCTTCCTGGAATACATGGATAACACCATTAAGACTACAGATGATATAGAACGATACCTGGGATTACCAGTGTTAGGGCTAATCCCCAAAGTAACTCAAAAAACTAAAAGAAAACGAGCATATTAAATTAGTATCTCGTATCTCGTGAATCGTATCTCGTAGGACAAGTCTGCCTGTATCTGTCATTGCGAGCCCTGATTTATCAGGGCGCGGCAATCTCAACTAAAAACTAAAAACGAATAACTAAAAACCGCTTTTAAAAAAGGATGTGACTATTTTGGCTTTAAAATTAAAACTAAAACAATTTGAACGAAAAGACTTTGAAAATATCTTTGTGGTAAAAAACGACCCAAAATCTCCTATCAGTGAGGCTTTTCGTACCTTACGGACCAATATAAAATTTTCCAGTTTAGATAAACCGATAAAAACCCTGCTAATCACCAGTCCTATTCCGGAAGCGGGGAAATCGTTAGTCTCTATTAATTTAGCCCTAACTATGGCTCAGGATAATTATAAAGTAATTCTGGTAGATTCCGATTTACGTAAACCAACAATTCATAAAATATTTCAACAGGATAATAAAACAGGTCTTACCAATATTTTAGTTGAGGATAAAAAGATAAAAGAAGTAATGCGAAGAGTAACTGATCTTGACCCTAATTTGTATTTTATTCCCTGTGGTCCTATCCCCCCCAATCCATCCGAATTACTCGGCTCTAACAAAATGAAAGAACTACTAAAGGAATTACAAGAACAAGCTGATTTTATAATATTTGATTCTCCCCCGGTTATTGCTGTTACCGATGCCTTAGTATTGGCTACTCAAGTAGATGGTGTAGTGCTGGTTCTGAATTTTGGAGAGGTGCCTAGAGAAGCAGCCAAACAAACAAAAGTACTATTAGAAAAAATAAAAGCAAATATTTTAGGAGTAGTGTTAAATAAAATCGATATGGAAAAAGAAGGACAATACTACCCTTACTACTACTATTACTACTACGGCGACGAAAAGAAAAAGAGAAAGAAATAAAATGATTGATATTCATAATCATATTCTTCCTAATATAGACGATGGAGCAGATTCTTGGAAAACTTCCCTAAACATGTGCCGACAGGCTTCCAATAACGGCATCAAAACCATCATAGCAACCCCCCACATTCTTAATGGCATATACCAAAATAAACCTGAAGATATAGAGGAAAAAGTAAAAATCCTAAATCAAAAAATAAAAGAAAATAATATTCCCCTACAGATTTTACCCGGAAGCGAAGTTCATCTAAGTGCGGATATAATCGAAGCAATAAAAAATAAAGAAATACTAACTCTAAACAAATCTAACTACATTCTTTTAGAATTTCCTCATACCCAAATTCCGCTCCACATAGAAGAAATTCTTTTTCAAATACAAATAATGGGAATAACTCCCATTCTTTCTCATGTAGAAAGAAATTTAAAATTTCAACAAAAACCAGCTTTACTCTCCCAGTTTATTCAAAAAGGAGCATTAGCCCAAATTACCGCTGCAAGCCTCTGTGGCTTTTTTGGCCCTATACCAAAAAAAATTTCCCAAAGATTCTTATCTGAAGAATTGGTTTACAGCATTGCATCCGACGCCCATACTGACTCTGAAGAGGGCAGGGGTTCCTTTTTTTCTCAAGCAATAATAGAAGCCTCTAAAATCATCGGCCACCAAGCCGCCCTAAACTTAGTCCATTCCAATCCCCAAAAAATAATAATGGATCATTAAAAAGGGAACCCTTTTTAATTTATTAGTAAATCCACCAAAAAACTGATAAAATAACAAAAAATAGCGCATGATAAATGATATGGAAAACCGTTATTCTCTGAGTCTTTTAAAAAAGATTATCTTATTTTAAAGGAATTGCAAAAAGAGAAGGAAGGGGTTGCAACTGCAACCATGAATATTAAAAAAACATCCTAATAATAAAATATACCTTCAGGTATTTCGTCAGCAGAAACTCTTTTTCAATCGTAAGGCAGGCATTCCCCTTCAGTCTATTTTAACTTTTTTGCCCTAAAAATTTGCCTCTCCCCCTTTTACATATTATAATAAATAAATTATAGATAGGGAGGAAATATAAAAAAATGAATGATAAACCACCATCTATTCAAGAATGGAAAGACTTATATGAAGCCGCAATACAATTCAAGAAAATGAAATGTTGGGACTGGATGTGGGATACTGATATATTTGGAGTGCAAAACCCGGTAAACGGGGAGATTGGTTATTGCTGTGTCATGGGAGGAGCAGGTGAACATTATGCCTTAGCTGTATATCAAGGCAGTGAGGGTTTATATGGATACTTATCACTTCAATTGGGAATAAAACCAACTATTCAGGATATACTTAGTCTTCAAAAATTACTTATGGCTTCATTTGAAAATAGAGATCTTTTACAGAAAGAAGATATTCGATTAACAAAAAAAATTGATTTAAAATTTAGCGGACCTGATTCATGGCCATTATTCAGGAGTTATCTGCCAGGTTACCATCCATGGTATTTAACCGGTGAAGAGGCAAGATATCTAACCTTATGCCTATGGCAGGCAATTGACGTCTCACTCCGATTTAAGGATGATCCGAAAAAGCTCACTCCCCCTATGGGAAATCGTTATTTTGTTCGAGTCCCAAAAAAAGATAAAACAGGTCTATCCTGGAGAGATGTGTGGATGGAGCCATTACCCCTGCAAAAAGCGGAAATTATTGTAGAACCTGTCGATGCAATTCGTTTGGAAAAAATCAAGAGAAGAATTCCTGATCGCCAGGGTGTTTGGGAGGTTGATTACTTTTACTACCCAAGTCCAATAAGAGATAAAGAAGAAAGACCTTATTATCCTTACATAACTTTATGGGTAGACCAGCATTCAGGTTTTATATTAAGCCACAATTTAGCAAAACCTGCAGAATGCATGTCCGAATTTCAAATAAATTTCTTTAAACTAGCTGAAAAAAGGAAAATTCTTCCCCGGGAAATATTAGTTAAAAAAGAAGAGACCCTCAAACTGCTTGAGCCTATTGCTTCAGAACTTGGAATTAATTTAAGAAGGGTAAAAAAGTTAAAAATGTTGGAAGAAGCCCAGGCGAGTATGCGTAATTTCACCGCAGGTGATTAATTATAGCAAGTATTGAAGTATTATTTCCTCCGATTACAATTTATGTAAACTTTGGTGCCAGGCACCAAAGTTTACATCACTCATAACTGCATTTGACCCCCATCTTATGTTTTCTTCACTAACGACTAATTTCCTTGCTATATTATAAGCAACTTTCTAAAAATTCTAATAGACCACCATTTTTTATTTTCCCTCGCTCTTGAGGGGAGAGGGCAGGGTGTCCCCCGCTTATTACTAATTTATTTGTTTTTATCCTAATTGGCGAATAGGTCGTCGCGGCAAATTGGTAAATTAATTAGCAAATTAATCAAAAAACTGATAAAATAATAAAAAATATTGTAATGATAAAAGATACAGAGAACCGTCCCCTGTATTCTCTGCAAGTAATTATCTATTTCATCCTTGTCAGAAGGACAAAAATGGTGTAATATAGTTTTATAAGAAGGACAACATAAAATTATAAGGAATCTGGAGCAAAGAAAAGTTAAACAAGGGTCAAAGAAAAATGATAAGAAAAGATATTTTAAAAGAAATTATAATATCTAATGAAGAATTTATTAATAAACAAATAAAAAAAATAATAAAAAGAGAAGGTATTTCTTTTCCCGAAATGCTTAATAAAGCAATAATATTTTATGGTGTAAGACGAAGTGGTAAAACCTATGTTTTGTATGATTTGTTTAAAAAACACAAAACAAGAGCACTTTATATAGATTTTGAAGATGAAAGATTGTCCGAATTTGATATAAAAGATTTCGAGTTATTAAAAGAGGTTTTCCTGGAATTAAAACCCCAACTTATAGGCAAAGAGCTCATATTTCTTTTTGATGAAATACAGAATATTGAAGGATGGGAAAAATATTGCAGAAGAATTGTTGAAAGAGAGAGAATAAGAGTATTTTTAACTGGTTCCTCCTCAAAAATAATGCCGATGGAAATCCATACTTCTTTAAGGGGTAGAGCATGGAGTATTGAAATTACGCCTTTTTCATTTCGGGAATATCTTCAATTAAAAGGATATGATTTCAAAGAAAATAATATTTTCTATGGTTCAACAAAATCATTGGTTAAAAAATATTTTTCTGAATATATGAAGTGGGGTGGATTTCCAGAAGTTGCTCTATTAAGAACAGAATTGGAAAAAAGGAAAGTAATAAAGGAATATCTAAATGCAATGTTTTTTAAAGATCTAGTGGAAAGATTTAATATTACAAATGTACAGCTCCTTAAAGCTATTACTGAAAAACTTTTTTCTTCGTTTTCTACAAAGATTTCTTTAACTGCTTTTTATAAACAATACAAAGGAAAGTTCCCTTTTTCAAAAGATACCTTATTCTCATATTATAATAATTTGCTTGAAAGCATGCTTATTTTTGAAACAAGAAAATATTCTGAATATTCATACAAAAGATTAAGGAATCCAGCAAAAATTTATCTTGCCGATACAGGTATATGTAAAAAAGTTACTTCTTCAGATTTGGGAAGGGTATTAGAAAATTTAGTTTTTTGGGGATTAAGGAAAAAATGTGAAGACATCTTTTATTTTAGAGAAAAAAGAGAATGTGATTTTGTAATAAAAGACATTAAAGGAAAATTATTTGCATTCCAGGTTACCTGGGAATTAAATCAAGAAAATGAAAAAAGAGAAATAAATGGTTTAATCGAAACCTGCCAATATATCGGCATAAATCAAGGCAAAATACTTACTTTTGATGAAGAAGATAACAAGAAAATTGATGATATAAATATTCAAATAATCCCGGTATGGAAATGGTTGTTGAAATAGAAGGGTACAGGCTATTTTTCCCCAACAACTTAGGATAGGCGTCCTGCCTGTCCTTTTTTTCCAAAGTGTGTCCCCCGGATTTTGTTTTTATTTCTTTTCTTTACTCAATACTGTTTTATTCTGACTCCTGGTTCCTGACTCCTGACTTCCTCTTTCTTCAACTGGTAAACTGGCTAACCGGATAACCGGAGATGCGCCAAGAAGTTTTATATTTCTTACAGGGTGAAAGTCCCTGTTGGGTAAGGTCTAGCCAACCACCTATACCGAGTGTGGCATCGAAATTGGTAACAATTAGATGAAGCGTACACAGGGAAAC